>Ga0265325_10000888_pt1 | contig 21577 bp, 22 predicted proteins | sample 41420metaG_FD_202090 | JGI IMG/M metagenome (GOLD analysis project Ga0265325, IMG submission 202090) | Rhizosphere microbial communities from Carex aquatilis grown in University of Washington, Seatle, WA, United States - 4-14-20 metaG | ecosystem: Host-associated > Plants > Roots > Rhizosphere... | reverse complement strand
AGTGCGATATTCCAGCTCGTTGACCGGCAGGGACGCGCTGCGATGAAACAGCCGCGCGAAAACACCGGTATTGGCGGCAACCTTCAGATCAGAAATGGCATTGGCGACGTTAGCGGCGTGGCCGAAAGCGACCACTTCGCCGGTGTCGATGTGGCGCACCTCATAGACGCCGGGTCCGATCGGCGCCTCAACCAGACCGCCGCGTTGGCGGTCGGGAAAATGCTTCCAGGAGGTCCAAGCCTGCATGAAGTCTCCTTGGTGGTGGAAAGTCGGCAACCCCGCTTATGAACTGAACAGCTAGGGACTGGTTCCACCAGATCAACCGCAGCCAGCCATAACACTCCGACCGCGGTGCCTCGGGCAACCGCAATCTGGTGCGTTTCACGCAAAGGTGAAACGAAATAATTCTTGCGTATCAATGGCCTGGCAGAACGACCACGTCCGGCTGCGGCGGCAAGGCCGCCTTCGACACGATCAGCGATGGCACCTCGCGCATCTCCACCGGCCAGTCGTGGCCGATGCGCGCGATGAAGCGATCGAGTGTATAGGCGCTGAAATAGTGCATCGGGATGATCATGCGCGCCTTGAGCGAATGCAGCACCTCGATCATGCCGTCGAGGTCGAGCGTGTAGCTGCCGTCGACCGGCACCATCACCACGTCGGGCCGGCCGATCTCATTGAGCTGCTGCTGGGTCAAGGTGTGATGCAGATGGCCGAGATGCACGATGCACAGACCGGCGATCTCGAAGATGAAAATCGAATTGCCGTGGCGCTCGGTGGTGCCGTCAAAGGTGCGGATATTGGTCGGCACGTTGCGCACGCGTACGTCCCTGTATTGAAGGTCGATGCGCGCCGGCTTCTCGTCGCCCGCCCAGCCGCGCAAGACGTACTTGATCGACGGGTCGGGATGGTCGGTGTAGTGCGTCGTATGCGCGTGGTTCATAGTGGCAATGTCCGGCAAGACCGGCGGCCTGACATAATCGTTGTAGTCGGTGGCGATGCGCACCAGTTGCGGGCTCTCGATCAGAAACGTCGAATGGCCGACGTAAGTCAATCGCACCTGATCGGCGTTGAGCGCGACGCGCCGGATGAGCGGGCGGAATGGCGGATGTTCAGCGACGAGGCCTGGACAGGATTCCGTCATCTCCGGCTTGAGCGGGGACTGTGGCGCCGCGCCCTGCGCGAAAGCAGGCTGCGCGCCGGCGATTGCAGGCACGAAGCAAACCGCCAGCAACGACAAAACCCGACGCATGAACTGCACCATCAGACGCGACGTCGCGAATTTGCCACGGTTGCAGGCGGGCCGCTACCGGCTGAGGCGCAAACAAAAACGGCGCCAAATGTGGGCGCCGTTTCCGCGTAGGTCGATCGAGGCCGGTCAATATGGCCGATAATACGGCGGATAATACGATCGCTGCCGCACGGCCACGGTTTTTTCCTCGGACGTGATTATGCCCTTCGGCGTCACGACCACCCAGCGGTCGCCGTCGCGCCGTATCGCCTCAACCTGCCCCAAGCCCGGCAACGGCACGCCTTGCACCACTTCGTAGAATTCGCCGCGATTTTCGACCAGCACGCGGCCATTACGGGCCGCCCGCACTGACCAGCCCTGGACGATAGCGGGCTGCGTTATGACCGGACGCGGCACCGGCATCGGCGCAATCTGTGCCCGCTCGGCAGGCGGCGCGGTTGCAGCCGTGGCCTGCTTGGCGATCGAGCCGGTGATCTCCGTCGCGCGATCGAGACGTTCGGCGAGCTTGTCGGTTATCCTGGTGATCTGGCTGTGGGTATCTTTGCTGCTGCTCTCGATGCTCGCCCTGACGGCGTTGAGTTCTTTCGACAGTCGCGCGACCGATTTCTGCGCCGCCAGGCTTTGCTCAAGCGCGGTCGTATCCGGCTTCGGTGGCGGCACGGCGGTGTACATCGCGACACCGCCGATGGCGGCGCCGAAACAAGCCGCCAGCGTGATCGTCGCTGCGAGCGCCGCCCGATAGCGCACGCGGCGCGAAATGGTGAACTGTGGCATGGCTAAATTGGGACGCGGCATAGTCGGCATCTTGAATTGCGCGGCAGCAAGACGCTCGCGCCATGCGGCAGTGCGGGCGGCGATCTTTTCCGGCGGCTTGTCCGGTTCGGCGGCGCGCACGACCGGCGCTTCGACAGAACCGGCCGGCGAGAAGGGCGGCGACTCCACGTGCGGCAGCGGCGCCGGTACGGCGGGATTGCTTTCGGCGATGTCTTTGGGTTGTTCGTTGTCGGCCATGACTGGCTCCCGCGATTGGCGATTCACCAAGCGGTAACCATGATCGGTTACCAAACGGTTACCGTGTTTCGCGGCGAGACCGATTCAAAGGGCAAAGCCGTTATTGGCGGCAAGCTCTTTCAGCGACACCGCAGGGCGGGCCCCGATGTGCTGGATCACTTCGGCGGCTGCCAGCGCGCCGAGACGGGCGGCGGTCCTCAAGTCCTTGCCGCGCGAAAAGCCGACCAGGAACCCGGCGGCAAACAGGTCGCCGGCGCCGGTCGCGTCCACCAGGCGTTCGATCGGCGCCGCCGGCACGCGCTCGGTCGTCTCGCCTCGCACCACCACACAGCCATTCTCGCTGCGCGTCACCACGGCAAGGCCGATGTCGGCGCGCAGCGCTTCGAGCCCGCTGTCAAAATCGCTGGTCTGATAGAGGCTGCGCAACTCGCGTTCGTTGGCGAACAGAATGTCCACGGTCTTGTCGCGCATCAGCTTGAGGAATTCGTTGCGATAGCGATCGACGCAAAACGCATCCGACAAAGTGAGTGCAACCTGGCGGCCGGCCTTGTGCGCGATTCCGGCGGCCTTGATGAAGGCTGCCTTGGCGTGCGGCGGATCCCACAGATAGCCCTCAAGATAAGTGATTGCGGCGCTGGCGACCGCCTGTTCGTCAATGTCCTGTGGGTGCAGATCCTGCGCCGCGCCGAGAAACGTATTGAGCGTGCGTTCGCCGTCCGGCGTCACGATCACGTAGCAGCGCGCGGTCGAAGGACCGGAGGACGCCGGCGCCGTGTCGAAAGCGACGCCGGCGGCGCGGATATCATGCGCGAAGGCGCGGCCCAGGTCATCGTCCCGGACCTTGCCGACGAATGCGGTGTGCGCGCCGAGGCTCGCCGCGCCGACAATGGTATTGGCGGCCGAGCCGCCGGAGCTTTCCAGCGCCGGCCCCATCGCGTCATAGATCGCCTGCGCGCGCGTCTCGTCGATCAGCGCCATCGCGCCTTTATTCATGCCCTGGGCCACGAGGAAATCGTCATCGGCCTGAGCAATCACGTCGACGATGGCATTGCCAACGCCGAGAAGGTCATAGCGCGGAGCGGTCATGCGGCCTCATGGGGAATTTGCGCCGCGCACTATATCGGCCAAGCCCGCTGCGGCAAGCTCGGCTGCACCACAGACTCGCGGCTTTGCCCCTCTTGCGCCGCGATGCCCGCGCGTGGCATTGCAGCGCCATTAGTGGCATTGCAGCGCCATTAAATGAAGGGACTCGCAATGGCGTTTAAGGAACGCGTGTTTTCGGGCGTGCAGCCGACCGGCAACCTGCACCTCGGCAACTATCTCGGCGCCATCACCAAGTTCGTCGCGCTGCAGGAACGCTACGACTGCCTCTATTGCGTGGTCGATATGCATGCCATCACGGTCTGGCAGGATCCGGCGGAATTGCCCAAGGCGACGCGCGAGGTGACCGCGGCCTTCATCGCCTGCGGCATCGACCCAAAGAAGAACATCATCTTCAACCAGAGCCAGGTCGCCGAGCACGCCGAGCTCGCCTGGATCTTCAATTGCGTGGCCCGCATTGGCTGGCTCAACCGCATGACGCAGTTCAAGGAAAAGGCCGGCAAGGACCGCGAGAACGCGTCGGTCGGGCTGTACGTCTATCCGAATCTGATGGCCGCCGACATTCTGGTCTATCGCGCCACCCATGTCCCGGTCGGCGAGGACCAGAAACAGCATCTCGAACTGTCGCGCGACATTGCGCAGAAATTCAACAATGATTTTGCGGCGTCCATTCACGCCCACGGTTTCGGCGAAGCGTTCTTCCCGCAGCCTGAGCCGATCATCCAGGGCCCGGCGACCCGCGTCATGTCGTTGCGTGACGGCTCGAAGAAAATGTCGAAATCCGAGCCGTCCGATTATTCGCGCATCAATCTGACCGACGATGCCGACGCCATCGCGCAGAAAATCCGCAAGGCCAAGACCGATCCGGAGCCGCTGCCGAGCGAGGAAAAGGGGCTGGAGCCGCGCCCGGAGGCGGACAATCTGGTCGGTATCTATGCCGCGCTCAAGAACGTGAGCAAAGCCGAGGTGCTGCGCGAATTCGGCGGCGCCCAGTTCTCGGCCTTCAAGGCGTCGCTGGCCGAGCTCTCGGTCGCCAAGCTCGGTCCGATTGGCGCCGAGATGAAAAAGCTGGTGCAGGATCCGGTCTATATCGATCAGGTGCTGGCCGACGGCGCGGCGCGCGCGCAAACCATCGCCGCCGAGACGATGAAGGCGGTCAAGGACATCGTCGGCTTTATCCGGCGCTAGGCAGGTTCGCCGCGTTGCTTCATACTGCGGCGCGACCCCCGCTTGTCGGCGCGGCGCACGGCGTGGCACCATTCCGGCATGAGCAGCAAGCGCCGCAGCTTCGAAAAGGGCCACAAGCGCAAATACCTCGTCGTGATCGACGACACCGAGGAATGCGGCCGCGCGGTGCATTGGGCGGCCAATCGCGCCAACCGCACCAAATCCGTCGTCGTCATGCTGCGCGTGATCGAAACCGGCGACCACGGTACGCAATGGCTTGGCGTCGCCGACATCATGAAGGCCGAGGCGCTCGAGACGGCGAAAGCCGAGCTCAAGAAATCCGCCGAGCGCGCCATGAAAATTGCGCCCGTCAAGATCGACATGGTGATCCGCGAAGGCGCGACCCCGGAACAGATCCTCAAGCTGATCGACGAGGACGCCGATATCGGCATCCTGGTGCTGGCGGCCGGCACCGGCAAGGAAGGGCCCGGGCCTCTGGTGAGCACGATCGCCAAGAGCGCCGGCACGTTCCCGATTCCGCTGGCGATCGTGCCCGGCCACCTCAGCGACGAGGATATCGATGCCAGTTCTTGAAAACGCGGCGGCAGGCTGCTTTGCAGGCGATTGACCCGGCGCCCCGCAAGCGCCATCTATCCGGTATGGTTCACGCGACCAACGGGCCTTGAACCCGTTTGAGGAGCAAAGTCATGTTCATCCAGACCGAAGCCACGCCCAATCCGGCCACGCTGAAATTCCTGCCGGGCAAGCCCGTCCTCGAGACCGGCACCCTCGACATCCGCGACAGGGATGCCGCGGCGCAGTCGCCGCTGGCGCAGCGCCTGTTCGACATCCCGAACGTCAATGGTGTGTTCTACGGCTCAGACTTCATCTCGATCAGCAAGGAGGGCGGCGACTGGCAGCAGATCAAGCCGGCGATCCTCGGCGCCATCATGGAGCATTATATGAGCGGCGGGCCGCTGCTGGCGCAGGACGCGCAAGCTGCCGCGGCGGATGAGTTCTTCGACGCCGCCGACGCCGAAACCGTCGCCACCATCAAGGACCTGATCGAGACCCGCGTTCGTCCGGCGGTCGCCGGCGACGGCGGCGACATCACCTTCAAGGGCTACAAGGAAGGCATCGTCTATCTGCACATGAAGGGCGCCTGCTCGGGCTGTCCCTCGTCCACGGCCACGCTCAAGCACGGCATTCAGAATTTGCTGAAGCATTTCGTGCCCGACGTGCAGGAAGTACGGCCGATTTAGCGCTCCAAACTGTCATGCCCCGCGAAAGCGGGCATCCAGTATTCTCCGCGCTTGAGATACAATCCGAATCGTCAGCGACTACTGGATCATCCGCTTTCGCGGATGATGACCGCCGGGGCATTATGCGCGTCCTCGCCATCGATACCGCACTGGAAGCCTGCTCGGCCGCGGTGCTCGACACCGAGCAGCCGAAAAGCGCGGTGCATGAATCGCTGCCGATGGTGCGCGGCCACGCCGAAGCATTGATGCCGCTGATCGCGCGGGTTCTCGACCGGGCCAAGATGAGCGTCAAAAACATCGACCGCATCGCCGTCACCACCGGGCCCGGCAGCTTCACCGGCCTGCGCGTCGGCATTGCCGCGGCGCGCGGCCTCGCGCTCGCCGCCGGCAAGCCGGCGATCGGCCTCACGACGCTTGCCGCCTTCGCCGCGCCGCTGATCGCCGCCGACGACCGGCTGCCGGTCGTGGTCGCGATCGATGCGCGGCACGATCACGTGTATCTGCAAATTTTCGGGCCCGGCGGCCGCACGCTGATGACGCCGCGACTGATCGGCGTGCGCGAAGCAGTGCGTGCCGCGATTTCCGGAACCCCGCGGCTGATCGGCACCGCCGCCGAATTGCTGGCGAAAGCCTGGCCGGCGGGCGAGAAGCCGCCGAGCGCAGTCGATCCGCGCCGTGCTCCCGACATCGAATGGGTCGCAAGGCTCGGCGCCGCCGCGCCGCCCACCACGTCACCGCCGAAGCCGCTCTACCTGCGCGCACCCGATGCCCAGCCGCAGGATGCCGCCCAACTGGCCCGCCGATGATCGGCCTGTTCGCCGCGTGGTTTTCATCCGGCGATCCGACGCTGTCGGAGGCAAGCGCGCGTGACGCCGCCGCCATCTCGGCGCTGCACGGCAAGTCGTTCCAGCGCGGCTGGAGCGAACACGAAGTTGAAGGCTTGCTCACCGAGCGCAATGTAATTGCGCATCGCGCCGTTGCCGGCCGTCGTCTCGCGGGCTTCATCTTGTCACGCATCGCCGCCGACGAGGCCGAGATCCTATCGGTCGCGGTGGCGCGAGCCTTTCGCGGCCGCGGACTTGGACGACATCTCCTCACCCTGCATCTGCGCCATCTCGCCGGGCTGGGCATCAAAGTCGCATTTCTCGAAGTCGGCGAAACCAATGATGCCGCCGGCAAGCTTTACGCGCGGGCCGGCTTCCGCGAAGTGTCGCGGCGGGCGAATTATTACGGCGGCACGCCCGGCAGTGGCCCTACTGCCGTCGTTCTAAGGCGCGACCTCGTTCAGGCGACGAGTTCGCCGGGCGCGGCAGGATGAACTATGATATGAGTTCGCGACTGGAGACCTGACTGTGGCCATGCCGGATAAGCAAGCTTTGTCGCACGACATTGAGGCGCTCTGCACCGCCAAAGGCATGCGCATGACGGGGCAGCGGCGCACCATCGCGCGCGTCCTCGCCTCATCCGGCGACCATCCGGACGTCGAAGAATTGTACCGCCGCTGCATCAAGGTCGATGACCGCATTTCGATCTCGACGGTTTACCGGACGGTCAAGCTGTTCGAGGATGCCGGCATCATCGAGCGCCACGATTTCCGCGAGGGCCGCGCCCGTTACGAGCAAATTCCGGAATCGCATCACGACCACCTGATCAATCTGCGCACCGGCGACGTGATCGAATTCCGTTCCGAGGACATCGAGCGCCTACAATCGGAGATCGCCCGCAAGCTCGGCTTCAAGTTGGTGGACCACCGGCTCGAGCTTTATGCGGTGCCGCTTGACGACGAAAAATCACGCCGCTGATGCTGCGCGTTATCCTCGTCGCCGGATTTTTCTTCGGTACTCTGCCGTTCATGATTGCGGTGCAGTGGGTGCTGGGCCGCCTCAATTCGAAATATTGGGGGCCGGCGTCGGTCGCCTATTACCGGTTGCTGTGCCGCGCGCTGCGCATCAAGACCGCGGTGAACGGCACGCAGGTCATCGGACGGCCTGTGCTGATCGCCTCCAATCATGTGTCGTGGGTCGACGTCGTCGTGCTCGCTGGCGTGGCGCCGATGATCTTCGTCGCCAAGCGCGAAGTCGCGTCCTGGCCGCTGATCGGCGCCGCCGCCAAGGTGCAGAAAGTCGTGTTTGTCGACCGCACGCGCCGCCAGCAGACGCCGGCGACCGTGCGCGAAATCGCGCAGCGGCTGTCCGAAGGCCATCCCGTAGTGCTGTTCGCGGAGGGAACCTCCGGCGATGGCAACCACATCCTGCCATTCCGCTCGGCGCTGGTCGGCGCGGTGGAGGCGGCCTGCAATGAAGCCGGGCTCGGCCAGGTACTGCTGCAGCCAATGTCGATCTGCTACACGAACCAATATGGTATGCCGATGCGCCTGCGCGACCGGCCCCTGGTCGCGTGGTATGGCGATCTCGATTTTTTTCCGCATTTTGCGCAGTTCATCCGGCATGGGGTGATTGATGCCGTGGTGAGCTTTGGCGCGCCGCTCACCGCTGACGCTACCGCCGACCGCAAGGCCGTCACCAAAGCACTTGAGGCCGCGGTGCGCCGCATGACCACGGCGGCGTTGCGCCGTGAAGTTCCGGGTGCACCGGAGCGCGAGCGGGGCTTTCAATAACGAAGTCAAAGGACTAATGACAGGCGACAAGACCCGCCCTGGCGGGTTAAATTGGCTGATGCCAGTGAATCAAGCGGCAAACTGAGCGGAATGACCCGCAAACTCCACGTCAAATCTTTCGGCTGCCAGATGAACGTCTACGATTCCAATCGTATGGCGGACGTTCTCGCGCCGGCAGGTTTCAGCGAAACCGCGCAGCCCGGCGAAGCCGACCTCGTCATCCTCAACACCTGCAACATCCGCGAGAAGGCGGCCGAGAAGCTCTATTCCGAGCTCGGCCGGTTGCGCGAACTCAAGCAGGCGGCGGCGCTTGACGGCCGCCAGGTCCTGATCGCGGTCGCCGGCTGCGTCGCCCAGGCCGAAGGTAGAGAGATCGTTCGCCGTGCTCCGACCGTCGATCTCGTCGTCGGCTCGCAGAATTATCATCGGCTGCCGGACATGCTGGCGCGCGTCGCGCGCGGTGAGAAGCCGATCGACATCGAATTTCCGTCGGACGACAAATTCGCGGCGCTGCCGGCGGCGAGCCACAAGGTCACGCGAAAGCGCGGCATCTCGGCATTCGTTACGGTGCAGGAAGGCTGCGACAAGTTCTGCACGTTTTGCGTCGTGCCCTATACCCGCGGCGCGGAAATCTCACGGCCGGTCGAGCAGATCGTCGAAGAAGTGACGCGGCTCACGCAAGCCGGCGTGCGCGACGTCACGCTGATTGGGCAGAACGTCAACGCCTATCACGGCGTCGGTCCCGATGGACGCGAATGGCCGCTCGGACAATTGCTGCACCGGCTCGCCGAGGTGCCTGGCTTGCTGCGGCTGCGCTATACCACCAGTCATCCCTGTGACATGGACGACAGCTTGATTGCCGCGCACCGCGATGTGCCGGCGCTGATGCCCTACGTCCATCTTCCGGTACAGTCGGGCTCCGACCGCATGCTCGAGACGATGAATCGCAGGCACAGCCGCAGCGACTACCTCAAGGTGATCGAGCGGCTGCGCGCTGCCCGCGCGGATCTCGCTTTCACCTCCGATTTCATCGTCGGCTTTCCCGGCGAGACCGAAACCGACTTTCAGGACACTTTAACGTTGGTCGACGAGGTCGGGCTGGCCGGAGCCTACTCGTTCGCTTATTCGCCGCGGCCGGGGACTCCTGCCGCCGACATGCCGTCGCAGGTTCCCGAAGCCGAAAAATCCGCGCGGTTACAGCGCCTTCAGGCGCTGATCACCCGCCGCCAGCGCGCCTTTAATGCAAGCTTTTTCGGCCGCCGCCTCGAGATATTGCTGGAAAAGCCCGGCCGGCTGGCTGGGCAATTGGTCGGCCGGTCCCCATATTTGCAGTCGGTGCAAGTGATGGCGCCGGCGTCACTGATCGGCGAAGTGGTTGACGTCGTCATCACCGAGATCGGAACCAATACGCTGTTCGGCGCGCTCGCCAACCCTGCGGCCGCACCGGTTTTCGCCGAAGCTGGAGCCTGAACCGCTTGCGCACATCGAATCCCGTGATCCCGCCGGCCGCCACCTCGGAAGAAACCGCGACCACGCAGATCATTCTCGACTTCGACGACAACAAGCTCGCATCCACCCTGTTCGGACAATACGGCCAGAACCTCGCGCTGATCGAGCGCCGGCTCGGCGTCGTCGCCGACCAGCGCGGCAATCACGTCACCATCGCCGGCTCGCGCGGCGCCTGCGAGCAGGCCCGCCGTGTGCTCGAAGGCCTCTACGAGCAGATCAAGCGCAGCAACGAGCTCGTCTCCGGCGACGTCGAGGGCGCGATCCGGCTTGCGCTGGCGCAAGGCTCGCTGTTTGATTACGACCCCGCGGCCGCAACGGCGAATTTCGAGGAAATCAACTTGCGCAAGCGCCCGGTCCGCGCCCGCACCGCTGCGCAGGCCGCCTATATGCGCGCCTTCAAGCACCACAATCTGGTGTTCGGCACCGGCCCGGCCGGCACCGGCAAGACCTGGCTCGCCGTCGCCTATGCCGTGCAACTGTACGAGCGCAAGGAAGTCGACCGCATCATCCTATCGCGCCCGGCGGTCGAAGCTGGCGAGCGGCTCGGATTCCTGCCTGGCGACATGCGCGAGAAAGTCGATCCCTATCTGCGGCCGATCTACGACGCGCTGTTCGACCTGATGGACGCGCGCATCGTCGAGCGCGCCCTGCAAGGCGGCGAGATCGAGATCGCGCCCCTCGCTTTCATGCGCGGCCGCACTTTGTCGAATGCCGCGATCATCCTCGACGAGGCGCAGAACACCACTTCGATGCAGATGAAGATGTTCCTGACTAGGCTCGGCGAGAATGGGCGAATGATCGTCACAGGCGATCCGAGCCAGGTCGATCTGCCGAGCGGCCAGACCTCGGGTCTCGCCGAAGCGGTGCGGATTCTCTCCGGCGTCGAAGGCGTCGGCCATGTCGCGTTCACCGCGCAGGACGTGATCCGCCACGAGCTGGTCGGGCGCATCGTCGAGGCCTACGACCGCGCCGCGACGAAAAAAGCGCGCGAGGCGAAGGAATGACTTCACCGGCCGATCGGCAGGGTGAGTTGGCGATCGACGTTTTGTTGGACTCGCCGCTGTGGGATAGCGTGCCCGCCGCGGACGCCACCGTCCGCGAAGCCATCGTCGTTGCCGCCGAGCAAATCTCCGCGCCGGCCGGCGAGCTCGTCGTCTTGTTGACCGACGATATTGCCATGCAAAAGCTCAATCGCGACTGGCGCGGCATCGACAAGCCGACCAACGTGCTGTCATTTCCCGCGACGACGCCGGCCAGCGGTGTGCAAACCGCCATGCTGGGCGATATCGTCATCGCCTTCGAAACGCTCGATCGCGAAAGCCGCGCCGAGAGCATGACTTTCCTTCATCATTTGTCGCATCTGGCGGTGCATGGTTTTCTGCATCTGATGGGTTACGATCATCAGATTGATTCCGACGCCGATGCGATGGAGCGGATCGAAGTCGCGATCCTCGACCGGTTGCAGATCCCCGATCCCTATCTTGCGCGCGACAGTGCCAACGGCTGAACGCTAGAATCGAATCCGATGCCCGACAGCGACCCTGCAAATTCCGGCGGCGACGCCTATCAGCCACGCAACCTGCCGGCGGTGATTCCGCCGCCGCCGGAAACGGCAGCCGAGGGCCAAAGCTGGCTCGGCCGGGCATTTCGCTCCCTGTTTGGCTGGAAACCCGCTTCGCTGCGGGCGAATCTGAGCGAGTCGCTTGACGCGGCGCCCGACGAATCCGGCTTCTCGCCCGAAGAAAGCCAGATGCTCAAGAACATCCTCGGCCTGCGCGAGCGGCGCCTGCAGGATGTGATGGTGCCGCGCGCCGACATCGTCGCCGTTCAGCAGGACATATCGCTAGGCGAATTGATGCGGGTGTTCGAGAACGCCGCCCATTCGCGGCTCGTCGTCTATGACGACACCCTCGATGACCCGATCGGCATGGTGCATATCCGCGACATCATCGCCTTCATGACCGCGCGTGCAGCGTTGCCGCCCGAAAAAGTCGCCAAGCGCAAGCGGCCGCTGCCGGCGGGCCTTGACCTCAAAACCATAAATCTCGCTTTGCCGCTGTCGTCCGCCAAGATCGTCCGCGAGATTCTGTTCGCGCCGCCCTCGATGCGGGTCATCGACCTGCTTGCTCGCATGCAGGCGACGCGCATCCATCTCGCTTTGGTGATCGACGAATATGGCGGCACCGACGGCCTGGTGTCGATCGAGGACATCGTCGAACAGATCGTCGGCGAAATCGCCGATGAGCACGACGAGGACACGACACCGGATGTCGTGCGCCAGGCCGATGGCTCCTTCGTCGCCGACGCGCGCACCTCGCTCGAACATATCGTCACCGCCGTCGGTTCGGATTTCGAAGTCGGCGATGCCGCGCAGGAGGTTGACACGATCGGCGGCTATCTGATCAACCGCGCCGGCCGTTTGCCGGTGCGCGGCGAATTGGTCCCCGGTCCCGGCCTGTACGAGATCGAGGTGGTCGATGCCGATCCTCGCCGGGTGAAGCGCGTGCGCATCTACAAGCTCAAGGAACGCCGCGAGCGGCCGCGTGAGCCGCGCCGCCGCGGCGAGGCAGATCCGGCGATCATCGGCGCCGGCACCGCCCCGAGTGTTGATCCCGTCCCGCTTGCCGGCAATCTGAAGCCGCGACGCCCGTGACGCTGACGCGCATCGCTCACGCGGTCATGCTGGCGAGCGGCTGGCGCCGCGCGGCCATCATGTTCATCGCCGGCGCGGCTTCGGCACTGGCGCTGGCGCCGGTCAATGCCTGGCCGATCTTGTTCGTGACATTTCCTGTGCTGGTGTGGGCGATCGATGGCGCGGTGACCGGGCGATATCGAGGCGTCCTTGCGGCCGCAATATCCGGCTGGTGGTTCGGCTTCGGCTATTTTCTCGCCGGGCTTTATTGGATCGGCTACGCCTTCCTGGTCGACGCCAAGACTTTTGGCTGGCTGCTGCCGATCGCGGTCGGCGGGCTGCCGGCCGTTCTCGCGCTCTATATGGCGGCAGGCCTAGGTCTGGCGCGGCTGTTCTGGCTGCGCGGGCCCGACCGCATTCTGGTACTGGCCATCACGCTGACCATCACCGAGTGGCTTCGCGGCCATCTGTTCAGCGGCTTTCCCTGGAACGCATTCGGCTATGCGTTGACCGAACCGCTGGCGCTGGCGCAAGCGGTCGCCCTCATCGGCATTTGGGGTCTGACGTTCCTCGCCGTCGCGATCTGCGCATCTCCGGCAACGCTGGCCGACGATCGATTGGACATGCCCGATCCCTGGCGCTGGCCGCTGATCGGCGTACTGATCCTTGCGGCGCTCTCAGGCTACGGCGGCATGCGGCTGTGGCTCAACCCGACGATTTTCGTCAAGGACGTGCGGCTGCGCATCATGCAGCCCGACCTCCAGCAGGACGACAAGTTCAACTATTCCGCCAAGGACGCGGTGATGAGCCGCTATCTGCGGCTATCGGATCGAGCCACCGGCCCGCAATCGAATGGCGTGCGCGATATCACGCATTTGATCTGGCCGGAGTCGGCCTTTCCGTTTTTCCTGACCCGCGAGCCCGATGCGATGAAGCAAATCGCCGACTTGCTGCCGCAAGGCACGGTGCTCATCACCGGGGCAATTCGTGCGCCGGACGCCGAGACCTCGGACGGCATCGCGCACGCCTATAACTCGGCCTACGTCATCGATCATGACGGCTCGATCCTCGGCATTTACGACAAGGTCCATCTGGTCCCGTTTGGCGAATATTTGCCGTTCCAGTCTTTGCTCGAGCGCATCGGCCTGATGCAACTGACAAAGGTCGCCGGCGGATTTCTGGCCGGCGACCGGCGCCGCGCGATGGAATTGCCTGGTGCGCCCAGGATGCTTCCGCTGATTTGCTACGAGGCAATCTTTCTCGCCGACGCGGTGCCGGCCGGCGAACGTCCGGGCTGGCTTGTCAATCTCACTAACGACGCCTGGTTCGGAATGAGCAGCGGCCCTTACCAGCATTTTCAGCAAGCCCGTGTGCTCGCAATTGCTGAAGGGCTGCCGCTGGTGCGGGCTGCCAATAATGGCATTTCTGCGGTCGTCGATCCGGTCGGGCGGATCGTGCGGTCGCTGCCGCTCGGCGCCGAAGGCGTCATCGACTCGCCGCTGCCGCGCGCAATCGAGCCGACCGTTTATGTGAAGGCCGGCGATCTCGGATGGGTCATGGTCATATTAGCCGGGATTGTGTTGCTAGCTCGCCGTCTGCGCGCGCATTGAAACCGCCGCTAAAGACACCGAGCATCAACAACCCGCAGAATGATGTTCAGTGCAGCCTTCTTTGCATGTCGTGCATTTTCACCCCGCAAAAATGCATATAAAATCTAAAGCAATTTATCGATTTTGAGGCTGTACGCGGTGTCCTGCCACCGATCGCACATTGCTAATGTTCCATGAGGTGTGACATAGGCTCCGAGGGCAATAGAGGAGCAGATTATGGCGGCGAAGAAGACTCCCAATCCAATTGACAAGCATGTCGGGAGTCGCGTGCGAATGCGGCGCATGATGCTGAGCATGAGCCAGGAGAAGCTCGGCGACGCGCTCGGACTGACCTTCCAGCAAGTGCAGAAATACGAGAAGGGCACCAACCGGATCGGCGCGAGCCGCCTGCAACAAATTTCCAATATCCTGCAAGTTCCGATTTCGTTTTTCTTCGAAGGCGCGCCGCATGGGCCCGGTCATTCCACTGGAATGGGCGAAGCGCCTTCGCCTGCCTATGTGTCGGATTTTCTGGCGACCTCGGATGGCCTGTCGCTGACCAAAGCCTTTATGCGAATCAAGAACGGCAAGCTGCGCCGACGCATCGTCGAATTGGTCCAGCAGATCGCCGGTGTCGACGACTAAGTGGGATCGGCCCAAGCTGCCCACTTCAGCTTCAGCCACCAAACCCTGTCCTGCATCTTGACCTCGTGCGGCTCGACTGCAAGAAACAGCGCCATCGAATGGCGCGCGGCGGGAGGATGTTCCGGTGTCTCACAATGATTTTCTGTTCACGAGTGAATCGGTGTCCGAGGGCCATCCGGACAAGGTCTGCGACCAGATTTCCGATGCAGTGCTGGATGCCTTCCTGGAAAACGACGCCAAGCTCGGAATTGCCGACGACAGCCTGGTAAATACCCGGCTTGGCTGCGAAACGCTCGCCACCACCAACAAGATCATCATCGCCGGCGAGGGGCGCGGCCAGGCGCCGCTGTTTCACAAGCACGGCGCCAAGGCCGTCGTGAACCGCGAAATGATATCCGAGATCGCGCGGGGCGTCGTCAAGGATATCGGCTACGACCAGGACGGCTTTTCCTATTACGGCGCCGATATCGAAGTGCTGTTGCACGGCCAATCGCCTGACATCGCCATGGGCGTCGATGCCAAGAAGAAGAAAGGCGTCGAGGAAGAAGGCGCCGGCGATCAGGGCATGATGTTCGGCTTCGCCTGCACCGAGAGCGAGGTTTATGAAAAGAACTCGTTCATGCCGGCGCCGATCTATTTCGCGCACAAGATTCTCAAGGTGCTGGCTGACAAGCGGCACTCGAAGTCGCTGGCCGATCTGCAGCCGGACGCCAAGAGCCAGGTGACGGTGCAATATATCGACGGCAAGGCGGTCGGCTGCACCAAGGTCGTGGTCTCGACGCAACACAACGCGGAGAGCCGCAACCGGAAAAAATACACGCCGGGCATGGTGAAAGACCTGATCGGTGACGCGGTCGCGTCCGCGCTGCCGAAAGGCTGGATGCCGAAGAAAGATTCCGACTTCCTGGTCAATCCGACCGGCAATTTCGTCATCGGCGGGCCCGATGGCGACTGCGGGCTGACCGGCCGCAAGATCATCGTCGACACCTATGGCGGCTACGCGCCGCATGGCGGCGGCGCGTTCTCGGGCAAGGACCCGACCAAGGTCGACCGTTCGGCGGCTTATGCGGCGCGCTATCTTGCCAAGAACGTCGTCGCCGCCGGACTCGCCGAGCGTTGCACGATTCAAGTTGCCTATGCGATCGGCGTTGCCGATCCGATGTCACTGCTGGTCAACACCCACGGCACCGGCAAGATCGAAGAGCGCAAGCTCGAGAAAGTGCTGCCTGAGCTGTTCCGCCTGACGCCGACCAATATTCGCCGCACGCTCAAACTCAACAAGCCGATCTACCGCCGCACCGCCGCTTACGGCCATTTCGGCCGCGCGCCGGACAAGGATGGCGGCTTCTCGTGGGAAAAGATCGACCTCGCCGCCGCGATCAAGAGCGCAATGCGGTAATCCACGATTGTCATGCCGGCCAATGCGGGCATGCGGCATTCTCTTGCGCTCGTTGTATGATCGACGCCCCGCGTTTACCGGATCATTCGCCGCCGCGAATGATGACACGATGGCTGAGCACCAGCACGAGCCGCGCGCATTCTTTGGCCGCAAACGCGGCGACCCGCTTCGCGCAAGCCAGCGCGCGCTGTTCGATACGCTGCTGCCGAAAGTTGCGATCGACCTGACTTCAAAGCCTGCGGACCTGACGGGACTATTCGCCCGACCGGTCCGGGAGCTAAGGCTTGAAATCGGATTTGGCGCCGCCGAGCATTTGCTTGCGCAGGCACAAGCCCATCCCGATGTCGGTTTCATCGCCAGCGATGGCTTTCTCAATGCCGCCGCCAAGGCGTTGAGCGGGATCGAGAAATTCAGTCTCACAAACGTGCGGTTGCATCACGGCGACGCCGTCCATCTGCTCGAATGGCTGCCGGGTGGCAGCTTCGCGCGCATCGATTTGCTTTATCCCGACCCATGGCCGAAGCGGCGGCATTGGAAACGCCGTTTCATCCAGGATGAAAGCCTCGGCCGGCTGGCTCACCTGCTGAGGCGCGGCGGCGAACTGCGTTTTGCCACCGACATTGACGACTACGCGGCATGGACGCTGGCGCGGGTGTTGCGCCGGGCGGATCTCGAATGGACCGCCGAACGCGCCGACGATTGGCGCCGGCCTTGGCCGGATTTTTCCGGCACACGCTACGAAGCCAAGGCTAAACGCGAATGCCGCGCCCCGGCCTATTTCACTTTTCTGCGAAAATGAGGTTAGGCCGGATTGCCGCCCGCTACTCGCCGGCGCCTTGCCGGACCTGCCAGAACCGCACCACGCGTTGCGCGGTAGCTGTCGTCAGCCGGTCGAAATTCTCGCGCGCGGCTTCGATCGCCTGGGTCGAGGTCCCCTTGGCGCCCGGCCGTGCGGTAATGATGGCGCGTGCCGTTTCCCAGCCGTAATCGGCCGAACGGGCGAGGATCAAAACCGGATCGTAGCGGTCGCCATTCATCAGCCGGTCGACAACCTCAACCGGCACGGAACAGATCGTCGCCAACGCCGCAATCGTCTCGTCGTATTTGCCGGCCCTGGCATATTCGACGACGTCGGCCTCGGTGAGCTTGCGTTCCACATGCAGCGCGTGCACGGCCTGCATCGCCGCGCCAAAGCTGCGGGGCGCCGCCTTCGTTGCGACCTCGTGCGAAACCTTGGCGAGAATTCTGCGGATCTCGGCCTGAGTCTCGGGCTTCGCCCGCGCCAGCAGTCGATTCTGCACCACTTCAGTCGCCTGGGTCAGCAACTGGCGAAACAGGCGCGGCGGGATGTCGGTGCGCAGACCGACCCGTTCGGCCAGGATTCCATCATTGCTGGCCCGGCTGACCAGCGCGGTCAGGGCGGCGTCCGACAGGCGCGCCTGATGATTCTTGGCGATGCTGTGCGCCACGTCGCGGTCGCCGCGGGCGACCAGGATGTCGGCCAGCGCCTCGTTGATGCCGAGTCGCGTGGACAGCGCGAGCAGGTGCGCCTGGCTCTTGGTTTCAGCGACGTATTTGAGGTCCGGGTCGTCGAGCCGCGCCAGTTCGAGCAGCGGACCTGCGACCGCAATATCGTCATTGCGCGCGAGCGTCCGCACGACCCCCTGTGGTGCGTTCACAACAGGAGCGATGCGGCGCGCGAGCTCGGCCAGCGCCTGGACTTCGATCTCTTCGATCAAGCAGCCGATCACGTCGTCGAATAACGCGACGTGCTCGCTGGCAAACTGCTCCGCGCCGTTCAGGAACAGCGTCGTGACGCGCCGAAGCGTTTCGGCGCGCCGCTCCGGCGAACCGTGTTGGACGACTTCTTCGAGCTCCGGGATCAGAGACGCGGCGGCGGCGGCCATTACATGAGACCTTGCAAATCCGGCTGCCAATCGCGCAAAACAGCCATTCCGCGTGAATTTACGGGCAGTTTCTGAACGAACGGTTAGTCCTGAAACTTTCTTGCCACCTTGCGAACCGGCTCCAAATCGCTATATTCCGCCTGTCTTAAGACACCCTCATAACCAAATCGGGTTTTGAGAGTGGGTTCCTCCGGGGGCCCGCTCTTTTTTCGTTACGACAATGACGATTAGGCAGCAGATCGAACCGGACAGCACGCTCGATAGCGACGCTCCCGGCGACCAAGATACCACCGAGCCGCGGCTGATCGCGGATAGCGGCATTGCTGCCCGCGTGGCCGCAATTGCTGAGCCGGTGCTCGAGGGGCTCGGTTTGCGGCTGGTTCGCGTGCGCGTTTCAGGCACCGCGGGCTGCACCGTGCAGGTGATGGCGGAGCGTCCCGATGGCACCATGACCATCGAGGACTGCGAGGCCGTTTCGCGCACCCTGTCGCCGGTGCTCGACGTCGCCGATCCGATCGAGCGCGCCTATCGGCTGGAGATTTCCTCGCCCGGGCTTGACCGGCCGTTGGTGCGCAAGTCCGATTTCGACCGTTTTGCCGGACACCTGGTGAAGATCGAAATGGAGATTCCGGTGGAAGGCCGCAAGCGTTTTCGCGGCAAGCTCGCCGGCACGCAAGCCGAGGTCGCTCGCATCGAACGCGACGACGCGGCTCCCGGCGAGCCCGTGGACGTATTGCTTCCGATCGGAGAAATGAGCGACGCAAAGCTTGTGCTGACCGATGAACTGGTCAGCGACGCCTTGCGGCGTGAGAAGGCCGCCGAGCGCGAAATGCGCGAAGCGCGCAAAAGAGAACGCAGAGAAGCCAGACAAGCACGGCACCGGCCGCAACGGCCCGCCGTCAATGAAGGAGACTGAGCTATGGCTGTGAGTGCCAACCGGCTCGAATTGCTGCAGATTGCCGACGCCGTCGCCCGCGAGAAATCGATCGACCGCGGCATCGTCATCACCGCGATGGAAGATGCCATCGCCAAGGCCGCCCGTTCGCGATACGGCGCCGAAACCGACGTGCATGCCGAGATCGAGCCGAAGACCGGCGAGCTCAAGCTGATGCGCCACATGCTGGTGGCCGAGACGGTTGAGAATTCGTCGAACCAGATAACTCTCGAGGATGCGCGCAAGCGCCACCCGGCCGCGCAGATCGGCGACACCATCGCCGACCCGCTGCCGCCGCTGGAATATGGCCGGATCGCTGCGCAGTCCGCCAAACAGGTGATCGTGCAGAAAGTCCGCGAGGCCGAGCGCGACCGGCAATATGCCGAATACAAGGATCGTATCGGCGACATCGTCAACGGCATCGTCAAGCGCGTCGAATACGGCAACGTCGTCGTCGATCTGGGCCGCGGCGAAGCCATCGTGCGGCGCGACGAGATGCTGCCGCGCGAAGTGTTCCGCAACGGCGATCGCATCCGCGCCTACATTTACGACGTGCGCCGCGAGCCGCGCGGTCCGCAGATTTTCCTGTCACGCACCCATCCCCAGTTCACCGCCAAGCTGTTCGCGCAGGAAGTGCCGGAAATCTATGACGGCATCGTCGAGGTCAAGGCGGTCGCCCGCGACCCCGGTTCGCGCGCCAAGATCGCGGTGATCTCGCGCGATTCCTCGGTCGATCCGGTCGGCGCCTGCGTCGGCATGCGCGGCTCGCGCGTGCAGGCGGTGGTGAACGAATTGCAGGGCGAGAAGATCGACATCATCCCGTGGTCGCCCGACATCGCCACCTTCGTGGTCAATGCGCTGGCACCGGCGGAAGTCGCCAAGGTCGTGCTCGACGAGGACAAGGAACGCATCGAAGTCGTAGTACCCGATCAGCAGCTGTCGCTCGCCATCGGCCGCCGCGGCCAGAACGTGCGGCTCGCCTCGCAGCTCACCGGTTGGGACATCGACATCCTGACCGAGCAGGAAGAATCGGAGCGGCGGCAGGCCGAGTTCGAGAGCCGCACCAAGATTTTCGTCGACGCACTCAATCTCGACGAGGTGGTCGGCCAGTTGCTCGCTTCCGAGGGCTTTGGCTCAATCGAGGAGCTCGCTTTGGTGGATCTCAAGGATCTCGCCGGCATCGAAGGCTTCGACGAGGACACGGCGCGCGAGCTTCAGGAGCGCGCCAAGGAATATATCGACAGGCAGGAAGCCGAGCTTGACGCCAGGCGGCAAGAACTCGGCGTCGACGAAGCCCTGCGCGAAGTGCCGGGCGTCACCACCAGGATGATGGTCGCCTTTGGCGAGAACGGAGTGAAAACCGTCGAAGACCTCGCCGGCTGCGCCACCGACGACTTGACCGGATGGACCGAGCGCAAGGACGGCGAGTCCAAGCGCGAGCCGGGCATTCTCGACGGTTTCGAGATTTCGCGCGAAGACGCCGAAGCGCTGATCATGCAGGCTCGCGTCAAGGCCGGCTGGGTGACCGAGGCCGACCTTGCTCCGCCGCCCGCGGCGGAAGAAGCGCCGGCGGAAGCCGCGCAGCCGAGCGCGTGAGCCAAGCCCTGCATGAAGGTAACGGCGTCCGACAGTGACCTCGATCATGGACCGGCCAGTGCCGGCAGTGAGCGCTTTTGCGCGCTCACCCGCACGGCCAAGCCCGCCGGCGACCTGATCCGCTTCGTCGTCGGGCCCGACGGCGATGTGGTGCCGGACGTCAAACGCAAGCTGCCCGGCCGCGGCATCTGGATCAGCCTGAGCCGCGCCGCGGTCGACGGAGCAGTGAAGCGCCACGTATTCGGCCGCGGCTTCAAGCGCGACGTGCGGGTCGATCCCGAACTCGGCGCCGTGACGGATCGCCTGCTCGAGCGCGCCGCGCTCGACGCGCTGGCGATCGCCGGCAAAGGCGGCCAGGTCGTGCAAGGTTTCGCCAAGGTCGAGGTCGCGATCAATCGTGGCGACGCCGTGGCGCTGATCGAGGCCGCCGACGGAGCCGACGACGGCAAGCGCAAGGTGGCGGCGGTTCTGCGCCGGAAACTCGAAGAAAATCCGCGCGAAATGCCGGTGATCTCGATTTTTGCCAGCGGCCAATTGGATTTGGCATTGGACCGAATAAATGTGGTACATGCAGCCCTGCTGAGCGGGCCGGCCACCAGCACATTTCTAGCTCGAACCGAGCGTTTTTTGCGCTTTCGGACCGGAGTTTCGGCTGAAGCGGCTATAGACCATGGCGCCGAAGGCGGCGCCGGGAACACGCAAGAAGAACTGAGAACGGAATGAGTGAGACCAAGACTCCTGGCGACAAGAAACTGGGCGTGTCCGGCAAGACGCTGACGCTTAAGCCGCGTACCGAGACCGGCGTGGTGCGTCAGAGCTTCAGCCATGGCCGCAGCAAGCAAGTCGTCGTCGAGACGGTCAAACGGCGCAATATTGGCGGCGGCGCTCCGGCCAAGGCCGAAGCCCCGGCGCCGGAACCGAAGCGCGCCGCACCGGTTGCGAAAGTCGCGCCGCAG
>Ga0265325_10000887_pt1 | contig 21594 bp, 17 predicted proteins | sample 41420metaG_FD_202090 | JGI IMG/M metagenome (GOLD analysis project Ga0265325, IMG submission 202090) | Rhizosphere microbial communities from Carex aquatilis grown in University of Washington, Seatle, WA, United States - 4-14-20 metaG | ecosystem: Host-associated > Plants > Roots > Rhizosphere... | reverse complement strand
TTCGGCGGCTGGAATTACAACAAAGACAGCCTGAAGGCCAAAGACTGGGTGCATCAGGCGTATGCCAATGGCGTCCCCATGGGCGCGGACCTCCCTGCCATGCCGCAGGGCGGAAAAGGCACGGCTCCCGCATTCGTCGTGTGGGCGGTGAAGGATCCGACCTCGGGCAATCTCGACCGCATCCAGGTCATCAAAGGCTGGACCAAGAACGGCCAGAGCTTCGAGAAGACTTACGACATCGTGTGGTCAGGTGACCGCAAAGCGGATAAGTGGTCGGGTCGGGTGCCGGCGATCAAGAGCACAGTCGACTTGGAGAAAGGCACCTATACTAATGACGTTGGCTCGACCGAGCTGAGCACCGTCTGGACCGACCCTGACTTCGATCCCAGCCTGCATGCCTTCTACTATGCGCGCGTGCTGGAAATCCCGACGCCGCGCTGGACTCTGATGCAAGCCATCAAAGCCGGACTCCCGCCGCCTGACGTTGTTCCGCTGACCGGTCAGGAGCGCGCCTGGACTTCGCCCATCTGGTACACGCCCAGCACGGAGGCGCGGAAGAATGCTCCTGCCGGTATGACTGTAGCTGACTTGAAAGCGAAGGGTGCGACCGCGTTGGGTGATGCCCAACTGAAAGCCTTGATTGTCGGCAAGGCCTACTGGGTACGCAACAATGTCACCGGTGAGCAGTTCAGCGTCAGTTACACGCCCGACGGGGACATGAACGTTTGGCACGTCGGCAACAGCGCGACACTGCCCAGTTACATCGGTAATCCCCTTCGCAACGGTTATCACGGCATCACCACGCCGTACAAGATCGAAGGCGGCAAGGTGATAACCAAGGTCCAGCAGGACCCGTATTCCCTAGCAATCTACAAGCTCGGAGACACTTACTACGGTGCGCGCAGCAACGAGTTCGGCTACGCCAACTACGAGATCATTCCCTACCCACAGTTTGTCGCTAACCCAGTCACAGGGGCACTGAACCAATTCTCGATTGAATTGGGCTTGACTGAAGAGCAGCGTCAGCAGATCTTACCCATCATCCAGCAGGAACTGCCAAAACTTAAGGAGCTGAAGAAGAACACGGCGCTCAAACCCGAGGCCAAACTCGAGCAGTTGAAGCAAATCGCCGACGACCTCGACAGCAAGATCACACCGCTACTTAATGCGGATCAGCAGAAGAAGTTCCAGGAAATCCGGGAGCAGCATCGGCGAGAGTTGATGGAGAAGATAGGAAGCGAGATTGTGCAAAAGGCGGAGTACAGCGTCAGTGGCCTCTTCACCGATCAGCATCCGCAGAAAGCACCGCCGAAATGAAGAACGCGGAGACAGACATCAAGGACAAGATGTAAGGCTGGGTGTCTCAAAGCGTGGCTCAAAGGACGTGACTTGCCTCCCATGAAAGGAAGATTTCGTCGCTGATCACGGTCAAGAAAGCGCAATGAACAAAGTTCTTGCAATTGTCGCTCTCGCTGAGGCGGGTACGGGACTGCTTCTGCTCGCGTGGCCTCCGATTGTTGTCCGCCTTCTGCTTGGCTCGGAAATCAGTGGTGCCGGCATTATTATGAGCCGTATCGCCGGTATCGCCTTGATCGGCTTGGGTGTCTCCTGCTGGCCGGGCCACTCTACCTTTCAGCCGCTTAACGGAATGCTGACCTACAGCACGCTGGCCATGCTGTACCTTATTTACATCGGCGTCCGTGAAGAAGCGGTTGGGGTGCTATTGTGGCCGGCAGTTGTGGCTCATGCGATCCTCGTTGGTCTTCTCGTCCGCGGGCGATTCAAAGAAGAAAAAACGCCGGCATAACTAACTGAACTCATAAATCGCTGCCCCTTGGAGACCGTTGGTCCGTAGTTGCTGAGGCGCAGCCCGTGCTCCACGAAGCGCGGGCAGTATACAATCGTGCTACTTCAAAGACTGACATCAGTGCAAGCTGATGCACCGGCCATCCCGCACGTATAGAGCAGGTTCGTGGGTTCTGGGCGTCGGCGGGGAGGGCACTATGCGTGAAACCAGAGCTTTTCTGCTTCTATTTGCCGCAAGCTTGATTCTTTCGGTCGCGGCTTGTTCAAAGAAAAACTCCGACGCCCCGGCCGCCACGCAGGGTAGCCAAGCGCAATCAACCCAGCCTTCGGAAGCGAGGCCCCCGCGTAATCCGCTCAAGAACGCCTACTTCGGCGACCTGCATCTGCACAGCGGCTACTCCATGGACGCCTTCGCCTTCGGAACCCGGACTACGCCCGAGGATTCGTACAAATACGCGATGGGCGAGACGGTGGAATACATGGGAAAGCCGCAAAAGCGCATTGCGCCGCTCGACTTCCTTGCTGTAACTGACCACGCCGAATATCTGGGAGTGGTGCGCGACACCATCGATCCCAACGGCCCATTCGCGAAGTCCGAGTGGTACACCCAGATGACCAATCCTGATCCCCAGGTTTCGGCCAGCGCGTTCCGCAAGCTCATCGGGTCCACCATCGTCAACAAGCCTCTGCCTGAATTTAACGATCCGAAGCTGCTGCGTTCGGCATGGGAGAAATACGCCGCCATCTCCGACAAGTACTACAAGCCCGGAAAGTTCACCACGTTCGTAGGATTTGAGTGGACGTCAGCTCCGCAGTTTCAGAACCTGCACCGTTGCGTGATCTTCGCCGACAAAGGCCCCGCCATGCCTTACACGGCGTTCGATTCACTCGATCCCGAAGATCTCTGGCGCTACCTGGAAGCGCAGCGCAAACAGGGACTGGACGTGATCGCGGTTCCTCACAACGGCAACGCCAGCAACGGCTTGATGTTCAGCATCCACGATATGTCGGGGAAGCCGATTACTCGCGATTATGCCGAGCGGCGCATGGCTAATGAACCTCTAGCCGAGATCATTCAGGCCAAGGGGCAGACCGACACCAGTCCGGCGCTTTCGCCCACCGATGAGTTTGCCAATTTTGAGATGTGGCTTTATCTGATTGGCTCGGACAAAAAAGCAAACTCCGCAAGCGGAAGCTATTTGCGCCAGGCCTACGGCGTAGGCCAGGAACAGCAGGCCAAGCTGGGCGTCAATCCCTTCAAGTACGGCATAGAGGCCGGGACCGACTTCCACTCCGGTATTTCCTCAACCGAACCGAGTAACTTCCCGGGCTCGCACGGCAACCAGGATAGCGATCCCAAGACTGTGATCACCGCCACGACCTCCGTCGGTGGCGAGCCTCCGACCGCTCTCAGTTCCGGCGGACTTACTGGTGTTTGGGCCGAGGAGAACACCCGCGAATCCATCTTCGCCGCCTTTAAGCGCAAGGAGACCTTCGGCACTTCCGGAAACCGCATCAAGGTGCGCATGTTCGCCGGCTGGAATTATCCCAAGGACATGACCAAGCAGGCCGATTGGGTGAAGGCTGCCTATGACGGCGGCGTGCCCATGGGTGGTGACCTCACCGCATCCTCAGGGACAGCCGCTCCAACGTTGGTCGTTCACGCCATCAAAGACCCCGACAGTGGCAATCTCGATCGCGTTCAGATCATCAAGATCTCAACCAAGAACGGTAAGAGCAAGGAAACTGTTTATGACGTCGTGTGGAGCGGAGACCGTAAGCCCGATCCGAAAACCGGGAAGGTTCCTGCCGTCGGCAACACGGTTGACGTGAAGACCGCTACCTACCAGAACACAATTGGTTCGACCGAACTGATTGGTGAGTGGACCGATCCCTCGTTCGATCCCAAGGCGTATACGACCTATTACGCCCGCGTGCTGGAGATTCCCACGCCGCGCTGGTCTACCTATTGGGCGGCCAAGCTGAACCTGCCGCCAAACCCGAACGTCGCGGCCATTGTCCAACAGCGTGCCTGGACGTCGCCCATTTGGTACACGCCAGAGAAACCATAGGAGTTGTTTCTTGAATGAGTGAAGTTTTTGTAGGCGTCGTCCCAGATGAGCGGGATTCAGTCCCGCCATCCAGCCCTAAGAGTTCCTTCTCTTCTGTACTCAAGCGCTGGCTGCGCGAGCCGCTGCTCCATTTCCTACTGTTGGGACTCGCACTGTTCGCGGTTTACTCCTATACCCACCGTGGTCGTGGCGGGTTCGAATCGTCTCGACAGATTGCTCTGACCCTCGATGAACTTCGGCAGATGGATATGTACTTCGAGTCGCAGTGGCACCGCCAGCCGACTCCCGCTGAGTTTCAAGCCATGGTGGAAGACAAGGTCCGCGAGGAGGTCCTCTATCGCGAGGCGCTGGCCATGGGCCTCGACAGAGACGACACCATCGTGAAGCGCCGCATGGCGCAGAAGATGCAGTTTCTGGCCGAGGACGTGGCCGCCGCTCACGAGCCTTCCACCGCTGAGCTCAAGGCTTGGTTTGAGAAGAACAGCAAGAAATTCGCCCTGCCCAGCCGCTACAGCTTCCGCCATCTTTACTTTTCCCCGGACAAGCGCGGCAAGAACGCTCAGGACGACGCTGCCAAGACATTGACCAAAATAGCCGGCCAACCCGAAGACTCGAAGCTCGCTGCCTCGCTCGCCGACCAGTTCATGTTCCAGGACTACTACGGCGACCGCGCTCCCGAGGCATTGGCCAAGGAGTTCGGCCCGCAATTCGTGATGGCCCTCGAGGAGCTTAAACCTGGCTCGTGGGAGGGGCCGATCGAATCGGGCTATGGATGGCACCTGGTGTTTGTCGATACCGTGATTCCTGGGCGGATCCCGTCCTTCGAGGAGATGGAACAGGATGTAAAAACCGCCTGGCTCGGGGAGCAAAAGGCCACTGCGTGGCAGAAGGCCTACGCGGAAATGCGTGCCAAGTACATCGTGCTATTGCCTGCTCCTTCCGACAAGGAAGCCGTTCAAGCACCGGTTCCTCCTCCCAAGAAAGAAGTTCCCGCTCCATCCGGTGAGGCGCCGCTGTGACCTGCTTCCGTGCTCGCCTCGCCTGGCTCGCGGCTTGTTTGCTGCTTGCCACTTCGGTCGCCTCGGCCCACGAGGCGCGCCCCGCCTATCTCGAGATCAAAGAGACCGCGCCTGGACAATTCAGCGTGCTGTGGCGCACGCCGGTCCTTGCCGGCATGCGTTTGCCGGTGGTGCTGACGCTGCCTGACGATGTGAAGAATTTGCGAGAGCCCAACATACAGGAACTCGCAGACTCCTTTGTGGAGCGACGCTGGATTGACGCCGGACCAAACGGACTCGCAAGCAAGCGCATCGAGTTCCCCGGCCTGCAACTGACCATCACCGACGTCCTGGTCCGTGTGGAAATGCTCGACGGCAGGAAGTGGACGACAATCATACATCCGTCGCAGCCCTGGGTTGAGATTGCTGCGTCGCAGACTTGGATGGGCGTGGCGGGCACCTACGTCGTGCAAGGTATCCGGCACATTCTGTTCGGCGCAGACCATATGCTGTTCGTGCTTGGCCTGCTGCTGATCGTCAAGGACCGCTGGATGCTGCTGAAGACCGTTACAGCCTTTACCGTTGCTCACAGCATCACGCTGGCGGTTGCAACGTTTGGCTACGCGGAAGTGCCCGTCCTGCCTTTGAATGCTGCGATCGCGCTCAGCATACTGTTCCTCGGCCCTGAAATCGTGCGCTCCTGGCGCGGCGAGACCAGCTTCACGATTCGCCATCCTTGGGTGGTGGCGTTTGCGTTTGGGCTTCTGCACGGATTTGGTTTCGCCAGCGCGCTGACCAGCGCCGGACTCCCACGACATGAGCTGCCACTGGCCCTGGTATGTTTCAACGTCGGCGTAGAACTCGGGCAGCTTGGTTTTATTGCGCTGATTCTGGCACTCGAACGGTCGTTCCGCATACTCGAAGTGCGTTGGCCGCGATGGGCGCAGGCTCTCCCCGGATACACGGTTGGCTCTCTTGGTGCGTTCTGGACGGTGCAAAGACTGGCACTGCTCTTCGGAGGCGCGCGATGAACATGCCTCGACACAATTCTCTAGTAGTCCGAGCAATAGCACTGGCTGTGTTTGTGTTTCTGTGTGCTCAGACGGCCTTTGCCCACCCGCAGAAAGGCGAAGCCGTTGGATTCCTCACCGGCTTTCGCCACCCGATCTCGGGACTCGATCACGTGCTGGCGATGGTTGCGGTCGGCCTATGGGGCGCCCAACTCGGTGCTCCGGCGATTTGGGTTCTGCCTGTCGCGTTTCCGATGGTGATGGCTTTCGGCGGGATGCTGGGACTGATGGGAGTGCCGCTGCCGGGAACCGAATACGGAATCGCTCTCTCAGCAATCCTTCTGGGTGCTGCCGTACTGTTTGAAGTGCGTCCGCCCCTGGGTATTGCCGCGGCGCTGGTTGGCTTCTTCGCTATATTCCACGGGCATGCGCACGGAACCGAACTGCCGCCCGGCCAAAGCGCGCTGCTTTATAGCATGGGCTTCGTCATTGCAACGGGCTGCCTGCACGCACTGGGGATCGGTATCGGTACGGTCCACCGATGGACGTGGGGACAGAGGCTGCTTCGCGTCGCCGGAGGATTGGTAGCTATGGGTGGTGCGTTCTTTATGTGGAAGGCGGTCGCATGAAAGATGCGACCCAATCTCGTCTGCCCTTGTACGCCTTTGTTGGCTTCACATTTGTCATGTGCGCGCTGCCCGCCGAGGCCCACCTCAACTCCACCGGTATGGGGCCGTTCTATGACGGGCTGATTCACTTCCTCATGAGCCCGGAGGACATTGTGCCAGTGCTCGCCCTGGCACTACTGGCTGGACTGCGCGGCGCTAGTTACGGCAGGCGGGCGTTGTTCACTCTTCCCGTTGCATGGTTGCTCGGCGGCCTCGCCGGACTAAGCGCTATGACCGCGACATCCCATCCATTTATCGCGGCAGCTTGGTTTCTCCTGCTTGGAGGATTGCTGGCCGCCGACGCGAAAGTTTCCTTGCGCGTGACTACCGCTCTTGCGGCGCTACTGGGCATTTATCACGGATACTTGAATGGAATCGGCATGGGACAGTTCGACACTGCCGCGGTAGCGCTTCTCGGACTCGTCTTCGCCGTGTTTGTCCTGATCGCCCTCGCTGCGGCGTTCGTAGTCCGGCTACAGGCGCACTGGGCTCGAATTGCTGTCCGCGTCGCTGGCAGCTGGATCGCTGCCAGCGGTCTCTTGATGCTTGGTTGGGCAGTTCGAACACGCTAGAATGTATAGGAAAAACAAAAATCTGTTTCATAAGAAAAACGGACAGACGGGCTCACGTTGGGCCTGATAGGGCGTGGTCTCACTAGAGTTGGAGGGGCGGGTTGGGTTGAAAGTGGGAAACTGCGTTTTTGAGGAGGGCTAAGAGAGGATTAAGGGAGCTCGGAGAGGCATCTGCGTTAACACCTACGAGGCCACCGGGCTCAGCCGACCGATCCAGTGCATGGTTCGCCCCCCGCTATCGACGAGCGGATCTACCCCGAAATGCTTTCGCAGCGAATTTGCCCAGGTCAACCGTGGTGGACGAGGGCGCTGCACCTGCCCCAGCAGCACAAACAACGCAGCAGACGTGCGGCCATTCGACCGAGCTGCCATCAACCCGAAATAGCGCATCCCGTGTCGATAGCGGTCCGGCACGTGCTCGGCGAGAGTGGTAACGAACTCCTCGATCAAATACCGAGTTAGCACCTGCCGCTTCAGTTTCAGATCCTTCCTTAAGAACTGGACTTCTCGATCCGTGACCTTCACGAAACGATGCTGTGCGATCGGTGGGTGGCGAATGTACCGGCCAGCGTATCCCAAGAAATGCTGCTTCGACATCAGGCCACTGAGCTTGATATTCCACCAGCGTTCGTACTGCGTCGTCAAAACCATCTTAAGCTCTTCAGCACCCAAGTCCGACGTGAGCACGTTCGCCAGTATCGCCTCTCGGAGGTACGTGATAACGGCGTAGCGCCACATATGCATCAGCGCGTCTTTCTCGAAGCGCAGCGGGGCAATCCAGCAGCCTTCCGACTCCTGCAGGCCGCCGGCAGAGACCAAGATGTGGAGATGCGGATTGAAATTCAGACGGCGGCCGAAAGTGTGCTGTACCACCATAATCAGCACGCGAACACCATATCTGGCTTTCACCCATTGCTGTATCACCGCGGCCCCGAGCGCGGCCAGGTCGTGGAGCAGATGGCGGTTCTGCTGAAAGATCGGCCAGAGACGGTCAGGCATCGTAAGCACGATGCCTGAATACGGGATGTCGGGGAGAGCCGCCCATTGGTCCCGTTGCCAAAGTTGGGTGGCTCGATGCCCACAGCTCGGACAAGCTCTCGATTTGCAGGTATGGTAAACGAGTTTCTTCTCGGTCTCCGAGGCATAGACTTCCGCGCCCAAAGCAGGGGTTCGGCAATTGATCATTTTTTCGAAGTTCTGGCGGACGGCTGGGCGGATCTCGGGACGATTCCAGTGATCGCGGGTAGCACTCAGAATCTGCTTTAGCGGCTGTTTGACGCGCATGTGAGCGTTAACTCCTCTTGTGATCTGAGGGCTTGGTATATTTCTTCGGTCAGGAAGATAACTCGCCCAGGAGCCCTTATCACCGCCATGCTGACCGGACCAAACTTGCTAGTGTCGAGTGCCGACAACTGCCTCGCCAGATCGCCGAGATCGGGCACGGCAGGTAAGCTTTTCGACCGATGCCGCGAAACCAGCGTGCGTATGGTTTTCTTGATGCCTCGCTCACTCTGAAAGAGCCTGAATGCCGCCTGCTGTTCTTCTGGTGGCGCCATGCTCCACCTCCAACCCCGGTGAATGCTAATCTCTCCGCTGCGTAATGCCTGCAGGAGATCCGAATGAGCAGTCGTCGTCAGTTGCTTGACCTTAGTGACGTTTCCCACAGACACTCCGGCGGCCGCGGCAATTTTGGAGCGGACATCCAGCCTTGCAGCTTCGGTCAATTTTGACGAACCCTTGTTCTGACCGCCGGCTCGCTGGTTCAATCGCGCCTTTTCTTTGAACCAAGGCTCAAGTTCCAGTGCCAGGAGTGTCCTGCTGAAGGCGTTCAGGCCGTCCGATCGGCGATGCCTCTCCAGTAACCTGTGAAGGGCTTCGGACTCGGTCAGTTCGTATGCGAGACATGGGAGACTTGCTCGCCCTTGTAGTCGAGCCAGCTCGAACCGCGCATACCCATCAAGAATCGTGCGTTCTCGGGTGATCGCGAGCGGTTCTAGAAAAGCGCGGTCACCTCGCTGGGCGAGTGCGGACAATTGGGAGGCTGGAACCGTGAGATGGTGCCGAACGTAACTGGGGTGCGGGCGGAGTTCGTCCAGACGACAGGTTACGAGTTGGCCGGCTCCGAGGAGACTGCCGTTGCCATTGGTGGATTCCATGTGCTTCTCCCTTGAAATTTGTTTGGATCGAGTCCAATGAAAAACCGCCCCGTGAAAGGGCGGTCAAGGATGTAGGTTGTTGTCGGGATTCACCTGAAACAAGAAAACCGCCCTCCGGCGGTTATCGAGGATGTGTCTGACTAGATTCCCCTTGTGGCTTCCTGGAACTCAGCCTCTTGTCATCAATGCTGCAACTTCTACCGTGACGGCAGTAAGGCCGTCAGTCCGTCCGTACTCCGCTCTGAATCAGCGGTATCATCGCTTTGAGTACAAAGCATTGTGTTGCGGAGGGATGGTGGACGGTTCTTTGATCCGCCTTCACTGGGTGGTTACGTTTTCCCTCGCACTCCGCACTCCGCACCGCACTCCGATAACGGCTGCGGTGGGTTTCAATCGGCTGTATAGGCTGCTACCCGCTCCAGCAGATTGTTTAGGTTACAGTGCATTACGAGGTTCGAATCCCTGTCTCTCCGCCATTTTTCCTTCCCGCGGCGAGCCGCAACTGGAAAGTCACCCCAACTTAGAAACGATTGCTTCCGGTCGGACTTGGAGTGTCAGGCGTTCGCCGGCGATTACCTCACTCGCCTGTTGCCGAACTTTCTGGTGCCACGCTGATGGCCGTGTCATGCAAAACGTGGATGGGCGCAGCATCAAACCATTGCACGCCTTCCTGGACGAGGGTCATCCTCAGAACATATCTTCCTGGCGCGGACGGTGAGTCCACCAAGGCCTCGAAGCGTCGGGTTGCACCCGGCGCCAGCGGCGGGCGTATCGGCGTCCGAACACCGTCAAACACCGCCGCTGTTTCGACGTCGGCGGACATCCAGTGGTAGCTAATGTGCACGGGGGAAGGCTGCATGCTGCCAAGCACGAACGCGCTGCGGTTTGAAATCTCGACGGTCACGGCGAATCCCTGGCCTGCTCCGATCTCGGCAGGCGCTTGCACCATGGCGAGCCGGATGACCCCTAGCTGATGAGGCGGCAGCGGCTTGCTTTCCAGTCGGCTGCGCACGGTCTCGGTGCTAACTGGGCGGTGTGAAGCAATGGCCCACAGGTCTCGCGCGGCAGCGAGTTCGCGGTGCGAACACTTGCGCAGCAAGCTCCCTCCCATACTGTCAGGCTCTCCAAACCACAGCAGAACATTGGGGAAATATCGGGCAAGCTGCCGCTTCAGCACCCGTGGATTCTGCTCGTTGATGTGCATCAGCAATTCATATCGGGTGCGTGGCTCTTTAGGCAGATAAGCTCCGATGGAAGCAGCCAGTCTCCGGCGGCGGGCGTAATCGTATCGGAAATACCAGAGATTGGGGTAGGTATGAACCAGAAAAATCCCGGCAGGACCCAAGTGGCGTGACACCTTCTCATACATCGCGTCCAGTTCTGCCGGCGTCAGATGTTCGACGACATCGGAGGCAATTACGATGTCGTAGCTTCCCGAGAGATTAAGGTCGCAGATGTTGGCTTGAGAGAGTTCGACCTTCGAGCGGAGATCCGGCTCTCCAGCAAAGGTTTGTTCGGCGAGGCGGACGGCGTCCTCGGAGTAGTCGACAGCCGTAACCTGGAACCCCTGCTGGGCGAAGTAATAGGCGAGTTCACCGCGGCCGCAACCGATGTCAAGAATGCGGCCGGTGCTCTTCAAGCTTGCAAGCGCGGCCACCGTGGTCAGACGGTCGTCCAGCAGTTGCTTGCCGCCAGTGCTCCGGTATTCAGCAAACCCGCCACAATCCTGAAGGTAGTATTCGCTGGTATAGCTCTTACGCAACTCTTCGCTACATGCGACTTGTGTCCCTGCGCCCGCCACAAGCGCTGAGGGGCGAGGCTTGATCAGCAACTCGCCGGCATAGCCAGGAATGACAAAGTAATAATCGATCAGGTCACGATATCGAAACAGGAAATCACTGACTGCATGAAAGTTTTCCTGTGTCCAGAAAAAGCCGTCCAGCAGCACGAAGCGGCCCTGCCGTACGGCCAACTGCAAGTCGTGAAAGGACCCGTCGCCGTCCTGCTGTCCGTCGACATGGATGAGGTCGTAGATGCCTCCCGGGAACGCCGACATCTTTTGGCTGTCTGCTATGAGGAACTCGGCATGATGGCCGGCAGTAATTTTCCTTGCCCAATCAATCGCACCTTTGGTGCCGCCGAACTCGTCGGAATCAATGTCAATGCCCAGGTAGTGCGCGTGCGGGCAGGCATCGAGGAAGGCAAGGGCGGAATATCCGTACCGCACACCAATTTCGAGAATCGATGCCGGCTGAAGGGCACGCGCGATGGCCCATTTCATTCTGTAGTAGGAGACCCATTCGGGAAATCGCGCCCGCAAATTGTCATTGGGACACGCCGTGAGTCGGAAGTCGTACTCGCTGGCCAGGCTCAGGGCTTGAATCTCGCCCGGACTTGGTTCTTTGAGGTCCTTCGGATTCGGTGAGTCCGTACCTCTGAGTGAAGCAGAGCCAGCCATATGGGAACAGGTTAGCACCGAAGACGAATAGGGCTGCGGTGCTACTTTTTCGCCGCAGGATACTGGCGAAACATCTTGCCAACAGCGGTGTCGACTTGCTCCATGAGCTTCTGTTTCTTGTCGCTCAGCTTTTCGGACGCCATGCCGCGCCACACTAGCTTCTTCTGGCTGGCGTCGATGAGGTCCACCACCAGCTGGCCTTTGTGGACGGAGACCATCGTGGTCGAACCGGGCACTGCTCCCCACATCAGGAAGTTCTGATCGAATGGCGGAAAGCCGCCCATTCCGTAGTACAAGTCGGAATAGCTAACGGCCACGTCGGTATCCACCGAACCGTACATCTGGACGTACAGGTCGGGATTGCTCTCCACCGGCTGCAGGCCTTGCTTGGCCAGCTGCGTCTGGATGGCGCCGGCGATGACGAGGGCCAGCGTGGGACGCGAAACCGCGTCATGCTTGCCCCAACTGAAGGTCTTGAACTTGGAGAAGTCGAGGTTCTTGTCGTATTCGACTTTGATCTTTTGCGCCTGCGCGCTGAGGGAAAGCAGACAGAGCAAGAGCAGCGATTGCGCTACACGGGATATCGGTACGGACGGCATGAAACTCCTTCTGGTCAGTGCAAAGCGCCTCTGGACCTTGAGGCGAGATCATTCGTAGCGCAACGCTTCCACTGGGTCGAGGCGCGCCGCCTTCACCGCAGGATACATCCCGAAGAACAAACCGACGCTCATCGCCATCAGCACCGCAGCGAAAATGGCCCACACGGGAACCGAAGTCGGCAGCGAGGGGAATGCAAAGCCAACCAGGGTCGCGAAGGCCACTCCTAGGAGCACACCCAGCAGTCCTCCGAATCCAGTAAGCACGATGGCTTCAGTCAAGAACTGGCGGATGACGTCGCCGCGCCGCGCGCCGATGGCTTTGCGCACCCCGATCTCATGGGTGCGCTCCGTCACCGACATGAGCATGATGTTCATCACTCCAACGCCGCCTACCAGCAAACCGATGGAGCTGACCACGATGGTCATGAGCGCGACCATGCTCATGATCTGGCGAAAGTCGTTGGCAATCGCCTGCGCGCTGGTGATGGAGAAGGTGTTGGGCTTGTCGAAGCCGTCGTGCCGCCGCCGCCGCAGCAGGCCTGTGATTTCGTCCTCCGCCTGCGCCATCATTCCGGGATAGGTCTCGGCGCCCACGAAGTTCTCCTCATCTGCCGGATAGTGTTTGCGATAGGTGTTGTAGGGAACGCGGATCAGTTTGTCGGGAGAATCATCTCCGCCCAGAAACGCATTCTTTCGTTTCTCCAGCACGCCGATGACGATGTAAGGCACGCCGTCCACCAGGATGGTTTGGCCCACGCCGTCATTGCCGGGGAAGAAGGCTTTGTTGATCTCGTAGCCAATCACTGCCGTGTCAGCGCTATGCGCCGCTTCGAACTCGGTAAAAAATCGTCCCTGGCTGATGTGGCCGTTGTAGACGTCGATCCACGATGGAGTGGTGCCGGCGAAATCGATGGCACTCACTTCGCGGGCGCCGTAGCGGGCATTGAAGACCCGTGTGGACGGGCCGAAGTTAACGGTGGGCATGATCTCGGAAGTGACACTTTTCACCGCGGGACACTCCTCCAGCATGGCTTTGGCGTCATCCAGGGTCAGCGGTTTGCGTGCGCGCTCCTCGGCGGTGAGGCGTCCAGTGCGTATGCCGATATCGAACCGGAAGATGAACAGGGTGTTCGTGCCCCAGTCGTTGAGATAGTCGGACAGGTTTTTGTCCACACCGACCAGGATAGAAGCGACGAAGATCATGGCGGCGACGCCGATGACCACGCCCAGCACGGTGAGGAAGGAGCGCGTCTTGTGTTCGCGCACCGTTTCCAGCGCCATCCGCGAGTTCTCGCCGAACAAAAAGTGTTTCATTCCGCTAGCCTAATTCTCGAAACGCAACGCTTCGATCGGATCCAGACGCGCCGCCTTGCGCGCCGGATACACTCCAAAAAACATTCCCACGGCCGAGGAGATTCCGATGGCGAGAACCACCGCCGAGATCGGCACCGCCATGGGAACCGGGGTCGCATTGCGCACCACGACTGCCAGCAGCCACGCCACAATCACCCCCATTACTCCCCCGACGCTGGACATCACCGTGGACTCCACCAGAAACTGCAGCAGGATGTCGCGCCGCTTTGCGCCCAGCGATTTGCGGATGCCGATCTCGCGGGTGCGCTCCGTCACCGAAGCCAGCATCACGTTCATGATGACGACCCCGCCGATGACCAGGAAGATCGACACCAACCCCACCATGCCCGAGGCCAGCGTGCCCGTCAGGTTGCCCCACAGGTCCATCAGGCTGTCGCTGGCGATGATGCCAAAGTTGTCTTCGTCATTGGGGTTGAGATGACGCCGGGCGCGCATCAGCACCCGCGCCTCTTCTTTGGTGCGCGCCATCCACTCCGGGCCCCGCGCCTGGATATTGATGTGCAGTGACTTGTTGCGCCCGTAAATCTTCAGCCAGGTCCCGACGGGAATGTAAACGAAGTTGTCCTGCGACTGGCCGAAGGCGGTCCCCACCGGTTTGGTGATGCCAATGATGGTGAACTCCTCGCCGTCAATGGCGAGCGTCTTTTGCAACGGATCGGTAGTGGGGAACAGCTTCTTGGCAATCTCCGAACCGATCACGGCCACCATCGCGTGGTGCTTGTCATCGCTGTCGCTGACGTAGCGTCCGGTTGCGACCTCTTCCACGTCCATTTCGCCTATGTTGGCGGTTACGCCCCGAATGTTCACATCTTCCAGGTTCTGCCGCTCGGCACGCACCTTGCCCGTGGTACGGACCTCAACACCTACTCGTTGCGGCATCTTCAACTCGTCGCGCAATGCCTCGTAATCCTCCCAGGTCACGTCGCGATTGCGCTTCATTGCCTTCAGATATTCTTGGGTGTCGCTGATGATGCCGGTCTTGGCAACGAGAAAGACATTTGATCCCAGATTGGCAATCCGCTCCGCGAAGTACTGGTTCATTCCTGCAACCAGTGCGATCACCAGGATCAGCGTGGAAACCGACAGGATGATACCCAGCAGCATCAGGAACGAGCGCAACTTGTGCGCCCGCAGGTTCTGCAGCGCAATGACGGTAGGTTCGCGGAGAAAGTGTCCGCGCGAGAGCCTGCGCTTTCGGGCTGTTTCGTCCATCAACGTTGTAGCCTGACTTCCGGTAAGGGTATTCTACGCGGCACCGCCGCTCCGTCCCCAGAGCTTTGGGATGAACTGCGGGCAGTCCCTTGCGCGATGCCTCCAAACGGCGACCACCGCACACCTGAAGCTCTATTGGGCTCCGCCCAGCTGCCCGGCAACCGCAGGTGTTGCTTCCACGAATTTCGCGTTGAGGTCGAGTTTTCGGCCCTGCGCACTGAACCGGGGCAGCTGCATCCATCCCCATTTGTGCATGGCAAACTGCAGGCTGGTAAGCAGCACACCCAGGCCGTACTTCACGCTCCGGCGGAAGTTGATGGACGACGCCTCGTCGAAGTACTTGGTTGGGCACGACACCTCGCCGATGCGGAAGCCGAAGCACACACACTGGGCCAGCATCTGGTTGTCGAAAACGAAATCGGGCGAGTTCTCCAGCAGCGGCAGGTCGGTCAGCACTTTCCTGCTGAAGGCGCGATAGCCGGTGTGATACTCGGAAAGCTTCACGCCCAGGAACAGGTTCTCGAACGCGGTAAGGAAGCGGTTGGAGATGTACTTGTACAGCGGCATGCCGCCGCGCAGCGCCTGTCCGCCGATGATGCGCGACCCCAGCACGACATCGTACACGCCGTAGGCAACCATGCTGGCCATCGCGGTAATCAGCAGCGGCGTGTACTGGTAGTCGGGGTGCACCATGATGACGACATCGGCGCCGGCCCCCAGAGCCTCCCGGTAGCAGGTCTGCTGGTTACGGCCGTAGCCATAATTCCTGTCATGCACGTACACCTGCAGCCCCAAACGCTGGGCCAACGCGACCGTCTGGTCTTTGCTGTAGTCGTCGACCAGGATGCGAATGTCCACCAGCTCGGGAATCTCCCGCACCGTGGCTTCTAGCGTCAGCTCCGCGTTGTAGGCCGGCATCACTACCGCGACCCGTTTGCCGTTGATCATCCGATGTCTCTAGGGAAGTTCTGATTAGGTCTGTCCCTATGAAGGGGACGGCCTTCAGGCCGTCCGTAAATGCCGATATAAGCCTGGGTTTTAGCCCCTGGGGCACATCCAACTGGCTTAATCAGACCGCCTCTAGGAGTGGTGCTGAATAAACCCGTTTACATGATACCGCGCATCGTCAGAAATCTGCGCCCTTCCGGGCAAGGATGCTCCTTCTGCTAATCTGAACAGCACTTCATGCCCCCCGTTCCTACCATTGTCGCAGGTGTCTGCGCGCTGCTTGCCCTGGCCGGCACGGTTTACTTTGCCATGTGCATCTGGGTGGCGAAGCGTTTTCAACGCGAGGCCTATCTGGAAACGCGGGCACAGCTCGCCCCACCGGTGAGCATTCTGCGATCGCTCAAGGGTGTCGACCCGCAGATGTATCTGGCCTTCCGCAGCCATTGTCTCCTCGACTATGACGAATACGAAGTGCTATTTGGCGTAAACGACGCCAACGATCCTGCGCTGGCGCTGGTCGAGCGGTTGCAGGAAGAGTTTCCCTTGCGGCAACTGCGGGTCGTGCATTGTCCGAAGGTCCTGGGGCTGAATGGCAAGGTCAGCAACCTGGCGCAGATGCTACCGCAAGCGAAGTACGAGCACATCATCATCAATGACAGCGACATTCTGGTGCCGCGCGACTATCTGCGCCGCGTGCTTGCGCCCTTCGCGAAACCTGGCGTCGGCATGGTGACGACGCTCTATCGCGGCCTGGCGGGGCGGACACTGGGCTCGAAGCTGGAAGCCCTCGGCCTCAGCACCGACTTTGCCGGCGGCGTGTTGGTGGCGCGGGCTCTGGAGGGCATTCGCTTCGGCTTAGGTGCGACCATCGCTACCACCAAGACCGTGCTGCGCGATATCGGTGGACTGGAGCCGCTGGTCGATTATCTGGGTGACGATTACGAACTCGGCGCGCGCACCGTAGAGGCGGGGTTCAAAGTCGAGCTGGCCGATATCGTGGTCGAGACCGCGTTACCGGATTACACCTTCCGCGACTTCTGGGCACACCAGATCCGCTGGGCACGCAACGTCAAGGACCGCCGCCCGGCGCAATACTTCGGCCTGATCGTGACCTTCGCGCTCCCCTGGGCAGTGTTTGCGGTGATCGCCGCTCCTTCGCATTGGTGGACGTGGACGGTTCTTGCGCTGATGTTGGGCGCTCGTTTCACCGCTGCAATCACGGTGGGACGGGGCGTGCTCCGCGATCCGCGTGTCCTGCGAGACCTGTGGCTGCTGCCGTTGCGCGATTTCGTGGCGCTGGTAGTTTGGCTGGTCAGCTACGCCGGAAACACAGTCGAATGGCGCGGCCTGCGCTTCAAGCTGCGCGACGGCAAGCTCCAGAGAATGCGCTAGAGCAGATTCTGAAGTTGGTGTATCCGGGTGAAGCACCGCTTTCAGCGGTGCATTTGAGAGTTGCCTCTGGATTCGGCTTTAGCCGCTGAGGAAACCCGAGCTCTTACCTCAGCGGCTGAAGCCTCGCCCTTTTTGCAGCCTTGGTATGCACGCCTGCAACAGGCTGCGGAAAAAGTCGGCAACGAAGATCTGCCGCCGGCTAAAGCCGGCTCCGGGCAAACTAAAATAAACAACTTATCGGCACGACTGAAGTCGTGCCCTGACACGAAGCGGGCGCAAACCGAGTTTTTCCGCAGCCTGTGAAAGGCGTGCTCCACCCAACGCCGGATACAGCAACTCCGGAATGCGCTAATGCCGATCTCCGCTACAGCCTCGTGGGCTCACGTGGCCCAGGTTCCTGCACCGGACCGTCAGGCCCCACGACCGGTTTGTCAGGAGGCTCCTTCACCGGTGGCGGCGGCTCTTCGCCCGGCGGAACCCGCAGCGGCGGTTCTTCGTCACTTCGCAAGTGCAGTGATCGACGCGAATCGCTGAATGCATGGAGCATAGAAAGTTCTGGACTTGCCTAGGGAAGCTCTGATTAAGTCTGGTCCTTGAAGGGGACGGCCTTCAGGCCGTTCGTAAATACCCGATATAAGGCTGGGCTTTAGCCCGTGAGGCACTCCCAACTGGCTTAATCAGGGCTTGCCGAGGGATCAGAAAGCTCTCCTCTAAGATGCCGCGCGCCATCTCCAAGGTTGTAGCCACAGCCAAATCAGGGGCCGGAACCCGCCTAATGCTCCGGCTTCTTCGGCAGTGGCTCGTGGATACTGGCCACTACCTTCTTCATCTGCTGGAACTGGCCGGTCTGGTATTCATAGGTCCGCTCCGGCATGCGATCGGCTTCCTGTTCGATGGCTCTCTCGCGATTGTCAGGATTGGGATGGTCGGAGAAAAACTGCATCGTGCTGGTTCCACCCTTGGCGTTCAGCTTCTTGAAGAACCTTGCCAGCTGTTCGGGATCGTAGCCGGCCTCGGCCATGATGTGCGAGCCCATCAGGTCAGCCTGGTTTTCGGCGGTGCGCGAGAACTTCAGGAATACGCTGTCGGCGCCCAGCCCGATGCCGATCTGCGACAGTTGCCCCAGCATGCTGTCGCCAGCCATTTGCGTGGCCAGCATCGCCGGCAGCTCGATCAGGTTGCGCTTGGACGCCTGGTTGGTGCCGTGGCGCAAGATGACATGCGACATCTCGTGCCCCATCACGCCCGCGAGCTGCGCTTCGTTGTCCACCGCTCTCAGCAGCCCGGTGGTTATGAACATCGGCCCGCCAGGCAGCGCGAAGGCATTGATGCTGGGGTTGGCGACTACCTCAAAGGTAAACCGAAAGCCGCTGGCCCTCGCTTCCTGCGACTTTACCAGCCGCTGGCCCACCGCATTCACATAGGCCGTGAGCGTCGGGTCCTTGATGACGACGATCTGCTTGCGAACTTCCGCCGCCAATTCCTGTCCCAGCTCCGCGTCCTGCTGCTTGGTGAAAAGATTGAAGCCGGGCTTGATCTGGGTCGGGCCCTGCGCGGCCACACAGGTCGCCAGGAAGAGTAGTAGGACCGCGAGTTTGGCCGTTCTACTCATGTATCAAGAATGCGGGACAGTTTACTGCTTGCACGTCTGCGGACAATTTTTCTACCAGCCCAACTCCAGGATTTTACCTCGGAAGGCGAAGCGGATTTTCCCGGCACATTGAACTGCGGGCAGGGCCTGCCCGGCACGGTCGGGAGGCAGATGCCACCTCGCGACATCACCCTGCCGACTGGCGCAAAGCTGCGAACCGGAACAAGAATTCGACAAAGCCCGGCTCGCCGGGCGACGAAGCAGGTCCCTTGCTGCCGGACACACCGAAAGTTGCTGTATTATTTTCCTCTGTCCGCGCGCCCACGGATTGTTATGGATGAACGCAGCTTCCAGAGACTTCTACGCCGTACGGTAGCGATACCGGTCATTCTGCTGGTGCTCTTGGCGGTGACCCTCCTGGCCGAGATCCTGACGCTGACCAAGTCCCTGAAGTGGGTTGATCATGCCGAGCGAGTGATTTCCAACTCCCGCCAGTTGATGCGCTACATGGTGGACATGGAGACCGGTGTTCGCGGTTACCACCTCACCGGCGACAAGACCTTCCTGGAGCCCTACGAAGCCGCCAAAGCCCACATTTCTGAACAACTGGCCCTCCTAATCAAACTTACTGCCGACAACCCCAGCCAGCAGCAGCGGCTGAAGGAGGTCGGCGAGCTTGATCTTCGCTGGATGCAGTATGCGGAAGATCTTTTGCAGCAGCCTGCCGGCAGACCTGTTTCGGCGCAGGAATTCGAATCCGGCAAGGACCTGATGGACCAGATACGAGCCAAGCAGCGCGAGATTCTTGATGCCGAAGAACAATTGCGCGACGTCCGCTACCGGCGATCTACCATCCTGGGCAATGTCGCCGACGGCACCGCCGTCGGTCTCTCCCTGCTGGTTGCGTTTCTGCTGTTCACCCTGACCCGGCGCGAGTTGTACGCGCTCTCCTCCACCTACGAACGTCATCTCAAAGCCGAAGCCGAAAAGACGCAACAGTTGGTCGAGAGCCGGGAGTCGTATCAGATCACCCTGAAGAGTATTGGTGACGCGGTGGTCTCCACCGATGCCGCCGGCAAAGTCTCGTTCCTGAATTCCGCGGCCCAGCAGCTCACGGGCTGGGATTATGGAGCAGCCTACGGACGGCCCTTCCGCGAGGTCCTGCGCATTATCGACGAAAGGACGCGCACCGAGGTCGACAACCCGGTAGAGACGGTTCAACGCGCCCAAACAGTTGTCGGACTTTCCAACAATCTGCTTTTGCTCAGCCGCTCGGGACGCGAGTTTCCCATCGAGCTGACCGGCGCCCCCATCCGGGACGGTCAGAACCACCTGGTCGGCTTTGTGGTGGTTTTCCGGGACGTCACTCAGCGCCGGCAGACCGAGCAGACGCTGCGCTCCAACGAGCGCTTGACCTTGGCGGGCCGGTTGTCGGCCACCATCGCGCATGAGATCCGCAATCCGCTCGACACCGTGTCGAACCTCATCTACCTGTTGAAGCATGAACAGCAACAAAGCGCGACCTCTGCCCAGTACCTGGAGATGGCGGGTGACGAGTTGGCCCGTATCTCGCAAATCACCGCCCAGCTGCTGACCTTCCATCGCGAGGCCCAGGCTCCGGTGGACGTCAGTCTGGCCGAGGTCCTGCAAAGCGTGTTGGTCCTGTTCGCTCCCCAGATCAGGAAAGGCCATATCGTGGTAGAGCAGCGCTTCGAGACGACGCGCGCCGTGCGCGGATTCCCCGGCGAATTGCGCCAGGTTTTTTCCAATCTGGTGGGCAACGCCATCGATGCCATGGCGGAAGGTGGAAAGCTAGTCTTGCGCATTCGCGAGTCGAGCCAGGCGTCGGATTCGGGACGCCAGGGGCTGCGCGTCATCGTGCTCGACTCCGGTGCCGGGATACCCGTCGGCGTCCGCCGCAATCTCTTCGCTCCGTTCTACACCACCAAGGGCGAGAAGGGGACAGGGCTGGGGCTTTGGGTGAGCCGTGGCATCGTCGAGAAGCACGAAGGCACCATCCACTTCCGCAGCTCCCTGCGGCCGGGCGCCAGTGGGACCGTATTCTCCGTTTTTCTGCCGTTCGAGCAGGTGACGGGCAAGCTAGATCTCGTGGAGGGAACTCCGTCAGCAGACGCGTGAGCCCAAGACTGTCTGGCACCAGCCAGACTCCTCGCAGTCGTTTTTTGGGGACTCTTTTCGGAAGTTGTCTTTGCAGTCCTGTTAACCAGAATGAGCGAATAGCAGCCGTGCTGCAAGCTATCCGCACGCGTTTTGTGTCAGGCACGACTTCAGTCGTGCCGATAAGCCGTTCATTTTTGTCATCCCGAACCGACTTTAGTCGGTGAGGGATCTGCGGTTCCGATTTTTTCCGCAGCCTGTGAAAGGCGTGCTCCACCCAACCCCGGATACAGCAACTCCGGAATCGTTCCAGATGACCGAAGCCACAGACAAGAAGAGCCGGGCAGGGGGCCCGGCTTCCTCTGAAACTCCTATCCACTCTTTACTGTTACTGAATGTCGAAGTTCTCCTGGTGCAGGCTGGCGTCGCTCTTCACCAGCACCGTTTTGCCGGTCAGGTCTTCCATTTCGGTGATGAGCTTTCCATTGTCGGCCTTCAACGCCTTGGCCACTTCCGGATTTACCCGCACCGTGATGTCGGTCTTGTCGTGCAGCTTGGCCATCTTGCGCATCTCGATGTAAAGCTCGTTGCACACCGTCGGCACCGACTTCACGAAGCCT
>Ga0265325_10000884_pt1 | contig 21635 bp, 19 predicted proteins | sample 41420metaG_FD_202090 | JGI IMG/M metagenome (GOLD analysis project Ga0265325, IMG submission 202090) | Rhizosphere microbial communities from Carex aquatilis grown in University of Washington, Seatle, WA, United States - 4-14-20 metaG | ecosystem: Host-associated > Plants > Roots > Rhizosphere... | reverse complement strand
TCCGGATCGACCAAGCCGAGCGCTTCGAAAATGCGGTCGGAGCCGGAGGCGTGATCGGCACGCGTCATCACCGCACGCCCGCCGGCCTTGTCGACGGCGGCCATGATGGTTTCGTCGTCGGTTGCGACCACCACGGGTCCGATCCCGGCGGCTTCGGCGCGGCGCAGCACCTGCACGATCATCGGCTGGCCGCCGATGTCGGCCAGGGCCTTGCCCGGCAGCCGGGTCGAGGCCATGCGGGCGGGAATGAGGATCAGAACTTCGCCCGCCATGGCCGCCAGCACGCCTTGTTCTGTGCGTCGGCATGTCCGGGGAAAATCACCGGATATGCTCGGAAAGGGGTGTGTTATACGGGTTGCCAGAGGCGAGGAAAACCGGGTATCTCTGCGCCGCCCCGTCATTCCTGGGGTCCAGCCCAGCGCCGCCCCGTAGCAAGAGCCGATCCGCGATGGATTCCTTCGAACTCAACAAAGTCCTCGGTGCCGTGCTTGGCACCTGCCTCATTCTTCTGTCGCTCAACATCGCGGCGGGCGCGCTGTTTACGGCCCACGAGCCGGAAAAGCCGGGCTACGAGATCGCGGTCCAGGAAGAGACCGCCGCCAAGCCGGGCGAGCAGGCGCCGGCCGAAGAGCCGCTGCCGCAGCGCCTGGCCGAGGCCGACGTCAAGCGCGGCGAAAGCACCACCAAGGTCTGCTCGGCGTGCCACACCTTCGGCAAGGGCGAGCCCAATCGCGTCGGCCCCAATCTTTATGGCGTGGTCGGACGGCCGAAGCACTCCGAGGCGGGCTTCAACTACACCGCAGCGATGAAGGGCCAGACCGGCAACTGGACGCCGGAGGATCTCGACAAGTACCTGACCAATCCACGCGGCGTGGTGCCCGGCACGGCGATGAGCTTCGCCGGTCTGCCGCGCGGCAAGCAGCGCGCTGACGTGATCGCTTATCTGAACACGAAGTCGGACAAGCCGGTGGAGTTTCCCAAGGCTGCGGCGGCGCCCGCGCCCGAGAAGCAGGCGGCGACGCCGGACAACAAGCCGGCGCCTGCGGGGGACAACAAGGCCGCGCCTGCGCCCGCACCGTCTGCGCCGAAGGCTCAGTGACGGCGGCGTAACGCCGCTGCCGCCGCCGGGTCGCGGCTTTGTCCTGCATAATTGATGGTGTTTTCCGGGAGTGGCCGGTGGCGAGCCACCGGAAAACCGACATAATCGGTTGAGCATCGTGGCTGTTTCAGCCACCCCGGAGCCACACATGAGCCTGACCCGCCGAGCCTTGTTGCAAACCGGCGCAGCGGCGCTGGCGGGACCTTCGGCGCTGACCTTGGACGGTGCTCTGCGGTCGCCCGGCGCTTCGGCGCAGGAGCAAGCCTGGAAGCATGGCCTGTCGCTGTTCGGCAACCTGAAATATCCCGACGGCTTCAAGAACTTCGATTACGTCAATGTCGACGCGCCGAAGGGCGGCGCCACGCGCATGATCGCGTTCGGCACGTTCGACAATCTCAACATGGCGGTGGCGCGCGTGAAGGGCTCGATCGCCGGCGGCATCGAGCTGATCTACGACACGCTGCTGGTGCCCTCGATGGACGAGGTGGCGACCGGCTACGGCCTGCTCGCCGAATCGATCGGCGCTGCGCCCGATCATTCGTTCGTGACCTATCGGCTGCGCGCCAACGCCAAATGGCACGACGGGCAGCCCGTCACCATCGACGACGTGCTGTTCTCGTTCGAGGCGCTCAAAACCAACGATCCGTTCTACGCGGCCTACTACCGCCACGTGACCAAGGCCGAGAAGACCGGCGAACGCGAGGTGACCTTCACCTTCGACGGCCCCGGCAATCGCGAGCTGCCCCAGATCGTCGGCGAATTGACGATTCTGCCGAAGCACTGGTGGGAGGGCACCGACAAGTCGGGCAAGAAGCGCGACGTCGGCGCGACCACGCTCGAACCGCCGCTCGGCTGCGGCGCCTATCGCATCAAGGATTTCGTGCCGGGTCGCCGGATCGTCTACCAGCGCGTGGCCGACTACTGGGGCAAGGACCTCAACGTCAACATCGGCCGCGACAATTTCGCCGAGTTGAGCTTCGAATACTTTCGCGATGCCACGGTGGCGATCGAGGCGTTCAAGGCCGATGCCATCGATTGGCGCACCGAGAACAGCGCCAAGAACTGGGCTACCGCCTACGATTTTCCCGCGGCGAAAGACGGCCGGGTCGTCAAGGAGGAGTTTCCGATCAACTCCTCCGGCGGCATGCAGGCGTTCGCCTTCAACATCCGCCGCGGCAAGTTCGCCGATCCGCGGGTCCGTCGCGCCTTCAACTACGCGCTCAATTTCGAGGAGCTGAACAAGCTTCTGTTCTTCGGCCAGTACAAGCGCATCAGCAGCTATTTCGAGGGGCTGGAGCTCGCGTCGAGCGGCCTGCCCGAGGGCCTGGAGCGCGAAATTCTCGAAACGGTGCGCGACAAGGTGCCGCCCGAGGTGTTTACCACGCCGTACAGCAATCCGACCAACGGCGGTCCCGAGGAGGTGCGCAACAATCTCCGCGAGGCGATCAAGCTGCTGCGCGATGCCGGCTACGAGATCAAGAATCAGCAATTGGTCAACACTAAGACCAACCAGCCGCTGACCTGCGAGGTGCTGATCCAGCAGCCGGAGTGGGAGCGCATCGTGCTGCCGTACAAGCCGTCGTTGCAGCGGCTCGGCATCCAGATGTCGCTGCGCATCGTTGATGACGCGCAATACGAAAATCGGTTGCGGCAGTGGGACTACGACGTTGTGGTCGCGTCCTGGGGCCAGGGCCTGTCGCCGGGCAACGAGCAGCGCGGCTATTGGGGCTCGCAGGCCGCCGATCAGCCCGGTTCGCGAAACTCCGTCGGCATCAAGAATCCGGCGGTCGATGCGATGGTCGATCGAGTCGTTTTTGCCAAGAGCCGCGACGAACTGGTGGCGGCCACCAAGGCGCTCGACCGCGTGCTGCTGTGGAATTTCTACGTCGTGCCGCAATGGACCTACGGCAAGGTCCGCACCGTGCGCTGGGACCGCTTCGCGCGGCCGGCCAACCTGCCGAAGTACGGCAACGGCGCGTTCCCGACGATCTGGTGGTTCGATCAGGCCAAGGCGGCGAAGGCGGGCCGATCGTGATGGCGGTGACGCGCCGAGGGCTGATCCGCATCGGCGCTGCCGCGGCCGCATCCAGTGCCTTCGGAGGGGGCGGTCCGGCGCGCGCCGATGCCGAAACCGAGCGGCACGGCATGTCGGTGTTCGGCGATCTGAGGTATCCGGCCGATTTCACGCACTACGATTATGTCGATCCCGGCGCGCCGAAAGGCGGCGTGTTTTCGCAGATCGGTCCGGTCACGCTCTACAACCAGAGCGGCTCGACCTTCAACACGCTGAACAGCTTCATCCTGCGCGGCGATGCGGCGCAGGGCATGGAGACGACCTTCGCCACGCTGATGGCGCGCTCCGACGATGAGCCCGACGCGATGTATGGCTATGCGGCGCGGGGCGTGCGCATCTCGGAGGACGGGCTTGTCTATCGGTTTGCGCTGCGCCCGGAGGCGCGCTTCCATGACGGAAGCCGGCTGACCGCCCACGATGTCGCGTTTTCGCTTTCGGTGCTGAAGGAAAAAGGCCATCCCATCATCGTCGCGCAACTGCGCGATCTGGTCGGCATGGAGGCCGCGGATGATGGCACCGTCATGCTGCGCTTTGCGCCGAAACGGGCGCGCGACGTGCCGCTGTTCGCCGCCGGTTTGCCGATCTTCTCGCGGGCCTATTACGCCACGCACGCATTCGAGGAATCGTCCATGGATATTCCGCTCGGCAGCGGTCCATACCGTGTCGGCCGGTTCGAGACGGGGCGATACATCGAGTTCAACCGGGTCACGGACTGGTGGGGCGCCAATCTGCCCGTGGCCCGCGGCTTCAACAATTTCGACACGATGCGTTACGAATATTACCGTGACCGCGAGGTCGGCTTCGAAGGCTTCACCGCCAAGAGCTACTTGTTTCGCGAGGAGTTCACCTCACGCGTCTGGGCGACGCGCTATAACTTTCCGGCGCTCACGGACGGCCGCGTCAAGCGCGAAGTGCTGCCGGACGACACGCCCTCCGGCGCGCAGGGCTGGTTCATCAACACGCGGCGCGCCAAGTTCCAGCATCCCAAGCTGCGCGAGGCGCTGATCGACGCTTTCGATTTCGAGTGGACCAACAAGAACATCATGTTCGGGTCGTACGATCGCACCCGGTCGGTGTTCCAGAATTCGAAGATGATGGCCGAGGGCATGCCGAGCCCGGACGAGATCAAGCTGCTCGAGCCGTTTCGCGGCAAGGTGCCGGACGAGGTGTTCGGCGAGCCGTACAGTCCGCCGGTGTCCGATGGCTCCGGCCAGGACCGCATGCTGCTGCGCCGCGCCTCGAAGCTCCTCGACGACGCCGGCTTCGCCATCAAGGATCGCAAGCGGGTGACGCCGAAGGGCGAGCGGCTGAGCATCGAGTTCCTGATCGAGGACCCGGCGTTCCAGGCCCATCACATGGCCTACATCAAGAACCTGGCGACGCTCGGCATCGACGCCCGGCTGCGGATCATCGACCCGGTGCAGATGCAGCAGCGGCTCAAGGATTTCGATTTCGACATCACCGTGCAGCGGTTCAGCTTCTCGGCGACGCCGGGCGATTCGCTCCGCACATACTTTTCGTCGCAGTCTGCCGCCGTGAAGGGCTCACAGAACCTCGCCGGCATCGCCGACCCGGTGATCGACGCCATGATCGAACACGTGATCTCGGCCGATTCCCGAGAGGCGCTGACAACCGCCTGCCGGGCGCTGGATCGCCTGATCCGCGCCGGCCGCTATTGGGTTCCGCACTGGTACAAGGCGTCGCACTGGATCGCCTATTGGGATACGTTCGGTCGTCCTCCGACCAAACCGCGGTATGCTCGTGGTGTGCCGGAGACGTGGTGGTACGATCGGAACAAGGCGGCGAAGCTCGAGAAGTCAGGCTAGAACTGTTCTAAAATATGTCCGCTTACATCATCCGACGCCTGCTGTTCATGGTTCCGACGCTGCTCGGGATCATGCTTGTCTCCTTCGTCGTGGTGCAGTTCGCGCCGGGCGGGCCGGTGGAGCGCGTCATCGCCCAGTTGTCCGGGGCCGACACCGGCGCGAGCTCCCGCATCCCTGGCTCGGGCTCCGGTGGCGATTTCGCCGGACGCGGCGCCCAGGGCGGCTCCTCGATCGACGCCACCACCTCGAAGTACCGCGGCGCCCAGGGTCTCGACCCGGAGTTCATCAAGCGCCTGGAAAAGCAGTTCGGCTTCGACAAGCCGGCCTATGAGCGCTTTTTCCTGATGCTGAAGAACTTCATCGTGTTCGATTTCGGCAAAAGCTATTTCCGCGATGTCAGCGTCATGCAGCTCATCAAGGAGAAGCTGCCGGTGTCGATGTCGCTCGGCATCTGGATGACCTTGCTGACGTACCTGATTTCGATTCCGCTCGGCATCAAGAAGGCGGTATCCGACGGGTCGCGGTTCGATGTCTGGACCTCCGGCATCATCATCATCGGCTACGCAATTCCCGGGTTCCTGATTGCGATCTTCCTGATCATTTTGTTGGCGGGCGGCTCCTATTGGGACCTGTTCCCGCTGCGAGGGCTCACCTCCGACAACTGGGCGTCGTTTCCCTGGTGGCACAAGATCCTGGACTACCTGTGGCACCTGACCCTGCCGATCATCTCCATGATGCTCTCGGCGTTCGCCACCATGACGCTGCTGACCAAGAACTCGTTCCTCGACGAGATCAAGAAACAGTACGTGCTCACTGCGCGCGCCAAGGGCTGCACGCCGCGGCAGACGCTCTACGGGCATATCTTCCGCAACGCCATGCTGATCGTGATCGCCGGCTTCCCCAGCGCGTTCGTACACGCGTTCTTCTCGGGATCGCTGTTGATCGAGACGATCTTTTCGCTGGACGGCCTCGGCCTGCTCGGCTTCGAGAGCGTGCTGAACCGCGACTATCCCGTGGTGTTCGCGACGCTCTACATCTTCGCCCTGATCGGCCTGGTCGTGAACCTGATCTCCGACCTCACCTACACCTGGATCGATCCGCGAATCGATTTCGAGACGCGGGAGGTCTGAGGTGGACGCGCGCGTCACGGAAAATGCACCGACACCTGAGCCGACCACACCGGTCGCCGCCGATCCGCCGCCGAGGCTGCGGCGGCTCGCGCTGTCACCGCTCAACAAGCGGCGCTGGCAGAATTTCAAGCGCAACCGCCGCGGCTACTGGGCGCTGTGGCTGTTCCTGGTGCTGTTCATCGTCTCGTTGTTTGCCGAGTTCATCGCCAACGACAAGCCGTTCATGATCCTGATGAACCACCGGGCGTACTTTCCGGCGATCATCACGTATCCGGAAACCAAGTTCGGCGGCGATTTCGAGACCGCGGCCGACTATCGCGATCCCTATCTGCAGGAGCTGATCGCGAAGAAGGGCGGCATCGTGATCTGGCCGCCGATCAAGTATCGCTACGACACCCATAACCTCGATCTGCCGACGCCGGCGCCGTCGCCGCCGACCTGGCAGCTCACCGAGGAGCAGTGCAAGCCGGTGGTCGAGAAGAAGCACCTCAGCAGTTGCCGCGATCTCGAATACAACTGGCTCGGCACCGACGACCAGGGCCGCGACGTGGTGGCGCGCCTGATCTACGGCTTCCGCATTTCCGTGCTGTTCGGTCTGATCCTGACCATCATCTCATCGGTCATCGGGGTCGCTGCCGGCGCGGTGCAGGGCTATTTCGGCGGCTGGACCGACCTGTTGTTCCAGCGCGTCATCGAAATCTGGACCTCGGTGCCGTCGCTCTACCTGCTGCTGATCATCTCGTCGGTGCTGGTGCCGGGCTTCTTCGTGCTGCTCGGCATCCTGCTGTTGTTCTCCTGGGTGTCGCTGGTCGGCCTGGTGCGCGCCGAATTCCTGCGTGGCCGCAACTTCGAGTACATCCAGGCGGCCCGGGCGCTTGGCGTGTCCAACCGCATCATCATGTTCCGGCATCTGCTGCCGAACGCCATGGTCGCGACCATGACGTTCCTGCCGTTCATCCTGTCGTCGTCGGTGATGACGCTGACCGCGCTCGACTTCCTCGGCTTCGGCCTGCCGCCAGGCTCGCCGTCGCTCGGCGAGCTGCTGTCGCAAGGCAAGTCGAACATCCAGGCGCCGTGGCTTGGCCTTGCCGGCTTCTTCTCGGTCGCGAGCATGCTGTCGCTGCTGATCTTCATCGGCGAGGCGGTGCGGGACGCGTTCGACCCGCGGAAGACGTTCCGGTGATTGTCTGATATGCTCCTCAATCTCGTCGGACGAGTCGGACATGAATAAGATCATTCGCGAACATTACCCGGCATCAAAACTACCGGAAGACTTGCGACCCGGCGTCGATCCCGAATCGATTGTCACGGTAACGGTCACCGTGGAGACATTGCAGCGTCCCGAACACGTCATGTCGCTCGAAGAAATTTTTGCGGCGCGACGCCCACCTTTTCGGACTGCCGAGGAAATTGACGCGGATATTCGGCGGGAGAGAGACGAGTGGGATGACTGAGGGGTCATCCGCATCCATCGTTTACGTTGATGCAAACCCGATCGCGTATGCATTGGAGGGACCTGACGACTTGGCGTCGGCGCTCAAGAATCTATTTGCGATATTTCGAGATAAGCCGGGTATCGCAGTCACCAGCGAGTTAACTCTTGCTGAAGTGCTGCCCAAGAGGAAAATTCCGGACCGTCACTTCTTCGATCTTCTGGTCTGGAGCAAAGTTTTCGACTTGCGGCCGATCACAAGAGAAATCTTGATCGAAACCGCTCGTTATCGCCAAGCCGCCGGCACAAAGCAGCCTGATGGACGATTTGCTATGCCGAAATTGCCCGATTCTATTCACGTCGTGACGACGATCCACACTGGCTGCCGGTCTTTTTTGTCTGCCGACACGCGGCTCAAGCTCCCGCAGACGATCAAGCTGATCCGGGCCAACTTGGCGGGAATCGAGAGTCTCACGGAGGAAATGACATGACCGCCGAACCGCTCCTGTCCGTCAAAGACCTCTCCATCGCGTTCCGGCAGGGCGAGCGGCAGGCGCTGGCCGTCGATCGCATCTCGTTCGACATCAAGCGCGGCGAGACAGTGGCGCTGGTCGGCGAATCCGGCTCGGGCAAGTCGGCGACCGCGCTGTCGATCATGAAGCTCTTGCCGTATCCGGCGGCGAGCCATCCGTCCGGCCAGGTGCTGTTCAAGGGCCAGGACCTGCTGGCGCTGTCCGAGCGCAAGATCAGGGAAATTCGCGGCGCCGATATCACCATCATCTTCCAGGAGCCGATGACGTCGCTCAATCCGCTGCACACCATCGAACGGCAGATCGGCGAGATATTGCTGCTGCATCGCGGATTGACCGGCAAGCCGGCGCGAGATCGCATCCTGGAGCTGCTCAATCAGGTCGGCATTCCCAATCCCGAGACGCGACTCAAAAGCTATCCGCACCAGATGTCGGGCGGGCAGCGGCAGCGCGTGATGATCGCCATGGCGCTCGGCAACGAGCCGGACCTGCTGATTGCCGACGAGCCGACGACCGCGCTGGACGTGACGGTCCAGGCGCAGATCCTCAAGCTGCTCAAGGAGCTGCAGGGCCGGCTCGGGATGGCGATGCTGTTCATCACCCATGACCTCGGCATCGTGCGAAAGATCGCCGACCGCGTCTGCGTGATGAAGGACGGCAAGATCGTCGAGACCAACAACGTCACCGAGATTTTCAAGTCGCCGCAGCATCCCTACACCCGCGCGCTGCTTGCCGCCGAGCCGCGGCCGCAGGCGGTGGCGCCAAATCCGTTGGGCAAGATCGTGCTCAAGACCGACGACCTGAAGGTCTGGTTTCCGATCAAGCGCGGCGTGATGCGCAAGGTCGTGGGACACATCAAAGCGGTCGACGGCGTCAGCATCGAGGTGCGTCAGGGCGAGACGCTCGGCGTCGTCGGCGAGTCGGGCTCCGGCAAGACCACGCTGGGTCTCGCCATCCTCCGGTTGATCTCGTCCGACGGGCCGATCGTGTTCATGGGCGATCCGCTGCAGGAGCTGCGCTTCAAGGAGATGCGGCCGTTCCGCCGCCACATGCAGATCGTGTTCCAGGACCCGTATGGCTCGCTGTCGCCGCGCATGTCGGTGTCTGACATCATCCAGGAGGGCATGTGGATCCATCAGCCGCATATTCCGCGGCATGAGTGCGAGCAGCGCGTGATCCAGGCGCTGCAGGATGTCGGGCTCGATCCGGAATCGCGCAATCGTTATCCACATGAGTTCTCCGGCGGCCAGCGCCAGCGCATCGCGGTGGCGCGCGCAATCGTGCTGGAGCCGAAATTCGTCGTGCTCGACGAACCGACCAGCGCTCTCGACATGCTGATCCAGCAGCAGATGGTCGACCTGCTCTGTGCTTTGCAGAAGCGCCACGACCTGACCTACATGTTCATCTCGCACGATCTGCGCGTGGTCGCGGCGATGTCGAGCCAGCTCATGGTGATGCGCGAGGGCAAGGTGGTCGAGACCGGCCCTGCCGCCAAGGTGTTCAAGGCGCCGGAGAGCGCCTACACCAAGGCGTTGCTTGCCGCGGCGTTCAACCTCGAGGCGTCGCCCGAGGGCGTCGTCGCGCAATGACCAAGCCCGAGCTTGCCGACTGCGCGGCCGATGCCGTGTTGAGCGCACCGGAGAAGCGGGGCGGTGGGTTTTACGGATATGAGCGGTATCGTGTCGCCTTGGATGGCGCGACGTTCGAGCGCGACGTCGTGCGCATCGGCCGCGTCGTCGTGATCCTGCCCATCGATCTCGACCGCGACGAGATCGTGCTGATCCGGCAGTTCCGGGCGGGCGGGCATCTGGCGCTGGGCAAGGGCGACATGGTCGAGGTGCCGGCTGGCCGTGTCGAGCACGGCGAGGACGTGCGCGAGGCGGCACGGCGCGAGTGCCACGAGGAGATCGGCGTCGAGCCGCAGGGATTGTTTGAAGTGTTTGACGCGATGCCGTCGGCGGGCTCGTCCGACGAGCACATGTTCTTCTTCCTGGCGCCGGTCGATGCGTCGCAGGTTCCCGAGCGCGCGGGTGCCGCCGACGAGCAGGAGGATATCCGGCCGATGCGCGTGCCGCTCGACGATGCGATCGAAGCGGTGAAGGCCGGCTGGCTGAAATACGGCGCCGCGGTGATGGCGCTGCAATGGCTGGCCTTGAACCGGGACCGGCTGCACCATATTGCCGGACGATGAGTTCGATCCTTGTTGCAGTCGACGGCCCGCAGGCCGGCGAATGGCTCGCGGCCTTGCGCGAGCATGCCGGCGGCCGCGAGCTGCGGGTCTGGCCGAACGACATCGGCCACCCGGACGACATCGAGTCTGCCTGTGTCTGGAATCCGCCGGCCGGCCTGCTGGCGGGATTTCCCAACCTCAAGGCGATCATCAATCTCGGCGCCGGCGTCGACCGCCTGCTCAGCGATCCGACGCTGCCCAAGGTCGCACTGGGCCGGGCGGCGCATGGCGATCTGACGATGCGCGTCGTCGGCTATGTGGTGCTGCATGTGTTGGTGCATCATCGCCGCCAGCGGCTCTACGACGCCCAGCAGCGCGAGCGCATCTGGCGCGTGCATCACCAGCCGGCGGCCGGCGAGGTGACGGTCGGCGTCATGGGGCTTGGCGTCATCGGCGCAGCCGCGGCGAATGCGCTGGTCCGCCTCGGCTTCAGGGTGGCGGGCTGGAGCCGCACGGCGAAGACTCTTTCCGGTGTCGAAACATTCCACGGCCAGCCTGGCCTCGATGCGTTCCTCGGCCGCAGCGAAATCCTGGTTTGTCTCTTGCCGCGCACCGGCGGCACCGAAGGCATTCTGAACCTGGCGCTGTTTCGCAAGCTCAGGCGCGGCGCCTTCTTGATCAACGCCGGGCGAGGTCCATTGCAGGTCGAGGCCGATATCGTGGCGGCGCTGGACGAAGGCACGCTGTCCGGCGCCACGCTGGATGTTTTCGCCGAGGAGCCGCTGCCGAAGCAAAGCCCGTTGTGGGCTCACCCCAAGGTGACGATCACGCCGCACAACGCCGGCGATATTGCGCCGCAGGTGTTCGCGCCGCTGGTCATGGCGCAGATCGCGCGGTTCGAGCGCGGTCTGCCGCTCGACAATTCGGTCGACCGTGACCGCGGGTATTAGCCGAGCAGCCCGATCAGCTCGCGCATGTCGGTCTGCCGGTCGAGCGCCCAGGTCCGCTCGACGACGCGCTGCGCCCGCTCGGCGCCGATGACCGGCGCGGCATTGGCCAGGAACTTGGCCTCGATCTGGGCGTCGCTCATCGGATTGTCGGCGGTGCCGCTGGCGTGCGCGATGTGCGCCTCGTGGCGCCTGCCGCTGGCGATAACGATGGCATGGGCCTCGTCCTTGCGGAGCGTTTCGTCGGCGATCGGCTTGATCTTGCGGCGCAGGGCAGCGACGGCCGGATCGGTTGCCTTGGCATCGGAGTATTGCGTAGTGCCGGCGGCGCCGTCGATCAGGGCGACGGCGGCCGAATGCAGCGTCGAGAATTTCGACTGCAATCCGGTCGAGGGCTCGACCACGCCGGTGATCGACAGCACCAGCGGGTGGACGCGCAGCGCAACCTCGCTGACGGCGTTAGGGTCGATCTTGTCGCGATTGCGGATCGCGATCACGGCATCGATCAGCGGGTGCAGCACCACGCCGCACGCATAGGGCTTGTGGCCATTGCTCTCGATCAGCCAGCGCTCGCCGAGGCCGGCGGTGAGCGCCTCCGGCGCGGCGACGTTGCTGTAGATCCGGGAAAAGCCCTTCCGTCCCTCCACGATCTCCTGACTGGAATCGAAGCCGCGCTCAGCGAGCAGCACCGCCAGCACGCCGTTCGCAGCGGCCTTGCCGGCATGCAGCGACTTGCACATCGTGCCGCGGTTCTGCTGCATGCCGCCGGCCTGGGTCGCGGCGATGCCCATCGCGTAGGTGAGCTTCTGCGCGTCGAGGCCGATGAGCTTGCCCGAGGCGACGCCGGCGGCGACGCTGCCGAGCGTGCCGGTGAGATGCCAGCCTCCGGCGTGATGGCCCGGCGCCGAACGGCCGGTGCGCACGCCGGCCTCGAAGCCAGTCGCGTAGGCCAGCATGAATTGCTCGCCGCTGACCGGCGTCCGTTCCGACAGCGCGAACAGCGCGGCCAGCACCGGCGAACTGGTGTGCAGCACGACGCCGCCCATATGGGTGTCATCGTAGTCGAGCACGTGGCCCATCTGTCCGTTGGCGAGCGGCGCGTCGAGCAGGCCGAGCTTCAGCTTATGGCCAAGGACGGTTGCGACCGGTGCACCCGACGTCTCACGCAGCACGCCGAGCAGTGTCGTCACGGTGCGGTGAGCGGAGCCGGCGAGTGCGCAGCCCATCCAGTCGAGCAGGCCGCGCTTGGCTTCGTGCTGGGCGGCATCGGAGAGGTCGGCGTAGCGCACGTCGGCAAGGTGCGCGCAAAGCGTCTTGGTCAAGGTGACGGCGTCGGTCTTGAGGTTCTGGTCCATGGCGAGTCACAAAATGCGGCGGACGCTGGTGACGTTGCTTCCGCCTGCGGCAATCCGCGCGATGGCCTCGGCGACAGGTTCGATCGCGACCTGCATGTGGAACGCGTTGGCGTGGACCAGCGAAGTACGATCGCGGGCGATCGCCACATGGCCCTTCCAGAACACCAGATCGCCTGCGATGAGCTGGTTCAACTGCACCGGTGCGCCGAGCGAGCGCTCCTGCATGTCGCTGTCGCGCGGGCAGGGGATGCCGGCCGCGGTCAGCGCGACTTGCACCAGCCCGGAGCAGTCGATGCCGAGGCTAGACTTGCCGCCCCAAAGATACGGAACGCCGAGAAAACGCGCGGCGACCGCAACGAAATCCGGCTCGGTCGCGCTGATCGCGGCAAGATGACGCCGGGCGATGGTGCCGCCACGGCTTGTGATCGCGAACGTGTCCTGCTCGCGCACGACGGCGACGCGTGCGCCCATCGGCAGCGCATCGGTCGGCGGAAGCTTGATCGAAGGCCCTGGAAACACCAGTGTGCGCAGAGCCGATACCTTGTGGGTCGGCTGCGCGCCGGGCGCGAGCAGAGCGGCCTCGGGCAGCCAGCCGACGTAGTTGTCGGAGCGAAGCTGGCCCCACAGCCAGCCTTCGCCGTTGTTGTCGTAGATCGTCACGCGCTCTCCGCACAGCGCCTCGGTCAGCAGCGGCGCTTCGTGGGCGGGTTCGGCGCGCATCGGCGCGATGCCGGCGACAACCTCCTGGTCGACGCCGTCGGCATAGCGCTCGACCTTGACCGTGCCGCGCAGGTGCGATGCCGCGAGCTCCGGGCGCGCCGGCGTGGTGCGCGGATCGAAGCTCACTTCGCTCGGCCGTAGCGTGCGGTGAGAAGCGCATAGAGCGCGCGCGCCGCCTGGCATTCGCCGCCCTCCGGCCGGGCGGGCCGCGGCGCCGGCGTCCAGGCGTAGATGTCGAAGTGCAGCCAGCTCCTGGCTGCCGCGACGAAGCGCTTGAGGAACAGCGCGCAGATGATCGAGCCGGCCATGCCGCCGGCGGCGACGTTGTTCACGTCGGCCACCTTGGAATCGATGTTCTGGTCGTAGCGCATCCACAGCGGCAGCCGCCACAGCGGATCGTTTTCGCTTGTGGCGAAGCGCGCAACTTCGGCCGCGAGTGCTTCGTCGTCGGTGTAATAGGGCGGCAGCTCCGGCCCGAGCGCAACGCGGGCGGCGCCGGTCAGCGTGCCCATGTCGATCAGGAGATCGGGCGTCTCCTCGTCGGCGAGCGCCAGCGCATCGGCGAGAACGAGCCGGCCTTCGGCGTCGGTGTTGCCGACCTCGACGTTGAGCCCCTTGCGCGAGGGATAGACGTCGAGCGGACGAAAGGCGTTGCCCGCCACCGAATTCTCGACGGCGGGGATCAGCACGCGCAGCGCAATCGGCAGGCGCGCATCCATGATCATGTGCGCCAGCGCCAGCACGGTGGCGGCGCCGCCCATGTCCTTCTTCATCAGCAGCATGGCGCTTTCCGGCTTGAGATCGAGGCCGCCGGTGTCGAAGCAGACGCCCTTGCCGACCAAAGTCACCTTCGGGTCGGAGGCCTTGCCCCAGCGCAACTCGATCAGCCGCGGCGCGTGTTTCAGCTCCGCGGCCCGGCCGACGGCGTGGATCAGCGGATAGCCTTGCGCGAGCAGATCGTCGCCGACGATCGAGCGGATTTTCGCGCCATGCTTCTTGGCGAGCGCGCCGGCCGCGCTCTCGAGATCCGCCGGTCCCATGTCGTTGGCCGGCGTGTTGATGAGATCGCGCGCCAGCGCAACACCTTCGGCGATCCGGGAAATATCGTCGCCATCGACGCCTTCGGGAACGACGAGGCGCACGCTTTTGTCCTGGCCCTTGCGGTAGCGTGTGAAGCGATAGGAGCCGAGCGCAAAGGCGATCGCCGCGAGTCGTGCATCATGCGGTGCATTGGCGAAGCGATAGGTGCCGGCCGGCAAGACGCCGGGCAAGAGCCCCGGCAGGAAGGCGTTGGCGCCGTCGGCCTTGGCCTCCAGCCCGAACAGCACGCCGCCGATGCCGGCTGCCGACGGCAGGACCAGATGCCGGCCCGGCCTCGGCTCGAAGCCCGACGCCTTGACGAAGGCGCGGGCGCGCTTGTCGAGCTTCGCCGCGATCCTGGAAAACGTCGAGGCGGTCACGAACCAGATCGGCCGGGCCGCCTGGCTGCGGGCGACAAAGACGGGGTGCATGGGTTGCCGGATGCGTGTGGGCTCGACGTGAACCATGTCACGGGCCGGAAATCGCAGCAAGATCGGTGGTTAACCAGTCATTAGGGTTAACGCTTTATTGCTCCGGCATCCGCCCGACGGCGCGGCCGTCCCGATCCTGCGAGGGCCTGAGGCCCGATGCCAAGACCTCACACGCATCTTCTTGCCTCGGCTGCGCTGCTTCTCGTGGTCGCGCTCGGCGGTTGCTCGACCATGCCGGGACCGTTCGCGGACACGACGGGTTCGGTGCCCACGCCGCCGCGAACGGAAGCGCAGTCGCGCCAGGACATGACGACCTGGGGCGAACGCTATCGCGCCAATCCAGGCGATCCGCAGGCGGCGATTCAATACGCCCAGGCCTTGCGCGCCGTCGGCCAACGCGCCCAAGCCGCTGCGGTGCTCGAACAATCCGCGATCCGCAATCCGAAGGACAGGGCCGTGCTCGGCGCCTACGGCCGGGCGCTCGCCGACAACGGCAGCTACCAGGAGGCGCTCGACGTTCTGGCGCGGGCGCACAGCCAGGATCAGCCCGACTGGCGCATCCTGTCGGTGCAGGGCGCGGTGCTCGATCAGATGGGGCGGCACGCCGATGCGCAGCGCCATTACGCCAGCGCGCTGCGGCTGATGCCGAACGAGGCCTCGGTGCTGTCGAATCTCGGCCTGTCCTACGCGTTGTCGAAGGATCTGCCGAAGGCCGAAGCGACGCTGCGGCTCGCCGCCCAACAGCCGGGCGCCGAGCCAAAGGTGCGGCAGAATCTCGCTCTGGTGGTCGGCCTGCAGGGCCGCTTCCCGGAGGCGGAAAGCATTGCCCGCGGCGATCTGTCTGCCGAGGAGGCGTCGGCCAACGTCGCCTATCTGCGGCAGATGCTGGCGCAGCAAAAGAGCTGGCAGGGCACGCGGCAAGGCTCGCCGCTGGCGCCGTCGACCGGCTCCTGACGCAGGGCCGGCGAGAGAGCCGGCGCTACTTGTTCGTCTTTACAATCGGGGTGTTGGTGCGAGTGTCCTGCGTCGCCATCACGCGAATGGCGGCCGGCCCGAGGATGACGACGAACAGCACCGGCAGGAAGAACAGGATCATCGGCACGGTCAGCTTGGGCGGCAACGCCGCTGCCTTCTTCTCGGCCTCCGACATGCGCATGTCGCGGTTCTCCTGCGACATGACGCGAAGGGTCTGCGCCAGCGGCGTGCCGTAGCGCTCGGCCTGCTGCAGCGCCATGCAGACCGACTTGACGCCATCGAGGTCGGTGCGCTTGGCCAGGTTCTCGTAGGCCATCTTGCGGTCTGGCAGGTAGGACAATTCCGCCGTGGTCAGCGTCAGTTCTTCCGCGAGCGCGATCGACTGCGAGCCGATTTCGGCGCTCACCTTCTTGAAGGCGGCTTCGATCGACATGCCGGATTCGACGCAGATCAGCAGCAGGTCGAGCGCGTCGGGGAATGCGCGCTTGATCGAAAGCTGCCGCTTGGCGATGCGGTTCTTCAGGAAGAAGTATGGGACCTGCATGCCGGCATACGCAGCGCCGAGACAAAGCCCGAGCTTCACCGTGACGGGTTGATCGAGCTCGACCACCAGGAACACATAGAACAGCGACACGAAGAACAGGGCGAACGGCGTAATCAGCCGAAAGAACAGGAATGCCACGTAGGGCGCCTGGCCCCGGAAGCCGGCCTGCACCAGCTTGTCACGCGCCGCCTCCTGGGCCAGCCACTTGGTCAGGTTGAAGCGCTCGACCACCCGCTGCATGTACTGCTTGGGCGTCTGCCGCAGCGCGACCTTTTCCTTCTCGCCCCGGGCGAGCCGCTCGCGCTCGCGCTGGCGGATTTTTTCGCGTTCGAGCGCGACAGACTTCATGCGCTTGCCGAGCGTATCCGTCGACAACAGAGGCATCGCCAGCGTCAGTACGGTCGCCACCGCCGCGACACTGGCGAGCAGCATCGCGACGAACCTGGTGTCGTGCATCTTTTCGATGAGCAGATCGAGCATGACACCGTGCCTAGAAGTCGAAGTTGATCATCTGTTTCATGACGAAGACGCCGATCGACATCCAGACCAGGCAGCAGGCGATCATGATGCGGCCGAGATCGGCGGTCCAAAGGAGCTCGATGTAGTCCGGGCTGGTAAGATAGACCAAGGTGCCGACAGCGATCGGCAGCGAACCGATGATCGAAGCGGATGCCTTGGCCTCCATCGACATGGCCTGGATCTTGGCTTTCATCTTCTTGCGGTCGCGCAGCACGCGGGACAGATTGCCCAGCGCCTCCGAGAGGTTGCCGCCGGCCTTCTGCTGGATCGAGATGACGATGCCGAAGAAGTTGGACTCCGGCAGCGGCATGCGCTCGTAGAGCTTGCCGCAGGCCTCGCCGAGCGGAATGCCGATGGTCTGGGTCTCGATGATCGTCTTGAATTCACTTTTGATCGGCTCCTGCGCCTCGGTGGCGATGATCTTGAGGTTGTCGAGCAGCGGAAGACCGGACTTGATGCCGCGGACGATGACGTCAACTGCGTCGGGAAAGCCGTTGAGGAATTTCTTCTCGCGGCGCTTTTTCAGGTATTTCAGCCCCCACAGCGGAGCGCCGCCGCCGGCGGCGAAACCGAGCGCAAGCGCCGGGAACAGGCCGACATTGCCGATCAGCACAACCAGGAACATGACGACGCCGAGGCCCGCCGACACGATCAGGAACTGCTTCTTCGACCACGACAGGCCGGCTTGCGAAATCTTGACCTGGAGCGGCGGGTTCTTCGGCTTCCGGGCCTTGACGTCGATGTCCTTCAGCGTCTCCTCGACCTGCTCGCGGCGCGACTTCTGCTGCGTGCGGGCAGACGTGCGGGCGGCCGGCTCGGCGCGGGTCACGCTTTGCCGCCGCTTCTCGGCGGTGCGCTCGCCGGAGATGATCGGATAGACGAAGACATAGGCGACGCCGCCAATGGCGGTCGCGACCATGCCGAACAGCGCCAGCGTTTGCATCTTCATCGCAGGCGGTCCCTATCGTTACCGAGCCGGAACGGCTTCGGAGGCGTCGAGCGCCGCCGCCAGCCGCTTCTCCTCGCCGTAGTAGCGGGCGCGCTCCCAGAACTTCGGCCGGCCGATACCGGTGGACTTGTGATGGCCGATCAGATCGCCGTTGGCATCCTCGCCGGTCATCTCGTAGACGAACAGATCCTGGGTGATGATGACGTCGCCTTCCATGCCGATCACCTCGGTGATGTGGGTGATCTTGCGCGAGCCGTCGCGCAGGCGTGCCGCCTGGACGACGACGTCGACGGAGGCGACGATCATTTCGCGGATCGTCCGCGACGGCAGCGAATAGCCGCCCATGGTGATCATGGATTCGATACGGGACAGCGCCTCGCGCGGCGAGTTGGCGTGCAGCGTGCCCATTGAGCCGTCGTGGCCGGTGTTCATGGCCTGCAACAGGTCGAACGCCTCGGGTCCGCGGACTTCGCCGACGATGATCCGCTCCGGCCGCATACGCAGGCAGTTCTTGACCAGGTCGCGCATGGTGACCTGGCCTTCGCCTTCGAGGTTGGGCGGGCGCGTTTCCAGGCGCACCACGTGCGGCTGCTGCAACTGAAGTTCGGCGGCGTCCTCGCAGGTGATGATGCGCTCGTCGTCGTCGATGAACTGGGTCAGGCAGTTCAGCAGCGTGGTCTTGCCGGAGCCGGTGCCGCCGGAGACGATGGTGTTGACGCGGCAGCGGCCGAGCACCTTCAGCACCTCGGCGCCGTCCGGCGTGATCGAGCCGAACTTCACCAGGTTGTCGAGCCTGAGCTTGTCCTTCTTGAACTTGCGGATGGTGAGGGCGGGGCCGTCGAGCGCCAGCGGCGGCGCGATGACGTTGACGCGGGAGCCGTCGGGCAAGCGCGCGTCGCAGATCGGCGACGATTCGTCGACACGCCGGCCGATCTGGCTGACGATGCGCTGGCAGATGTTGAGAAGCTGCTGGTTGTCGCGGAACCGGATGCCGGTCTTCTGGATCTTGCCCTTCACTTCGATGAAGACCAGGCCCGAGCCGTTGACCATGATGTCGGCGATGTCGTCGCGTGCCAGCAGCGGCTCGAGCGGACCGTAGCCGAGAACGTCGTTGCAGATGTCGTCGAGCAGGTCCTCCTGCTCGGAGATCGACATCACGATGTTCTTGATCGCGATGATCTCGTTGACGATGTCGCGGATTTCCTCGCGCGCCGCATCGGCGTCGAGACGCGCGAGCTGGGCGAGATCGATCGCCTCGATCAGGGCGCCGAACACCGTGCCCTTGGTTTCGTAATAGCTCTCCGAACGCCTCGTGTCGGTGGCGATGGCGGGCGCCTGGGCGGCGAGGCGCGCGGGCATTGCCGGCGCACTGACAATCGGCGTGCCGAGGCCGGCCGACGACAGCGGCGCAAGCCTCTCACCGCCGTGCTGGGGCGGCGCTGAGGGCGAAGCGGCGGGCTTCGGTGCGGCCTCCGGCGCCGGGGCGGGCGCCGGTCTGGCCTCGTTGGTGCTGCGCTTGCCGAACACGTGAACCGTCCCTGGACCTGGTTACTTCTTCAAGAGCTTGCCGAGCAGCGGGCTCAGCAGCCCGCCCTTGGCCTTTTTGACTTCGGACCGACCGGTGAGCACCTGCGCGAGCTGCCGGAACGTCTCGGCATTGCGATGCCCGGAAGACGCTTCCGCGATCATCTGGCCGTTGTTGGCGGCGGTGCCGAACAGCTGCGGGTCGAACGGAATGATGGCGACGGGCTGATCCTCCAGCGCCTTGGCGAAATCGGCGGGCTTGATCTCGGGCCGCTTCGGCACGCCGACCTGGTTCAGCATGTAGAACGGGCGATGATCGTTGACCCGCGCGGTCCGCAGATAGTCGAACAGGTTCTTGGCGTTGCGCAGATTGGCAAGGTCGGGCTCGGCGACGATCAGGATGTCGTCGGCGTTGACCAGGGTACGCTGGGTCCAGCCGTTCCAGAGATGCGGCACATCGAGCACGATGCACGGCATGGTGGCGCGGAGCGCATCGAAGACGCTGTCGAAGGCCTCGGCGCCGAAGTCATAGGCGCGTTCGAGAGTCGCGGGAGCCGCGAGCAGGCTCAGATGATCGTTGCACTTCGAAAGCAGACGATCGACGAAATTGGTATCGATGCGATCCGGCGAGAACACCGCATCGGCGATGCCCTGCGGCGGATCCTGATTGTAGTCGAGGCCGGCGGTGCCGAACGGCAGGTCCAGGTCGGTGACCACCGAGTCGAGCGCGAGATCGCCGGCCACCGCCCAGGCGATATTGTGCGCGATCGTGGAAGCCCCGACGCCGCCCTTGGCGCCAACCACCGCGATAACGCGACCGACCGGCTTGGAATCCGGCGCCGAGAACAGCCCGCAGATCGAGCGAACCACGTCGATGGTGCCGATCGGGGCCATCAGATAGTCGCTGACCCCGCGCCGCACCAGCTCGCGGTAGAGCGTGACGTCATTGGTGCGTCCGACCACGACCACCCGCGTGCCGGCGTCGCAATATTCCGCAAGCTTGTCGAGGCCATGGAGTATGCCGTCGCCGCGGCCCTCGGTTTCCAGCATAATGACGTTCGGTGTCGGCGAGCCGCGATAGGCTTCGATCGCCGCGGCGATGCCGCCCATCTGGATCTTGACGTGGGATTTGCCCAGACGGCGGTCTTCGCCCGCCGATTGGATCGACGCTGCGGTTTCCACCGTTTCGCAGAACGCCTGGATCGAGACGCGCGGCGCCGGTGCGATGTGCTCTTCGCGCGGCGCCGGCTCCGCCGGAGCCGGCTCAGGCATGACGGTTTGCAGAGAAGCTCTGATCATTTGCCGAGATCGCTGATCGCGCCCTTCTGTGCGTCGGTGTAGGTCGTGCCCGGGCTCTCGCCTTTGCGCCACTTGTCCATGCCGAACGTGCGCTTGGCGGTGTAGACCGGCGCTTCCGCGCGCGGCTGAACGAGATCGGACGGATTGGCAACCATCGCAGCAATGTTGTGCTGCTGCGCGCAGCCGAAGTTGTAGTATTCGACGTTCTCGAAGTGCTTGCGGCTGTTGTTGGGCCCGACATCGTCGGGCCACAGTCCGCATGGCCCGGCATGCGCGACCATCAGCGGATAGCTCAGCCGGAGCCAGGTGTGCTTTTCGCCGTTGGCATCGAACGGCCGGACGCCGATGCCGCTGTTCGGCACTCCGGATTGTGCCAGGATCGACAGCGTTTCCTTCAACGTATCGTTGGCGGCGCGCTCGGTAGCGCCGCCGGCCGGGCGGTCGATGGTGACGCCGCCGGTGGCCTCGCGCTTCCAGTTCTGCGCAAATGCCAGCACCTCGGCGCTTTGCGTCGGAGACAGTCCGCCGCGGCCGTAGCCGATGAACAGCACCAGCTTCTTGTTGCCCTCCTTCACCACAATCGGGTGTCGGGCGCGGTAATCGGTATCGCGCAGGATGCTGGCGGTGGTGTCTTCCGATGTCGTTCGGTTGCAGCCGGCGAGCGCCATGGCGAGCCCGGCAATCAGCACGGCATGGGCGCAGAGCGTTCTCATGCGCGGACCGGCGAGGGTGGTTTTGCGGCTTTGCATCGATCGTCTCCTCGTCGCCATGCTCAATCCAGGAAGAACCCGACGTTGCCGTGGTAGCCTTTTTGCGGATCGTCTTGGCTCCGCGCGCCATAGATGCGGTTGAAGCGGCCCATCAGGGTCGTGGCGGGATCGGAGGCGTCGGCGTAGCCGTCGTCGGGGCGCGACAAATCCTTCTGCGCGACCGCCCGGACGATGTAGGGCGTCACCATCACCACCAGCTCGCTTTGCCGGTTGACGAAATCCCGGCTCTTGAACAGTGCGCCGAGCACCGGAAGGTTCATC
>Ga0265325_10000883_pt1 | contig 21638 bp, 16 predicted proteins | sample 41420metaG_FD_202090 | JGI IMG/M metagenome (GOLD analysis project Ga0265325, IMG submission 202090) | Rhizosphere microbial communities from Carex aquatilis grown in University of Washington, Seatle, WA, United States - 4-14-20 metaG | ecosystem: Host-associated > Plants > Roots > Rhizosphere... | reverse complement strand
CCGTTTCCAGACGCGCTGCAGGGCGGAGTTCAACAAAAGGAAGGCGCATTCCGATTTGATCATGGTATCACACGCCACCGACACCATTCGGGAGTACTGCGATCGCGGCATGGTGCTGGCCGACGGGCAGTTGCACTACTTTCATGACGTCAACGATGCGATCGAACTCTACCGGCGTATCAACATGTGATCGCTTAAGGCGCGCCGCATGAGCCCCTTACCCGTCGAACAGGCCCAACCGCAGACACTCGACCAGGAACCGCTGGTCGGCTCGCGCGCCGCCCTGATTTCGCAGTCGCTGAAGACCGTGGCACGGCGCGCCAGGACGCCGCGCAACATCTGGGTCGCCGTCGGCGCCGGACCGCAGCGGCGGTGGCAGCATATTTTTGCCTGGGCCATCCTGGCGAGCTTCGGCCTGGTCGTGCTGCTTCCCAATCTGGTCGCAGGCATCTATCTCGGATTCTTCGCTTCGAACCAGTATGCCTCGGAATTCCGCTTCGCCGTTCGCGCCAGCCAGAGCAGCTCGCCCGACTCGCTCGGAGGGCTGTCCAGCCTGCGCACCATGCAGCAGGTGCAGGACTCGCTGATCCTGACCGACTACATCGAAAGCCGCAGCCTCGTCGAAGCGCTCGACCGTACGCTCAATCTTCGCCAGATGTTTTCGCGCGACCGGATCGACTTGTTCTCGCGCTTCAATTCGAACGACACCAATGAAGAGCTGATGTACTACTGGCGCAACCACGTCAGCGTGCACATCGACTCGATGTCCGGCGTCATCACCGTCGTGTTGCGGGCGTTCACACCGCAGGACTCGCTTGCGATCTCGAACCAGGTCATCACCTTGAGCGAGGGGCTGGTCAACGACCTGAGCGAACGCGTTCGCCGCGATGCCCTGCGCCAGGCCGAGGTCGAACTCGCCCGCACCAACGAGAACCGCCGCGAGAAAAGCCTGGCGATGCGCGATGCGCGCAACAGTGAGGGCATGCTCGATTCAAGCAAGGCGACCGATGTCATCACGCAGATGGTCGGAGACCTTCGCCTCGACCTCATTCGCTTGCAGCAGGAGTACAGCGCCCAGCGCCGCACCATCCTGCCGAGCTCGCCGCAGCTTCGCGTCATGGAAGCCCGCATCGACAGCATGAAAGAGCAAATCCGGCGCCTGGAAGCCCAGATGACCGCCGGCGACAAGACCACCTCGGCGCTGTCGGACATCATCAATCGTTTCGAACGCCAGGCCCTCGACAAGGACATCGCGGAAAAGCAATACGTCGCGGCCGCCACCGCCTTCGAGCGCGCGCGCCTCGATCTGGAAAGCCAGCAGGTCTATCTCGCGACGTTTCTGAAGCCGGTGCTGGCGCAAGAGGCGCTCTATCCGCGCCGGATCTGGCTCTGGTCGATCGTGACGGTGATCACGCTGCTGGCGTGGGGAGCGGGCGTCGGCATCGCCTCGCTGATCCGCAATCACGTCGCGGTTTGAGCCGCTTATTCGTGAATTGCGAGGTGCAGAAAGCCGAAGCTGAGGCATCGCTGGTCGGCGCTCTTTCCGACCTTGGCAGGCACGATCGCATTCGGCGCGACAAACGTCAGGGTGTTGAGCTTTTCAGCCTGTGACGAGAAGAAGCCCGACGGAATCGGAAACGAAAAGTCCGAGACCGCCGAGCCGGTCAGAAACCCGACAAAACGGCCGTTCAGATAGAGGAACAACGACTGCTCGACGGTGCTGCCTTTGACGGGCATCACCCGCAGCGTCAGGGTCAGGTCCGACGCGGGCGGAGCAAAGGCAAACTGCAGGCTCGCGCTGTGTCCGAGCATCCACGTGAAGTCGTCGCGATCGCTGTCCTGACTCCATCCGGGCCCACTCCATTTGCGATAGTTGCCGCCGATTCCGAAATTCACCAAAAAATCACTCGACATCGCTCACCGTTCCGCTTCGAACCTCCAGGCGCTGTTGGCAATCATGAAAATTCCCGCAATCGAACGCCCCCACCCGGATTGCGCGCCACTATCTTAGCCCAATCGCTTGGCGAACGGGCAATCTGGATATCGGTTTGGACCGAGCGGGACGGGCCCTGAAAGCCGCGGCGCGGCGTTTATAGAGCGTACCCGTAGCGGATCAGGTTGGGCTCCATAATCCGGGTCATCAGGCTGATCTCTTCCGCCGAAAAGATCGATTTGAAGCGTCCCACGGCGCCATCGCCCCGCGGCTTGCCGTAGCCGACCTGCTCAGGCGGCAGCGCGCTGATGTCGGCCCGTTGGCAGAGCTTGACAATCTCGCCGGTGCCGAGCTCATGCCCCAGCCACCGGAACAGCCGCCCGATCTGGCCCGGCAAATCGCTGCGGAGGTCTTCGAACCGGACGGACAAGGATCGCGTCGGATCGTGGCGGCGGGCCGCATCCGCGATGATGTCGTTCTGAAAATTCCAGAAATGCGAGTAGAAAGCGATCGCATGGCGGCGGAGTTCCGGGTCCTCGGTGGTCGCGAGCCGCGCCGAGCCGAAGGCGCCAAACCGCGAGCTCAGAACATCACGGCCATCGCGGACCAGATGGATCGCGCGCGCCTCGGGAAGCGCCATCAGCAAGAAATCGGCGGCGTGGCTCTCGTTCGGCATCTTGAAGATCAAACGCCGGTAGTTCCGCAATCCCCACACGTCGATGGCGTGCTCGATCAACGCGGTCCTGATCATCCGCAACAGGTGGCTCCGGTAGGCCGGATTGAAGATGCCGGCCGGGCCGCTCAACGAACGGGTGAACCGCTCGAACACGGGGGGCGCACCACGGCGCAATCGCTGACCGATTTCATAGTCGAACCCTGAAACGGAGTAACAATCGGTCCCAGCGAGGTTGAAGTAGCGTTCGGCATCCCATCGGATCGGCGCGAAAAGCATGCCGATCCCGGGCTCATCCAGGCAGCGCCCGTCATCCAGGCCGCAGAGGATGTCCGTCGAAAGCCATGTCGATCCCGACCGGGCCGTGGAAAAGACGAAAACCGAATTCGCCGCGATGGCCGAATAGAGCTTGTCGAGCTTGCACAGCGAGATGGTTACGATCACGGGGGGCGAAGCGGCAGGCCTGCCGTCCTGCTTCGCGAACATGGTGACCGAGAGCTGGCCGGAGAAAAACTCGTTGAGCGGCACGAGAAAATCGTGGCTGCGGCGAACCTTCTCGAAGGTGGCTTCCCGCGAAAAGCCCGAGGCCGTCTCAACCCGGCAGACAATCTCGTCGTCTCTTTGCTCGACCTGCGGACAAATAATGTTGATGGCCAGATGATCGAATCCGCGTTTCGACAGATCGACCGGCAGACCGTGATGAAGACCGAGCTCAAACGGGCCGTCAATCCAAACCCGCCCGTCAGGCCGAACCTTTGCTTGACGTGCTGAAACAGTGGCTGTGGCGGCACTTGGCGGCTTGGCCGACGCCCCAAGCGAGCCGATAACATCCATCGGAACTTCGTAATCGAAGTTCTGCCGCGAATAGATTCTCGCAACGCCCTGCGGCATCTGGGGACTCTGTTTCCCTCGATCTCAAGCGACGCTGCACTGGCGACGCCGGCGGGACTCGACGCGCACCTTCAACACGCGAACCTAATGTTCGAGCAACCGGCCACGCAATCCACGCTCGATCAACAGCGCGAGCAACAGGATGACCGTTGACGTGCCCAGCAGATAGGTGCGGCTCAACATCCCGTAGCTGTAGTAGTCGTAAAAGCCGGCGCGGAACCATTCGACGCAGTGGAACAACGGATTGAACGAGATCGCCGTCCGCAGGGCCTGCGGCAAGGCCTCAGGCAGGAACAACGCGCCGGACGTGAAGTACATGGCGATCAATGAAAGAATCTGGACCGCCACCCACGCGCGCACCAGCGCGTACATCACGCCACCGAGACTGCCGATGGCAATACTCAGATAGATCGTGGCGAAGACGGCGAAGATGGCCTCGTCGGGCCGCTGTGGGACGATGTCGATACCCCATAGATACAGCGCGAGCGTAAACAGCGTAGCAACCCAGAACGAAATGACGGCCTGGGCAATGCATTGCGCGAAGAGCAGATCGGCGGGCTTGACCAAGGGAATTTGCAGCAGCTGCCGGTTGGCATGAATCGAAAAGGACATGATCGAACGGGATGGGTGGATGCACAGGACGTAAGGAAGCACGCCGGTGGCAAAGAAGACCGTAGGGTCGGCCCCCATCGGGTTCAACCGCCGCGCCACCGCATAGACGATCATCAGGAAAAGCCCGTGGCTCAGCGGCCAGCCAACCAGGATCACCGGACCCCAAAAGGTCCGCCCGAATCGGGTGCGCAAATCGCGCAGCATCAGCGCCTTGACCACCCGAGCATGCGAAGAAATTGCCGCTGCAACCATACCGCCATGACGACCTGATTTCTGGGCCAAATCAAGGTCGACGATAGCATCGCGCACAGCCGTATCGTCGCAATCAGTTGCGGGGTGTCGTGCGGGACGCATGCGCGGCCCCGAGCCGTTCAAAGATATGGGCCGCAGCGATCCATGAAATCGTCGACGTCGAGCATGATGTCGTCGACATCCGCCCGTCCGCCGGCGACCACATCATCGGAAACATAAGTCAGGTAGGAGCATCCCACGGCGGCTGCCAACACGCAAAACGCCGGTGTTCCCCGGTTGCGCGGGAATATCTCGATGAGGCTGCAATCCGGCGAGCAGAAAGCCACATTGGCCAGCCCCGCGCCATGCAGTGATATGATGCGCTTGGCCCGGGCAAAGCTTGCGATCTGTTCTGCCAGCGGCAATTCGCCAGGGGTGATGACGGTATAGCCCTTGCCTTCCAAGTGCTTGATCAACTCATCGTCATTGAGCACGCGCCGCCATGACGCGTCCCGCCGCGAGATATAAATCTTTTCCGGACGTCTCGCCCCCGCGCGTCCGTCGAGCAGTGCGCTCATGCCGAGCTTCGAGTGCAGGTAGTCGATGGTCCAGGGCGCGGCCTTGTGCGCCGGATGCGTTTTCCAGGTATCGAAGTCGTCCGGGACAACCAACCGTTTGGCGCGTATCGTTTCGAAGGGTCCGAGTTCGATGATCCGGTTCGGATCGATGCCGCACATCCTGAGGCTTTCGCGCTGATATGGCGCATTCAGCGAACATACCGCGACAAAGAAGTCTGCGCGGCGGACCGTATCGCCAAGCGCCGCCAGGCGGGGCAGCCAGTCCAACATCCAATGGCAATAATTCGTCGGCCGGGCATCATCGGCAATCGGCATCACGGTGCCATCCACGTAGCGCGCTTGCGCCAACAGCCGCCCGACCGACACCTCGTAGTAGTAGACTAGCTGGCTGTGGTGGGAGCTGTAGTCCCTGAGCACCGTCTTGCCATCGGGCGTGATCGTCAAAGGACCGGACGAGAAATCGCAAAAATAGCCGTCCGGAAGCGACACAAAGCTGAGCTCCTGGGGCGAGATGTAGTTCGGATATTCCGGGAAGTAGTCGGGCCGCCCGGTCAAGTGCAGTGGCACCTGCGGCCTGATGACCGCTGGTGCGCTGAATGAAAGATGCCGCGGTATCCCGAGGTCCGCTGCTGTTGCCAGACCAGTTGCCTTGTTGTTGAGCCTCCCAAGTTGGCTCTCGACACGGTCGAGGTATTGCCCGACGTCCGGCCCCCAGGGATTGTAATCCTGAAGGCCGATCGCATCGGCCAACGTGCGAACCGCGTCGACGTTATTGACGCTCTCGGCGATCAGGTCCATGCGCTACCCTGTCAAATTCGCACGCCGCGGGCCGTCCGACGCCAACGGTTTCGCATTATCGCTGGCAAACCAGACACCACAAACCGCCGAGATGCTGTCCGACGACAGCGCCGGCGGTTGTAGAGTAAAGCAGAAACTGAGCCTGCCTGAAGCCGGCCTGGCGGCAAAGATCGAGGATGTCCCACGCCGGGAGCTGAAACACCAGCGCGCCCGCCTCCGATAGCGGATCGACGTGGTATTCCGGCGCGCCCACGTGCTCCACCCGGTCGCCGGCGAGGTGTGCCTTGATCTCCGTCTTCTCCGAATTCCAGAGGAACGGGAAGGTCGACAGCAGCGTGCCGCCGGGGCGGAGGATTCGGGCGAGCTCATTGACCGCGGCAGCAAGGTCGGACACATGCTCGAGGACCTCCTGGGTGACGGCAAGATCGAAGGCCGCATCCGGCAGGGTCAGCTTGGTCAAATCCTGGTGCGGAATCGGGAACAGCCGCTTGGCGCCGTCGGGGCCCGGCATGTATTCGCTTCCGAGAAAGCGGGGAAAGCGGCCGCGCATCTGCAGCGCCCATGGCGACGAGCCCTCCGCCGCGTAGATGCGGCATGCCTTCCAATTGGCGAGACCCGGCATCGCGGCCACGATGTCGAGCAGCATGCGGTGGCGCTCGAAAATCCAGGGTGGGCCCTGCACGCCGGCCGCTCCGCAGACGACACGGGCTTGCTCGATGTGTCCGAACCACAGGCTTTCGATGCCATGCGCCAGCGCCGCGGTGCGGACACGGTGCCGGACGTTCTGGTAGTCGGTAATCCCTGGGTTTTTGGTTCGCCAAGCCTCCCACTGACTGAGGCTGTCGAACATGTTCACTTCAAGGTCGGGGCAAACTTTTCGGATTTGATCGGCATTGAAAATCATAGGATCACTGCGATTTCTTCCATAGCTCGGGCATATCCTGGCCGAGCACATCGAGAACCGCCGCCCTAGAGAAATGCTGATACAGCATTTCAATGCCCCGGAATACTTTGCCGACCGAATTTTCCGGCCTTAAAAGGCAGCCCACCACGGCCTGGGCGAAGCCTTCGGCATCGTCGTACACCTCGGCAAATTCCGCCGGCTCGATGAGTCCCTGCATCCCGATGGCCGTGCTGACGAGCGGCACGCCGAGACTCAGCGCCTCCAGCACCTTGCCTTTCATGCCGGCGCCGTAGCGCAGCGGCACGATTGCGACCTGGGCCTCGCGGTAAAGCGCGCCCAACGCCTCCTCGCTGATCGGTCCGGTGACGGCGACGCCGTCGGACGCCAGTTGCACCACCTCGGGTGGTGGCGACGAACCGGCGACAACCAGCCGGCAGTCGGCGACCGCAGCCGTGACCTTGGGCCAGATCTCGCGCACGAACCACAGAATGGCATCCACATTCGGGCTGTGACGAAAGCCACCGACAAACAGCACCAGCCGCGTATGGGGTACGCCCTCGCGACCGATTCGCGCCTTGGTCTCATCCATCTCGTCGCCGTCGTAGGCGTACAACGGGATGGTCCGGACTTTCCGGTCCGGACAAAGCTCGCGCACAACCTGCTCTTCGTCCGTGGACGGATAGTAGATGACGTCGCTCTTGCTCCAGATCGTGCGCTCGAGCTGTTCGGCCGCCATCGTCGCCGCCAACAGCTCCGGGCTCGGCTTGAACCCGTATTCCATCTTCATCCGGATGTGATGGAGGTCATGGCCGTAAAACAAAATCTTGGCGCGGGAGCGCGCGCGGAGCTGATCAATGAAATCGGCAGCGACTCCCGGCCGGCTGAGGAACGCGTAGTCGAGGATGTCGGCATTGTCCTTCAGCCACGTCTCGAACACCGGCCAGGTCGGATGGAAGCCGTAGACGACCTCCACGCCCAGCCGCTCCAGCGCGATGACATAGGGCGGGTCGAAATGCAGATTGTGCGGCCAGAACGTGACGTGGAATCCATGCTCGATGAAGAATTCGACGTAGAACCACATGGATTTCGAGCCGGCGTCGCGGTCGGCCTGCGGCACGTAATGGTCGACGATCAGGATGCGAGGCTTCGACCGGCTGCGGTCGCGCGCCTGGGTGACGTTGACACCATCCGGATAGTGCTCGCGGACGAGCACATCCTGCCAACGTTCGAAAAACAGGACGGCGTTGCGCTTCTGATAAAGCTTGATGCCTGCGTTCGGGTCGCGTCCGTGGCTGATGCCCTCGTGGTGGATCAGCGCGGAGAACGGCTGGTAGATCACTTCGCGGCCCGAGCGCCGAACCCGAAAGGCCAAATCGGTGTCTTCGTGGTAGGCCGGCGAAAAAATATCGTCGAAGCCGCCGAGCTCGTCCCATACTGGCCGCGGCAGCGCAATCGACGCGCCGGATATGTAATCGGCAGCCTTGAGATAGTTGTACGGATAGGCGCAGGCGTTGTCGCCGCGGCCGAAATTCCAGGCCGAAGCGTCGTTCCAGAGAATGCCGCCGGCCTCCTGCAGCGAACCGTCGTCGTTGACGAGCTTTGAGCCCGCAAGGCCGACAGCCGGATCGTCGTCCAGCACGCCGACCAGCGCGTCGAGCCATCCCGGCAGCACCAGCGTGTCGTTGTTCAGCAGGATCAGGATGCGGCCGCGCGCAAGCTTTGCGGCGGCATTGCAGTTCCTGTTGAAGCCCAGGTTGTCGTTGTGGCGGATGTGGCGAACGATTCCGCCGGTGGCCTTGAACACGGCGTCGGTCGCATCGCTCGAATGGTCGTCGGCGATCAGAATCTCGAATGAAAGACCGGTCTTGAGCTGCAACAGCGAATAGACGCAGATCAGCGTGTAGAGGAATTTGTTGTGCACCGGGATGACGATCGAGGCGTCCGGCACATCGCGGACCGGCAGAGCCGCCGCGAGCTGGATCACCGTGGCGATCAACGCCTCGAGCTCCGGCAGACCGATCAGATCGTTGGCGCCGATTTCGCGCTCGCCGTACCGGCGCAGCAACCTATAGCAAGACGTGATGGCATCGAGCCCGCTGCGATCGTGGTACATGTCCAGAAGCTGCGTCAGCGCCTCGGTGATCTCGAACCGATTCTTCGGTATCGGCTCGGCCGCGGCCGGATCGGCAGGGGCGTCCGTTGAGCTCTGCTCCAGCTCCGCCAGGCTGGTTGCGCCCGACAGCACGAAGTGCACCAGCGGATTTCCCGCCGGGCCAGCGGCATCCGGGTTTCTGCGGCTGTAGTGAGCGGCGTTGAACAGCGGATGCGGATCGAGACCCCGCGAGGCGCCGGTTTCAATGTAGTGGAGCAGCGGATTGTCCCCCTCCTCCGCCACCTCGGTATTGCGGTGAACGTAGAATTGGGCATCGAAGAACCGATGCGGCGAGGTCAGGCGCTCCAATCCGTGCCGCAGATAATGGACCAGTGGATTCATCCCGGACGTGGCCAGATCGGGGTTCGCATCAAGATAGAAGTCGCTGTCGAACAGCGGATGCGGATCGAGACCCGCATCGAGGTTGGCGTGCTTCAGGAAATGAATCAGCGGATTTTCGTCAGCCACACCCGGATGCTGTTTGACGTACCAACTGGTGTCGAACAGCGGATGCGGATCGCGGCCTTCGCGCGCGCCGTGGATCACAAAATGCTCGAGCGGATTGTTGCGCGCGGCAGCCACGTCGGGATTGCGGCGCAGATACCACGCGCCGTCGAACAACGGATGCGGGCTATAGCCCTCCAGCGCTCCTGTCGAAACATAGTGCGCCAGGGGATTCAGTCCCTTGGCCGCGACCTCCGGATATTCGGCAAGGTACCAGTCGGTATCGAACAACGGATGAGGATCGCGGCCTTCGTTGACGCCGTGCTCCAGGTAGTGGCGAAGCGGATTGATCGAAGCCGCGGCCACGTCCGGGTTGCTTTGCAGATACCATGAGCTGTCGAACAGCGGATGCGGATCGCGCCCCTCCGCACCGCCGTGAGCGATGTAGTGGAACAGCGGATTGGTCGACGCCGCGGCCACGTCGGGGTTCTGCCGCAGATACCAGTCGGTGTCGAACAGCGGGTTGGGGTCTCGCCCCTGCGTGAAACCGATGCTGATGTAGTGGGCCAGCGGACTGATCCTGGATTCGGGCAGGTCCGGGCACTGAGCCGCATACCAGTCGACGTCAAACAGCGGATTGGGGCTGCGGTTTTCCGCGGCCCCGGACAGCACGTAATGCACCAGCGGATCGACGCCCTGGGCCTCGACGTCGGGATAGCGCAGCAGATACCACGGCGCATCGAACAGCCGAGAGCGCAGGACCAGCTCGCCCTCCCAGGCCTTGGCGCCGAAATCGCGGGACGTCGATCGCAACAGCCGCCGGCGCACCGCGCGCGCAAGATCGCCAAACCTGCTGCGCCGCGCCGATGCGATGTCGTCCAGCGCCCGCGACTGCCGCGCGATCGTCTCGCGCAACGCCCGGGCATGGACTTGCTCCTGCTGCAGGTCGCCGGTGAGCTTCGCGACATCGTGGTTGCGGTGGCCCAGCGCAGCGTTGGCCTGGCCGAGCGTGATCTCCAGATGACCGGCCCGCTCGTCGAGACGCCGCAGCTCGGCCCGGGCCGCTTCGGCTTGCCCTCGCAGTTCCGCGTTTTCGGCCTGCTGGTGTTCGTTTTCGGCCTGTTGCTTCTCGTTTCTCTGCTCGCTGAATGCGATTTCTTCTTTGGCGATGGTATAGGCGGTTTCGAGTTCGACCAGGTCGTGCCTGGAGGCCCTGAGCAGGTCGGCGGTCTCAAGGAGCTTTTCGTTCGCTTCATTAAAGGTCTCGGCAAAGCCGTCGCGCTCGGCGAGCGTGGCCTCGAGCCGGGATTGCATATCGTCACGTTGCGCCGCCGCCTCACTCAACTGCGCGCGGGTCGCCGCCAATTCACGCTCGACGCCTTGCAGGGCCGTCAATTGGCGCGCCTGCTCGCCACGCTGCGCCTCCATCTCGCCGAGCTTTGAGCGGGCCGCGCTCAATTCCAGCTCGACGCCCTGCAGCGCTGCCACCTGGCGCGCGTGGCCGTCGCGCTCGGCCGCAATCTCGTCCAACTGCGTGCGGGTCGCATCCAACTCGAGCTCGACGCCCTGGAGCGCCATCAAATGGCGCGCCTGGTCATCGCGCTCCTCCGTGACCTTCGCCAGCGCAGCGCGGGTCACCTCCACCTCGCCAAGCAATCCCTGCAGTTCGCCCTGGGCCTCGCGCAGATGGCCTCGCGACCGGGTCAGCTCGGTCTTGAGCAGATCAAGCTCGTTCCCGCCTCGGCCAATGGTCGCGACATGCGCCTTGACGTCTTCCCGAAGCAAATGGATTTGATTTCTGCTGGTCTCGACCTCCGATGCCTTTTTCGACAGATCGAGTTGCAAGGCGCTGATCTTGCCCTCGAGCGTTTCCTGGAGATGCCGGCTCGTCTCCCCGGCCTGCGTCAAGCGTTCGATCTCGGCGTCGCGCTCTATAATGGCAATGCGGCTTGCATCGATTTGCGGAAGCGGCCCGGCTCCTTTCGCAGTCGCGCCTGCGGTCCCGATTCCGGCATGCTGCGGCGGGCCGGAGCCTGCAGTCTCCTCCGGCTGCTGCGCGCCGGGGGACTGCCGAGTCGCTCCGGTCTTCGCATCTCGATCCGCGTCAATATTTGCTGCTGGCGCTCTTTCGGCATCCGCCAATGCCAAGCCGAAGCTCGTAGCGGCTTGATCGAAGCTTGCTCGAATGTCGTCGAGCTGCGCCAGGCTTCGATTGTCCTCGCCCTTCTTGAATGCGGTCAGAACCTCGTAGGCCTGCGTCACCCAGTCCGGCACGTCGCTGCGCTCGGACAGCTCCTGTCCCGAAAATTCATGATGACGAAGGTCGGACGCCAGGAAGCGGTCGACGTCCGCCTCGATGATCGGCGACCAACGCGGCCACGCCACCCCCACCCTCGACGCGATCGATGCCGCGGCCTTGCGCCAGTCCCGCAGCAGGTCCTCGTAGTGAACAAACGCGCGTGGCATGCCGCGGGTTGCGCGTTCAGCATCGAGCATGTGCCGAAGCCAGATCAGCAAGGACGTCGCGGGCAGCATTCCGTCGCGCCGCTTCAAGGAGGCGGCAACCTCCAGCGGATTTCGCACCACGATGACCGGGGCGGCCACTGCATCGAACTCCCGCAGCACATCGAGCCAGACCGGGACGAAGCGGCACATTCGCGGGTCCTTGACCACGAACAGGCGCGACTTGGCGAACTCCTCGGACAGGAAGTCCAGCAACGCCTTCTTGTGCGAGGCCGCGACATCGGACCGCGACCAGTCGGGGTTGAAGGTCCGCCAGTCGTGCCACGTCGTTCCGGCGGAGACGAGAATCCGATCGTGGATTTGCGCGAGCCCCTCCGACTCCCAATGACCGCTCGGGTTATCGGAGCGACCCGCCATCAGGTCGTGCGCAATATCGGCGCCAAGCAGGTTTATCACGCGCGTCACGGCAGACGTGCCGCTGCGGTGCATGCCGAGGACGAGCAGCGCACGGCGCGAAGCCTGCGTCAGCGCCGGTCGCGGCTGAGACCGGCCGGTGCGGCGTCGTTCTGCTTTGCGCGGCGGTTTCGTCATCGGCGACTAATCACAGGTTACGACTTGCAACTCCGGCCCGCGGCGTTGCGGCAAATCCAGCTAGATCGAGCCATGACGATACAGCAACTGCAGGAACGGATTGAGGTGCGCTGCGGTGCCGCTGCGACGCAGGTCGGCCATGGCCTCATCTCTCAGCGGCTCGCGAAACTCCGTGAGGATGCGATGGACATCCTCCAGCGTGTAGACATCGCGGAAAAAAATGTCCCGCTTGATGATCGGCAGGCCAAGATATTTCATGAACAGGAACCCGCCGACGTGAATCTGGTTGCGCTGGGCGATCAGCGCGACCATCCTGCTCGCGAGAATCTCGAAGCTCCAGCTTTCCATCGCTTCGGCCTGCCCGCCGATGCTGACCAGCATGTTCGGCGGCGCATCCTTGTTGACTCCGTCGGGCTCCATCGGGCGAACGCCTTCGGAGATCGTCTCGATCGCGGCCACCGCGTCGGGATTCTCGCCGCCGCCGAGAATGGCGTTGACCTCCTCGTACAGCTTGGCGCGGAAGAACGTCGGCAACAGGTGAATCGTTTCGAGGATTCCACGCACCGTCAGTTCGACCAGGCGCGGCCGCAACTCGGCCGCCTGGAACAGGATGGACGGCCTGAAGCCGAGCTTGATCAGACGCCGCGTCAGCGTGATCTCGCCCTTGTGGATCGACCAGCGGCGCGTGCTGATCGGCCGATACTTGCGCCAGAATTTGCGAAACCGCGGATGGTTGACGACCCGCGATCCGAACGACACCGCAAACGATTGCACGTGGTAATGGAACTCGAACACTTCGGTCACGCCGATGAAGTCCTGGGTGCCGTTGAGGCGCGTGATGAACTCCTCAAGTCCGCGGCTGAAGTAGAACAGGCTGTCGTTCAGCAGGATCAACCGGTCGATCTTCTGGACACGACGCAGCAGGACGGCGATGGCATCCCGGTAGGCGCCGAAGTCGCGGCCGAGGTTGCGCCGCTCGACGAGGAGATGGCAGTGGTCGAGCAACCGCGCTCGCGTCAGCGAATCGAGCTCGGCGTTGGCGACGATGATGAGATTGAGATTGCTGCGGCTCAGCACCTCGATGAGATTGGTCGTGAACTTCGGCAGCGTTGTCTTCGCATACAGCACGAAAATGACGAACCGGTCGGACCTCCTGGCGAGGCCGCCTTCGACAACACCGCGGACGCGCAACGCCTCGGAATACACCCGCGGATCGAGATGAAACCACAGCCGCATGATCCCCTCGACGATCGGGATAATCACGCGAATCTCGATCTGCGTACCGAGCTCGCTGAGAAAGCCGCCGATAGCCTCGGCCGTGCCGGCCTTCTCTTTTGCACCGTCCCTAGCCATTTGACTTCGCATCCCCCAGGACGACGCGCGAAAGATAGCGACCGTATTCGCTGGATTTCATGCCGTTCGCATTCTTCTCGACCTGCTCGTGGCCGATCCAGCGCTGCCCCAGCGCGATCTCCTCCAGGCACGCGATCTTCAGACCTTGCCGGCGCTCGATCGCCCGGACGAATTCAGCGGCTTCGAGCAGGGAATCGCAAGTCCCGGTGTCGAGCCAGGCAAATCCCCGTCCCATCTTTTCCACACGAAGCGTGCCGCTGGCGAGATAGCTGCGGTTGATATCGGTGATTTCCAACTCGCCGCGCGCCGACGGCTTGATGGATTTGGCGATCTCGACCACGTCCCGGTCGTAGAAATAGAGGCCGATTACCGCCCAGTTGGACTTCGGCTGGCGCGGCTTTTCCTCGAGCGACAGCACCTTGCCGGTCGCGTCGAACTCGACGACACCGTAGCGTTGCGGATCGCCGACGTGATGGGCGAACACGACGGCCGGCGAGGCCGCGGCCTTGGCCGTCCGCAGCAGCTCGGGCAGCGTGTGCCCGTAGAAGATGTTGTCGCCGAGCGCCAGCGCGGCCGGCGCTCCCGAAAGAAACCGCTCGCCGACCAGGAATGCGTCGGCGAGACCGCGGGGCTCGGTCTGCACCGCGTAGTCCAGCGAAATGCCCCACTGGCTGCCGTCGCCCAGAAGCTCCCTGAACAGCGGCGTGTCCCGCGGCGTCGACACAATCAATATCTCCTGGATCCCCGCCAACATCAGGACTGAAAGCGGGTAGTAGATCATCGGCTTGTCGTAGACCGGCAGGAGCTGCTTGCTGACCGCAAGCGTCATCGGAAAAAGCCGGGTCCCCGTCCCGCCCGCCAGGATGATGCCCTTCATCGCCAGCACCTCAATTCAACCGATGGCCCCGGGCGACCAGGTAATCGTCAAGCGCGTCCTGCCAGTCCCGCATCGAGCCGACCGCCGCAGCAAGCTTGCTGTTATCGAGCACGCTATAGGGCGGCCGCCGGGCTGGCGTGGGAAAAGCCGAGGTTTCGACCGGCACAACGACCGCAGCAACGTTGGCCCGCTCGACGATGCGGGTCGCGAACTCATGCCAGGTCGCGGCGCCGGAGTTGACGACGTGCCAGATGCCAGGGGGCACGTCGTGCTCCAGCATCCGGATCAGCGCTTCGGCGATGTCGCGGGTCGAGGTTGGCGACATGGTCTGGTCGGCGACGACTCTCAGCTCGCCCCGTTCGCGGCCCAGCCGGATCACGGTCTCGACGAAATTGCCGCCCTTGCCGCTCGAACCGGCCACGCCGAACAGCGACGCCACCCGCAGCACCAGGACCTCGGCGCCGGCGCCAAGCGCAAGGTCCTCGCCGAGCCCTTTGGATTCGCCATAGACGTTGACCGGAGCCTTTTCGTCGGACTCGATCAGCGGGGCTCGTTTCTGCTGGCCGCCGAACACATAATCGGTCGAGACATGGACGAAGCGCGCCCTCTTGTCGGCGCAGATTTCGGCGAGCCTGCGGACCGAATGGGCATTGATGGCGAAGGCCCGCTCCGAGTTCTGCTCGACCTCATCGGTCTTGTGATAGCTCGCGCAGTTGATCAGGCAGCCAAACTCCCGGTCGCGCAAGCAGCGCCCGATCGCGTCCACGTCGGTGAGATCGACCATCGAGCGGTCGATCGGATCGACCGACAATGGCTCACCCCTGTGATGATTCACGGCACGAATGTCAGTACCGAGTTGACCATTCGGCCCAAGCAGAATGGTCTTCATTTCCGTCAAATCCTCAGTACACCGCCATACATCTCGACCTGGCGGATACGTTCGTGCCAACTCACCAGCTCGCGATACCAGTCCAGCGTGATCGTCTTGGTGGTGCGGTCGATGGTGCCGGCCTGCAACGCCTCGGCGATATCTCTCACGCCGTCCTCGGCGCGATAGAGCGTGCGGAAGCCGAGCGCGTGCAGCTTGTCGAACGCCACGCGGTAGGACCTGTGGTCAGGATCGCCGTACCATTCGATGCGCACGTCGCGAGGAACGATCTCGGCAACCTTCTCGGCCAGCGGCCCGAGCTGATAGTTGCCGTCCGCCGAGCCGACATTGAAGATGCGGCCGCCGATCTTCTCGGGCGTCGCCGACAACATGAACATCTGCGCGCGGGCGGTGTCCTTGACGTGCACCATCGGCCGCCATTGCGTGCCGTCCCGCATCAACGGCAGCACGCCGGTCTTCCACGCGCCATAGGTCATGCCGTTGATGGCGAGATCGAAGCGCATGCGGGGGCTGTAGCCGTAAACGGTAGCCTGCCGCAGCACCACGACCGTGAAGTCGGGCGAAGAAAGCGGCAGCACGTCGCGTTCGGCCATTTCGTTGGCTTTGGCGTAGGTGGTCAGCGGATTGGTCGGTGTCCGTTCATCGGCGATGACCTCGGGCGGCTGAAAACCGTAGATGCTGCACGATGACGGCAGGACGTAGCGCTTGACCCCCAGTTCCTTGGCGAGCCGCGCCGTCGCCGCCCGCGCCTGGTGGTTGATGGCGTAAGTTTCCTGCTGGAACTGCTCGCCGGCGGGGTCGTTCGACAGCGCCACCAGGTCGATGACGTGGTCCACTCCAGCCAGATGTTGCGGCTTGATGAGGCGGGCGTCCTCCTGGACGATTTCGAGGTGCGGGTGCTCCGGCAACAACTCGCGGCCGAAGAAATACCGGTCGAGCGCGCGCACCCGGTATCCCTCTTCCAGGAGCATCGGCACCAGTGTCGATCCGATGTACCCGCCGGCACCCGTGACCAGTACGGTCCCTTGAGTCTTGCCGTTGCCCTCCACCGCCACCCCGTTTCTTCGGCCTCAGAAGCCGCTCACAATCTCCCTGAAAAACGGCTGCCGCTTATCCTTGTCGGACAATACCAGCCGATCTTCCGGAAAGGGCCACGAAATAGCAAGATTCGGGTCGTTCCAGCGAATTCCGAAATCGTGGCCCGGTGAATAATAATTCGTGACCTTGTAGATGATCTGGGTGTCCGGTTCGAGGGTGCAGACCCCGTGAGCAAAGCCGACCGGGACCAGAATCTGGTTCCATCGGTCGGCCGAGATTTCTGCCGAGACCCATCGGCCGAATGTCGGCGAATTCTGCCGCAGATCGACCGCCACGTCGAAGATCCGCCCGCTGACGACGCGCACCAGCTTGTCCTGCGCGAACGGCTTGCCCTGGTAGTGCAGCCCGCGCAGCGTGCCGACCGTGGGCGACAGCGAATGGTTGTCCTGCACGAAGTCGAGGGCGATGCCCAAGTCGGCGAAAACCTTCTTGTTATAGGTTTCCGAAAAAAATCCGCGAGAATCGGCGTGTTTGGTTGCCGACAGGATTTTCACCTCCGGAATGGCAAGCGATTGCACATCCACGTCGAAATGGTCCCCGAAGCTTGCCGAGCCGAGCGCCTGCCGCTGCCCCTATCATCCGACCGTCGTTCGGTCAAAACCGGCCGCTCGCGAGGTCAAGGGCGGCGCCGTTTACGGGTCTTCAGCACGATGAAGCAGCCAAGCGCGATCGCGGCCGCGATCGGCAGGCTGACGATCACGATGACCTTCAGGGTCTGCAGAACGTCCTTCAACATAAACGACAACTGAGCCCACTGGACCATTGGAACCGTCCGGAAACGACTCAAGGAATGGCAGGAAATTCCGACCCGCGCCGAAGATCAACCGGCATCGCAATGGAAATCGCAGAGAAGGCAGAGGATCGGCTGAAGAACACGCAGCGTCATTTCGCACACTGCATAGGCCATTGGCCGCCTCGCCGCGGAGCGGCCATGAGGAAGTAATCCTGGGGATATCCAGCCAAAACGCCTCAAGCGACTCCGGCTGGTAGGCTAGAAGCCGTTGGATCGCTTGGGGAATCGGGTGAATGCATCGGGAGCCGACATTCGGCGGCCAAACGGGCACCACGCTCCTGGAAAGCTTTGGTAACCACAAGTATGGTAGCCCCCATCGGCTGGGTGTTTTGGGTTTCGGCGTACAAATAATGGTGCGGAGCTACCTCGTTGGGAGCGTCGTTTTGCTGTCCGCGTTGGCAACGACGGGATGCGCGATGCTGCCCTCTTCGGGCCCGCTGACCGCGCAGATCACCGAACAGGAAAACAACCCGCCGTTCGGCAACTACATCCTGATCGACATCGACGAGCGGATAACGGCGCTTTATGCCGCGCAGCCGCAGAATTCCTTCAAGAGCGTGTTTGCCAACTACAGCCCGGCCCCTGACCTGCGCATCGGCGTCGGCGACTCCGTCGTCGTCACCATCTGGGAGGCTGCGGCAGGTGGCTTGTTCTCGGCAGCGCCGAACACCGCGGGCCTTTCCGCCGGCTCACGCACCGCGACCGTTCCTGAGCAGGTGGTCGCTCGCGATGGCAGCATCGCCGTGCCCTACGCCGGCCGGATTCGGGTCATCGGCATGCGTCCGGCAGACGTCGAGAGCGAAGTCGTCAAAGCTTTGACCGGCAAGGCGATCGAGCCGCAGGCCGTCGTCACCATTTCGAAGAATGTCAGCAACACCGTCACCGTCGGCGGCGAAGTGGTCAACGGCGCACTCGTTCCCCTGACCACCAAGGGCGACCACGTGCTCGACGTCATCGCCGTGGCTGGCGGCATCAAGGTCGCGGCCTATGACAGCTTCGTCCGGCTCACCCGCGGACGCCGCACGGTGTCGCTGCCCTACAACACGCTGCTGTCGAACCCGCAGGAGAACGTGTTCGTGCGGCCGGGCGACGTCGTCACCGTGGTCCGCGAGCCGCTGACATTTACGGCTTTCGGCAGCACCGGCAGAAACGCATCGGTGCCATTCGAAACCGCCAACCTGTCGCTCGAAGAGGCCCTTGCCAAGGCTGGCGGCCTTATGGACAGCCACGCCGATCCGGCCGGCATCTTCCTGCTGCGCTTCGAGCCGACCCCGCTTGCCGCTGCGCTTGCGCCAGGCCGGCCGCTGCCGTCCGCGGGCAATCTCATTCCGATCATCTACCGGCTGAACCTTCGTCAGGCGAATTCGTTCTTCCTGGCGCGTGCGTTCGGCGTCAAGGACAAAGACATCCTGTACGTCTCCGCCGCGCCGACCGATGGCCTGCAGAAGTTCCTCATCTTGCTCGGAACCCTCACGTCACCCGTCGTCTCTGGCATCGCCGTCTACGGAGCAGCCACCAAGTGAACGCACGCGCGAAGCCCTCAACCGTTCTGCTCGCGTTGGTCGCGGGCCTGCTGTCGCTTCAGAGCGTGTCGGCCGCCGAGATCGAACTCCGTCCGCCGCACAAGCGATACCGCCACGCCTACGTCGAGCAGGTGGCTTATGTGCCCGACGGCTGCCGGGTCGGCTGGTGGCAGACCATCCAGTCCGGCCATGTGCGGCCGCGCTGGGCAATGCGCTGCCGCTGACGAAGCGTTACGGCTTCACAGCCGGCTGCGGCAGGAAGCCCGCATCGTAGACATCCTTGGCCACGACCTTGCCGCCAGCGCCGATGCCGTTGGCGATCAGATCGACGCTCTTCGTCATGGTGGCGGGATCGATGATGCCGAGGCCCTTGGCGCGCGCGTCGGGCGTCGCCACCAGCGCGTTGACGATGGCGATCTCCTGGATTGTGACCTCCGGGTCGAGGCCTTTGACGTGCTTGGCGACGATGTCGGCCGCCTCCTTCGGATTGGCGAGGGCGTCCTTCCAGCCGAGCAGCGAAGCTTTGACAAAGCCCTTCACCTTGGCGGCGTCGGATTTCAGGTAATCCTCGCGCACCAAGATACCGTTCGAGTAGAGCGCGAGGCCGGCGTTGGCGAGCAGGAAGATCTGCGCGTCCTGCGCGCCCGCGGCCTTGACCACACCGGGCATCGACATGGCGAAGGTCTCGATCGCCGGCACCTTCTTCGCGGCCAGCATGCCGATGCGCGCCGACGGGTCGATGTTGGTGTATTTCACGGTGTCGGCCTTGAGCCCCTTCGATCTCATGAAGGCCTCGATCACCTTCTGGGTGAATGAGCCGGCGCCGCTGCCGATCTCAAGGTTCTCAAGCTGCTCGGGCTTGGTGACGTTGGCCCCCGAGCGCAGCGAGAAGATCGCGTACGGCGCCTTCTGGTAGATCACCGCCACCATCTTGGCGGTGACGGCGCTGTTGGCGCGCGCCGCCACGAGGCCCGCGACATCGGAGAATGCAAACTGCGCGGCCCTGCTCTCGACGCTCTGGATCGCCTGCGCGGTACCCTGGCTCGGAATAATCGTGACGTCGAGGCCTGCGTCCTTGTAGTAGCCCTTCTCCAGCGCGACGTACCACGCCGCGTGACGGCCGAGCGCGCGGAAGTCGAGCGAGAACGTCACCGGCGTGGTCTGCGCCTGCGCCGTTTCGACAAGGCTCAGTCCTGCAATCAACAGAGCAGCAAGCGCGAACGACGTCGACGTGCGGGCCATCGGTCCTCTCCTCCCGAATCCAGACAAATGCTGGCTTCTCGAACGCTGCCGGCATCTTGGCCGAGCGACCTTCGTCCCGCAAGGCGGCGGCCCCTGGACAACATGCAACCGAGCGAGGACGATTGCGGCAACAAGGAATTGCATTCGGGGGAAGCGATGAGCTACCGCGAGGTCAGTGAAATCCGCGACGGCATGCGGATCGACTGGGACATGCCGATCGAGATGGACGACGGACTCGTGCTCCGCTGCGACATCTATCGCCCGATCAAGCCGGGCAAATACCCGGTCATCATGACGTACGGGCCGTACGGCAAATGGCTGCACTTCGACGATCTCTACCACGAGCAATGGCAGCGCATGTGCGAGATCAGGCCCGACGTGCCGACCGGATCGACCAACAAATACCAGTGCTGGGAGGTGGTCGATCCGGAAAAGTGGGTGCCGGACGGCTATGTGGTGATCCGGGTCGACAGCCGCGGCGCCGGCCGCTCGCCGGGCGTCATCGACATCTGGTCGCTGCGCGAGGCGCAGGACCTGGCGCTCTGCGTCGACTGGGCCGGCGTGCAGCCGTGGTCCAACGGCAAGGTCGGACTGAACGGCATCTCCTACTATGCCGAGAACCAGTGGCAGTGCGCGGCGCTGCAGCCCAAGCATCTCGCCGCGATCTGCCTGTGGGAGGGCGCTGCCGATTTCTATCGCGACATGGCGCATCACGGCGGTATCTTCTGCAACGGCTTCACCAAGGGCTGGTCGGAAAACCAGGTCTATACGCTGCAGCACGGCCTCGGCACGCGCGGATTTCGCAGCCGCATGAACGGCGACTGGGTGTCGGGCCCGATCGAGCTTTCGACGGAACATCTCGGCGCCAACCGCAACAATTTCTACGAGGACTGCCTCAGGCACAAGCTCGACACCGCGGACTACTGGCAGTCGCGTATGCCGGACTGGAGCAAGGTCAAGGTGCCGCTGTTCTCGGCGGCCAACTGGGGCGGCCAAGGGCTGCACCCGCGCGGTAATTTCGAGGGCTTCGTCCGCGCGGCGTCAAAGCAGAAGTGGCTGGAGGCGCACGGCCTCGAGCACTGGACGCATTTCTACACCGACTACGGCGTCGCGCTGCAGAAGAAATTCTTCGGCCACTTCCTCAAGGGCGACAAGACCGGCTGGGACAAGCAGCCCAAGGTGCTGCTCCAGGTCCGCCATCCGGACAAGTTCGTCGAGCGGACCGAGAAGGAGTGGCCGCTCAAGCGCACGCGTTGGACCAGGTTGTTCCTCGATCCGGCGACCGCGTCGATGTCGACACGCCGGCCGGCCCGGAAGTCGCAGGTCACCTACGGTGGCCTGGGGGACGGGGTGACCTTCCTCACCGAGCCTCTGAGGCGCGACACCGAGATCACCGGCCCGATCGCCGCCAAGCTGTTCGTGTCCTCGGCGACCGAGGACGCCGACCTGTTCCTGGTGGTGCGCGCGTTCGCGCCCGACCTGAAGGAGCTGGTGTTCCAGGGCGCGCTCGATCCGCATACGCCGCTCGCCCAGGGCTGGCTGCGGGCCTCGCACCGCAAGCTCGACAAGACGCTCACCCTGCCCTACCGGCCG
>Ga0265325_10000881_pt1 | contig 21655 bp, 19 predicted proteins | sample 41420metaG_FD_202090 | JGI IMG/M metagenome (GOLD analysis project Ga0265325, IMG submission 202090) | Rhizosphere microbial communities from Carex aquatilis grown in University of Washington, Seatle, WA, United States - 4-14-20 metaG | ecosystem: Host-associated > Plants > Roots > Rhizosphere... | reverse complement strand
CGGATGCCCCTGGGATCTCGAGCAAACGTTCTCGACCATCGCGCCGTTCACGCTCGAAGAAGCCTATGAGGTCGCCGACGCGATAGCCCGAGGCAACCTCGACGACCTGCGCGAGGAATTGGGCGATCTTCTGCTCCAGGTGGTGTTTCATGCCCGCATGGCGCAGGAGCAAGGCGCCTTTGAATTTGGCGATGTTGTTCAGGCCATCACCGAAAAGCTGATCCGCCGTCACCCCCATGTCTTTGCCGACGCACAAGGACGCACCGCGCCGGCGGTCAAGGAGCTTTGGGACCGCATCAAGGCCGAAGAAAAGGCAGAGAAGGCCGCCAGGAACGGCGAACAGACGCCGCCGGCAGCTTTGGCCGGCGTTCCGCTGGCCCTGCCCGCATTAACCCGCGCCCTCAAGCTGCAGGACAAGGCCGGCGCGGTCGGCTTCGACTGGAACGATCCGCGCGCCGTTCTGGCGAAGATCCGCGAAGAAACCGATGAAATCGAGGCTGCGCTGGACGGCGGCCAGGCGCTCAACGCGGCCACCGAGGTCGGTGACCTGCTGTTCGCCGTCGTCAACCTCGGCCGGCACCTCAGCGCCGATCCAGAAGCCGCGCTACGCGCCACCAACCTCAAATTCGAGCGTCGGTTTGGCTCGATCGAACGGGCACTGGCCAGTCGCGGCAAGACGCCGTCGCAAGCCAGCCTCGCCGAAATGGATGCGCTCTGGGACGAAGCCAAAGCGGCGGAAAAGCCCTAGATCCGGCCGGCGGTCGCGGCAACGCCGAATTTCGCCCGCACCTGCGCCGCTTGGTCGGCGCTGCCACGCACCGTCACGTGCATCTGCCCGTCGCCGCCGAATTCCCGCTCCAGCACCTCGGTATGACGGTAAAGCCATGACAGGCCCGGCCCGTCGGCCGGATCGAGCACCAGGTCGATGATCTCGCGCGCTTCGGCGAGCCGCGCTTCGATCGCTTTGCCGAGCCGATCGAGCCCCTCGCCGGTCTGCGCGGATACCAGGACCGGACGCGCGTCGGCCGGCCGCCGCTCGGCGAGATTGGCCACGGCCAGACGCCGGTCGGGATCGAGCTTGTCGACCTTGTTCCAAACCTCGAGCAGCCGCCGATCGCGTTCGGCGTCGATGCCGAGCTCGGCCAAGATGGTGATGACGTCCTGCGATTGTGGCGCCGAGTCCTCGTGCGAAATATCGCGCACATGCAGGATGACGTCGGCCTCGATCACCTCTTCGAGTGTCGCGCGAAACGCCGCCACCAGCATGGTCGGCAGCTCAGAAATGAATCCGACCGTATCGGAAATGATGACGCGATGACCGTGCGACAGATCGACCGCCCGCAAGGTCGGATCGAGCGTGGCGAACAGCATGTCGGCCGACAACACGCTCGCTTGCGTCATGCGATTGAACAGCGTCGACTTGCCGGCATTGGTGTAGCCGACCAGAGCGACGATCGGATAAGGTACGCGCTTACGGCTTTCGCGATGCAGCTTGCGGGTCCGTTTGACCTTGTCGAGCTCTTCCTCGATGCGCTTGAGCCGGTCTTCGATGACGCGCCGGTCAGCTTCGAGCTGCGTCTCGCCCGGCCCGCCGAGAAAACCGAACCCGCCGCGCTGGCGCTCGAGATGGGTCCATGACCGCACCAGCCGGCTCTTCTGATAAGTCAGATGCGCGTGCTCAACCTGCAACGCGCCTTCCCGCGTGCGGGCGCGGCGGCCGAAGATTTCCAGAATAAGCCCGGTGCGGTCGAGCACCTTGACGCCCCAGGCCTTTTCGAGATTGCGCTGCTGCACCGGCGATACCGGGCAATCCATGATGACGACGCTGGCCTCGTGAGTCTTCACCAGCCCGGCAAATTCCTCGACCTTGCCCTTGCCGATATAGGTCGCAGGCCGAACCTCACTGAGCGTAACGAGGCCTGACTCGACGACATCGAGACCAATCGCGAGCGCCAGTCCGACGGCTTCCTCGAGTCGCGCTTGCGGGCTGCGGTTTTCCGTGAGCGCCTTGACGCGCGCAGCGGATTGCCTGATCCACGGCTCGATGACGATGGCGCGGCCAGTCTGAGCGCCGGCCGTCGTCAGCCGGTCAGACGCAGCATTCCGTGGGCGCGGTTCCAATTAGGCTTTTTCCGCCGCCGACGGCTCCTCGCCGCCTTCGAATAATTGGATCGGGTGGCCGGGCATGATGGTCGAGATCGCATGCTTGTAGACAAGTTGCGAATGCCCGTCCCGACGCAACAAAACGCAAAAGTTGTCGAACCAGGTCACGACGCCCTGCAGCTTGACACCGTTGACCAGAAAGATGGTCAGCGGGACTTTGCTTTTTCTGACGTGATTGAGAAACGTGTCTTGAAGATTCTGCGCCCGTTCGGCCATTGCCGTTGTTCCTTTTTGCTCGCGTCTTTCGCGCGAGACCGCTTGTTGCCCGCAAATTGCTCGCAGCCGGTTCGCCTCAGCTCGAAGCCGCGCTGCTCGCGGGGTGCGGCAAGCATTAGATGTTACACGGGCTTTCCGCGCAAGCGATAGTTGCGGTCGTTTGCGGTAAGGCATTGACGTAATTGGTGTTTTTAGCGGATAGCGTCAGTATTTTCCACATATTGGTGGTAATCGCGCCGCAACGCGGTCGCGATCAATCCCGGCGCGCCATTGCCGACCGGACGTCCATCGATCCGCACCACCGGCATGACCGATTGCGTCGCCGACGTGATGAAGGCTTCGCGCGCGCCGTAAGCTTCCTCCGCGGTGAAGGCGCGTTCTTCCAACGTCAGGCCGTGCGCCTTGATGACGTCGAGCAGCACCGTTCGGGTAATGCCGGCGAGAATTCCGCGATCGAGCTTGCGCGTCCGCAAGCGCCCGTCCCGATCGACGATCCAGGCATTCGACGATGAGCCTTCGGTAATTCGGCCGTCCCGGTCCACCAGCCACGCTTCGCGCGCGCCTTGCTCCCGCGCAGCTTGTTTGGCGAGGACATTCGGCAACAGCGCGGTCGACTTGATGTCGACCCGCGCCCAGCGGTCGTCCGGCATCGTGATCGCAGCGATGCCGTCGGACGCCATTTTTTCGTTGGCATTCAAATCGAGTTGGCGCGCGGTCACAACCAAGGCCGGTCGCGTGCCGGCTGCCGGAAAGGCGTGGTCGCGCCTGGCGACACCGCGCGTCACCTGGATATAGACCAGCCCATCGCGCACACGATTACGGCGCGCGGTTTCGTGCAGCACGATGGCGAGCGCCCTGCGCGGCATTGGCGGCGTTATCTTTAGCTCCGCCAAGGAGCGCTCGAGCCTGTCGAGATGCCGCCGTTCGTCGATGAGATGCCCCGCCCTCACCTCGCAGACTTCATAGACACCGTCGGCAAATTGATAGCCGCGATCCTCGACCGAAACCATCGCATGCGCGCGCGGCAAATAGCGGCCGTTGACATAGGCAATCCACGACATGGGCTAACCGCCGATACCGAGCGCCTTGAGCTTGCGATGCAAGGCTGAGCGCTCCATGCCGACAAATTCCGCGGTGCGCGAGATATTGCCGCCGAAGCGGCTTATCTGCGCCACCAGATATTCGCGTTCGAACATTTCGCGGGCATCGCGCAACGGCAGGCCCATCAGGTGCTGGCCGCCGTCGCCGTTCGGCATGCTTGGCACCATCGAGCCGACATCGGGCGGCAACATGCTGGCATTGACGACGGCACTGGGATCGCCTCCCGCCAGGATCATCAGCCGCTCGATATTGTTGCGCAGTTGACGAACATTGCCGGGCCAGTCGTGCGATTGCAGGACCGCCATGGCATCGTCGCCGATCGTACGTTTCGGCAGGCCGGTCGTTTGCGAAATCTGCTCCATGAAATAGTCCGCCAGCGTCGGAATGTCTTCGCGCCGCTCGGCCAGCGCGGGCACGCGGATCGGCACCACCGACAGGCGATGATAAAGATCTTCGCGGAAACGGCCGGCGGCGATTTCGGCTTCGAGATTGTGCGCGGTCGACGAGATGATGCGCACATCGACGGCGACCTTGGCACTGCCGCCGACGCGCTGGAACGATTGATCGACCAGCACCCGCAGGATCTTGTTCTGGGTCTCGCGCGGCAGATCGGCGATGTCGTCGATGAACAAGGTGCCGCCATGGGCTTCTTCCAGCGCGCCGGTCTTGCGCCCTTCGGAGCCGTTGCCTCGGTCAGATCCGAACAGCTCGATTTCCATGCGATCGGGGGTAATGGCGGCGGCATTCATCACGATGAACGGTCCACCGGCGACGTTCGATAGTTCGTGGATGGTGCGAGCGGCCAATTCCTTGCCGGCGCCGGAGGGGCCGACCAAGAGAATCCGGCTATTGGTCCGCGCCACCTTCTCGATGGTCTGGCGCAGTTGCGTCAGCGCCGCGGATTTGCCGACCAGAAGCGTCGGGGTCGGCGCCATCTGCTTGAGTTGCTTGACTTCACGGCGCAGCCGGAAATTCTCGATCGCGCGCTGCGCGACCAGCAGGAGCCGGTCGGCCTTGAACGGCTTCTCGATATAGTCATAGGCGCCGTTCTTGATCGCCGCGACCGCAGTTTCGATATTGCCGTGGCCGGATATCATGACGACCGCCAATTCGGGATGCTCTCGCTTGATCGCTTCGAGCAGTTGCAGGCCATCAAGCGCGCTGCCTTGCAGCCAGATATCAAGTAAGACGAGATTGGGTCGTCGCGTCACGATCGAGGCCAGCGCGTCATCGCTGTTGCGCGCCGTACGCGTCACATAACCCTCGTCCTGCAGGATGCCTGCGACGAGCTCGCGGATATCTGCTTCATCATCGACGATCAGGATTTCAGCCGGCATTGTCCGTTCTCATTTCGGCGTTTTCTGTTTGGATTGCGCTCTTGTTGTCGTCCGTGGCGGTCGATTCGCTGGCAAAATACATGCGCATCCAGGCGCCGCGCTGGCCCGGAATTTTATCCGATGCGTCGCGCAATTCGATGCTGCCGCCGTGTTCTTCGAGGATGCGTCCGACGATTGCGAGACCGAGACCGGTACCTTTTTCGCGCGTCGTCACATAAGGCTCAAGCAAACGATTGCGATTTTCCTTCGGCAAGCCGAGGCCATTGTCGATCACGTCGATATAAACGATGTCGCCTTCGCGCGCCGCCGAGACCAGAATGCGGCCCTTGCCGAGGCTCGCGCTGGGTACGGCGGCGATCGCTTCGGTCGCGTTCTTGACGATGTTGGTCAGCGCCTGCGAGATCAACCGGCGGTCGAAGCGGGCAACCATCGGGTCTTCGGCGAGGTCGAGATCGAAATCAATGTCGCTATGACCGACCCGCATCAGGAAAACGACCTGTCGCACCGTGTCGGCGACATCATCGGCGGCAAATTCAGGCTTTGGCGTCCGTGCAAAACGCGAGAATTCGTCGACCATGCTTTTGATGTAATCGACCTGGCGCACGATTGTGTCGGTGCATTGCTGGAAAACGCCGCCATCTTCGCCAATCATGGTGCTGTATTTGCGGCGCAGCCGTTCGGCTGAAAGCTGAATCGGCGTGAGCGGATTCTTGATCTCGTGCGCGATGCGGCGCGCCACGTCGGCCCAGGCGGAGGTACGCTGCGCCGTGACAAGCTCGGTGATGTCGTCCAGCGTCACGACATAACCGTGATCGGCATCGTTCGCCTGTTCGCTGGTGACACGCAGTGAAAGTATGTGCTCATGGCCGGCGCGGTTGATTTTGATCTGGCCGTTGATCGGGCGCGGCGAGCCGGATTGCGCTTGCTGAAGAAACTCATCGAGTTCGGGAACGATTTCGTGCACCGGACGGCCAAGCGCTTCCGCTTCGCTTCGGTCGATCAGTTTCTCGGCTGAGCGGTTGAGGATGCTGACGCGGCCCTGACCATCGACGCCGATGACGCCGGCGCTCGCTCCAGCAAGCACCGCTTCGGTGAATCGACGGCGACTGTCGATCTGGTCGCGTGCGCGCACAATATCGTCGCGCTGGGTACGCAATTCCTGCGTCATGCGGTTGAATGTTTCGCCGAGGTTTGCGATGTCGCCCTCGGACTGGCGCACCGGCACGCGCACGAAAAGATTGCCGGCCGAGACCGCGTTGGCCGCGCCGATCAGTCGCCGGATCGGCGATACTAGACGGTTGGCGAAATCAAGCCCGATCCAGACCGCGGATAGAAGAACGATCAACGCGATCACCGTGTACATGAGGGCGAAGGCTACCTGGATGCCAGTCCGGCGTGCGGCGATCTCGGCATATTCGCTCACCCCCTGCTCGGTGGCGCGCAATTGCGGCAGCACCCGCGGATTGAGCAGGCGCGCGACATAAAGATAGTTGTTGGTGTAGCCGCGCAGCTTGATCACCGCCGCGACGTAGTTGGCGTCCGGTAACAGCACGATTTTCGGCTCGTCTTCCGTGATCGACGTCAACGCCTCGCGCGGCGGCAGCGTGAACACCTGACTGATCGGAACATCGGCGCGATCGATCTCCTTGAGATCGCCGTCGAACTGGATAACCGCGGCCAGGCCGCGGGCAGCGGCCTGGAACGAGAGATATTGATGGAGATCGGTCGGGCTCTTGGCGAAGAATTCCTGGCCGCGCGACAGGTCGAAGTCCATCAGCATGATGTCGGAGCGCACGGTCTGCGCATTCTCGTGAAGATAGGCCTGCGCGACGATCACCGAATTTTCGACGGCTTCGCGCATACGCGAGGCGAAGAGCTGGTCGAGACCGCGATCGAGCGTGATGCTGGCGACCACGGCGACCAGAATCGCGGGCGCCGCGGCGATGATGGAAAACAGGCCGACGATGCGGATGTGCAACCGCGCCCCTGCACTACCGCTGCGCCGCGCCTGCAGGATCTGCCGAACCTCGTGGCCGATGACCGCGAGCAGCAGCAGGCCGGTCGCGGCGTTGACGAGGAGAAGCGTGACGACGACATAGTGGGTTGGCGCGATTGGAGTGAGCCCGGCCAGAACCAGGAATGTGATCAGCGCCGAGAGCATGGCGAGGCCGACGGCCGCGGGCCCGAGGAAGCGCGCCGGGCGGCGGGGCACGAGCCCGGCCTGGGCGTTTTCAGCGCTGACGACGTGATCCACGGTCATGAAATCCGGCTCGACCTCGAGGGACGCCGCAGACGGCATCCCATGCCGCAGGACAGCGCCCTACGGCTCAAACAGCATCAACGACTGATGCTTTTATACAACAATGTTGCCGGATTACGACTATTCCGCGGCGCAAAAGGGCGTTGCCGCAGGACTAATTGCTGCTGCGGTAAACTTGGATATCGAGGTCCCGTATCTTCTTGCGCAGGGTATTGCGATTTAACCCCAGAAGATCTGCGGCCCTGATTTGGTTGCCGCGGGTTGCCGCCAACGCCGCCGACAGCAGCGGGTGCTCAATTTCGCGCAGAATGCGGTGATAGAGCCCGGCCGGCGGCAAACCGGCCTCAAAGCCGGCGAAATAGCTCGCCAGATGGCGCTCGACCGCGCCGCCGAGGCTCTCGGTGCCCAATGGCGGCTCATCGGCACCGATCGGAAGCGCCGGCTGCGCCAGCTCATTTTCGATCACCGCGGCGCTGATCGTCTCCTGCGGGTAAAGCGCCGCGAGGCGCCGCGCCAGATTTTCGAGCTCGCGAACATTGCCGGGCCAGCGATAGCGCTTGAGCCGGTCGAGGCCGGCCTGGTCGATCTGCTTGGCGGGCAAGCCCTCGCGCTGCGCCTGCGCGAAAAAATGTCGGATCAGGTCCGGCACATCCTCGGTTCGCTCGCGCAACGGCGGCAGCCGCAGCGGCACCACGTTCAAGCGGAAATACAAATCCTCGCGGAACAGCCCCTGCTGGATCAACTGCCGCAGATCCTTGTTGGTCGCCGCGACGATACGCACGTCGCTCTTGATCGGGGTACGGCCGCCGACCGTGGTGTATTCGCCTTGCTGCAAAACGCGCAGCAACCGTGTCTGCGCCTCCATCGGCATGTCGCCGATCTCGTCGAGGAACAACGTGCCGCCTTCGGCCTGTTCGAAGCGGCCGGAGCTCCGCGTATTGGCGCCGGTGAAGGCGCCTTTCTCGTGGCCGAACAATTCCGACTCGATGAGATCGCGCGGGATCGCGGCCATGTTGACGGCGACGAACGCGCCGGCACGCCGCTTGCCGTAATCGTGCAGCGCTTTCGCCACCAGCTCCTTGCCGGTGCCGGATTCGCCGGAGATCATCACGGTCAGATCGGTCTGCATCAGCCGCGCCAGAACGCGGTAAATTTCCTGCATCGCCGGCGAACGGCCGACCAGCGGGATCGAGTCGAATTCTTCGGGCTTGGCGGCGCCCTGCCGCTTTTCCTTCGGCTCCGCCAAAGCGCGCCCGACAATCGCGATCAGCTCCTTGAGATCGAACGGCTTCGGCAGATATTCGTAGGCGCCGCGCTCGGAGGCGCGGATCGCGGTCATGAAGGTGTTCTGCGCGCTCATGATGATGACGGGCAAATCCGGCCGCGCCTTGCGGATGCGCGGCACGAGGTCAAAGGCGTTTTCGTCCGGCATCACCACGTCGGTGATCACCAGGTCGCCATCGCCCTGGCTCACCCAGCGCCACAAGGTCGCGGCATTTCCGGTCAGCCGCACTTCGTAACCGGCCCGCGACAATGCCTGATTGAGCACCGTTCGGATGGCGGCGTCGTCATCGGCAACAAGTATGCTTCCGGTGGGCATCGTCTGCCTCAACTTCTCTGTGCGGGCGGCGAGAACGAGACATCGCCTTCGCCGCTATAGACCGGCATCAAAACGCGAAAGATGGTTCGGCGCGGCTGGCACTCGCATTCGATAATGCCGCCATGGTCGCCAATGATCTTCGACACCAGCGCAAGTCCGAGCCCGCTGCCGGTCGGCTTGGTGGTAACGAACGGATCAAACAGATGCGGCATCAGGTCTTCGGGGACGCCCGGACCATTGTCCTTGACGCAAAATTCGAGCGGTAGGGAGACGCGGGCCTTGCTTCCCGGCACCGACAGACGAACGCCCGGCCGAAACGCGGTGGTCAGCTGAATTTCGCCGTCAGTCGCGGAATCGCCGATCGCCTCGGCGGCATTCTTGACCAGATTAAGAAACACCTGAATCAGTTGGTCGCGGTTGGCGTAAACATGCGGGAGCGATGGATCATACTCCTCGACGAACTTGATGTTCCGGCCAAAACCGGTTTGCGCGAGCCGCTTCACGTGATCGAGAACGACGTGGATGTTGACCGGTTCCCGCTCGACCGGCCGCTCGTCGGCGAACACCTCCATGCGGTCGACCAGCTTCACGATGCGGTCGGTTTCCTCGCAAATCAGCCGCGTCAGTGAACGATCGTCGTCGCCGGCGGACTGCTCGAGCAGTTGCGCGGCGCCGCGAATCCCGGACAGCGGGTTCTTGATCTCATGCGCCAGCATCGCCGCGAGCGCGATCACCGAGCGCGCCGCGCCGCGATGAATGAGCTGGCGGTCCATCTTCTCGGCGATGGTGCGTTCCTGCAGCATAACGACGACATGCTCGGGATATTCCGGCAGCGGCGCGGCATAAAGATCGACCAGCCGTTCACCCGGATTGCGCGGCGTCGAGAGATCGACCTTGTATTCGTTCACCGCGGTCCCGCGCTGGCGCACCTGCTCGACCAAGGGAATCAGCGGAGAACCGAACGGCACGAGGTCGCGCAACATATAACGGCGCAACATCGGTATCGAGGCTTCGAAGAACTGCTCGGCCGCGACATTGGCGTCGGCGATCTTGCCGTCGCGTGCCACCATGATCACCGGATGCGGCAAGGCATTGAGTTGCGCATCCGCCAATGACTCGGGCAATTCATTCGAGAGGGCTGGCAACGGTCTCATGCCGCCATCCTCCCGGCAAAGTCGTCGAACGCGTCGGCGAGGTGCTGCTTGATCTGTTTCGGATCTTCGGCGGTCAGAATGCGCGCGCGGTGATCCTTGAGCACCGGGGTCGGCGCTTTCGCGCAAGCGGCGGCCGCTTCAAGCGCCCAGCCAAGATGCTTGCGGGCATGACGGCGTCCGACCGCGGGCCCGTAATGCTCGAGCATCTCGTCGTAAAGCGTCACGATGATGTCAAACTGCGCCGCAAAAGACGGTGGCGCTTCTCGCGGGGTCCCTTGCAGCGCCCGTGCGATCTGGCCCGGCAGCCACGGGCGGCCTTGCGCGCCGCGCCCGATCATCACCGCGTCGGCGCCGGAAACCTCCAGGGCAAGGCGAGCATCTTCAGCCGAACGGATATCACCGTTGACGATGACCGGAATTGCGACGCTGGCCTTGACCGCGCGAATGGCGGCCCAGTCGGCGCGGCCGTCATAGAACTGGCAGCGGGTGCGGCCATGCACGGTGATCAACCGTACGCCGGCGGCTTCCGCCAACCGCGCCAGCGCCGGCGCATTGATCGTGCTGGCATCCCAGCCAAGCCGCATCTTCAGCGTGACCGGAATGGATACGGCGGAAACCGTCGCCTCGATCAGTGCCAGCGCGTGATCGAGATCGCGCATCAGCGCCGATCCGGCGGCGATCTTGGTCACCAGGCGCGCCGGGCAGCCCATATTGATATCAATGACGTCGGCGCCTTCGGCTTGCGCGATCCGCGCCGCCTCGGCCATCCAGCGCGCCTCGCAGCCCGCGAGCTGCACGACATTGATCGCCACCCCTTGCCCATCGCTGCGGAGGCAGGCCTCGCGCCGGCCCTCGGCCAGGGCCGAGCTCGCGGTCATTTCCGAAACCACCAGGCCCGCGCCCAGTTTTTCAGCCATGCGGCGAAACGGCGCGTCGGTGATCCCCGTCATCGGCGCCAGAACCACGCGATTTGGCGCTTTAACTGGACCAATCTCCAATTCGTGCCTCGGAAACTGTTTGATGATATTCGGCCTCACGAATAGTGCCTATCATTTAGGCTACGGCGAAGTTGCCCATAGTTTAGACATTTTGCCACTGCCCGCAAGTGCTGCACTGCAAAATAACTGTTTATCCCCGCGCCAAGACGAAGAGTTTCGGGCCGCGCCAGAACACGCTACATCGACCCGCAACGCGCAGGATGCTCACCGATGCCCCGTGTCGCCGCCCTCATTGTTGCTGCCGGCCGTGGACTCCGCGCTGGCGGCGACGTTCCCAAGCAATTCCGGCGGATCAATGGGCAGCCGGTCGTCAGCCTGGCTCTGTCGGCATTTGCCAGACACCCCGGCGTCGGCGCGGTGCAGCCGGTGATCCATCCCGACGATGCCGAAGCTTTTACGGCGGCGGCGCACGGTATCGGCGTGCTGCCGCCCGCCTTTGGCGGCGCAACCCGGCAGGCCTCGGTGCGGGCCGGGTTGGATGTCCTGGCGGCGCAGGCGCCGGACATCGTGTTGATCCACGACGCCGCCAGGCCTTTTGCCTCTGCCGTGTTGATCTCACGCTCGATCGCGGCGGCCGAACGATTTGGCGCCGCCATTCCGGCGCTCGCCGTCAACGACGCGGCGCGATTGGTCGCCGCGGACGGAACGCTTGCCGGAACGGTCGATCGCACACGGCTGCGCCTGGTTCAGACCCCGCAGGCGTTTCAATTTGCGCCGATTCATGACGCGCATCGCCGCGCCGCGGCCGAAGGCCGCGACGATTTCGCCGACGATGCCGGCCTCGCCGAATGGGCCGGGTTGCGCGTCAATGTGTTTGACGGCGAGCCGGGCAATTTCAAGCTCACCACCGAAGCCGACTTCGCACGCGCGGAGGCGCTGACGCTCGGCTTGCTCGGCGACTTGCGCACCGGCAGCGGCCTCGACGTGCATGCGTTCGGCCCCGGCGACCATGTCATGCTCGGCGGCATTCGCATCCCGCATTCGCGCGGCCTCGCCGGTCATTCCGACGCTGACGTCGTTCTCCATGCCGTGGTCGACGCCATTCTCGGCGCGCTGGCCGATGGCGATATTGGCGCGCACTTCCCGCCGAGCGATCCGCAATGGCGCGGAGCGTCGTCGGACCGCTTCGTCGCTTTCGCAGTCGAGCGCCTGGCCGCGCGTGGCGGCCGCATCGCGCATATCGACATCAACATCGTCTGCGAAGCGCCACGCATCGGCCCGCACCGCGACGCCATGCGCAGGTCCATCGCGGAACTATGCGGCATCGACGTCTCCCGCGTCGCGGTCAAGGCAACCACCAGCGAGGGTCTGGGGTTTACCGGCCGCGGCGAAGGCATCGCGGCGTTCGCGACGACGACCATTCGGCTGCCGTGGAATTAGCTCTTGGAGTTGACGATGCTGGATGACGATATCGTCGACGCGGCGCGGCAACTGCTCGACATCTGCAAGCGCAAGAACTTGCTGGTAGCGACTGCGGAATCCTGCACCGCGGGCCTGGTCGCCGGAACCCTGACCGAGGTCCCCGGCACCTCAAGCATCCTCGATCGCGGCTTCATCACCTATTCGAACGAGGCCAAGCACGACATGCTCGGCGTCTCGCGCGATATCCTCGACAAGCATGGCGCGGTGAGCCGCGAAACCGCCGAGGCGATGGCGCGCGGCGTGCTCGGCCATTCGCGCGTCCATCTCGCGGTTTCCGTGACAGGCATTGCCGGGCCGGATGGCGGCAGCGCCGAGAAGCCTGTCGGCCTGGTGCATTTCGCCGCGGCGAGCCGCAGCGGCAAGCTGGTCCACGTCGAAAAACGCTACGGCAATATCGGGCGCAGCCAGGTGCGCAAGGAATCGGTACTACAAGCGTTCCGGATGCTGCACGATTTGGCCGAAGGCGAAGTTGCCAACCCGCGCAACGCGGTCTAGTCGTCCGTTTGCGGCGGCGCCTTGCGCGGGAACGCGACCACGGTGCCGACCAAAGCGAAGCCACAGCCGACCAGCATGTCCTGGAGGCGTTCCACGAACAGCCCGTGCATAAGCAGTGGATCGGTTTCGGCCAGGTCGTAAACCAACAGCACCAGCAGCGCGATCAGCGCCGTGTGCAGCCAATAGCGGTGCTGGAGATGATGCGGAATGAGGGCCGCGATCAGCAGGACGGCCGCGCCGAGCGCCCACACCGAGTGAACGATCGACGTCAGCGCAAACGCGGCGACCACGCCCAGCACCGTGCCGGCGATACGCTCGGCGATGCGGACATAGCTGGCGCGGGCGTCGGGCTGCATTACCACCATAGCGGTGACGACGACCCAAAGGGCGCGGCTCGGGTCGATCATGAGGCCGATCCACAGGCTCGCGGCCACTGCACAGGTATAGGCGATGGCGAACCGCTTCCAGTGGTGTGGGTCGCGCGCCGCGCCGCCGCGCAGATGCGGCAGCGGGCCGGCCAGCCAATGGTCGACGGTACGGGCAATCGCCGCGGTCGCCAATGCGGCCGCCGGAAACCACAGCTCGGCGAGCTGCGGGGTCGGTCCGCCGCTCGCAACCACCAGCGCCATGGCGAAAAAGCGGGCGGTCAAAACCGGCGCCTTGCCGATGCCGAGGAAGGCGCTGCTGGCGAAGGTGCCGGCAATGAACAACAGCCATAGCGGCCATGGGAAGCCGTGCAGCGTCGCGCCGATAATGGCACCCGCGGTCATGCCGGCAGCAACCATTGCCAAGATGACGTAGCGGTTGCGCAACGGCCCGTCCTGGTCGGCAAAGGACAGCAGCAGGCCCGACACGCAGGCGAGCGCTGCGCCGCCTGGACGGCCAAGCGCCAGCGCGGCGCCGAACGGCACGCCGATGTCGATCAGGAACAGCAGCGCCCGGCGCAGAGTGACGGTGGTGAGCCGCGGTATCGCCATCTCCGCTACACCGCGGCGCGGCCATAGACCGCGTCGGCGCGCTTCTCGAAGGCGTCGGCGAAACGCCGGAACGCGGCGTCGAACATCGCGCCCATCAGCATCGCCAATATCCGGCTCCTGAATTCGTAGTCGAGGAAGAACTCGACCTCGCAGGAGCGCTCATCGAGCGGCCGGAACGTCCAACGGTTTTCCATACGGCTGAATGGGCCATTGAGATATTCGACCAGGATCTTCAGGTTCGGCCGATCGAGCGTGACTCGGCTGGTGAAGGTCTCGCGGATCAGTTTGTAGGCGACCGTCATGTCGGCAACCAAAACCTCGACGCCCTCGGCTGTCGCGGTGCGGCTCTTGACGCGCAAAGACTGGCACAGCGGGACGAATTGCGGATAGGTCTCGACATCGGCGACCAGGTCGAACATCTGCGTGGCGTCGTGGCGGACGCGCCGCTTGGTCGAGAAGCTCGGCATGATTTATTTGAGGCCCGCGCGCGCGGTCTTGAGCTTGGCGAAATCCTCGCCGGCGTGATGCGACGAGCGCGTTAGCGGCGATGCCGACACCATCAGGAAGCCTTTGGCATAGGCGATGGTCTCGTAGGACTTGAATTCGTCCGGCGTGATGAAGCGCGCGACGGCGTGATGTTTTCGCGTCGGCTGCAGATATTGCCCGATGGTGAGGAAGTCGACCCCTGCCGAGCGCAGATCGTCCATCACCTGCAGCACTTCGTTGCGCTGTTCGCCGAGCCCGACCATGATGCCGGACTTGGTGAACATAGACCTGTCGATCTCCTTGACGCGTTGCAGCAGCCGCAGCGACTGGAAATAGCGCGCGCCCGGCCGCACGGTGAGATAAAGCGACGGCACGGTTTCAAGATTGTGATTGAACACGTCGGGCCGCGCCGCGACTACGATTTCGGCGGCGCCGTCCTTGCGCAAGAAATCCGGCGTCAGCACTTCGATCGTGGTCTGCGGGCAAGCACGGCGGATGGCGCGGATGGTCTGCGCAAAATGCTCGGCGCCGCCATCGGCGAGGTCGTCGCGGTCGACCGACGTGACCACGATATGCGCGAGGCCGAGCTTTGCGGTCGCCTGCGCGACATGCTCCGGCTCATCGGCATCGAGCGCGCCGGGCAATCCGGTTTTCACGTTGCAGAAGGCGCAGGCGCGCGTGCAGGTGTCCCCCATGATCATGAAGGTGGCGTGCTTCTTCTCCCAGCACTCGCCGATATTCGGGCAGCCCGCCTCCTCGCAGACGGTGACGAGATTATGCGCGCGCACGATGTCGCGAGTGTTGGTGTAGCCCGGCGACACCGGCGCCTTGACGCGGATCCAGTCCGGCTTCTTGAGCGGCGTGGAATCCGGCCGGTGCGCCTTTTCCGGATGACGCGGACGCGAGTCCCGGCCGTTGATGTCGTAGACCACGGTCATGACCGTTACTTACGAGCGCGGGCGGTGCGCCGCAAGTTCCGCATATCAGGCCACCGGCGGAGCCACCAATCAGGCTCGTCTTATGGCACGCCAGATCAGCAGGAAGATGATGGCGCCGATCGTCGCGGTGATCAGATTGCCCCAGAAATCGGGCATGACGTGCAGATCGAGCTTTTCGAACAGGAAGCCGCCGAGAATGGCACCAACCAGCCCCACCGCGATATTGCCGAACAGGCCGCCGCGCCCGCCCAGAATGACGTGCGCGAGCCAGCCGGCGATCAGGCCGACGATAATCCAGGAAATGATGCCCATGTTCTCCCTCCCGGCGTCACGCCGCTTTCGGCGGCATGCGGTTGTTCGGCGTCGAATTGGAAATCTTCAGTTCCTCCTCGGTCATGTCGGCGGCGATATCGCCGAACAGAGGCGTCGACAGATAGCGCTCGCCGGTGTCGGGCAGCATGCAGAGAACGGTGTCGCCGGGCTTGGCGCCTTTGCAGACTTCGAGCGCACCGGCAAAGGTCGCGCCGGAGGTAATGCCGACGAAGATGCCCTCCTTCTGAGCGAGATCACGGCTGCATTTCATCGCGTCCGGGCCGGCAATGGTGATGATGCGGCTGATGACGCCCATGTCGACGGCGTCAGCGGTGATCTTCGGAATGAAGTCGGGCGACCAGCCCTGCATCGGGTGCGGCTTGAAGGCCGCATTCGGTTTCGCCGGCGAGCCGTCGGGGTTACGCTCCTGCGGCGAGTGGCTTGACAGCATCGGCGCATCGGCCGGCTCGCAGAGCACGATCTTGGTGTCCGGCATTTCCTTGGCGAGCACACGCGCGACGCCCTTGAGCGTGCCGCCGGTGCCGAAGCCGGTGACCCAGTAGTCGAGCTTGCCGCCCTTGAAGTCGTTGACGATCTCGCGCGCCGTGGTGCGCGAATGCATGTCGGGGTTGGCCTCGTTCTCGAACTGGCGGGTCAGGAACCAGCCATGCGCCTTGGCGAGTTCGGTCGCCTTGTTGACCATGCCGAAGCCGCGCTCGGCGGCCGGCGTGATGATCACCTTGGCGCCGAGGAAGCGCATTAGCTTCCTGCGCTCGACGCTGAACGGCTCCGCCATGGTGACGACCAGCGGATAGCCCTTGGCGGCGCAAACCATGGCGAGGCCGATGCCGGTATTGCCCGAGGTCGCCTCGATCACGGTCTGGCCCGGCTTGAGCTCGCCGGATTTCTCCGCCGCCTCGATGACGCCGAGCGCCAGACGGTCCTTGACCGAGCCGAGCGGATTGAAGGCCTCGATCTTGACGTAGAGATTGATGCCCTTGGTACCGAGCTTGTTGATCTTCACGACCGGCGTGTTGCCGATTGTCTCGAGAATGCTTGCGAATTTTGCCATGACTAAATCCTCCCAACTTAATCCGTCACCCTAAGGTGCGAGCGAAGCGACCTCGAAGGGCGACGGCCAGTGAGTCATTGCCCGTCATCCTTCGAGGGCGCTTCGCGCCACCTCAGGATGACGGGTCTCACATATTCAACACACGTCCGTAAGCGTCGAGCACGGCTTCCTTCATCATCTCCGATAATGTCGGATGCGGGAAGACCGTGTGCATCAATTCTTCCTCGGTGGTCTCGAGATTCATCGCCACCACATAACCCTGGATCAGTTCGGTGACTTCGGCGCCGACCATGTGGGCGCCGAGCAGCTGGCCGGTCTTCTTGTCGAAGATGACCTTGACGAGGCCCTGATCCTCGCCAAGCGCGATCGCTTTGCCGTTACCGACGAAGGGAAAGCGGCCGACCCGGATGTCGAGCTTCTTGTCCTTGGCCGCCTGCTCGGTCAGCCCGACCGAGGCAATCTGCGGCGAGCAATAGGTGCAGCCGGGGATCATCAATTTGTTCATCGGATGCGGATTGAGGCCCTTGATCGCCTCGATGCAGATGACGCCTTCGTGCTCGGCCTTGTGCGCCAGCATGGGCGGGCCGGCGACATCGCCGATGGCGTAGATGCCGGGGACATTGGTTTTGCTGAGGCCATCGGTGACGATGGTGCCGCGCTCGATCTTGACGCCGAGCTTCTCCAGTCCAAGATTCTCAACATTGCCGACCACGCCGACCGCGGAAATCACGCGATCGACGGTGATGGATTGTTTGGTCTTGCCGTCATCGATTTCGGCGGTGACGCCGTCGGTCTTCTTGTCGAGCTTGGTCACCTTGGCGCCGGTCAGGATCTTGATGCCCTGCTTCTCGAAGCTCTTGCGCGCAAACGTCTGAATCTCCTGGTCCTCGACCGGCAGGATCTGCGGCAGGACCTCGACGATGGTCACTTCGGCGCCGAGGGTGCGGAAGAACGACGCGAATTCGACGCCGATGGCGCCGGAGCCGATCACCAGCAGCGATTTCGGAATCGACGGCGGCACCATGGCCTCGAAATAGGTCCAGACCAGCTTCTTGTCCGGCTCGAGCCCCGGCACCACGCGCGGCCGCGCCCCGGTCGCGATGATGATGTGCTTGGCATGATATTGTCCGGCACCAAGTACGTTACTTTGCGCCCCTTTTGGCGCATCGCTCTTTGACGCCTTCACCGTTACTTTGCCGGGCGCGTCGATCGCCGCCTCGCCCCAGATGACCTGTACCTTATTCTTCTTCATCAGGAAGCCGACGCCGTCATTGAGCCGCTTCGACACGCTGCGCGAGCGCTTCACCACCGCGTCGGCGTCAAAGCCGACATTGTCGGCCTTCAGCCCGTAATCCTTGGCGTGCTGCATGTAATGGTAGATCTCAGCCGAGCGCAGCAGCGCCTTGGTCGGGATGCAGCCCCAGTTGAGGCAGATGCCGCCGAGATAATCGCGCTCGACGATCGCGGTCTTGAAGCCAAGCTGCGCGGCGCGGATCGCGGTGACGTAACCACCGGGGCCGGAGCCGATAATGATGACGTCGAAGGCGGTGTCAGCCATTTCGTGCCTCGGCTTGTAGCGCGTATTGCGCGACGCCATTGCCGAACGACCAGTCGTCCGTCGTCACCTGCACAATATTGATGAACACGTCTTGCGGCCTCAGGCCGGGCTTTTCGCCGAGCAAAGCCACGATACGCGCGTACAGCGCTTTCTTCTGCGCCAGATTTCGTGTGTTGCTCACGGTGAGCTGGATAAGGACAAAATCGTCACTACGGGCGATATCCATATAGTTGCGGCTGAAGCTAAAATTATCGGCGCTGTGCTCGTTGATGACGATAAAGCGGTCTTCTTCGGGCACGTTGAAGGTCTCACGCATTGCGCAATAGACCCCGTCGCAGATCGCCTGCCGATATTCCGGGGCCTTGCCGCGTCGTAGATCTATTCGAACGAGTGGCATCACACCACCATCATCACAGGATTTTCGATCAGCCTCTTGAACGCCGTGATGAGTTCGGCGCCGAGCGCGCCGTCAATGGCGCGGTGATCGCACGACAACGTCACGCTCATGATGGTTGCCGCCTCGATCTTTCCATTGCGCACCACCGCCCGCTCCTCGCCGGTGCCGACTGCGAGGATCGAGGATTGCGGCGGGTTGATCACCGCGGTGAAGTCCTTGATGCCGTACATGCCGAGGTTCGACACCGACGAGGTGCCGCCCTGGTATTCGTGCGGCTTGATCTTTTTCGCCTTGGCCCGCGCCGCGAGGTCACGCATCTCGTTCGAGATCACCGACAGCGATTTGGTCTCGGCATTGCGGATGATCGGCGTGATCAAACCAAACGGCAGCGCCACTGCAACGCCGATGTCGGAATGCTTGTGCTTGAGCATGGCGGCTTCGGTCCAGCTCACATTGGCGTCCGGAATGCGTTGCAGCGCGAGCGCCAACGCCTTGATGACGAAATCGTTGACCGAGATCTTGTAGGCCGGCTTGCCGTCTTTGTCCTTCGGCGCGGCGGCGTTGATCTCCTCGCGCGCGACCGTGAGCTTGCCGATGTCACAGTCGATCGTCAGGTAGAACGTCGGCATCGACTGCACCGCGGCGGTCAGCCGTTGCGCGATGGTGCGCCGCATGCCGTCATGCGGAATGACGTCGTAGCTGCCGTCCTCGTACAGCGCGCGAACTTGCGCGTCGGACATGGCGGGAGCGATGGCATTGCCTGGCGCAGCACTCGGCGCGGCACCGGTCGCAGCACGAAGACCTTTGCCGGATTTCGCGGCTTCGATATCGCGGGCGATGACCCGGCCATGCGGGCCGGAGCCCTGGACGCGCCCGAGATCAATGCCGGCCCCCTTGGCGAGCCGGCGCGCCAGCGGCGAGGAGAAGATGCGGTTGGCGCCTTGATGCTTGTCCTTCGAGACGGGCGCTTTCGCGCCCTCCTCGGGACGAGGAGCAGGTTTTGGCGCGACTTGTGCCGGCTTCCGACCCTCATCCTGAGGAGCGCCCGAAGGGCGCGTCTCGACGGATGAGGCCTTTGGAGTCTCGACTTTTTTAGGTTCTTCTTTCTTCGGCGCACTTGTAGGCGCCGTCGCACTGGCCGCCGCCTTGACGTCCTCGCCTTCGCCGGCGAGCACGGCGATCACCGCATTGACCGCGACATCCTGGGTGCCTTCCGGAACGACTATCTTGGCGAGCGTGCCCTCGTCGACCGCCTCATATTCCATCGTCGCCTTGTCGGTCTCGATCTCGGCCAGCACGTCGCCGGACTTGACCTTGTCGCCCTCTTTCTTGAGCCACTTGGCGAGGTTGCCCTTCTCCATCGTGGGCGACAGCGCCGGCATCAGGATGTTCGTGGGCATAGTCTTGTCCCGCCGCGCTACCGGTAACAAACCGCTTTGGCGGCCTCGACCACCTCGGCGACCGATGGCAGCGCGAGCTTTTCGAGATTGGCGGCGTAGGGCATCGGCACGTCCTTGCCGGAGACGCGCGAGACTGGCGCGTCGAGGTAATCGAAGGCGCGCTCCATGATACGCGCGGCGACTTCGGCGCCGACGCCGGACTGCTGCCAGCCCTCTTCCACCGTGACGGCGCGGCCGGTCTTCTGCACCGAGGCGATGATCGTCTCGGTGTCCATCGGCTTGAGGGTGCGCAGATCGATGACCTCGGCGTCGATGCCGTCCTTGGCCAGCTCTTCGGCGGCCTTGAGCGCGTAGCTCATGCCCATCGACCAGGCGACCATGGTGACGTCATTGCCGGGACGCACGATGCGCGCCTTGCCGATCGGCAGCACGTAATCGTCGAGCTTCGGCACCGGCGAGGAATGGCCGTAGAGGATTTCGTTTTCGAGGAAAATCACCGGATTGGGATCGCGGATCGCGGCCTTGAGCAGGCCCTTGGCGTCCGCGGCGGTCGACGGCGAGATCACCTTGAGCCCGGGCACGCTCGAATACCAGGCGGAATAATCCTGGCTGTGTTGCGCGGCGACCCGCGCCGCCGCACCGTTCGGTCCGCGGAACACGATCGAGCAGCCCATCTGGCCGCCCGACATATAAAGTGTCTTCGCCGCCGAATTGATCAACTGGTCCATCGCCTGCATGGCGAAGTTGAAGGTCATGAACTCGACGATCGGCTTGAGCCCCGCCAGCGCAGCGCCGACACCGAGGCCGGCGAAACCGTGTTCGGTGATCGGCGTGTCGATCACGCGCTTGTCGCCGAATTCCTGCAATAGGCCCTGGGTGACCTTGTAGGCGCCCTGATATTCGGCGACCTCCTCGCCCATCACGAACACATCCTTGTCGCGCCGCATCTCCTCGGCCATGGCGTCGCGCAACGCCTCGCGCATGGTCATCGTCACCATCTCGGTGCCGGCGGGGACTTCGGGATCGGGCGCTGTTTCGGTCCTAGCCGGTTCGGCGGCGGGCTTCGGCGCTTTCAGCGCATGGCGCTCTTCGACCGGCGACTCCGACTCTTCGACTTCTTCAGACCTCGACTGTTGCTTGCGCTCCTGTTTGGGCGCGGTGGCCGGTTTCGCTTCGGCTTTCGGCGCGGCGCCGGCCTTGATCGAGGACTTGTCCTCGCCATCGCCTAGGATGACGGCGATCGGCGTGTTCACCGCGACATCGGCGGTGCCTTCCGGCACCAGGATTTGGCCGAGCGTGCCCTCGTCGACCGCCTCGACTTCCATCGTCGCCTTGTCGGTTTCAATCTCGGCGATCACGTCGCCGGATTTGACCGTGTCGCCCTCCTTCTTGAGCCACTTGGAGAGATTGCCCTTCTCCATCGTGGGCGACAGCGCGGGCATCAGGATGTTGGTCGGCATGAGCGTTTCGTTCTTTACTCGGCGGGGATCACAGCGAAGCGCTCAGCGGTAAATGTCGGTGAACAGTTCGGACGTGTCGGGCTCGGGATCGTTGGTGGCGAATTCTGCGGCGGCGTTGACGCGATCGCGGACCTCGGTCTCGATCTTCTTCACCTCGTCCTCGCTCGCCCATTTCTTGTCGATGATGCGGTGCCGCACCATGTCGATCGGATCGTGGGTGGTGCGGACCTTGTCGACTTCCTCGCGGGTGCGGTACTTGGCAGGATCCGACATCGAGTGGCCGCGATAGCGGTAGGTCAGCATTTCGAG
>Ga0265325_10000877_pt1 | contig 21725 bp, 20 predicted proteins | sample 41420metaG_FD_202090 | JGI IMG/M metagenome (GOLD analysis project Ga0265325, IMG submission 202090) | Rhizosphere microbial communities from Carex aquatilis grown in University of Washington, Seatle, WA, United States - 4-14-20 metaG | ecosystem: Host-associated > Plants > Roots > Rhizosphere... | reverse complement strand
GATTTCGCGCCATCTTCGATAGTGTCCATGAAGGGATCCTGATTCACGACATCGACACGGGCGCCATTTTGGCTACCAATCAACGTGCCCGTGAAATGTTCGCCATGAGCGATCAGGAGCTCAAGGCAGTCGGCATGGCTGCCTTGAGCGAAGGAGTTGCGCCCTATACGCAGGCCGATGCCGCCTACTGGATGATGCGGGCGGCCAGCGGCGAGCCGCAGAGCTTCGAATGGCATGCCAGGGACGGCCGCGGGCGCCTGTTCTGGGTTGAATTGACCATGCGCAAGGCGCTGCTTGGCCGGCAGGAGCGTCTGTTGGCGGTCGTGCGCGATATTTCTCGGCGCAAGGTGCAGGAAGACGAGTTGCGGCAAAACCTCGAGCATCAGGTGCAGATGAACCGCAGACTCGAAGATGCGCAGAACCAGTTGTTGCAATCGGAAAAGATGGCGTCGATCGGCCAGTTGGCGGCGGGTGTCGCCCATGAACTGAACAATCCGATCAGCTTTGTCCATTCCAATATGGGCAGTCTGGAAGACTACGTGCGGACACTGTTCGAGATCATCGAGGCGAGCAGGTTGCCGGACGGCAGCGCTGAAGTCGAGCGGCTCAAGAAGGCCAAGGATTACGACTACATTCGCCAGGACATCATCCAGTTACTCAGCGAGTCGCGCGACGGCCTCGAGCGCGTGCGCAAGATTGTCGGTGACCTGAAGAATTTTTCCCGTGTTGACAATGCTGACTGGCAGTGGGCGGATCTGCACAAGGGGATCGACTCGACCCTCAACATCGTTTGGAACGAGCTTAAATACAAGTGTACGGTCAGCAAACAATACGCAGATTTGCCCGAGATCTATTGTCTGCCGTCCCAACTCAATCAGGTGTTCATGAACCTGTTGGTGAATGCCGCCCAGGCCATCGAGGAGCGCGGCAACATCACGATTCGGACCGGCCGTCAGGGCGACAAGGAAGTCTGGGTAGAAGTGGCCGATACCGGCAAGGGCATCGCGCCCGAGAATCTGAACCGGGTTTTCGAGCCCTTTTTCACGACCAAGGCCGTGGGGCAGGGCACTGGACTTGGGCTGTCCCTTTCCTATGGGATCATCGTCAAACACCAGGGGCGCATTGCAGTGGCTAGCGAAGTCGGCAAGGGTTCGACTTTTCGGGTCACGATTCCGATTCATCCGGACCTTGAAAATCCCGTTGCCTCCCCCAATTAACGCTGTTGTTTCAATCGGGAGGACCCCATGACCGCAACCAGCACCGCCAGCCGTGAAACGCTTGGTTTCCAGGCTGAAGTGAAGCAATTGCTTCAATTGATGATCCACTCGCTGTACTCGAACCGGGAAATTTTCCTGCGTGAACTGATCTCCAATGCCTCCGACGCCTGCGACAAGCTGCGCTTCGAGTCGCTGCACAACGCTGGCTTGCTCGAAGGTGGTGGTGACTTCAAGATCGACATTGCCTTCGACGCTGCCGCGCGCACGATCACCGTCACCGACAACGGCGTCGGCATGAATCGTGACGAAGTGGTGAGCCACCTGGGCACGATCGCCAAGTCGGGAACGCGCGAGTTCTTCTCTCAGCTTTCGGGCGACCAGCAAAAGGACGCGCACTTGATCGGCCAGTTCGGTGTCGGCTTCTACTCGTCGTTCATCGTTGCCGACAAGGTGACCGTGCGTACCCGCCGTGCCGGCGAGGCAGCCGGTCAGGGCGTCGAGTGGATTTCCGACGGCGGCGGCGAATTCAGCGTCGAGATGATCGAGCGCGCCCAGCGCGGTACCGAGATTACCCTGCATCTGCGCGAGGGGGAGGACGACCTGCTCTCCGGCTGGAAGCTTCGGCAGATCATCCGCAAGTACTCCGACCACATCGTTCAGCCGATCGTGATGAAGAAGGAGGAGTGGCAGGAGGGCAAGCAGCAAGTCACGAATGAGGACGAGACCGTCAATCAGGCCTCTGCCATGTGGGCCCGGGCGAAGAACGAGATCACGGAAGAGCAATACAAGGAGTTCTACAAGCACGTCAGCCACGACTTCGACGAACCGCTGGCCTGGGCGCATGCCCGTGTCGAGGGCAAGAGCGAATATACCCAGCTGCTCTATATCCCGGCGCGCGCGCCCTTCGACCTTTGGGACCGCGAAAAGCGCCACGGCATCAAGCTCTATGTCCGCCGCGTGTTCATCATGGATGACGCCGAGCAGCTGCTGCCAAACTATCTCCGCTTCGTCCGCGGCGTTGTCGATTCAGCCGACCTGCCGCTCAACGTGTCGCGCGAGATTCTTCAGGAATCCAAGGACATCGAGGCCATTCGCAAGGGCTGTACGGCCAAGGTGCTCGGCCTGCTCGACGACATGGCCGAGAACAGGAAAGAGGACTATGCGAAGTTCTGGGGCGAGTTCGGTCGCGTACTCAAGGAAGGTGTCGGCGAGGATCACGCCAACAAGGACAAGATCGCCAAATTGCTGCGCTTTGCCACCACCCAGGCTGATACGACAGATCAGACGGTCGGCCTGGCCGACTACGTGGCGCGCATGAAGGCAGGCCAGGACAAGGTCTACTATGTGACCGCCGAGACATTCAATGCGGCCAAGAACAGCCCGCACCTGGAGATTTTCCGCAAGAAGGGCATTGAGGTGCTGCTGCTGACGGATCGCGTCGATGAGTGGGTGGTGTCGCATCTCACCGAGTTTGACGGCAAGGAACTCGTGTCGGTGGCCAAGGGCGGCCTCGATCTGGGCAGCCTGGAGGACGAAGCCGAGAAGAAGGAGCAGGAGACCGCTGCCGGCGAGTTCAAGGAACTGACCGAGAAGATCGCCAAGAGTCTGGGCGAGCGCGTCAAGGAAGTGCGTGTCACCCATCGCCTGACCGACAGTCCGGCCTGCCTCGTCTCCGACGAGCACGACATGAGCGGCAACCTTGCCCGTATCCTCAAGGCCGCCGGGCAACAGGCGCCGGACACCAAGCCGATCCTGGAAATCAATCCGCGGCACCCGGTGGTGCTGCGGCTGAAGTACGAGGATAAAAAGTTCGACGACTGGGCGGCGGTACTGTTCGATCAGGCCCTGCTCGCCGAGGGCGGCCAGCTTGATGATCCAGCAACCTTCGTGCGGCGGATCAACGATCTGATGTTGGCGATGTCCCTGTCGGGTTCGTGACCTGACCAACGGGGTTACCGTCCATCATCGGCGAACGGGCCCGGGTGACGATCCTGGGCCCGTTGCCATCCCCGGCCAAGCCCGATCGTTGGCGACCGGCGCTTACGGTTTGAGGCCGGGTTGCGCCTCCATGCACTGCCGGTGGGCGACGCCGATCTTGTCCTTGCAGGCGTCGCGAGCGGTTTGCAGGGATTTGCAGCGTCCCGGGTTCGTCGATTTGCCGCAATCGGGCGGCGGCATCTGTTCCTGAACGCAGCGCCGCCGTTCGGCGCCGCGCTTGTCGTGGCAGGCGGCGCGCGCCTTCTGTCGCGCTTCGCAGCGCTCGGGGTTGCGGGACTTGCTGCAATCGACAGTACCCTGGGCGAGCGCCAGGGGCGAAAAGGCCAACGTCGCGATCGTCGCCAGCAGGATTCGGGGTGTCATGATGGTTGCTCCATGAACAAGAGCGTGAATGATAATCCAAGGCTGGTGCCTTGGCAGTCGTCGGCCGTTGCGCACTAGAATGGCCTCTTGCGCTGCCGGACGTTTCCGGCCGAGCGGAAAGGACGCGATGGGCAAGCATAGCGAAACGCATCATGGTGGCGAGCGTCGTTTGACTTTGGCCGAAGTGACCGATGCGCTGGTCGCCGACGGTCTGGTCGCTGCAGAGGTGGCCGACAAGTTCAAGCAGGAACGGCGTTATTTCCGCGGCGACATGCATCCGCTGATCGTGCTTGCCGAGCAACGATGGAAATCGCTCAAGCCGCCGCATCGAACGCTGGATCTCGATGTGCTGACCCAGTGGCTGGCCGACTGGGTGCATCTCGACTACCTGCACATCGATCCGCTGAAGATCAATTTTGCCGCTGTGACCGAAGTGATGTCGAATGCCTATGCTTCGCGCTTCCACATCCTGCCGGTGGAAGTGAAGAGCCATGAAGTGGTGGTTGCCACTGCCGAGCCGTTCCAGCGGGCTTGGGAAACGGAGCTGGAACCGATCCTGCGCAAGAGCATCCGGCGTGTGATCGCCAATCCGGCGGACATTTCGCGCTATCAAGTCGAGTTCTACAACCTCGCCAAGTCGGTGAAGAAGGCGCTGGCTCGCGGTGACGTCGCCGGCGGCGGCGTTTCGAACTTCGAGCAACTCGTCGAACTGGGCCGTGCCAAGGGCCAGCTCGACGCCAACGACCAGCACGTCGTGTTGATTGTCGACTGGCTGTGGCAGTACGCGTTCGAGCAGCGGGCGTCTGACATTCATGTCGAGCCGCGCCGCGACCTCGGCATCGTCCGCTTTCGCATTGACGGGGTACTGCACCAGGTGTACCAGATCCCGATGCCGGTGCTCAATGCCATGACCAGCCGGATCAAGATCCTCGGTCGCATGGACGTCGTCGAGAAGCGCCGGCCGCAGGATGGCCGCATCAAGACGCGTACCCCCGACGGCCAGGAAATCGAACTGCGCTTGTCGACGCTGCCGACGGCATTCGGCGAGAAATTGGTGATGCGCATCTTTGACCCCGAGGTGCTGGTGCGCGACTTTGCCGAGCTCGGTTTTTCGCCCGAAGACATTGTCCGCTGGCAACAGATGACTGCGCACCCGAATGGCATCATCCTGGTCACCGGTCCGACCGGCTCAGGCAAGACGACGACGCTTTATTCGACGCTGAAGCTGTTGGCAACGCCGGAAGTCAACGTCTGTACCCTGGAGGAACCGATCGAAATGATCGAACCCAGCCTGAATCAGGTTCAGGTGGTCAGCGACATCGGCGTCAGTTTTGCCGAGGGTATCCGCGCCCTGATGCGTCAGGATCCGGACATCATCATGGTCGGCGAGGTTCGTGACCTGGAGACGGCGGAAATGGCCATTCAGGCGGCGCTGACCGGACACCTGGTGCTGACTACGCTGCATACCAACGACGCACCGACGGCGATTACCCGTCTGCTCGACTTGGGCGTGCCACCTTATTTGTTGCAAGCGACACTGCTGGGCGTAATGGCGCAACGCCTGGTGCGCACGCTGTGTCCGAAATGCAAGGTCGAGGGAGCGATGCGCGCCGAGGACGAGGAGGGCTGGGCCGCCATGGTCGCGCCATGGAAATCGAGCAAGCCGAAGCACCTTCATCACCCCGGGGGCTGCCTGGAATGCCGCATGACCGGTTACCAGGGGCGCATGGGTCTCTACGAAATCATGCCGATGTCGGCCGAGTTGCGCCGGCTGATCAGCCTTCGTGCCGATCTGGCGCAGTTGCGGGAGCAGGCGACGCGGGATGGCATGATGCCTTTGAGGATTTCCGGCGCCAAGAAGGTGGCGGCGGGACTGACCACGATTGAAGAAGTGCTCAAGGTGGCACCGCCAGTTCAGGGAGGCTGAATCTGGACGATAATTGCGCTGGCGGACAATTGCTCGCGGGCGTCTGGGAGACAACAAAATGGCAGTCGAATTGTTCAACAATGGCAAGCATATATGCCTTGCCTTCTACGACCTGGTCGACGAGGAACATGACCATGCCGTCCAGTGCAACCAGTTCCTGATCGCTGATCATGGCCACGGTGCCCTGGTCGACCCGGGTGGCAACTTGACCTACAACTCGCTGCTCATGGCCATGCAGCGGTATTTCCCGTCCAAGGAACTGCAATATTTCCTGGCCTCGCATGCGGATCCCGACATTATCGCCTCGGTGAACAAGTGGTTCGTCGCTTCTCCGTGCAAGGTGATGATTTCCCAACTGTGGACGCGCTTCGTGCCGCATTTCACGACCGGGCGCGATATCGAGGGCCGCATCGTCGGCATTCCCGATCAGGGCATGAACATTCCGCTAGGTGATATGGCGATCAAAGCCGTGCCGGCGCATTTCATGCATTCCGAGGGTAACTTTCAGTACTACGATCCGGTGGCCAGGATTCTTTTCTCGGGTGATCTGGGGGTCTCGCTGGTCGACCACTCGGTGGCTGCCGAACCGGTCACGGATTTCGAAGCCCATATCCCGAAGATGGAGGGCTTCCATCGCCGTTACATGATTTCCGGCAAGATCATGCGCTATTGGGCAAACATGATTCGTGGCCTCGACATCGACATGATCGTGCCCCAGCACGGCCAGCGCTTCGTCGGCAAGGACATGTGCAACAAGCTGATTGACTGGATCGAACGCCTGGATTGCGGTATCGACCTGGTCACCCAGGACACCTATCGCTTGCCTTAGCCTAGTCTGGATTGCCTGCCGCGCGGTCCATACAGGCAAGATAGGCCTCGGCGTCGAGCGGCTTCTGCTCCCGATTGGCGCGCCATAGGGTTTCCCCCAGGCATTCGAGAATGACATGGATCGCGGCGTGCCGATCGCCGTGGTAACGTACCATCAGCTGGGCAAAGCGCGCGGCGATGCCCGGTGGCTGGTCGATCGACAACTGCTCTTCAATCGCCAGGTGCAGCGACAGGTGCAAGAAGGGATTGGTCTCGCCGTCCGTCGGCGTCCACTCGCGCTCCAGCGCCTCGTCACCGCTTTCAAGCAGGGCGTGATACTCGAGGTGCAATTGCGCCACATCGGCGGCAAGAATCTCCAGGGCCGACGCCGGCAGCCTGGAGCGGCGCTTCTGCCAGGCCTCGATGAGGAAGCGACGGACGTCTGTTCGGCTAGGTGTGAACACAATCGATCAGCGTCATGACGGCGCTGTAGCTGAGGAAAGTCGACTTGCCGGCGACGGGTCCGATTTCGCCAGCACCATAGGCGCCAAGTATCGGTATCGCTGGAAAGCGTTCGCGCAGGCAGGCCAGATCGTGGTCCGCCGAGCCAAAGAAGTACGGTCCGCGGCCGATGCAGGAAAACATCAGGGCAAAATCAGGTTCGGGAATGAGGGCATCGAGTTCGGCGACCGCCTCAATGCTGTCCCTTTCGGCGACCGCCGGTTGGCGCAGTGTCCAGAACAGACGATCGCCGGCATCGAGCGGTAACGCCAGCGTCAGCGACTGTTCGTCATGGCTGATGCCGATGATCGGCACCAGATGATAACGACCTTCCTTGAGCGCTCGGCCAGGATCGATGGTGCCGTCAGTGACGGCTGCGAACAATTGTGAGAACGGCGGCCACGGATTGAGCGCCGAATTTGGCGGCAGGCCAGCCAGCAGGGTTGTCATCGCCGGGCGGTCGTCAACCGAAAATATGTCATAGCCGTCGGTGCCGGTAACGGCCATGACGTCGGACAGTACTTTCAGGCCGCGCGAAACTCGCGTTGCCGTCCGGGCATGGGAAAACGACAAGGCGCAGTGGCCGTCGCCGGCGATGCGGCCGTGGCTCCATACCCGGGCCGGCAGATCACCTTCGCCGTCGGCGCAATACATGCCGAAGCGAACGGCGGCGTCGATTTCGCCAAGATGCTGCGCGGCGGTGGCAGTTGCCAGGGTGAGCACGCCACCGCCGGCCGTGGCCGCCACCAGCCCGGTATCGCCGCACAGCACCAGCGCCGCAGCGGCTGGAGCGTCGAGGCTCCATTCACTTTCCGTAAAGACACCGGCGGCGGTACAGCCAGCCACTTGCACGCAATGGGCCACGCGGGCGGCGGTACTGACAGCCAGCTGGGTATTGCGGCCGAAGTGCGGGGTCAGGAGCAGGAGAATACTGCCGGCAATCGAGCTATCAGCCTTCGCCAGCGCTTGTTCGACGGCGGCGGCCACCAGATCGGCAGTTGGCCGTTCGCCGCTGGCGAAGCCACTGGCTACGCTGCGGGCGTCTTTTCGGGATAGGCGCAGAGATCGCAGATCAGGCAACGGTGGCACTCCGGTTTGCGTGCCTTGCAGATGTAGCGTCCATGCAATATCAGCCAATGATGCGCGTGGAGTCGGTATTCGGTCGGCACACATTTTAACAGCTTGCTCTCGACAGTCCGGACATCCTTGCCCGGTGCCAGACCGGTCCGATTGGCGAGGCGGAAAATGTGGGTATCGACGGCAATGGTCGGCTGGTCGAATACGATGTTGAGAACGACGTTGGCCGTCTTGCGACCGACGCCGGGCAATGCTTCGAGGGCCGTGCGATCGTGCGGAACCTCGCCGCCGTGGTTTTCGATCAGCAGACGCGTCATAGCCACGACGTTCTTGGCCTTGGTGCGGTAGAGGCCGATGGAGCGAATATATCCGGCCACACCGTCCTCGCCGAGCGCGGCGATGGCCTCGGCTGTCGGCGCGACCTGAAACAGCGGTCCGGTGGCCCGGTTGACGCCCTTGTCGGTGGCCTGCGCCGAGAGAATTACTGCGACCAGCAACTGGTAGGGCGTCGCGTGGGTGAGTTCGCTGCGCGGTGCTGGATTCGCCTGCGCCAGGCGCTCGAAGAGTTGTCGGATGTCGGCGGCACGCATGCTGCCAAGTCTACCCGGTCCACACGATTTCCACTGACTATCCACAGCTTGTTCTATCGCCAGGGGTGGCGCAAGTGAGTAGACTCTGCGCTGCGAAGGAGACCCTTGATGGCGCGCTTGATCAATGTCCTTGTCGCCGGCGACCCCCAGGTCGCGGCGCTGAAGTTGCCACCGCATTCGATTGAGGCCGAGCAATCGCTGATTGGCGGCCTTCTGCTGGACAATTCGGCCTGGGATCGAATCGGTGACATTGTCGGCCAGAGCGACTTTTATCGCGACGACCATCGGCGGATTTTCTCCCACATTCGCAAGCTGATTGAAATGGCCCGGCCGGCGGATGTGGTGACGGTGTTCGAATCGATCGAAAAATCGAATGAGGTCGATCAGACCGGAGGCATGGCCTATCTCGGCGAAATCGCCAACGCCACGCCTTCAGCCGCCAACATCCGCCGTTATGCCGAGATCGTCCATGAGCGGGCAGTGCTGCGCAAGCTGGTCACGGTCGGCGACGAGATTGCCGCCAGCGCGCTTAACCCGGCTGGTCGCGACGCCAAAGACCTGCTCGACGAAGCTGAACGGAAAGTGTTCGAGATTGCGGAAGCCGGCGCCAAGACGACCCAGGGCTTCGAGGCCATCACGCCGTTGCTTGGTCAGGTGGTCGATCGCATTCAGCAACTGTACGAGCGCGACAACCCTTCGGAAATCACTGGCGTTCCCACCGGTTTCTATAAGCTCGACGAGATGACCTCGGGGTTGCACCCGGGCGACATGATTGTCGTCGCCGGTCGGCCGTCCATGGGCAAGACCGCTTTCGCACTCAACATCGCCGAGCACGTGGGGGTCGAAATGCGCTTGCCGGTCGCCATTTTCAGCCTGGAAATGTCCGGGCCGCAGATCGCCATGCGTATGCTGTCATCGCTCGGCCGTCTCGACCAGCAGAAGACGCGGACCGGCAAGTTGTCAGACGACGATTGGGACAAGATGACTGTGGCGCTGGGCAAGTTGCACGATGCGCCGATCCACATCGACGAAACCGGTGCCATCAACGCCAGCGATCTTAGAGCCCGCGCCCGCCGCTTGCACCGGCAGTGCGGCAAGCTCGGCCTGATCGTCATCGACTATTTGCAATTGATGACATCGACCAAGGACAACGAAAACCGCGCTACCGAGATCTCTGAGATCTCCCGCTCGATCAAGGCATTGGCCAAGGAATTGCAAGTGCCGATCATCGCCCTCTCGCAGCTGTCGCGAAAGGTCGAGGAACGCAACGACAAGCGGCCGTTGATGAGTGACCTGCGCGAATCCGGCGCCATCGAGCAGGACGCCGATATCATCATGATGATGTATCGCGACGAGTACTACAACAAGGACTCGAAAGACCCAGGGGTTGCCGAGGTCAATATCGTCAAGCACCGCAATGGTCCCACCGATACCGTCAGGCTCACCTTCCTTGGCCAGTACACGAAGTTTGAAAATTTTGCCGCGCCGGGCAGCTATTGATCGCCATGTTCAGCAAAGCCACGTTCGATTTCCTTGGCGACTTGGCGGCCAATAATGAACGCCCCTGGTTCGAGGCCAACAAGGATCGCTACGAGACGCTGGTCCGCGAGCCGGCACTGGATTTCATTGCTGCCATGGCGCCGGAGCTTGCCAGGTTTGCACCGCATTTCCGCAGCGAGCCACGGAAGGTGGGCGGCTCGTTGATGCGGGTGTTCCGCGACACGCGTTTTTCTCGCGACAAGACGCCGTACAAGACCAACATCGGCATCCAGTTTCGCCATGAATTGGGCAAGGACGTCCATGCTCCCGGCTTTTATGTCCATATTGCCAACGATGGCTGCTTCTTCGGCGTCGGTTGCTGGCATCCGGAAGCGGCGGCCCTTGGACGCATTCGCGACCTGATTGCCAGTGACGCCAAGCGCTGGTTCAAAGTGCGCGACGACCGGAAGTTCGTGACCCACTGGCAGCTTTCCGGCGACCGCTTGAGCAGGCCACCGCGCGGCTACGCCGCCGATCATCTGGCCATCGACGACCTGAAATACAAGGACTGCGTTGCCATGGCCGATCTGTCCTTCGAGGAAGCGGTCAAGCCTGGCCTCGTGAAGTTGGCCAGCGCGCGTTTTGCCACCGCCGCGCCGCTGATGCAGTTCCTCTGCGACGCGTTGACGGTCCAGTACTAGGACGGTTTAGCCGCGGTCCCTAGAGCACGTCGGCTGCGTGGTCGGCCAGGCGCGAACGCTCGCCGCGCTGAAGCGTGATGTGTCCGGAGTGCGGCCAACCCTTGAATCGGTCGACGACGTAGGTAATGCCTGAACTGCCTTCGGTCAGGTAGGGCGTGTCGATCTGCGCGATGTTGCCGAGGCAGACCACTTTGGTGCCGGGGCCGGCGCGGGTGATGAGCGTCTTCATCTGCTTCGGCGTCAGGTTCTGCGCTTCGTCGATGATGAGGAACTTGTTGATGAAGGTGCGGCCGCGCATGAAGTTGAGCGACTTGATCTTGATCCGGCTGCGAATGAGGTCCATGGTCGCGGCACGGCCCCAGTCGCCACCGTAGCTGCCGCCCGTGCTACCGGTGGTGTTCTTGTCGCTGGTATCGGCCGGCTTGTTGAGAACATCGAGGTTGTCCTCGATCGCGCCCATCCACGGCGTCATCTTCTCTTCCTCGGTTCCGGGCAGGAAGCCGATGTCCTCACCAACCGGCACGGTGACGCGCGTGACGATAATCTCCGAGTAGCGCTTGGTCTCCAGCGTCTGCGTCAGACTGGCCGCCAGCGTCAGCAGGGTCTTGCCGGTTCCGGCCTGGCCGAGCAGTGTGACGAAGTCGATGTCCGGATCCATCAGCAGGTTGAGGGCGAAGTTCTGTTCTCGATTGCGCGCCGTGATGCCCCAGACGGCATTCTTCTGGTGGCCGTAGTCGGTCAGTGTCGCCAGCACGGCGCTCTTGGCCGCGCCTTCACGCACGATGGCCTGAAAAGGCTTCTCGTCGCCGGAATCGATGTAGACGAATTCGTTGATCAGCAGGTCGGGGCAGAGCGGGCCGTTGACCTGGTAGAGCGTGCGCGCATCCTGTTTCCAGGACTTCATGTCCTTGCCGTGCGTATTCCAGAAATCGGCCGGTAGTTCCAGGGTACCCGAGTAGAGCAGGTCAGTGTCCTCGAGCACCTTGTCGTTGAAGTAGTCCTGCGCTTCGAGGCCCAGCGCGCGGGCCTTGATGCGCATGTTGATGTCCTTCGACACCAGAATGACGTGGCGCTTGGGATATTCCTTGCACAGGAACATCAGTACCGAGAGGATGTTGTTGTCGCCGCGTGAGGTGGGCAGCGAGGCGGGCAGGCCGCCGTTCATCGCCTCTGTTTGCAGGTAGAGACGACCGGTCGCCAGGTCGCGCGATGCCGGCGCCAGTTCGATGCCGTCCTTGATCGCGTGTTCGCAGCCGGAAATGATGTCGTCGAGCAGTCGGCTCGCCTGGCGAGCGTTGCGCGCCACTTCCGACATGCCCTTCTTGTTGGAATCGAGTTCCTCGAGCGTCATCATCGGCACGAAGATGTCGTGTTCCTCGAAGCGGTAAAGGCAAATCGGATCGTGCATCAGCACGTTGGTGTCGAGGACGAAGAGTTTGGTCGTCGGCTGGGCAGTCTTCTTGGCGTTCATGGCGAGGTCGGCAAGAGAGCGATGGGAGCCCTCAAGATAATCACGGGCGGGGTGGCGAAAGCGGGGAAAGAAGGCCTGGATTCTGTGGCAGTTCTTGTCATTGCCAGGCGCGTATGGCACTCAGCACCGCTTCGGCGTGGCCGTCGGCCTTCACAGACCGCCATTCGCTGCGGACGACGCCGTTGCCATCGATGAGAAACGTGCAACGTTCGATGCCGCGCACTTCCTTGCCGTAGAGCTTCTTGAGTTTTATGGCATTGAATAGCCGACAGGCCAATTCATCGGTGTCGGAGAGCAGATGAAACGGCAGGCCCAACTTGCTGCGGAAACTGTCGTGCGACTTGAGGCCGTCGCGCGAAATACCGAAGACGGCGCACCCTGCCTCGGCAAATGCGCCGTGGCGGTCGCGGAATTGTGCCGCCTCGGTCGAACAGCCGGGCGTGGCGTCCTTCGGATAGAAGTACAGGACCACAGCCCGGCCATGGTGGGCGCCGAGCCGGAAGACACCGCCTGTTCCGGGCAGCGAGAAATCCGGTACCGTCAATCCGACCAGAGTCTCATTCATGCTGCTTGTCTCCAGGAGGCAAGGAATTCCTCGCCTTGCAACGATAGAGTGCCCGAGCGCCCGGCAAGTTCGCCGCGGACAACTTCGTGGTGCGGCAGTGTGTCCACGTCCAGACCATTGGCCAATTCCCGCATGGTGACGAGGCTATAGCCTTGTTCGTGCCAGCCGGCCAGCAGGCGATCGAGTATCGGCAACAGCTTCATGCCCTCCAGCTCGGCATGCAGTGTGAACACGTGGTCGCCTGGTTCGGCCGTCAGCGCTAGATATCGCTGGTGCAGGTTCGCCTCGTCGAGACCGTCGAGGCCGAGCAATTCGTCCATGGTCGGCAGAGTCGTCGGCAATTGCGGGCAGCGAACGATTTCGCCGTTCCAGACCGGGATGAACGGATGGCTACCGCGGCAATCCGAAGCGTAGGCGAAACCCAGGCGCTGGGTTAGGCGCAGGGCGTGGGCATTCATCTGCCAGCCGGCAGCGCCATGGACCCGCGGTGGCTCGCCGAATATCTCGGTATGGCGCTCGATCGCCAGGTGCATCTGGCGTTCCGTTGCCACGGCATCGGCCTTGGCGACGCCGTCCTGCCAGAGAATATGATCCCAGCAATGGATCCCCACTTCGAAGCCGCTATCCCTGACCTGGCGGAGGATATCGGCGCAGCGACGGCCGATGTCCGGACCGGGCAGCAGCGTGCCATACATCAGGGTCTTGAGGCCGTAGTGGGAAATCACCGATGTGCGCGACACCTTCTTCATGAACCCCGGCCGGAAGGCGCGGCGGATGGCGCGTCCGGTATGGTCGGGGCCGAGCGAGAACAGGAAAGTGGCCCCGGCGTTGTATCGACGCAGCAGTTCGACCAGTCGCGGCACGCCTTCACGCGTACCGCGAAAGGTATCGACATCGACCTTTAGTGCAATGACAGCCATCAGTCCATCAACTGGCGGGCAGCTGCGACGTCGCCGCGATAGGCCTCGAAGATGCCGCGCAGGGCGTCCTCGAAGGTCACCTTCGGCGCCCAGTCGAGGTCAGTCATGGTATTGGCGATCTTCGGTACACGATGCTGGGTGTCCTGATAACCCTTGCCGTAGTACTCGCTGGACGTGGTCTCGACGACTTTGACCTTGGCAACGCTATCCGCATACTCGGGATACTCCTTGGCCAGGTTGAGCATCAATGTCGCGAGTTCGCGGATCGAGTAGTTGTTCTTCGGATTGCCGATGTTGTAGATCTTGCCATTGGCGACGCCGTCCTTGTTCTCGATGATCTTCATCAGCGCGTCGATGCCGTCCGTGACATAGGTGAAGGAGCGCTTCTGGGCGCCGCCATCAACCAACTTGATCGGCTCGCCGCGCACGATGTGGCCGAGGAATTGCGTGATGACGCGCGAGCTGCCTTCCTTCGGCGTGTAGATGGAGTCGAGGCCGGGGCCGATCCAGTTGAACGGCCGAAACAGCGTGTATTGCAGGTCTTCCTGCTGGCCGTAGGCGTGAATGACGCGGTCCATCATCTGCTTGGCGCAGGAGTAGATCCAGCGCGGCTTGTTGATCGGCCCGAGGATCAGTTCGGAATTCTCCGGGTCGAACTCCGGGTCGCGGCACATGCCGTAGACTTCGGATGTCGACGGGAAGATGACGCGCTTCTTGTACTTCACCGCCTGGCGGATGATCGGCAGATTGGCCTCGAAATCGAGTTCGAAGACGCGCAGCGGTTCCTTGACGTAGGTCGCGGGGGTGGCGATGGCCACCAGCGGCAGGATGACGTCGCACTTCTTGACGTGGTACTCGATCCACTCCTTGTTGATCATGATGTCGCCCTCGAAGAAATGGAAGCGAGGGTTGGTCATCAAGTCGGCGACACGCTCGGACTGCATGTCCATGCCGTACACCTCCCAATCGGTGGTGTCGAGGATGCGTTGGGAGAGATGGTGGCCGATGAAGCCGTTTACGCCGAGGATGAGGACTCTTTTCATGAGGGGTCAGCCAAGTGGAATGGATCGGTTGTCGAGTTCGCAGGCGGTCAGTGGTCGGCCGTCAAGTTCGGCAGCCAGTACGCGCAGGCACTGGCCGTCGCCACAGCGCACGTAAAGTGTGCCACCGACGGCGTACAAGCCGCTGCCGTTCGGCGCGTCGCCTGCCGGCATTGTACGCAATAGGCGCAATTGCCCCGCCGGCGTGGCGCAAAAGGCGCCTGGATAGGGTGGTGCGACGGCGCGCACGAGGTTGTGGATTTGCGCCGCTGGCTGCTGCCAGTCGATGCGGCCATCTTCAGGCTTGCGACCGCCAAAGTAGCTGCCCGAGGCAAGGTCGGGCGCGACATGCGGCGCCGTGCCGGCGAGGAGCCTCGGCAGGACGCCGTGAAGGGCCATTTCCGCGGCCAGCGTCACTTTGCCGAATACTTCGCCAGCTGTGTCGTCGGGCAAAATGGGTACCGCCTGCTGGGCGACGACCTCGCCGGCATCGGGCTTCTCGACCATACGATGCAAGGTCGCGCCGGTTTCGCGCTCGCCGTGCAGCACTGCCCAATTGACCGGCACGCGGCCACGGTACTTCGGCAATAGCGAGCCGTGCATGTTGTAGGCGCCGTGCGCTACCGATTCGAGCAGCGCCGGCTTCAGCATCTGCCGGTAGTAGAACGAGAACAGGAAGTCGGCGCGCAGGTCTTCCAGTCGCGCCAGAAAGGCCGGCGTATTGGGGTTTTCTGGCGTGGCGACCGGGATGCCGTATTCCGCTGCCGTGTCAGCGACGCTGTCGAACCAGATCTGTTCCTTGGGGTTGTCCTGGTGGGTGACGACGAGTGCGACGTCGATGCCGTGCGCCAGCAGCACCTTCAGGCAGCGGACGCCGACATTGTGGTAGGCGAAGACGATGGCGCGGGTCATTCCTTCGTCTCGAGCACGGCACCGACGATGTAGCGCGGCCGATGCCGGACTTGCTGGTAGATGCGGCCGACGTATTCGCCGAGCATGCCGACACCGAACAGGGTCAGGCCGATCAGGAAGAAGGCGATGCCGAACAGCGTGAACAAGCCCTCGGCTTCCGGGCCGACGACCAGGCGGCGAATCACCAGGAAGATCACGAATAGAGCGGAGAGCAGCGAAATGGCGATGCCGGTCATGGAGAACCACTGTAGCGGCACGACCGAAAAGCCGGTCATCAAGTCGAAGTTGAGGCGGACCAGCGCATAGAGCGAATATTTCGATTCGCCGGCGTGGCGTTCTTCGTGCGCCACCTCAATCTCGGTCGGCCGCTGTGCGAATGAATAGGCCAGCGCCGGGATGAAGGTATTGACCTCGGCACAACTGTTGATGGCAGCGACGACAGAACGCGAATAGGCGCGCAGCATGCAGCCCTGGTCGGTCATCTTGATCCGGGTGATGCGCTCACGCAGGCCGTTCATGGCCTTCGACGCCCAGCGACGAAAGGCCGAATCCTGCCGGTTCTGGCGGATCGAGCCGACGTAGTCGTTGCCTTCGCGCATCTTGGCGACCAGCTTGGCAATCTCCTCGGGCGGATTCTGCAGGTCGGCGTCGAGCGTGACGACGATCTGGCCGCGACAATGCTCGAAGCCAGCCATGATGGCCATGTGCTGGCCGGCATTGGCGGCGAGCAGAATGACGCGCGTGACATCCGGCCGTTGTTGCCATTGTTCGCGTAGCACCGCGGCCGAGCGGTCGCGGCTGCCGTCATTGATGAAAACGACTTCGTAGCCGGTTGCCAGGGCATCCAGGGCCGGGTAGAGGCGCTCGAAGAGCGCCGGCAGGCCGGCCTCTTCGTTGTAGACCGGAATGATTACGGAGACTTCCGGAGGGCTCATGATTTCTTCAACGCCTCAGTCAAGGCCGAGCATACACGGTCTACGTCTGCATCGGCCATCGCCGGGAACAGCGGCAGCGTCACCGTCCGGCGGCCGATATCTTCAGCGATCGGGAAGTCACCATCCTTGAAGCCGATGTCCCGATACAGGCGGAATAGGTGCAGCGCCGGGTAATGGACGCCAACGCCGATGCCCTGCGCCTTCATGGCAGCGATGAAGGCACCGCGATCCACGCCGGGCGGCAGCAGAGGCTGGAACATGTGCCAGTTGCTGTTGCCGAAATCTGCCGGCGGCAGTTCCAGGCCGAGCGAGCGGTCGATGCGCGCGAAATAGCGGCGCGCCAGGTCGCGCCGCCGGGCGGTAAAGTCGTCAAGGTGCGGCAACTGGCCGAGGCCGATGGTCGCTGCGATGTCGGTCAGGTTCCATTTTCCCCCTGGCACGTCGACCTCGATGCCGCCATCGGGAAAGCGTTTCACTCCTTGCAGGCGCCAGCGCTCGCACAGCGCGGTGTCGATGTCGGGCGGCAGTACCAGCGCACCACCCTCGGCCGTGGTGATGTTCTTGTTGGCATGAAAACTGAAGGAAACGAAATCGCCGATGGCGCCGATGCGGTGGCCATTCCAGGTGCTGCCGAACGATTGGGCGGCGTCTTCGATTACGCGCAGATTGTGCGGGGCGGCGATGGCATAGAGGCGGCTGCGGTCCACCGGCAAGCCGGCCAGATCGATTGGGATGATGGCGCGCGTGGCCGGCGTGATCGCGGCCTCGATGCGCTCGAGATCGATATTGCGTGTCCGTGGATCGACGTCCACCAGGACCGGCTTGGCGCCCACCTCGAGGATCACGTTGGCTGTGGCAACCCATGTTAGCGGCGTCGTGATGACCTCGTCGCCCGGGCCGACGCCAGTCAGGCGCAGGCCGAGTTCCAGCGTTGCCGTGCCCGAGTTGAAGACCCGCACTGGTCGTCCGCCGCAGTACTCGGACAGCGCTGCCTCGAGGGCGAGCACCTTGGGGCCGCTGGTCAGCCAACCGGAGCGCAAGACATCGGCGACTGCGGCGATGGTCGCCTCGTCGATACTGGGTCGGGTGAAGGGCAGAAAGTTCTCGCTCATGACTTGGCTACCAACCAGACGCCAATGATGATGAAGCCGATGCCGAGCAGTTTCTGGCCAGCCAGCGCTTCGCCGAACCAAAAATAGGCGACGACGGCATTGACGACGTAACCGATCGACAGCATGGGATAGGCAACGCTGACCGGTACTCGCGACAGCGCCATGATCCAGACTACGACGCTGATCACATAGCAGCCAAGGCCGCCGAGGATGTGCGGCTCGAGGGCGAGCTTCATGCCGATCGGCAGCACGTTGTCGAGGTGGAAGTCGAATTGGCCGACCGCGTTGGTGCCGGCCTTGAGCAGCAACTGGGCAGCGGCGTTGAGCAGCACGCCGGTGAGGATGAGAGCGAAGCTGACGGCGTTCATGTTGTCTTCCGAACGACGATTCGCCGGCTGTCGCGGGCGATCTCGCGCATCGGCAAGCCCCCGGCGACGAAGTCACTATAGGTGTTCAGGTCCATGACGGCAAAGGCATCCTCGTCGGTCTTCCAGCGTTGTTCGAACTCGGCCACGGATGGTACCCATTTCGCAGGCTCCTGGGCGATGCCGAAGGCGAGTTCGTCCTGATAGTCGACCAGGGTCAGGGTGCGGTCGAGGTAGAAGGGCAGCGTCTGTTCGTACATGCGGACGCTGTAGAACGGCACGCCGGCCGGCAGTTGCGGCTTGACGGTGGCGGCAAGGGCCTTCGCCGACATGAAATGGCCGAAGTGCTGGTGGCCGAGCAGGGCGCCGCTGCCGGCCAGGACGGCACCGACGGCCAGGGAGAGCATGGCGTCGCGGCGGCGCTCGCGGCTGGCAAGTATGATCGCCGCCAGTGCCGAAACCAGCCAGATCAGGGCGGCGATGCGTAGCCAGAGGGCATACCCCTCGGCAGCGGCGCCGGCCGTATCGTCCTCGCCCAGCATTGCCACACGGCCGGCGAACAGACTGGCAGCAAGTGCAATGAAAGCAATGACCGCCAGGTGGGCGAGCAATGCCTTGCGGCTCAAGCTGGTCAGGCCGATGGCGGTCAGCAGTGCCAGCGCGGGAAAGAGCGGCAGAACGTAGGACGGCAGTTTCGACCCCGAGGCGCTGAAGAAGCCGAAGACGACAAGGCACCAGAGCAGGAGAAAGCGCTTGGCTTGGAAGCCGTCACCCTGTCTGGCCCACATCGTGGGGATGGATTGCAGGAACAGCCCCGTCCATGGCAGGGCACCGACCAGCAGCACTGGGATGAAATACCAGGCCGGCTCGTAGCGGCCATGGACAGTGGTCAGAAAGCGCTCGAAATGTTCGTGAATGAAGAAGAAACGGGCAAACTCCGGGTTGGCCAGCGAGACGGCAACGAACCACGGCGCCGCGATTGCCAGAAACAGGGCGAGTCCCGGTAGCGGCGACAACTTGCGCCAGGGCGAGATGTCGCGGCTCAGGATGGAGTAGAGCACCAGCGTGCCGCCCGTCAGCACGAGGGCGGCGATGCCTTTCGAGAGCACGGCCAACGCCAAGGCGGCCCAGGCGACCAGCATCCAGCGACGATCGCCATTCTGAGCGAAAACAAATGACAACACGGCCAGTTCGAGGAAAACGGCGAAACCGGCATCGAGGGCGTTGAAGTGTCCCATGGCCGAGAACAGCAGGCTGCTGGCGAGAACAGCGCCGGCGATGAGTCCGGTCGTGGCATCGAACAGGCGTCGGCCGGCATAAACGGCCAGCAAGATACCGAGGAGGCTGAGCAAGGTTGGCCACAGGCGGGCGGCGAATTCGTTCTGGCCCAGTACTGTGTACGCAGCAGCGGTTGCCCAATATTGCAGCGGCGGCTTCTCGAAATACTTGAGGTCGTCGAGTCGCGGCGTCAGCCAGTCACCGCTGGCGACCATTTCGCGGGCGATCTCGGCGTAGCGGCCCTCGTCGGTCTTGATCAGGTCGCGATAGCCGTTGCCGGCGAACCAGACAATGGCGAACAGGGTCAGCAGCAGCCAGTTCCGGCGGCTCATTCGATGATCAAGGCGGCCACCACGGCGCGGCCCTCGGCCAGCAAGAGGTTGTAGGTGCGGCAGGCGGCACCGGTGTCCATGATTTCCGGCGCCAGACCGGCCTCGACCAGCGCGCGCAGCAACTGGGGCGGCGGAAAGCGCTGGCGCAAGCCGGTGCCGAGCAGAACCACATGACCGGTGAAGGCGGCGAGGCTGGCCAGGTGGCTCTCGTTGAGCACCTCACCCGGGTTCGGGCCCCAGGCGGCATCGATGCCGTCAGGCGTCAGGCGCAGGCTGCGTTGGTAGCGGTGGCCGGCAATCTCGATCCAGCCGGGCCCGTGGGCGGTGACCATGTTCTGGCCGCTGGACGATTGACTGGAGAGTTTCATCAGGAATTCGACGGCTTGGGCAGGGGGTCCGGCCGCGCTCGATTTGCGGCGCAGCATGGGCTTCTGTACGATTATACCTTTTCGCCGTCACGGCCTTCATGCCGCCTTTGGAACGTACATGCCAACCGTATCGAAATCCGCCAAGCTCGCCAACGTCTGCTATGACATCCGCGGTCCCGTGCTCGCCCGCGCCAAACAGATGGAGGACGAGGGTCACAAGATCATCAAGCTCAACATCGGCAATCTGGCCGCCTTCGGCTTCGATGCCCCCGAAGAAATCCAGCAGGACATGATCCACAACCTGCCGGCTTCGGCAGGCTACACCGACTCCAAGGGCATCTTCTCGGCGCGCAAGGCGGTGATGCACTACACGCAGGAGAAGCATATCAAGGGCGTGACGCTGGAGGACATCTACCTCGGCAACGGTGTTTCGGAACTGATCGTCATGGCCATGAACGCTCTGCTCAACGTTGGCGACGAGGTGCTGGTGCCGGCGCCGGACTACCCCTTGTGGACGGCGGCGGTGACGCTCTCCGGCGGCACGCCGGTGCACTATCTGTGCAACGAGGCCAAGGACTGGCTGCCCGACATCGACGACATCGAGGCCAAGATCACGCCGGCCACGCGGGCCATTGTCATCATCAACCCGAACAACCCCACGGGCGCGCTGTATCCGGCCGATGCGTTGCTGAAGATCATTGCCATCGCCCGCAAGCATGGGCTGATCATCTACGCCGACGAGGTGTACGACAAAGTCCTCTACGACGGCAACAGCCATACCTCGATCGCCTCCTTGTCCGAGGACGTGTTGACCATCACGTTCAACGGCTTGTCGAAGAACTATCGCTGCTGTGGCTACCGTGCCGGCTGGCTGGTCGTCTCGGGCGACAAGAAGTCTGCCGCCGATTACATCGAAGGCTTGACCATGTTGGCCTCGATGCGCCTGTGCGCCAACGTGCCCGGCCAGTATGCAATCCAGACGGCACTTGGCGGCTACCAGAGCATCAACGACCTGGTGGTGCCGACAGGCCGCATGTGTCGGCAACGCGACCTGGCGCACGAGTTGATCTCGGCCATTCCCGGCGTCACCTGCGTCAAGCCGAAGGCGGCCTTGTACATGTTCCCGCGTTTGGATCCGCTCATGTATCCGATCGAGGACGATCAGGCCTTCATCCTCGAACTGCTTGAACAGGAGAAGGTGCTGCTGGTCCAGGGCACCGGCTTCAACTGGCCGCATCCCGACCATTTCCGCCTGGTCTTCCTGCCGCACGAGGACGACCTGCGCGAATCGATATCGCGCATCGCCCGTTTTCTCGAAAGCTACCGCAAACGTCACGGCACTTAGGCCACTCGAAACAGCCATGAAACCCATCAATGTAGGCCTACTCGGCATCGGCACCGTCGGCGGCGGCACCTGGACGGTGCTGGAGCGCAACCAGCAGGAAATCACCCGCCGTGCCGGCCGACCGATCCAGATTACCGTTGTCGCCGACAAGAACCTGGAATTGGCCAGGAAGATTACCGGCGGCGGCGTGCGGCTGACCGATGACGCCTTTTCGGTGGTCAGCGATCCGGAGATCGACATCATCGTTGAGTTGATCGGCGGTCGCGGCATCGCCAAGGACCTGATGCTGAAGGCCATCGAGAACGGCAAGCATGTCGTTACCGCCAACAAGGCGTTACTGGCCGTGCACGGCAACGAAATCTTTGCTGCCGCGCAGGCCAAGGGCGTCATGGTTGCCTTCGAAGCGGCGGTTGCCGGCGGCA
>Ga0265325_10000876_pt1 | contig 21726 bp, 20 predicted proteins | sample 41420metaG_FD_202090 | JGI IMG/M metagenome (GOLD analysis project Ga0265325, IMG submission 202090) | Rhizosphere microbial communities from Carex aquatilis grown in University of Washington, Seatle, WA, United States - 4-14-20 metaG | ecosystem: Host-associated > Plants > Roots > Rhizosphere... | reverse complement strand
AGCGGCACGACCTCGGTCGGGGACTCCGGCGGCGCCTGCGGATCCCAGCCGACCGGGGAGATCCGGGTTCGCAGCGCCCGACGTGCAATTAATCGGCCGAGCCGGGTCTCGATCGCCCAATGCACCCGACGCATCGGCGTCGTGTCGCGGTAGTACCACCGGGACGGCCCCGAGACGCTGATCACCGCGTCGACGCCACCGTGCAGCGCGGCGTGCCGGAGCACGACCGTGGCCCCCATCGACCAACCGCAGGTCACTACGGAGCGGTAGCCGAGCCGGCGGGCCGCCACCACCGCCGCGTCGAGGTCGAGGACCTCACGATGCCCGAGGGTCGACTGACCGGTGGAACGCCCATGACCACGGAAGTCGAAGGCGATGACGCCGGCGTAGCGGGCCAGGGCCGCGACGATGGTGCGGATCCCCGGCCGCTCGAGGGACTGGGTGAACCCGTGCGCCACCACGACCACGGTGTCCCGCACCGGCTCGGGCCCGTCGACGTGAATCGCCTCGAGCCGTTCGCCGTCGGCCGTATGCAGGGCGAGCCGATCCCAGGTCGGCGAGGGCGGGGCCGAGGACACTCGGCTATCCTCGCCTAGTCGGGCCCGGGCAGCGCCGCCCCCCGTGGGATTGGCGCCTCGCCGGGCCATTTCTTTTCGCGCCAGTCGCGACACGGTGCCGGCACGTTCACCGGCCGCACCAGTCGGCCGGAAGATGAAAGGATTGCGCCGTGGCGAGCTTGGTGCTCTTGACCGGTGCCTCCGGTGCCTCGACGGACGTGTTGCCGAACCTCGCGCTGCTTCCGCACGTGATCCGCGTGCTGCCGCTCGATGTCGCGCCACTGCTCGACGCGCCGCCCAGCGACGTCATCCTGATCGACGCGCGGCGCGATCTGGCGGCCGCACGCCAGACCTGCCGAGTGCTTCGAACCACCGGCGCGGACGCTCCCCTGCTCGCCGTGGTGACCGAGGGCGGGCTGGCGGCGGTCGCCGCCGACTGGGGTTTCGACGACGTCCTTCTCGACAGTGCCGGACCCGCAGAGGTCGAAGCCCGGCTGCGGATCGCCATCGGTCGCGCAGCGGCCAGCCGCGAATCGTCGCCGACCACCAGCGAAGAGATCCGGTCCGGTGACCTGAGCATCGACGAGGCGACGTACCAGGCGAAGTTGGGAAACCGCGGTCTGGACCTGACCTTCAAGGAGTTCGAGCTGCTGAAGTTCCTCGCCCAACATCCGGGCCGGGTGTTCAGCCGGGCGCAGCTGCTGCAGGAGGTCTGGGGATACGACTACTTCGGAGGCACCCGAACGGTCGATGTCCACGTCCGGCGGCTACGCGCCAAGCTCGGCCCGGACCGCGAAGCGCTGATCGGCACGGTGCGCAACGTCGGCTACAAGTTCGTCGTCCAGCCGCTGACGGCATTGCCGGTGTTGCCGGACGGCAGTGCTGCCGCCGATGTGCGCGACCCCGAATCGGCCGACCCGGCACACACCGCCTCCGTGGACGCTCGGTCGATGCGGTAGACCAATTGTTGTGTCGGCCGGCCGGATCGAGTGGCAACGCGCTCTCACGCCCGACCAGATCGACGATGTGCTGGCTCTGATCGCCCGGGTCACCGAGCTCGAGGGCCGCAAACCGGTATCGGAGCGAGTGGTACTGCAGGTGCGGCGCAGCGACGCCGCGGACACCCGGCACGCGCTCCTGCGATCCGGCGATGATCTCGTCGGCTATGCCCAGCTCGCCGTCGCCGACTCGGTCGCCGAGCTGGCCGCCCTCGACCCCGTCGCGATCAGCACTCTGATCGACGCGCTCGTCGCCGAATCCGGACCGGCGCTTCGCGTCTGGGCTCATGGGCAGTCCGCGGCGAGTGCACCTGTCCTTCGCGGTCTCGGCTTCGCCCCGCAACGCACCCTGCTTCAGCTGCGCCGATCGCTGACCGAACCCAGCCTCGGCGAACCGATCTGGCCGGACGGGGTGACCGTGCGCACGTTCGTCGTCGCTCAGGACGAGGCGGCCTGGCTCGCGGTCAACAACGCGGCGTTCGCCGAGCATCCCGAGCAGTCGAACTGGTCGATCGACGACATCCGCGCACGCGAACAGCAGCCCTGGTTCGATCCGGCCGGTTTCTTTCTCGCCGAACGAGCCGGCGAGGTGGTCGGTTTTCACTGGACCAAGGTGCACAAGCCCGCCGGCGCCGACCACGAGCCGATCGGCGAGGTCTACGTCGTCGGGGTCGCGCCCGCCATGCAGGGCCGGCACCTCGGCTCGGCCCTGACCCTGATCGGGCTTATCCATCTGCGCAACCTCGGGCTGCACACGGTGATGTTGTACGTCGACGAGTCCAACCACGCCGCGGTCAGGGTCTACGAACGGCTCGGCTTCGCTCGTTGGGACGTCGACATCTGCTTCCAGCGCTAGCGCCAGCAATGTCACATTGCCCAGCCAAACTCGGGGGTGGTGTCACATTGCCCCCACGAAGTGCGGGGCAATGTGACATTGCTTGGTAACAGCAGGGCCGGGGGTCAGGCCTTGCGGCGGAGGCGGTCGGCCCAGCGCCGTTGGCTCGGCGGGGTCGCAGCGCTCGGCGTACCCGGGGCGCTCGGCGTACTTGGAGCCGGGTTCGACGACGGAGGCGCTTCGGTCGGATGCGAGGCCGGCGCCGGAGCCGGCGGAGCGTCGTAGTCGGTGGCCGCGATGATCTTCACGATCGCGGCCGCGTCGAGGTCCTCACTGTCCGGAATCTGCGGCACGAAGCCGACCAGTACGCCGTCCCGCAGCACCATCGCCTCGAGACCGGCCGCCCCGTCGTTGTCCCAGATCGCCTCACGGCCGTCAGGGATCACGATCCGGACGCCCACGTTGTAGACCCCGGCCCGGCGATTGACGTGCGCGAAGATCGACCGGGCCCGCAACTGCTCGACCACATCGACCGCGATCGCCTCTTCCATGGCAGCCACGCTATGACGTCGCGCTGTGAAGATCCTTCAGATTCGCCAGGTCAGGTAGTCGGAGGATTCCTCCGCACCCCGTCGGATCCGTTCGATGTCGACTGCCACCATCTGCCGGATGACGTCCGTCAGCGGCGTCTGCGCCGCCCAGCCGAGCTCATGCCGAGCCCGGGACGGATCGCCCAGCAGCTGCTCGGGATCGGCCGGGCGGGCGATGGCCGGGTCCTCCTGCACGTATGCCCACGGATCGTCGATGCCGGCGCAGGCGAACGCGGTCGTGACGAAGTCGCGAAGCGACGTCGCGGCCCCGGTCGCGACCACGTAGTCCTGCGCGGTCGGCTGCTGGAGCATCAACCACATCGCCCGCACGTAGTCCGATGCGGCACCCCAGTCGCGTCGTACGTCGAGGGTGCCGAGCCTGAGCTCGGTGCGCAGACCGGCCGAGATCTCGGCCGCGGCGCGGGTGATCTTGCGGGTGACGAACTGCGGGCGCCTCAGCGGACTCTCGTGGTTGAACAAGATGCCGTTGCAGGCAAACAAGTCGTACTGGGTGCGGAACCGCACAGTGCTGTCGTGCGCGATCCGCTTCGCATAGCCGTACGGGCTCTGCGGCGCGCGCGGCGTGCCCTCGCTCAGCGGCTGCGAGTGAGCCGGGCCGAAGATCTCGGCGCTCGACGCCTGGAAGAACCGCGGGGCCTGGCCGCACTCGTCGCGATAGCGAACCAGGATCTCCAACAGCCGGCCGACCGAGGTCCCGTTGACCTCACCCACCTCGCGCGCGTCGTCCCACGACGAGCCGACCGAGCTCAGTGCAGCCAGGTTGTAGACCTCGTTCGGCCGGACCGAGAAGACCAGCCGCCGCATCTCGGCGACGTCGCGAACGTCGACCTCGACCACATCGACCCCGTGGAGGTACGGCGCGTAGTGCGTCGCCGCCTCGCTGCCGGGCGGCACCGTGCCGGTGATCCGGTAGCCCTGGCCGCCGAGGAACTGGGCCAGGTAGATCCCGTCCTGACCGGCGATGCCCGTAATGAGCGCATCCCTGTCCACGCGCGCAGACACTACAGTCTCAGCGGACGAGCCACCGAGAGGGATGAGATGCCGAAGCGTGCCCTGATCACCGGAATCACCGGTCAGGACGGCTCGTACCTTGCCGAGTTGCTGCTCGACAAGGGATACGAGGTGCACGGGATCATCCGGCGTGCGTCCACGTTCAACACGCACCGCATCGACCACCTCTACGTCGACGCGCACGACCCGAGTGCTCGGTTGTTCCTGCACTTCGGCGATCTCACCGACGGCACCCGGCTGGTCACACTGCTCACCAAGGTGCAGCCGGACGAGGTCTACCACCTGGCGGCGCAGACCCACGTGCGGGTGTCGTTCGACGAACCGGAGTACACCGGGCTGACCACCGGGCTCGGCACCACCCGGCTGCTCGAGGCGATCCGCGCGACCGGTCTCGCGACCCGCTTCTACCAGGCGTCGTCGTCGGAGATGTTCGGCGCAGCGCCCCCGCCTCAGGACGAGTCCACCCCGTTCCACCCTCGATCGCCGTACGGCGTTGCCAAGGTCTACTCGTACTGGATGGCCCGCAACTACCGGGAGGCCTACGGGTTGTACGCGTGCAACGGCATCCTGTTCAACCACGAGTCACCGCGCCGTGGCGGCACCTTCGTGACCCGCAAGATCACCCGCGCGGTCGCCGCGATCGCCGCCGGCGAGCAGGAGCACCTCTACCTCGGCAACCTCGACGCGATCCGGGACTGGGGCTACGCCCCCGAGTACGTCGAGGCGATGTGGCAGATGCTCCAGCAAGACGAACCCTCCGACTACGTGATCGCGACCGGTGCGCCGTACTCGGTGCGTGACTTCGTGCAGTACGCCTTCGACCATGCCGGGCTCGACTGGCAACGACACGTGCGATTCGACGAGCGCTACCTGCGACCGGCCGAGGCAGATGCCCTCGTCGGCGACGCGAGCAAAGCGGCGACCGAGCTCGGCTGGAAACCGAACGTGTTGACGCCCGACCTGGCCCGGATCATGGTCGACGCGGACCGCGCGATGCTCGACGCACATCCGACGGAACCGGCCGAGCGGCCGCGCACCTAGGGACCGGCGACACCGATCAGGTGCAGGCGCGGCAGCGGCCGAGCGCGATCCGCGATCGCTCGCTCACCGGCATGTCGCGGTGGCAGACCGAGCAGACGAACGTCTCCTCCGGCTCCTCGGGCTGGGCGCGGCCGACCTTGGTCAGCGCCGCGGCTCGCGCCCGCTGAAGGCGCTCGCGGGCAGAACCGCTCGTCGTTGCCATGACCACCATCTAGTGAGTAGTACTCGGACCGCAGAGTCGGACGAATCTAGGCAATTCATCGACACCGAACCTGAACGGATGCTGACCCGTTCGGAGCGGTTCGGCCCGCTCACCGGCGCAACCGGTCCTCAGCCGTCTGGCGCCGCGCACGGTCCGGGCCCGCGGTCGGCCCTCATCCGGCCGTACCCGGGATGCACGCCGCGCGTGAGGCCCTGACCGTCGGCGATCCGGTGCAACAGGTCGGAGAGCTCCTGCCGCTCGGCCGCGGTCAGCGTCGCGAGCAGGTCGCGTTCGGCCTGGCGACCCACCGTCGACAGCTCGTCCAGCATCTGCTCACCGGCGTCGCTCAGATACAGCAGGTGCACCCGCCGATCCCGTTCGTCCCGCCGGCGCTGCACCAACCCCCGCGACTCGAGCTCGTCGATGAAGCCCACCATCCGGCTGGCCGGCACGCCGAACTCGTCGGCGATCGCCTGCTGGCTGCGACCGGGAGATTCGCCAACGGCACGCAGTACGCCGACCTGCGGAGGAGTCAGGCCGGTCGATTGGATTCGCTGGGCATAGGTGAACGCAGAATGGGCACCTAGCTGGGAGAGCAGGAAGCCGACGCCGATCACCCGGGGCCGAGCAGTGCGCGCCGAGGGCTTGCCACGCTCCGCCATGGACCACAACAATACCTTTTGCCAAATCATTCGTCATGTGAAAGGTTTTTGGCTGGAACGAGTTGGCAGACTCGGGTGATCGGTGGGACAGAGGGGCATCGGGATGAGCGAGGGTTCGAACCGCGGGTCGCGGACCGTGATCGGTCGAGTTGCGGAGTTCGTGCTGACCCATCGTCGCTGGGTGATGATCGGCTGGCTGGTCATCTTCCTGGCCGGTGGCGCGGCGGCCTCAAAGGTCTCCAGCCGGCTCTCGGTCGACTTCTCACTCCCCGGCCAGCCCGGCTACGAGACCGCGAAACAACTCACCGCGGTCTACGGCCCCAACGCAACGATCGGGTTCACCAGCATCGGCGTGCTGACTCCGCCCGCCGGTCACGACGCTGCCCAGGAGAGCGCCTCGCTGACCCGCGCAGCAACCGCGATCGAGTCGGCGCTGCCCGGCACCCGGGTCGTTGATTACGCCAACACCCACGACCAGCGCTTCATCGGGTCCAACCAGCGCACGACGGTGGCCCTGATCTTCAGCCCACAACCGGTGTCATTCTCCTCGGACCCGACTCCGACCCTGAAGCACTCGCTCGCGACCGCACTGCCCGGCTGGCAGACCGGGATCACCGGGCTGAACCAGCTCTCGGCCGGCGGCGACACGAACGGGCCGGGCGTGTTGGCCGAGACGCTGATCGGCGGAGCCGGCGCGCTGATCGTGCTGGCCTTTGTGTTCGCTTCACTGCTCGCGTTCGTGCCGTTGCTGATCGCCGCGGTGTCGATCCTGACGACCTTCCTCGTCGTACTCGGCCTCACCACCATCACCGAGGTGTCGTTCATCGTCGAGTTCCTCGTGGCCCTGGTGGGTCTGGGCCTGGCGATCGACTACAGCCTGTTGCTCGTCACCCGTTGGCGCGAAGAGCGCGAGCACGGCCTGTCCAACCACGACGCGGTGGTGCGCGCGGCCGAGACCGCGGGCCGAACGGTCGCGGTTTCCGGCTTCACGGTTGCGATCGGCTTGTTCGCATTGATCATCCTGCCGGTGCCAGGGCTACGAAGTGTCGGGATCGGCGGAGTGCTGATCCCGCTGGTCTCGACCACGGTCGTCCTCACCCTGCTGCCGGCCCTGCTGGGCGGCATCGGTCCACGCGCCGACTGGCCACGGATCCGGCACGAAGCGAACGCCAGCCGCGCGTGGACCCGCTGGGCCAAGCTGATCGTGAAGCAACGGTGGATCGGTGCCGGCGTGGCGGTCGTCCTCCTCGCCCTGCTGCTGAGTCCGATCTTCGGGCTGAGGGTCGGTGAGACGAGCGTCTCGGCTCTGGCTCAGAACGGCTCGGCGCACGACGTCTACACCCAGATGACGAGCCAAGGGATCAGTCCTGGGATCCTCACGCCGCTCGATGTGTTCACCACGTCGCGGGCCGCGCCTGCCGCGCTCAAGGCGGCCGGCCAGGCGAGCGGGGTCAGCACCGCCACGCTGCCCGACGGGCCGACCGGCTCCCGGCGCGGCTATGCCGACATCATTGCGATCCCCGACGTCGTGACCGTCAACAGCCAGACCCTCGCGCCGGTGCGCAGCGTGCAGGCGAAGGTGAAGGGCATCCCAGGGGTGATCGGGGTCGCCGGCGACGGTCCGGTCCAGCAGGACTACATCCACGCGGTCTACGGGAACTTCCCGCTGATGTTCACGTTGATCGCGCTCGCCACGTTGATCCTGCTCATGCGCGCGTTCCGCTCGTTCGTGCTCGCCGTGAAGGCGGTCATCCTCAACCTGGTGTCGATGGGAGCGACGTTCGGTTTGCTGACGTTCTTCTGGCAGGAAGGCCACGGCTCGACCGCGCTGTTCGGTGTACCGGCAACGGGCGCGATCACCTTCTGGATCCCGCTGATGGTCTTCGCGTTCCTGTTCGGCCTTTCGATGGACTACGAGGTCTTCATCCTGAGCCGGATCCGCGAGGAGTACGACGGGGCGCCCGCGAACGGCACCCAAGCCGCGGTGGTCCGGGGGCTCGGACGGACCGGACGGCTGGTGACCAGCGCGGCGCTGATCCTGTTCCTGGCATTTGCGTCGCTCGCCTCAGGGCCGGACACCGACATCAAGGTCCTGGCGACCGGCCTCGGGGTCGGCATCCTGCTCGACGCGACCATCGTGCGCGCATTGCTCGTGCCGGCGTTGATGGCACTGATGGGCCGCTGGAACTGGTGGCTGCCGGACTCCTTCGCCCGCGTCCTACGGGTCGCGCCGAGCGCAAGGCCCGCGGCAACCGTTACGACCTAGTGCCCCGTCAACACGTAGTGGCGAACGCCGTCGCGAACCGAGCGGGTCGCTCGACCCTGGGCCACCAACAGGTCCAGGTGCGCACCGCTCTCGCACACCGCGAGGAACTGGTTGAACACGTCGAGATCGGCAAACGCACGGGCGTGCCGCGTCCAGGTGACCACCGCCGCCACGGCGGCGGCGGTGTCGGCACCCCACCCGAGCGCGGCGGCCATCGCGTCGAGGCGCAGCCGGTGATGCTCGACCAGCTCGTCCACCCGGTCATGGACGCTCGAGGTGACCGGCCCGTGCGCGGGCAGGAGCATCGCATCCGGGCGGGCACGGACGATCGCGAGTGAGGCCAAGAACGCCCCGAGCGGGTTGTCGGCCAGCGCCGGCTCGAAGCCGATCGACGGGGTGATCGTCGGCAGCACGTGGTCGCCGGCGAACAGGAGGGCACCGGGGGTGTCGAAGAACACCACGTGCCCTCGGGTGTGCCCGGGCGTCTCCACCACCTCCAGCGACCGGGTGCCCGCGATCACGACTTCGTTCGGGGTGAACCAGTCGTCGGGCAGCTCCCAGTCGCTCAGGTCGATCCGGCCGTGGTGCTGCGCCATCCGGTCGGCAACGTCACCCGCACCGAGCTCGCGAAGATAGGCGATCTGCTCCTGGGCGATCGCCCGGCCCGGGCGCATGGTCGTCTCGAGGGACCAGCGTTCCTCCGCGCCGAGCGTGACGCGGGTGCCGAACTCGCGGCGAAGGTGGACCGCTTGGCTGTAGTGGTCGCGATGCATGTGCGTGACGAGGAAACGCCGGACGTCGGCAAAGTCGGTGCCGAGCTCGCGAAGACCGGCCCGCAACTGTTCCTTCCCGGCCGGGATCGCCCACCCGGAGTCGATCAGGGTCGGGCCGCCGGCTCCGGCAATGGCGTAGACGTTGACCGCGCGCAGACCGTCGTTCGGGAGCGGCAACGGAATCCGGTGCACGCCGGGCGCGACCTCGTAGACGCCCGGGGTGGTCCAGTCCGTTTTCGTCACTCGACCTGTTTACACGTCCGGGTCGGACTGCCTCGCGATCAGGTCGGGGGTGTCACGAATCGGGTGGCCGCATACCCGTGCGCCTGGGTCCGCGGCAAGACCACGCGATAGCGGACCGGGCGCTGAGCCGGCACCGGCACGGCAAACAACGCATCGCCCGACGCGTCGAGCTGCATGGTGGCCACACCCACCCAGCCGGTTCGGGCCCGTCGCTGAAGCATCACCACGTCGCCCTGCTGCGCTCCGTCCGTCGTGATCGACGCGTCGTACGACGAGCCCTGCACCGACAGCGTCGCCGACACCGTCGGCATCACGACGACGAGGACCGGCGCGCTGCGAACGCCTTGCCCGGACACCAGCCGCAACCGCACTGAGTGGGTCAGGTCCCCGGCGGTCAGGTCGACCGAGCCGTCGGAGCCGGTGAGACCCATGTCGACCTGGCTCAGCGTGCTCTGCCCGGTCAGCCGCTCCATCAGCCAGATCCGGTGCCCGGCAATCGGCTCGCCGGTCGAGGTCGCCAACCGCCCCAACACGGTGACCGAACCGTCGACCGGCACGCTCGACGCCGACAGCGTGATCGTGATGGAGCCCAGCACCGGCGGCGTCAGGGTCGGAGTCGGCGTGGGGGTAGTGGTCGGCGTCGGGCTGGTCGACGGCGGTGGCGAGGAGGCCACGGTCGTCGGCGAACTGCTCGGCGACGTACTCGGCCTGCCGCCGCCGCTCTGCTTGCCGGACGGCTTCGCCTTCGGGGTCGGGGTGGACGTCGGGGTCGGTGTCGGCGCCGGCGTCGGCGCGCCGGCGACCGGCGGTGTGCTCAGCTGACCGAGAGCCTGCTGGACGCCTGGGGACGGCGTGCCGCCGTGATGCCCTCGGGCGCTGTGCTTGTGATGGACCGCGGTCGGCGCCGGGATCCCGGCCCAGCCTCCGACGTCGTTGAAGACCCGCTGAACCTGCGACGGCAGCGCGGCGGTGTATGCCGCGGCCACCCCGCCGGAGAACGCGATCGCGATCGCCAGGGTCGAGCCACCCACGCCGAGGCGACCGGCGAAGCGGCGCCGGGACCGGGTCGGGACCGCCGCGCGGAACGCGGCCAGCGCCCCCGCCTCACCGGCCAGCTCGTCGGCGGTGCCGGGCGCGGTCAGGGCCTGAACGACCGGGTCGTCCTGCCAGGCGGTCAGGTCATCCTTGCGACGACGCACTCAGACCACCTCCGCCGGTTGGACTCGCGGATCGCGGGACAGTGCCCGCAACCCTCGGTGAACACTGACCCGGACCGCGCCTGGTGACTTCCCCACGATGTCTGCGACGGTCGCGACGTCGAGCCCGGCGATGACCCGGAGCGCGACCAGCTCGGCCTGCTCCGACGGCAACGAGGCGACCAGGGCAAGCGCCTGGTCGGTTGAGATCCGATCCATCGCGACGGACTCGGCCGACGCGACGAGCTGCGGCCTGGCGGCGCTGCTGACGTCCGCGATCGGGACGACCGGTCGAGCCGCCTTCGACCGAGCCGCATCGATCGCCCGGTTGCGCGCAACCGTGAACAGCCAGGCCCGGAAGCCGTCGGCGGTCCCGATGAAGCTGGGCAGGTCCCGCACGATCTGAAGCCAGGTCTCCGCCGCGACGTCCTCGCAGCCGTCGCCGCTGTGCACCCGCAGGTAGCGCAGCAAGCGCGGCTGCAAGGTCCGCCACAACTCCAGGAAGCCCGACTCGTCGCCGGCCCGGGCCCGCGCAAGGGCATCGTCCAGCACCCCGTCGACCTGGCTCGGAGGTGAGCCAGGTCGACGGGCGCGCGACGTGAGGTCCGATTCGATTCGAACCGTCCCCTTCCCATGACCTCGTCGAGCCGGACCATTTGCCTCTCTTAGGAAACGGTGACAGTAACGATGCCGCTCTGGCAACCGTCGTAGATCGGACCACCCGCAAAGACCAGTTGGTAGTCCTCGGACACGCTCGGCGCCGGCTCGTCGAAGGCGACCGCGCCGTTCTTGTCGGCGCGCTCGCTTGCCACCGCGGTCCAGGTCGTCGTACCGCTGGGCCGTTCCTGCAAGGTCACCTTGCGGTGCGCGAGACCTTGCCCACCACCGCGCAAGTCACCGCTGATGAGCTCGTCACCGGTCTTGCGGACCACCCGAGCGCGGATCGACAGTGAGCTCGGGAGCAGCACGTGCACGGTCGCGATCGCGCTGCGGGCGCCGTTGTCGGTCTCGGTCTTCTTGAACACCAGCGAGTAGTGCGTCGTCACGGCGGGCGTGACGATGAAGCCGACACTGCCGTCGGCGGCGGTGATCCCGGTGCCGAGCTGCGTCCACCCGTGGTTTCCGTGCCGGCCGAGCAGGCCGACGGTCTGGCCGGCGAGCGCGGTGCCGTTGAGGCTCAACACCCCGGAGACCGTGTCCGAGTCGCCCGGCTGGATCGAGCCGGCGCTCAACGCGATCGTCAGGGACGTCGTGTTACGCACCCGTACGACGGCGACCGCGCTGCGCGAGGCCTGCTGGAACGGGTTGCCGGCGAAGGCCAGGACGTAGCGGGTGGTCACCGACGGGCTGACCTGGAAGCCGACGCCGCCGTTGGCTCCGGTGCGGTGGACCTTCTCCTTCGTCCAGGTGGTGCTGCCCTGTGGCTTGTCGAGCAGGACGATGCGGTGGTCGGCGACGTGTCCGTCGCTGGCCTGGAGCACGCCGGTGATCAAGTCGCCGCCACCCGGATTGATGCTGGCGTGGGCGACTCGAATGGACAGCGAGGTATGAGCCTTGGGCGAAGCGGATGCTGCCCCCGCAACCAGCACCACACCACTGAAGGCGGCTACGGCGAGTGCCGTTACTGCCGCCGTTCGACGAGGACGATTCATCGTCATCGGGTTCCCTCTCTTGGACATGCCCCGAAGGGCTGGATCGTGCATCACCTCTGACAGCGGATCGGCCCGCCGATCTGTTACACCGCGCTCGGGACCCGGCCTGCGGTGTCGTACCGTCATTGCCCGTGACGACGGGACCGGGCCGGTGACCCTGACCTACCGCGACGCGACCCTCGACGACGTGGCCGCGGTCGTCGCGCTGGTGCAGTCCGCCTACCGCGGCGAGGCGAGCCGGGCCGGCTGGACGACCGAGGCGGACCTGCTCGACGGTCAGCGCACCGACCCCGACGACGTCCGCGAGATCATCGAATCGCCGGACTCGAGGATCCGGCTCGGGCACGACGACGCCGCCGGCCTCGTGGTCTGCTGCCAGCTGGAACGCAAACCGGGCGGTTCATGCCATTTCGGCATGTTCGCGGTCTCGCCCACCCGCCAAGCCGGCGGAATCGGCCGCGAAATGCTCGCCGAGGCCGAACGGATCGCCGCCGACGAGCTCGGCGCCCACACCATGGAGATGACCGTCATCACGCAGCGCAGGGAGCTGATCGCGTGGTACGAGCGCCGTGGCTACACGGTGACCGGGGAGAGTCGGCCGTTTCCCCACTCTGACGAACGGTTCGGTCTGCCACGGCGTACGGATCTCGTCTTTGAGGTGCTGGCCAAGCCGCTGGGTTGACCAATCCGGCCCGCTCAGAAGATCGCCAAGTACGCTCACCGCGCATGAGCAGCCCGTCGCCGAGCAGCGCCGCCTTCACGGTCGGCGACCGCGACGTGATGGCGGTCATGCTCGAGCGACGCCGGGCCGGTACCAAACCCGGGTGCCATGACGACGGAAACCGGGTGGCCCTCGTCATCGAAGGCGGCGGCATGCGCGGCGTCTACGTCGGCGGGATGGCCCGCGCGATCGGCGCGCTGGGCCTGCGCGACAGTCTCGACGAGATCTTCGCGGTCTCGGCCGGCGCCTTCACCGGCACCGGCCTGGTCTGCCGGCGCACCGACCACCTGGCCAGGGCCTACTACGACGACCTCGCCGTCGGCGCGTTCGTCGACTTCGGGCGCATGCTGGCTGGTCGCGGACCGCTGGTCTCGCTCGACTTCCTGCTCGACACCGTGATGATCGACAAGCACGGCTTCGAATGGGCCCCACTGCTCGAGAGCGACCTGCCGCTTCATCCGGTGGCAACCGCGCTCGACACGCTGTCGGCGAGCGTGCTCGGCGACCTGCTCACCGCGGACGACTGGCGGCAGGCGCTGCTCGCGTCGGCCCGGATTCCGTACTGGGCCGGCCCACCGATCGAGCTGCACGGGCGACGCTGGGTCGACGGGTTCGTCACCGACCCGCTCCCGGTTGCCCGCGCCGTCGATGGCGGTGCCACCCATGTCCTCGCCCTGCTCGCCCGGGCCCCGGAGGAGCGACTGTCCCCGTCGAGCCGGGTCTCGCCGCCGATGCGCGCCCACCTCAACAAGCTCGCGCCCGGCCTCGCCTCGGCGATGACGCAGCGAAGTCGCCACCACCAGGACGCGACTGCCTTGATCGGCGGGCTGGTCCGGCGGGGCAGCGCGCGCGTCATGGGGTTGCGGCCGCTCCGGGGTTACGGGATCCGGTCGCTGACGAGCAACGTCGCACGGCTCAAGCTCGGCGGCGACTCGGGCGAGGCCGCCGTACACCGAGCCGTCGCCCTCGCCACTCCCTAAGCAATGTCACATTGCCCCCGCATTCTGTGGGGTGATGTCACATTGCCCCCACGAAGTGGGGGGCAATGTGACATTGCTTTGAACGACGGTTAGCCGCGGGGGACGGCAAAGGTGGTCAGCCTGGCGCCGCCGATCGCCAGCTCCGACCACGGCACCGGTACGTCGAAGCAGGCGATCCCGCTGGTCTGAAACGCGCGGGCGACCGCATGGCTGGCCGCCTCATCGCCCTCGCCGTCGTCAAGACCCCGCGCGAACTCGCCCATCGACGGGTTGTGCCCGATCAGCGCGAGGGTGCCGACCTCGTCCGGGGTCTCGTGCACGATCGCGAGCAGTCCGCCGACCGTGTTGACGTAGATCCGGTGGTCGGCGACCAGCTCCGGCGTCACCCCGAGCTCGCCGCTAATGACGTCCCAGGTCTGCCGGGTGCGGGTCGAGGTCGACACGACGACCCGATCCGGAATCACCGCGGCCGCAGCCAGCCAGCGCGCCGCGGCCGCCGCGTCGGACAACCCGCGATCGGACAGCGGCCGGCCGTGGTCCATCTCGCCGGCGACCGCCTTGGAGTGCCGGATCAGCACCAGCCGTCGTGACGTCATCCGACCAGCCCTTCCAGCACTGCACAGACCAGGCCGCCCAGCGCGGTCAAGTCATAACCACCTTCCTGGACTGCGACGCAGGGCGCAACGCCTGCGAGCAACGCACCGGCGCGGCGGAAGCCGTCGAGGGTCACCTGCAGCGGGCTCTCCGGGTCGACTGCGGCTGCATCCACGCCGAGCGAGACCACGATCGCATCCGGCCCGAACCGCTCCACCGCGCCGCGGATCCCGGCCAACCCGGCCAGCCAACCGTCGTCGCCGGTGCCGGGCGCGAGCGGCACGTTCATCGTCGTACCCTCGCCGTTGCCCCGCCCGCGCTCATCGGCAAAGCCCAGATAGTGCGGGAACCAGCCGGCGCCGGGATCGACGTGCAGCGACGCGTAGTGGACATCGGCTCGGTCGTAGAACACCGACTGCGTGCCGTTGCCGTGGTGGGCATCGATGTCGATGACCGCGACCCGGGTCGCGCCGCCCTCGAGCATCGCCTCGACCGCGATCGCTGCATTGTTCAAGTAACACGACCCGCCGAACCCGTCCCGGGTCGCGTGATGTCCCGGCGGGCGACACAGCGCGTACGCCGCATCGGCGCCGGCCATGACGAGTCGGGCCGCGGTCGTTGCGACATCGACCGCGGCCCGGGCCGCTTCCCAGGTGCCCGGGCCGATCAGCGTCATCGTGTCGTAGCAGTAGCGCCCGGCGCGGGCATGCGTCGCGGCCGGCTCGCGGGCCGGCAGGCCGTCGAGCATCGCCGACGTCGGGAAGACGTAGGGAACCACCCGGTTCTGCCCCGGATCCTCGGGGAAGCCGGCCGCGACCCAGCGATCCCACGCGCTCGCGAGATAGTCGAGCAGTTCCGCGCTGTGCACCTGCTGCAACAACCGGTCGTCACACCGCTCGGCGACGACCTGCTCGGCGCCCGCGGCGACCGTCGCCGCTCGCACCACCTCGACCCGCTCGGGCAGCTCGGTGCCCGGCGTCCGCACGCCGACCCAGATCTCGGCGTCCGGCACGTGCCGCAGGCACTCGTCGCTGCTGACGACCGGAACCCGCAAGGTCATGGCCAACGACCCCTTCTGACGGCATGCTGGGCGGCGTGCGTGTTGCTGACTTGGGAATCAGTATCGGCCAGCTCCCGACCGGCCCGACCAACTCGGTGCTGGATGTGCCGAACGTCGGGTTCGGTCACACCACGATCTGGCGCGACGACCCTGATCCACCGGGCGGCGACGGCACTGCCCGCACCGGCGTGACCGTGGTGGATCTCGGCGGCAACGCGTTCACCGCACCGATCCCGGCCGGGGCGGCGGTCTTGAACGGCTGCGGAGAGTGCACCGGGATCACGCCGATCCGCGAGTGCGGCGCGATCGAGACCCCGATCTTCCTCACCTCGACGATGCAGCTGGGTCGCGTGTACGACGCGGCGATCGAGATCCTGGTCGGCGAGGAGCCTGAGATCGGCGTCAACGACGTCACCATCCCGGTCGTCGCCGAGTGCGACGACAGCTTCCTGTCCGACCCCCGCCGGGTGCGGGTCACGGTCGACGACGTCCGCGCGGCGCTCACTCGGGCTCGGGCCTCCACCGGTGGCACGGAGTTCGCCGAGGGCGCGGTCGGCTCCGGCACCGGGATGAGCGCGCTCGGCTACAAGGGCGGTATTGGGACCGCCTCGCGGTTGTTGCCGGCTGGCCACACGGTCGGCGTGCTCACGATGACGAACTTCGGCGATCGGCATCGGTTGACGGTCGGTGGCGTACCGGTCGGTCGGTTGCTTCCCGAGCCGGGCGACAGCGGGCCGCCTCGGCCCGCGGGCTCGTGCATCGTGGTAGTCGTCACCGACGCTCCGATCGATCCCGTCGGCTGCGAACGGCTGGCGCGCCGCGCCGGTCTCGGGCTGGCCCGGGTCGGCAGCACCGCCTCCAACGGTTCGGGCGAGATCTTCCTCGCGGTCGCGACCGGCCTCCGTGCTCCGCGCGGCGCACCGCCGGCCGGGATCCCGTTAACCGGCCCCGCCCTGGACCCGTATTTCGAAGCGGTGGTCGACACCACGGAGGAGGCCGCGCTCAACAGCCTGCTCGCGGCCACGACGGTCGTCGGGCGGGACGGCAACACCTCGCACGCGCTGCCGTTCGACGACCTACGCCGCCTCGTCGCCGACGCCCAGCTGGGCCCGCATGCCTGAAGGTCGCACCAGGCCGGCCTGGATCCCGATGGCCGACGGCGCCCGGCTGGCCGCGACCCTCTACCTGCCGGCCGGCGACGCGCCGACGGCGGCGATCCTCGAGGCGCTGCCCTACCGCAAAGACGACCTCACCGCCGGATACCGGCCGGAGTACGTCCGGCTGCGCGACGAGTACGGGTACGCCGTCGTGCGCATCGACGTGCGCGGCACCGGGTCGTCGAGCGGGATCGCCACCGACGAATACCCGGCACAGGAGCAGCACGATCTGTCCGAGGCGATCGCGTGGATCGCCGACCAACCATGGTGCTCGGGTGCGGTCGGGATGTACGGCACGTCCTACAGCGGCTTCAACTCGCTGCACCTGGCCGCGGTTCGCCCGCCGGCGCTCAAGGCGATCATCGCGATCTACGCGAGCGACGACCGCTACACCGACGACGTCCATTACATGGGCGGTCTTGTTCGGGTGCTCGACCTGGTCGACTATCCGACCTACATGGTCGCGATGAACGCGCTGCCGCCGGTGCCTGCGACGGCCGGCGACGCTTGGCGGGACGAGTGGCGCGAGCGGATCGAGCGAACCGAGCCCTGGCTGCTGCGCTGGCTGGACGAGCAGCGCGACGGCCCCTACTGGCGGCAGGGCTCGGTCCGGCCGGCGTACGACCAGATCCAGGCAGCGACGATGCTGGTCGGCGGCTGGGCCGACGGCTATCGCAACAACACCTTCCGGACCGTCGAGGCGCTCGCGGCGGCCGGTGTTCCGCACCGGCTGCTGCTCGGCCCGTGGAGCCACGCCGCGACGAGCACCGCGCTGCCCGGCCCGCGGATCGACCTGGTGCCGGAGATGGTCCGCTGGTGGGACCGCTGGCTCCGCGACGTCGACAACGGCATTGACCACGAACCGCCAATCACCGTCTTCGCCCGGCGATCGAGCCCGCCCGAGCCCGACCTCGACGAGGTAGCCGGACAGTGGCGCAACGAACCGGGCTGGCCGCTCGAACGCGCGCGCGACGACGTGCGCCCGCTGGGCACCGGCCTGGCCACCCACCGGGTGATCCCGGACACCGGCACCGCCGCCTGGATCTCGTGCGCCGGGCATCTGCCCTGGGGTCAGCCCGGCGACCAGCGCCGCGACGACGCGCAGTCCCTGACCTGGGAATGGCCGGCCGGCGACCTCGAAATCCTCGGCCACCCCCGCCTCGCCGCGCGGGTCGGCGCCGATACTCCGGTGGCAACCCTCGCGGTCCGGCTCTGCGACGTCTTCCCGGACGGCCGCTCGACCCTGATCACCCGCGGGGTGCTGAACCTGACCCGACGCGACAGCCTCGAGCATCCGCAACCGTTGCCGAACGGCAAGCTCGTCGATGTCGAGGTCGAGCTGGAAGCGACGTCGTGGACCTTCGATCCCGGGCATCGCCTGCGGCTCGCGGTCAGCGGCACCGACTGGCCCAACACCAGCGCGCCACCCGCGCCGGTCACGCTCACCCTGGACCTGGACGGCTGCGCGCTGCACCTGCCGCGGATCGACGGCCCGTCGCCGTGTCCGGCCCCCCGGCTCGTCGCCAGCACCGACGAACCCCATGAGCCGGCCGACGTCCTCTGGTCGGTGCAGCACGACGTTCTTCGCCGTGAAACCGCGTGCGTCGTCGACCACGGATCCACGTACGACGAAGCCGGGGTGACCTGCACGGAGCGCTACACCGGCCGGGTCGGGGTCAACACCCGGACCTTCGCGCAGCAGGTCGAGGCGACCGCGAGCTTCCGGCTGGTCTGGCCCGAGGCGACCGTGAGCAGCCGGGCCGAGCTGCGGGTCACCGCGACCGCGACCGACTTCGACGTCGATCTCACGCTGACCTGTTTCGACGGCGACGACATCGCCGCGAAGCGCCAGTGGCAGCGCCTGATCCCCCGGGATCTCGGGTGAGCCAGGCGGTGACTCCGCCGTGGCGGTGAGGCAGGCGGTCAGCGTCCGCCGCGAAGAGATCCTGCGCGCGGCGGTCGAGCAGATCACCGAGCGCGGCTTCAGCAACACCCGAGTGGTCGATGTCGCCAAAGCGCTGAACGTCAGCACGGCGCTCGTCTTCTACCACTTCGAGTCGAAGGACCGCTTGCTCTCAGAGGCCTTCAGCTATGCCGCCGAGCGCGACCTCGAGCAGCTCGACCGGATCCGGTCGTCACGGACCTCTGCGGTCCGACGACTGAGCCGGATTCTCGGGTTGTACGGACCGGGGAGCGCGCCGACCCAGGCCTGGCCGCTGTGGATCGATGCCTGGGCCGCGGCGTTGCGGGTGCCCGAGCTGCAGGTCGTGTCGCGGCGGCTCGACGTGCATTGGAAGGACATCGTCGCCGCGGTGATCGCTGAAGGCGCCGAGTCCGGCGAGTTCACCTGCGAAGATCCGGTGGGTGCCGCCTGGCGGATCATCGCGGTGGTCGACGGGCTGGCGATCCAGTCGACCGTGCACGCCGGCCTGATCGCCCGCCCGACGATGATGCGCTGGATCCGCCAGGTCGCGGCGGCCGAGCTCGGGATCGCCGAGGAAACCCTGCACTGATTCTCGGTGGTCCAGAGCGACGTTTCGGCGACCGTATCGGGTGTGTCGTTCGCTTCACTTCGAACGCCACCCAGTCACGGTAGAGCGCGGCGTCATCAGCCCACCCGATTGTCCGGTCGGAGCGTGACGGCAAACAGGGAGCGCGCAGAGCGATACTTCGACCGGTCCCAGATCGACGGGGCGAAGGCCGCCCGATCGCTAGCCACGGGTGGTTCGAGCGACAATCATGGGCCGGAACGCGTTCGTCACGGAGGTGCCACGCCTTGTCCGGTGATCTGTCCGAGGGTGTGCTGGCGGCGGTGGGCCACACGCCGATCTTTCGGCTGCAGAAGGTCGTTCCCCGTTCCGGCGCGGCGATTGTGGTGAAGTGGGAGCCGGCGAATCCGACCGGGTCCATGAAGGATCGGATGGCGGTCGAGGTAATCCGGACCGCGCTCGACGATGGCCGCCTTTCTCCTGGCGACACCGTCGTCGAGTACACGGCGGGCACGACCGGCGTGTCACTCGCGTTCGTGTGCGCGGCGCTAGGCCTGGGCCTGCACGTGGTGTTCTCGGATGCGTTCAGCCGCGAGAAGCGACAGACGATGCAGGCGTTAGGTGCCACGATCACCGATGTCCCCAGCGATCACGGCGCGATCACCGAGGATCTCATTAAGCGCATGATCGCTACCGCCGGCGACATCAGCAGTGCGCCGGGGTGCTGGTGGGCTGACCAGCTCAACAACGAGGATGCCGTGCGTGGTTACGTCCCTCTCGGCGACGAGCTGTGGGACCAGGTGGGTGGATCGATGGCGACCTTCGTCCAGGCCGTGAGCACGGCCCACTCCATCCACGGCGTGACCGCGGGCCTTCACGCGCATGACCCGTCGATCAGTGTTGTCGCGGTCGAACCGGCGGAGTCCGCCGTCCTGTCGGGCCAGCCAACCGGTGCGCACTCCATCGAAGGCATCGGGATCGGGTTCGTGCCGCCACTGTGGCGTCCTGACCTCGTCGACGGCATCGAGACGGTGTCGAGCAGCGAAGCCCAGGCCATGGCCAGGCGCCTCGCACGCGAGGAGGGCGTGTTCGCCGGCACCTCCACCGGCGCGAACGTCGTTGCCGCGCTCCGAGTCGCGGAGACGCTCGATGCCACCGCGACCGTCGTCACCATCGCGGTCGATTCGGGGCTTCGGTACCTGAGCACGAAGCCCTACGCCTAGCGCGACCACACCCCGGTGAAATCCGAAGCGCCGCTAAACCAGCCAGCTCGGCGGGAAGTCGGGATCGGTCATCGCGGCCCGGTCGAGACCGAACGCGCCGATGTCACTCGTCGTCGTGCCATCGACCGCGAGGTCGGCGAGGATCCGCCCCAACGTCGGCGTGAACTTGAAGCCGTGCCCGGCACCGAGACCGACAATCACCTCCGGATGGTCGGTGAGCGGGCTCATCACGAAGTCGCGATCCGGGGTAAGGGTGTAGAGGCAGGTCACCGTCCGCCCCACCCGTTCGGCGCTGCCGGGAAAGGTCCGAGCCATGAAGTCGGTCAGCTGCCTCAGGTTGGCCGGCTCCGGCTCGAAGCTGCGCTCGGCCGCGGTCGTGATCGCGCCGCCGACGTCCTGACCGGCCTTGATCTCGGCCGCGCCGTACGTCGGGAAGCCGTAGAAGCTCGGCTCGTCCATCCAGATCCACACCGGGAACCGGCCGGGCTCGAACGCCTCTGCGTCGTCGGGCTCGAAGTAGGTGACCTGCTCCTGGGTGACGGTCAGCGGAAGGTGTACGCCGAGGCCGGCGATGACGTCGTCAGTCCACGCATCGGCGGTGACGATGACCCGGCGGAACCTCAACGGACCCGACCCGGTGTCGAGCTCGACGCCGTCGGGACCGGCCCCGACCACCCGCGCCGAGACCCCGGGCCGCAGCTCGGCGCCGTGCCGGGACGCGAGCCGCTGCAGGGCCGACACGGTCCGCGCGGCATGCACCATGCCGGTGTCGGCCTGGTAGATCGCCTGACCGCCGTCCGGCAGCCGCACCCGCGGCCAGCGGTCCGCAACCTGTGCCGGGGTGAGCACGTCGTACGGAACGCCGCAGGCATCCATGCTGTCGACGTAGTCGGCCATCGGGATCGCCGGATCCGGCGGGAACAGGTCCACGCCGCCGGTGATCGTGACCAGCGGCTCGCCCGCGGCCGCGGACAGCAGGTCCCAGTCGTCGTACGCCTCGCCGGCGAGCTGCACGTAGGCCGGGGTGTGGTAGCTGCGGCGCAGGATCCGCGATGTGTCGTGCGACGCACCCCGATGGTGGCCGAGCTCGAACTGCTCGAATCCGACCACCTGCTGCCCGCGCGCGGCGAGCTCGTACGCGGTCGCGCTGCCGAGGGCGCCGAGGCCGATCACCGCGAAGTCGACGTCGTGCTCGGTCGGGCTCACTCCGCGGGCGCCGATGGGTCGAGGCGCGAGAGCAACCAGCGCCTGATGTCCAGACTCTCGTCCTCCATCGGGGCGAACCAGCCCTGCACGTAGCCACGCGACGACATGCCGCGCTGCACCGACTCGCACACGGTCCAGTCCTGCCGGTTGACGACATCCCAGAAGTCGGCCGCGTCCGACGGGTCGAAGCTCGGCTTCGCGACCTCATCCGGGGCGAAGAGCAGGTCGCAGTCGATCCGGGTCCGATCA
>Ga0265325_10000875_pt1 | contig 21734 bp, 18 predicted proteins | sample 41420metaG_FD_202090 | JGI IMG/M metagenome (GOLD analysis project Ga0265325, IMG submission 202090) | Rhizosphere microbial communities from Carex aquatilis grown in University of Washington, Seatle, WA, United States - 4-14-20 metaG | ecosystem: Host-associated > Plants > Roots > Rhizosphere... | reverse complement strand
CGGCACGTTTCACTATCGCAACCTGATGGAGGGCACGTCCGGCACCATCGACAATTTCCAGCTTTCCATGGGACGAAACGACAAGGACTTCGTCTCGCCGCGGCATCGCCACAACTTCGAGCAGTTCCGCTTCCAGCTCGAAGGCGATCTCGACTTCGCCCGTGACGGCATCATGAAGCCGGGCATGGTCGGCTATTTCCCGGAGGGCACGTCCTATGGCCCGCAGACAAGCGAGTCGACGGCCACCACCTTCGTGCTGCAGTTCGGCGGCTCAAGCGGCCAAGGCTATCTGTCGCGCCAAGAGGTCAACCGCGGCATGGAGGCGCTGCGTGCGGCCGGCACGTTCGATGGCGGCGTTTACCGGCGCAACGAGGGCGAGCCCGGCAAGCGCAACATGGACGGCTTCCAGGCGATCTGGGAGCACGTCAACCGCCGCCCCCTGCAATTTCCCAAGGCGCGTTACGACAAGCCGGTGATGATGGACCAGGCCGGATACGAATGGGTGTCCGTCGCAGACCAGCCCGGCGTGCACGAGAAGCTGCTTGGCATGTTCACCGAGCGGCGCTCGGAGGCGGGCGTTCTCCGGCTCGATGCCGGCGCGACATTCACCGGACAAGGGCGCGGTCTCTACCTCGCCTACAAGGGCAAGGGTCTGGTCGACGGCCACCCGCTGCGGCCGCTCACCACGGTGTTCTTGGAACGCGGCGAACGCGCGACGTTCAATGCCGAGCAGGAGATCGAGATGATTCATTTCGGCCTGCCGGACCTGCGCGGCCTCACGATACAACCGCCACTTGCGCACGCGGTGGCGGCGGAGTAGCGCGCGCCTACACCGGCTGGACCTCAAGCTCCTCGCCGACCGTGATTGGGTGAGCCATGGCCTCGTGGAGCTTGTCGACATCAAGCTCGCCCTCCCAGCGGCTGATGACGACGGTGGCAACACCGTTGCCGACCAGATTGGTCAGCGCGCGACATTCGCTCATGAACTTGTCGATGCCGAGGATCAGCGCGATCGACTGCACGGGTATATCGGGGATCACGGTCAGCGTCGCGGCGAGCGTCACGAAACCAGCGCCGGTGACTCCCGACGCGCCCTTTGAGGTGATCATGGCGACGGCCAGGATGCCAAGCTCCTGGCCGAGCGTGAGCGGTGTGTTGGTGGCCTGCGCCAGGAACAACGTCGCCAGCGTCATGTAGATGTTGGTGCCGTCGAGATTGAAGCTGTAGCCGGTCGGAATCACCAGACCAACCACCGACTGCGAGGCGCCGAGATGTTCCATCTTCTGGAGCATGTGCGGCAGCACCGTTTCCGACGATGACGTGCCGAGCACGATCAGCAGCTCATCCTTGATGTAGGCGATGAACCGCAGGATGGAGAAGCCGGCAAAATGCGCGATGGTGCCCAGCACCACCAGCACGAACAGAATGCTGGTGAGATAGAAGGTCGCAACCAGCGCCGCGAGATTGACCAGCGAGCCAATTCCATAGGCGCCGATGGTGAACGCCATGGCGCCGAATGCGCCGATCGGCGCAACCTGCACGATGATGCGGATGATGCCGAAGAAAATCTTGGCGGCGCCGTCGATCACCGCGTTGATCTTTTCGCCGAGCTTGCCGAGCCGGGAGATGGCGAAGCCGGACAGGATGGAGACCAGCAGCACCTGGAGCAGATCGCCGCGCGCCAGCGCCCCAAAGAAGCTGTCGGGAATGATCCCCATCAAATGCGCGACAATGCCTTCCTCCTTCGCCCGGCTGACGTAGCTCGCTACCGCCTTCGGATCGAGCGTCGCCGGATCGATGTTGAAGCCGGAGCCTGGCTTGAGGATCTCACCGACCAGCAGGCCGATCGCGAGCGCAAGCGTCGACACCGCCTCGAAGTAGAACAGCGTCTTGACCCCGACGCGGCCGACCTTTTTCAGATCGCTCATCGAGCCGATGCCATGCACGACCGTGCAGAAGATCACCGGGGCGATCATCATCTTGATCAGGGCGATGAAGCCGTCGCCGAGCGGCTTCATCGCGATGCCGGCCTTGGGGAAGTAGTGGCCGAGAACGACGCCGACAGCGATCGCGATGAGCACCTGGATGTAAAGCACGCGATACCACGGTCGGTGCGCTTTGGTCATTGAAATGGCCCCACTCAGCTTATGCGCTGAATACTCTATCAGCTTGGCGCACAGCGGCCAGCCGTGAGCCTGCCGCCTTGGATGCAGCGCAGCACAAGCGGCAGGCGGGAAACGCCTATGATCGCCGGATCGAAGCCAGCCGAAATTCAGCTCCGGAAGAACGCGCGAAGCTCCTGGTAGGTCTCCTCAGGCGCTTCCTCGGAAAGATAGTGCCCGCATGGCAGCGCCTTGGCGCCGCAGATGTCGGTTGCGTAATCCTTCCAGACCTCGGCCGGCTTATGGTTCCGGCCGACCGCCCCGGTCGCGCCCCAGAGGATCAAGGACGGGCAGGCGATCTTCCGACCGGCTGCGAAATCGACCTTGTCCATGTCGAAGTCGACGCCATAGGTGGCGCGGTAATCCTCGCACATGGCGTGCACGGTCTCGGGGTTGCGGAAGCAGCGGCGGTATTCCTCCAGCGCCTCCTTGCCGAAGAAGTTCAGGCCCTGCGGCGTCTTGGCGAGCTTGGTGTTGATGAAGAAGTCGGGGTCGCTGCTCATCAGCTTTTCCGGCAGCGGCTCGGGCTGGATCATGAACAGCCAGTGGTACGACGCCTTGGCCCATTCGCGGGTCATGTGAGTGTAGAGATGGTGCTGCGGGATGATGTCGAGGATCGCCGCACGTTCGACCTTGTCCGGATGGTCGAGGCACATGCGGTGAAGAACGCGCGCACCGCGGTCGTGGCCGGCGGCCATGAATTTCTTGAACCCAAGATGCGCCATGACCTCGACCTGGTCCTGAGCCATGGCACGGAACGAATAGTTCTCGTGGTCCTTGCCGCCCGGGGGCTTTGACGAATCGCCGTAGCCGCGCAGATCGGTCGCGACCACCGTAAACTCCTGGGCGAGCTGCGGCGCGAACTTGTGCCAGGACAAATGCGTGAACGGATTGCCATGCATCAACAGCAGCGGCGGACCTTTGCCGCCATGCACCGTCACGATGGTGGCGCCGCTGGTCCTGATCTCCGACCTTGTGAATCCTTCCATCATGCCGCGACCTTTACTGGCTGCCTTCGAGCCCGGCGCGGCGCACGACGTCGCGCCAGCGCACGGTCTCTTTTTTGACAAAGCCCTGCAATTCGTCGGGTGGGCCAGTAATCGCTGGTCCAACGCCGCGACGCTCCAGCTCGGCGATGGTCGCGGGCTCGCTGAACGCATCGTGCACCGTGCGATTGAGCAGCGCGATGACCTCGGGCGGGGTGGCACCCGGCGCAACCAGCATTTGCCATGATGCCGACTCGAAGCCCGGCACGGTCTCTCCAACGGCCGGAACATCCGGCTCGGCGGGGCTGCGTTTCGCGGTGGTGACGCCGAGCGCGCGCACCTTGCCCTGCTTGATCATCGGTAGCACCGAGGTGGTGTCGCCGAACAGCACCTGGATATGGCCGGCAATGAGGTCGTTCATTGCCGGCGGGGTCGCCTTGTACGGCACGTGGGTCATCTGGATGCCGGCAAGGCTTTCCAGCAGCTCGGTGCTGAGATGATGCATCGAGCCCGGCCCGGCCGAGCCGTAGTTGAGCGGCTTCTGCTTGGCGAGCGCGATCAGATCGGCCACCGTTTTCACCGGCAGGTCGTTGTTGACCACCAGAAAGAACGGCGACGAAGACAACAGCGCAACGGGCACCAGGTCCTTGAGCGGCTCGTAGGGCAATTTCTTATGCATCGACACGTTGATGGCCATGGTCGAACTGGTGGCCTGCATCAGCGTGTAGCCGTCCGGCGGAGCGCGAACCGCCTGCATGGCGGCCAGCGTCGTCGCTGCGCCCGGCCGGTTCTCGATGATGAAGGGCTTGCCGAGCTTCTCTTCGAGCTTCTGCGCGACCAGGCGCGCCAGCAGGTCCGAGCCGCCACCGGCCGCGAACGGCACCAGGACGGTCACCGCGCGTGACGGATATGGATCGGCTTGAACCGGTGCAATGAAAAGAGTCGCGGCCAGGACGGCGAGGCCAAAGCGGAGCATTGTTCTTGTTCTCCCTGGATGATGCTTTCCGCCGTCAGTGCTGCTCGGCGCCGATCATCGTGCTCAACATCCGCCGCACCTGAAGCTGGGCACCATCGGCGGTGATGTGAACGAGGCCGTCGAGGCCGCCGTCGATCCGGTTGGACTGCACCGCTTCGAGGAAGTCGACGTCCTCGAGGAACGTCTTGTGCGATCCGTCGTACAGCAGCTTCGACATGTTGGCGTCATCGAGGCTGAAGTTGCGAGCAAAGCAGAACATGTAATGGCTGGAATGCTCGGTCTCGGGTGTGACCAGATGATTGGCCCAGATCGAAATGCCTTGGCTGCGATTGCCCTGCGGCGCGCCGGTGCCGGTCGTGGCACAGCCCACGTCGATATAGACGATACCGGGTGGATGCCAGGTCACATGCTGCCAGCGATCGACATTGGTGGTGAAGTTGCCGGCCTTGGCGAACAATGGCGGGGGCACGAAGTCGATCATCCAGCGGCCGACGCGCACGCCATTCGGCAACCGCTCGGTCTGGGTCGGTGTCGTCGCCTCGCGCGGATCGCCCGACAGCGTGTTCTTGTGGACGTAGGCGACGTGGGTGAGGTCGAGCAGATTGTCGAGGATGAACTGGTAGTTCGCCTTCACCCGGAGCCGGCCTGGCGTGGTTGCCCATTTGGCATCGGAGAGCCAGGGCAGATCCGGGACGGTTGAGATGTCGGCCTTGTCCGGTTCACCCATCCAGATCCAGATGACATTGTTCTTCTCGCAAACCGGATAGCTGCGCACCTTGGCGCCCGCAGGCACGTCGGTCTGGCCCGGCACCCTCACGCATTTGCCGTTCACGTCGAATTCCAGGCCATGATAGCCGCAGGCCAGATATTCGCCCGTTACGTTGCCCATCGACAGCGGCGCAGCACGATGACAGCAGGAATCCTCCAACGCGCCGGCCTGACCGCCAGCACCGCGAAACAGGACGATCTTGTCGTTGAGGAAGGTTTTTGCGACCGGCTTGTCGGTCAATTCATGCGACCACAGCGCCGTGTACCAGCCGTTACGCAGGAACATCCTGGGTCTCCCGGGCGACGTTGCGCCGATTCTTAGCGCGGCAGCGGATGCTCTTCCAGATAGTGCTGGTACTCGGGTTCGACGTCGATCTGAAGTGTGCCGAGAAGCCGCACCACGCCGTTGTAGAAGGCAATGGCGAGAGCGAGGTCGATGACCTGCTCGCGGCCGAGAGCCTTCTCCAGCGCCGCGAAGGTCGTGTCGGACATGGCGAGATCGTTGGTCATCTCGCGGGCGGCGCGCAATACAGTTTTGGACAGTTCGTCGAGCCTGGTCGGCCGGCCCGCCGTCTCGTCGTTGATGGCGCGGATATCGTCGTCGCTAACGCCAGCCTCCCGCCCCAACGCAACGTGGTGCGAATACTCATACGGCTGCCGGGTGAGATAGCCGACCTGAAGGATCGCCATCTCGCGCAGCCGTGGATCGAGCTTGCTTTTGTGGCGGATATACATCGCGAGCGTCGACATCGCCCGCGACGCATTCGGGCTGTTCGCCATGGCGCGATTGAGTGCGATCGGCCGCGCCAGGAGGTCGCGATGCTCGGGCGGCAGGTCGGACTGCTGAAGATACGGAACGCGGGCCATGGCTATGATCCTTGGGCGTGTGGGTCCGGCGGTTCGTTGAAGCAGGCCCGCCTTGCCATGTACCATGCCGCCTTCGGATCGCGACAACAAGCGACCGATCTGGGAGGATGCCATGCTGAGAACGACGCGCACTCCACTGACTCGCCGCACCATGCTTGCCGCCGGCGCAGCCGCCATCGCAACGCCCGCGCTTGCCGAAAACTGCCAGCTCGGCCCGCCCGAACACGCCAAAGGCCCCAAGGTCTGGATGGACATGGACCAGACCGAACTGGATGCCGCCTACGACCAGGCCTTCTACGCGCCACTGGCGCGGCTCAACATCGCGCGCCGCGCAGCCAACAGCGAGCTTGCGCGCAAGCGGCTCGGCGCGCCGAGCCGCCAAGCCTACGGCCCGAGCGAATTCGAAAAGCTCGACATCTTCAAAGCCCGGAAGGCCAACGCGCCAATTTTCGTGTTTATCCATGGCGGCGCCTGGCTCGGCGGCGAGGCCAAGAACTATGCCGATGCTGCGGAAATGTTCGCCAACGCCGGCGCGAACTACGTCGTGCTCGACTTCATTGCCATCAAGGCCGCCGATGGCGATCTCCGCAAGATGGCCGAACAGGTGCGCCAGGGCATCGCCTGGACCTTCAAGAACGCCGGGAGCTTCGGCGGCGATCCAAATCAACTTTATATCGGCGGCCATTCGTCCGGCGGGCATCTCTGCGGCGTAGCGCTGGTCACCGACTGGCAGAAGGACTTCGGCGTACCCAACGACATCGTGAAGGGTGGGCTGTGCATGAGCGGCATGTACGACATGAAGCCCGTGCGGCTGTCGAAGCGCAGCAGCTACGTTAAGTTCACCGACGAGATCGAACAGTCGATGAGCTCGATCCGTCATCTCGACAAGCTGCGCGCGCCCGTGATCGCGACCTACGGCACCAACGAAACCCCGGAGTTTCAGCGGCAAAACCGGGACTTCGCTGCGGCTTTGAAGGCCGCCGGCAAGCCGGTGCAGATCATCGAGGCGCCAAGCTACGACCATTTCGAGATGGCGGAATCGCTCGGCAATCCGTACGGCCCGAACGGACGCGCCGCCCTGGAGATGATGAAACTGCCGATCCTGGCGAGCTGAGCGGCGGCTGGCGTCAATCGCCGTCCTTCGCCTGCCCTGGCCGGACCGGCGTTTCCGGCAAAAGACCGCGGCGCTGGAGTGCCAGCGTCTCGCGGCCGGTTTCCTCCCAGTCGCCCGCCGTGGTGCGCCGCGCGAAGGTCTCCCAGGTGTCGGTCCAGTCGTCGAGCGTGTAGCCGTGCCAGGGCGACTGCACGTTCAGCGCCGGCAGGCCGAGCTCATCCCATAGCGCGCGGGCGTGCTCCATGTACGGCTTGGTCGGCAATGCGAGCGGCGGCATCGGCCGCTTGCGCGTGGCGTCGACCAGCAATCCGGAATCGGTCTTGTTGCCGGAATATTGCGCACCCTGCACACCGCCGCGGTTGGGCACGATATGCATGTCGTCCACCGGGTTGGTGCGATAGGCGAGCGACCAGAGCACCGCATCCATACTCGACGGATCGATGTCGTCGCTCACCGCAATAACGATCTTGCCGCAGTTCGATTGCAGCGTGGACGCGCCGTTGAGCCCGCGCCAGACCTCGGTGCGCGGTGTGCCGGCGGCGAACTGAAGGAAGATGACCGGGCGCAGGTTGGTCAGCCGCTCGTGCATGAACACGCGGTGGATGCCTTTGACGCCAAGCTGCGACTTCAGGTGCGCGAGGAACAACGGCTCGTAGGCGACCTTCTTGATGACGCTCGATTCGCTCGGCGTGACCTGGCTGATGATCTGGGTGAACACCGGCTGCTTCTTGTGTGTGATCGCGGTGACCTGCATCGGCATGTTGAAGGCCTCGAGCGCGACATAGCCGTTGCTCTCGCCAAACGGCGCTTCCGGCTCCAGAACATCTGGATCGATCAGGCCTTCCACCACGATCTCGGCATCGGCCGGCACGTCGAGATCGACGGTGCGGCAGCGCGCCATGCGGATCGCCTGGCCTGCGGCGCCTCCGGCGACGGCCATCTCGTCGAGATCGACAGCGAGCTTCTGCGGCCCGGTGAACATCACGATGGGAGACGCGCCAACCACGACGGCGATCGGCATCTTCTGCTTGCGCTCGCGGTATTTCAGCCAATGCAGGTAGCCGCCTGCGCCTGTGGCCTCGCGCGCCACCATGCGGACCACCGCGCGGTCGGCTGCCTTCAGCGCGACACGGTATGTCCCCATGTTCTGGATGCCGCTTTCCGGATCCCTGGTGACGCAGAGCGTCGCCGTGAGGTAGGGCGCAGCATCGAAGCCCGGCGTCGACACCGGCACCGGCAGCGCCTTCAGCCCTTCCTTCTTCAGGGCATCGCCGGTGATGACGACTTCCTGGCAGGGCGCGTCGTTGGTCTTGACCGGCGGAATCGGATGCGCGATCGCCGCCATCCAGGCATCGCCGATTTCTTCCACCGCGCGGCCCATCCCGAGCGCGTAAATCTCCGGCGAGGAGGCCAGCGCTCCGACCACCACCGGCATGTCGTACTTGCGGCCCTTGCTGTCCGTGACATGGGTGAACAGGAAAGCGCGGCGCTGATCCTCCGCCACGCCGCCGATGAATTGCCAGCGCACCAGCGGGATCAGCTCGGTGTCCTTGTTGATCGGCCTCTCGATGCGCACCAGCAGACCCGCGGCTTCGAGATCGGTCAGGTGCTGCTGGAGATCGAGCCGTGGGCCGGCTGCCTTGGATTTGTCGAGCATGGCTGATGCCTTCACTGATATGTTGACGGTAACACGCCGCGCTTCCAAGCTGGGTCAAGAATAATGCAACGAAACGCCTGCGAGGAAACGTGAGCGACCGCAAAGACGATCCGGCCTTCATCTATTTCCCGACGAATTATCGCTGGTCGATGGGGCTGCTGCTGTGCCTCGGCGCCGCGCCCTGGGGCGGCGCCGAGATCGACGAGGTCAACCGCGTCGGCCGCGCGCTGCGCGACAAGCTCGGCGACGATGCGGCGTGGTTCGAGGAATGGTCGCGGATGGGCGACATCGTCGAGGAACGCGGACGCGAGGCCGTTCGGAAGGGCCACACTCTGACGGCCGCCGCGTGCCTGATGCGGTCGGCGCATTACACCCAGATCGGCGAGCGGTTCTATCAGCACGGGCCGCGCTCGCCCGAAGCATACAAGAAGGCGGTGAAGGCCTTCGCCGATGGCGCGGCCATGCTGAAGCGGCCGCGCATCGAGCCGATCGAGGTGCCCTACGGCGACAAGACGCTACCGGCGCTGTTCGTGCACGCCGCGCCCGAGGTGGCGGGCTCCAAGCCCGCGCCGGCCATGGTGTTTTTCGACGGCTTCGACGTGACCAAGGAGATCCAGTATTTCAAAGGCGTACCCGATCTGGTGGCGCGCGGCATTTCGTGCCTGATCGTCGACGGGCCGGGCAACGGCGAGAGCGTGCGCTTTCGCGGACTGCCGCTGATTGCCGAAACCGAGAAATACGGCACCGCGGCCTACGAATATCTCGCGGGCCGCAACGACGTCGACCAGAAGCGCATCGGTATCATGGCGATCTCGCTCGGCGGCTACTACGCGCCGCGCGCGGCATCGCTCGAGCCGCGCTATGCGTGCTGCATCGCGTGGGGCGCGCAATGGGATTATTACGAGACCTGGCGGCGCCGCTTCGAGCTGTTGGACTCGGGCCAGTTGCCTTCGTTGTCGGTGCCGCCGGAGCATCTGATGTGGATTTTCGGCGTCAACAGCCGCGCCGAAGCCATGACAAAGCTCGAAGGATTCCGCCTGGACGGCATCGTGCAGAAGATGAAATGCCCGTTCCTGCTGCTGCATGGCGCGGGCGACGAGCAGATTCCGCTGGCGATCGCGGAGAGGTGCTTCGCCGCCGTCGGTTCCACAGAGAAGACGCTGAAGGTGTTCCGCCGCGAGGAAGGCGGCTTCCATCACTGTCAGGTGGACAACATCACCATCGGCACGAACACCATGTGGGATTGGGCGGCGGATGTGCTGAAACCGGGAATGTGATCTTAGTGAAAGTTGCGGCCTTTCGGCATGACCGTGGCCGCATGTTCCACGGCGGCCCGTTGATCGAGCAGCGGCTTGTCCTTGGCGAGCTTGACGAATGAATCGCCTGAGCGCGGATGGCGGAACCGGTCGGGGATGTCGGCGCGGACCATATCGGCTCGCGAGCGGGTCTTGACGGCGGCGGTTTCATCGTTGAGGCGGCGCAACAGCGGCGTCAGATCGTCGAAGTGATCCGCGACGATATGAATGACGCCCTTTTCGTTCTGCAGAACGCCCGTCACGCTGATCAGCCGCGCGCCCATCACGATCGGACGGTATTTTTCGAACGTGCGCAACCACACGATAGTGTTGGCGATGCCCGTTTCATCCTCCACGGTCATGAAGATGGCTTTGGCATCACCCGGCCGCTGACGCACCAGCACAATCCCGCCGATGGTGACGCGGCGACCGGGCGTAACCTCCGGGAGAAGCTCGTGACGGACGATGCCGCGCGCATTTAAATCCGAGCGCAGAAATGAAACCGGGTGCGCCTTCAGCGACAGGTGCAGATGGCGATAGTCCTCGATCACCTGCTCACCCGGCAGCATCGACGGCAGATGGGCATCGGGCTCCAGCGCCGGCATGCTGACACGCGCGAACAGCGGCAGGTTGTCCTTGTCGCCGGCCTTCTGAAGCGCCTTCACCGCCCACAACGCATCGCGACGGCTGAGGCCGAGTGACGTAAAAGCGTCGGCGTGGGCGAGCTTTTGCAGCGCTTTCGGCGGCAATCCGGTGCGCAGCCAGAGGTCGCGGACCGAATCGAAACCCGCATCGCGGACGCTCTCGATGGTCCTGGCCCAATCTTCGGAGAAGCCGTTGATCTGGCGAAGGCCCAGACGGACAGCGTGCGTTGTCAGGATGTCTTCGCTCATCGAAACATGCCGTGTGTGCAAGCGACCTTGCGGCACAGGGGCATTCTCCATCGAGCAATCCCAGTTCGAACGATTGATATCGGCCGGCCGCACCTCAACCCCATGCTCCTGCGCGTCGCGCACGAGTTGAGAAGTTGCGTAAAAGCCCATCGGCTGACTGTTGAGCATCGCCGTCAGGAACACGTCAGGATAGTGGCATTTGATCCAGGCCGATGAATAAACAAGAAGCGCAAAACTTGCGGCATGGCTTTCCGGGAAACCGTACTCGCCGAAACCCTCGATTTGCCGGAAGCAATTCTCCACGAATTTTCGCGGATAACCTCGCTCGCACATGCCTTCGATGAACCGTTTCTTGAAGAGCTTCACTTCTCCCGTTCGCTTAAAGGTCGCCATGGAGCGGCGCAACTTGCTGGCCTCCACGGCCGAGAACTTGGCGGCGACCATGGCAACTTGCATCGCCTGTTCCTGAAACAGAGGAACGCCCAGGGTCCGGCCCAAAACTTTTTCCAATTCGTCCTTGGGACCGAATTCAGGACTGGGGGAAGGAATGTCGATCGGCTCCAATCCTTCCTTCCGCCGAAGATAAGGGTGCACCATATCGCCCTGAATCGGGCCTGGCCGCACGATCGCCACCTCGATCACGAGATCGTAAAAATTCTCCGGTTTCAGTCGCGGCAACATCGACATCTGCGCGCGGCTTTCCACCTGGAAGACACCAATCGAATCAGCCCGCGAGAGCATCCTGTAGACCGCGCGGTCGTTCTCCGGGATGCTTGAAAGCGTGTGGCTTACCCCGTAATTTTCGCAAAGCAGATCGAGACTTCGGCGTAAACATGACAACATTCCGAGGCCCAGTACATCGACCTTGAGAATGTCCAGAACGTCCAAATCGTCCTTGTCCCATTCGATCACCTTGCGATTTTCCATGGCGGCATTTTCGATCGGGACGATCTCATCAAGGTGAGTTTCCGAAATGACGAAGCCGCCGACGTGCTGAGAAAGATGCCGTGGGAATCCGTGCAACTGCCCAGCTAACGAAAGAGTTTGATTGAGGCGCGGGTCGGAAGGATCGAGACCCGCGCGGCGCGCCTGCTCTTCCGTAACGCCTTCCATCGACCATCCCCAAATCGAGGATGTCAGCGCATCGATGACATCTTTGGAGAGTCCGAAAACCTTCCCGACATCACGGATCGCACTGCGGCTTCGATAGGCGATTACCGTCGCGGTCAGCGCAGCGTGCCGCTCTCGGTAGTGTTTGTAGACATGCTGGATCACTTCCTCGCGGCGCTCGTGCTCAAAATCAACGTCGATGTCAGGCGGCTCGCGGCGTTCAATGGACATGAAGCGCTCGAACAGAAGGCCCGCCCGCTCCGGGCTGACGGCGGTGATATGCAGGCAATAACAAACGAGTGAATTCGCGGCTGAACCGCGGCCCTGACAAAGGATGTTTTGCGACTCGGCAAACCGGACGATGTCGTGGACCGTCAGAAAATAGGCGGCGCAATCCAGCTCTTTGATCACCGCCAATTCCTTGGCGAGCGTTTTCCAAACGGATCGCGGAACGCCTGACGGATAGCGACGTCGGGCACCCTCTTTTGTCAGCGCTCTGAGCGCCTCGCGGGCCGTCGCATAACCCCTGCGGAATTCGCTAGGATAATGAGGCTTGAGCTCATCCAATGAGAACCGGCAGCGCTTCAAGAAACGAGTTGTCTGCTCGATGGCCTTGGATCCCGCGCCGAACAACCGCGTCATTTCCTCGGGCGGCTTCAGATGACGTTCGGCATTGGTCTCCAACAGACGACCCGCCTCCTCCAGCGTTCGATGTTCGCGGATGCAGGTGACGACATCCTGCAGCGCCCGGCGCTCGGGCGTGTGATAGAGCACGTCATTCACCGCAATCAGCGGAACGAGCGCGGCGTTCGCAACATCCCTGAGCTTTGCCAATCGACGACGATCATCACCGCGATAAAGCAAGCTGGCGGCAAGCCACACCGATCGGCGCGGTTCCCCCTTGAGACGGCGAAGCACCCCGATCAATGTTTCCGAGTTGATCCGCGCTGGCGGCATGACAATGAGATTGAGGCCTTCCATCTGCTCCAGCAGATCTGGCAGGCCCAGGATGCAATCGCCTTTTTCCGCGCGATCCTTGCCGACCGTGAGCAGATAAGTGAGACGGCCCCAGGCGGCGCGATCCTTCGGGTAAGCCAATATGTCAGGAGAGCCATCGCTGAAAACCAGACGGGCTCCCACCGCGAGCTTGATCCCGACCGTCCTGGCCATCGCGTGCGCGCGCACGACGCCGGCGACGGAATTCCGGTCGGCAATACCGATGCCGACGAGGCCTAAATGCTTGGCCTGTCGGACCAACTCTTCAGCCGTCGACGCACCACGCAAGAAAGAAAAATTCGTCGTAACCGCCAATTCGGCATAAGCAGGCATGACCAGACACTCACGCGAATAACCCTTGCAGATACCAGCGCGGCACGCGAGGCGGCTTCACTTCGTCGCCGTAAAGCCCTTCGCGATAGAGCCACACCCGCGTGCCGGCTCTGCTTTCGACGCGGAAATAATCGCGAGTCAGTTTCTGGCCGCGTTCGTCGCGCCACCATTCCATGGCAATGCGTTCGGGACCTTCGACCTGTGTCACCTGATGCATGACGTGACGCCAAGTAAACCGGATCGGCGGGCCATCCGGCACTTCCGCGATAGCGTCGATCGGCTCCGGCTTGGCGAACAATCGCAATGGACGGACGGTTGAAAGAGAATCCTGCTCGATCGACGGCGCGGCGGCAGGCGCCTCCTTCACCGCATGCGCCGGCACCGCCGTCACCGCATATTCGGGAATGTGGGTGTCCTGCGGCACGAGCCGCGACACGCGCCGCAAGCCGAAGCGCGCGCCGAGTCGGTCGATCAGATGCGCCAGTTCCTCGGCGCTGTCGCCGCCGGCGAGGCCGGTCTGCGCCGGATCGCTGCGCTCGGCGACCAGCGCCGACAGCCGCACCATGTCGTAACCGAAGCCCGGATCGCAAGCATCGCCGAGCGTCGCGAGACGATCCTGGAACAATTTGCGGACGCGCGCGGGATCGCGCAGCGGCGCTCCGGTGCCGATCTCAAGCCGATGCACCGCGCCGTCGGTGCGAAACAACGCGAGCTGGATCAGGCGGGCGCCCTCGCCGCGCCGCTCCAGCACGACAGCGAGCCTGCGCGCGAGCTGTTCGACGGTGCCGAGCACATCATCTTCGCGGGCGATCGGCTCGGGGAAGCGCTGCTCGGCCATGGCCGCCGGCACCGGCAGCCGCGGCCTGATCGGTTCATCCTCGCGGCCGAGCATCTGGTCGAGGCGACGGACCAGTTGCACGCCGAAGCGAGCCGCGAGCGGCGCCCGCGGTCGCGTCGCCAGATCGGCGACCGACCGGAGGCCGAGGCTGGCGAGCGTATCGACGATATCGGCATCGATGCGGAGCGCCGAAATCGGCAGCGGCAACGATGCCCACTCGGTTTTGCCAGGCGGAATGATGCCCGAGGTGCCGTGGCGTGCGACGCCGAAGGCGCACCCGACCGTATCGGCAACTGCAACACGCGTCGAAAATCCCTGGCCGGCGAGTCGCACCATCAGCTCGCGGGCGAGCGCGGCCTCGCCGCCGAACAGATGCGCGCAGCCGGTGATGTCGAGAACGAGGCCGTCAGGCGGATCGAGACCGACCAGCGGCGTGTAGCGGTCGCACCAGTCGGCGATGGCTTCGAACAAGGCGCGGTCGGCCTCGAAATCGGCCTCCACCACCGGCAACGCCGGATAACGGGCGCGGGCATCGGCAAGCCCCAGACCAATGTTCAGCCCGAGGAAAGCTGCGGCATCGTTCAGTGCAACGATGCGCTGCGCATTCTCAATCGATGCAACGACGACACGCGGTCCGTCAGCCGGCGCGGACAGACGGCGCTCGATCCGGTCGGTCGAGAGCCGCCGGAGCCACAGCGACAGATACCGCCGGCTGGAAGATACGCTCATGATGATCCCACTCGATGATCCACCGGCCACAGGGTCCGCGTCGGTTCTTGCGGAGAGAAAGCTCAAAGCGCGTGCGGCCGAGCCCGCCATAGAAGTCCGGCCGGCTCGGGGCTGCGCTCACCGTCCAGCGGGTCGCGGCGGCGCTTGGCGCTTCGGTTGAGCGGTACCGCAGGAAGAAACCGGGGCAGTTGCCTTCCCGTGCCGCCAGCATCAGCCGGCGAGTCGCGGTCAGATCGTCGGCCACCGTGTCGTCGCCAAGCTCGGCGATGACGCTTTTGAGTGCCCGGCAGCGCAGCGCCTCCTCCATCGCCCAGAGCGCGTCGACCGCGCGCGACACGCGCAGCACCAACACGGAGGCCGACGGCAGGCCGAACAGATCGAGGCCCGGACCGTAGGGCCCGCCGCCTTCCATCAAGGCAAGCTCGGTGACAATCCAAAGCGTCTGGCCCTTGGCGCCGCAGGCCCTCGCGGTGAACGCCATGGCGAGACCGGTCGCAGCGGCGAGATGCAAGGGGGCGGGTGGGGAAATCTCATGAAGCGCGCCGCGAGGAACCCCGCCGCCAAGAGCGGCATCGATGTCCGGCACCCCTGTGCCGATTATCTGCTCCGGTTCGGGCAGACTGGGGCCGAGGCTTGGGTCGATCCCGGCCAGGGCCTTGCGGAGATGCTGAAGCGTGGGCTGTGGCGAAGCCGGACCCATAAGACATCCTCAGGAATGTTCATGTTTTGTTCTATTTATTCCCCAGCCCGGCATGGTGTCAAGTTCAGCCCAAAAGAGGGAATTTCTCCCAAGGAATGAGAGGATCCCCAAAATCGGTTACCGGCGGAACAAACTCACCATGAGTGCATTGAGCGACTCTAGACGCGATCCCTCTTCTGCGAATTGAGCCTGATGTTGACCCCTGAGTTCCTCCGTCGCCAAGCCGAAAACTGCCTTCGCATCGCGCGCACCTGCTTCGACCTCGCAAGCGCTGAACGGCTGCGGCTGATGGCTGCCGAACTGAATGCCAAAGCCGCCGAAATCGAAAGCGACACCCGCTATTCGCGGTCCGCGAGGTCGGAAAAACGAACCTCCAACAATTGATCGGCCCTTGTCGCCGGTTCCGACACCGTTGAATTAAAAACGCGGGGCGGAGAATGTGGCGGCATGAACACCATCCTGACGCGGCTGTCCGCCGAGCTCATCCGGCAATACGAGACCGAAGGCTTCTGGGGCCGGGATACGATCTACGCGCTGGTGCGCCGTCATGCCGAGCGGGCACCGGCGGCGTTCGCGGTGCGGGACCGCTACCGCCGCATCAGCTACCGGCAATTGCTGGAGGCGGCGGATGTCCTTGCCGCCGACCTCGCGCGGCGTGGCGTGCGCGCAGGAGCGCGGGTCAGCGTTTGGATGCCAAGCCGGATCGAGGCCGTGGTGGCGCTGCTGGCCTGCTCGAAAAGTGCCGTGATCGCCTGCCCTTCCCTGCATCGCGACCATACCGTCGGCGATGTTGTCGAGCTGATGCAGCGCACCCGCGCCGTCGCTGTCATCTGGCAAAACGGCTATGGCGCCGACGCCGACAAGCATGATTTTACCGAAGCGCTCAAGGCGGCGCCGACGGTGCGCCACCTGTACCGGCTCGAGCCGCTGTCCAATGCCGCTACGTCCATCGTGCCGCCCGACGTCGATATGCGCCACGCGGCGCAGGTCGAGGTGAAGACCGACCCGAACCGCATCGTCTATCTGGCCTTCACCTCGGGCACGACCGGCAAGCCCAAGGGAGTCATGCACTCCGACAACACGCTGCTGGCCAACGCGCGTCAGCTTGCCAAGGACTGGAACGTCGGCAGCGATTCGGTGGTCTACACACTGTCGCCGCTCAGCCACAACCTCGGGTTCGGCGCGCAAGTGATGGCCATGGCGATGGGCGCCGAGCTTGTCATCCACGACATGCCGCGGGGCGCAAGCCTTGCCGACCGCATCCTGGAAACCGAGACGAGCTTCCTGGTGGGCGTGCCGCCCAACGCCATCGATCTGCTCGGCGAAATGCAGCGCCGCAAACTGAAGGGGCTCGGCCGGCTCAGCGGCTTCCGCATTTCCGGTTCGGCGGTGCCGAGCGAGGTGGTCGCCGGCCTGATCGCACAAGGCATCAAACCGCAGAGCGGCTACGGCATGACCGAGACCTGCTCGCATCAATACACGTTGCCGGACGACGATCCGCGGCTGATCATCGAAACATCGGGAAAGAGTTGCCCAGGCTACGAGCTTCGCATCTTCAAGACCGACGATGCCGACATCGAGGCTTCCCCTGGCGAGATCGGCCAGATCGGCGGTCGCGGCGCCAGCCTGATGCTTGGCTATTTCGACGACCAGAAGGCCACCGAAGACGCTTTCAACAAAGGCGGCTGGTTCATGACCGGCGATCTCGGCACGCTCGATGCCGACCGCTATCTCCGCATCGTCGGCCGCAGCAAGGACATCATCATCCGCGGCGGTCACAACATTCATCCGGCCCGGATCGAGGAGCTGGCGACGCGGCATCCGTCGGTGCAGCGCGCCGCCGCCGTGCCGGTCAAGGACGCGCGGCTGGGAGAAAAGGTCTGCCTTGCCATCGTGACACGGCCGGGCCGGAGCGTCACGCCGGACGAGCTGCTGACGCATCTTGACAGCGCCGGTCTGTCGAAATTCGACATGCCGGAATACTTTCTCAAGCTCGACGAGATCCCGCTGACGCCGAACGGCAAGATGCTCAAGCGCGCCATTGTCGATTGGATCGCCGCCGGCCGGGTCGTACCGGAAGCGATCCGATTCGAAGCGAAGCGCGCCAGCGCATAATCCGTGGAGAACGACATGCGCGCTGTGGTGGTTCGGGAATTCGGCGGTATCGAGAACGCCAGCCTCGGCGACGTTGCGAGACCGACCGCCAAGGCCGGCGAGGTGCTGATCGAAACCCGTGCCGTTTCGGTCAATTTCGTCGACCTGGTGATGATGAGCGGCAGCTATCAGTTCAAGCCGCCATTGCCGTTCGTTCCGGGCAAGTTGCCGGTTGGCGTGGTCAGCGCGGCGGGCCAAGACGTGAAGAATTTCCGGCCGGGCGACCGTGCCCTGCTGATGGCTGAGCAGGGTGGCTTCGCGGAATTCGCGGTGATGGCCCAGGGCCAGTGCGTGAAGCTTCCGGCATCGCTGCCGTTCGAGGAAGCCGCCGCGATGGCCTTGGTCTACGACACCGCGTATTTCGCCCTGAAATACCGCGGCAGAATCCAGCCTGGCGAGACGGTGCTTGTGCTCGGCGCCACCGGCGGTGTCGGGCTCGCGGCGATTCAACTCGCCAAGGCGTTTGGCGCCAGGGTGTTCGCGGCCGTCGCCAGCATGGACAAGGCGGACATCGTGCGCGAAGCAGGCGCCGACGCAATCGTCGACCTGTCCAAACCCGATCTGCATGACAGTTTGCGTCAGCAGGTGTTCGCTCTGACCGACAACAAAGGTGTCGACATCATCGTCGACATGCTGGGCGGCGATATATTCGACGCGGCCGTGCGCGCGCTCGCCTGGTGCGGCCGCCTGATTGTCATCGGCTTCGCTTCCGGCCACATCCCGTCGCTGAAGATGAACTATGTCCTGGTGAAGAACATCGAAGTCAGCGGCATGCAGATCAGCGACTATCGCAAGCGGCGACCCGCCGACATGCAGGCCTGCTTTGCAGATATCTACCGGCTGCACGGCGAGGGCAAACTCAAGCCGTTGCCGACCAAGACCTACCCGCTCGCGCAGTTTGCCGAAGCGTTGCGGGAGATCAAAGAGCGCACGGTGCGCGGCCGCATCGTGCTGACGATGCCCTGACGACTCACAATCCCGGCAGGCGCGGCGGCCCCTGATCGAGGTGAACGCCTTCGAGCGCCAGCAATTTCTGTTTTGTTGTCGTGCCGCCATAAGCCGAGAAGCCGCCAAGCTTGTTGCCGGCTGCCAGCACGCGGTGGCATGGGATCACGATCGGGACCGGATTGCGGCCCATGGCTTCGCCGACATTGCGCGCGCCTTCCCAATCCGTGGAGCCGAGAATCTTGGCGAGATCGCCGTAGGTGACGGTGCGGCCAAAGCCAACTTGGCGCAGCGCTTGATAAAGGCCGCGACGAAAATCATCGATGCCGTCGAGATCGACCACGACGGCAGAAAAGTCCACCTGGGCGCCGGCGAGGTATTTCTGAATGTCGCCGATCAGCGACCCGATCCAGTCGGGCGGCTCCGCCGCGCCGACGCTACCGCTTTTCGAAGCAAGACGCCGTTCGGTTGCGGCGTTGTCCTTCTCCGGCAGTTGCACTGCGGCAAGTCCGCGCGAATTCCACGCCACCCCGCAGATGCCGAGCGCCGTCTCGAACAGGTGATGGCGGGTTTCGTTTGTCGTCATGGTTTCACCAGAGGTCTGCCACGCGCCAAATCTAGGCAGCGGCCGCGTGCATCGCCACCCGATTTCCGATGCCGAAGGCGCAGTGACGGCCGGCAGCGGCGATGCTATCGTTCGGCATCAGCACAAATGGGGAGTCGTTATGTTTCGGACAGTGGCAATTGTGGCGACGGCCATCGGCGCGCTTGGCCTGGCCACCGCGACATGGGCGGAACCGGTTTCACAATCAACGGATTTCTCGGCGGCGCAGAAAAAAGGCGGCGGTGGCGGCGGCGGCGCCAGAGGTGGTGGTGGCGGTGCAAGAGGCGGTGCGGTTCGCGCAGGCGGCGGCGGTGCGGTTCGTGCGGGCGGTGGCGGGCATGCCAACGTCAACCGCAACGCCAACGTCAATCGCAACGTCAACCGCGGCGGCGGCGTCAACCGGAGCAATGTCAACCGCAACACGAACGTCAACCGGAACACGAACGTCAACCGCAACGTCAACGTGAACCGGAACGTCAATCGGAACGTCAATGTGAACCGCAACATCAATGCGGCGCGGATTCACGCCGGTCCGGGACGGGTCAACGCCACGTTCGTACGGCCGGCCCATTTCACCGGCGTCAGGGTCGCGAACCGCGTGTGGCCGGCATGGCGCACGGGACCGCACCGGATCTGGTGGGGCGGCGGCTGGCGGACCTTCGTGCCGCTCACCGCGCTGGGCGTCGTCGCGCTCGGCGGCGCCTACTACTGGCCGGACGCCTACCTCGGCGTGGCGCGGCCCTATTGCGAAGGCATCACGCCAGACGGCTGCCGGCTGAACTGGCAGCAGGTCGGCTTCGAGGGCGGCGGCGAGGATTGGCAGTGCGTGCAATATTGCCCGCGGGCGAACGCACCGCCGCCGGCGCGGACCGTTGCCTTCGCCGCGGCGCCCCCGCCGCCGCAGGGCGGCACCTGCGAGCTCGCGATCTACTCCGAGCCGAATTTCGCCGGCACCAATGCCACGGCGACCGACGAGCAGCCGAACCTCGGCGAGACCGGCTGGCAGGACCAGATCGCTTCGGTCCAGATCAAGTCGGGGACCTGGGACTTCTTCGCCGAGCCGCAGTTCACCGGCGAGGTGATGCGGCTGGCTCCTGGCAGCTATGCCCAGCTCGACCCGCAGTGGAGCAAGCACTCGGGCTCGTTCATGTGTGTGCAGCAGTAAGCTGCATCACGACATCAAGATCGGCACGCCACCGGATCGCTCCGGTGGCGTGTTGCTTTTGCGGCTGCCTATTACGTCGACGGCATCAAAACAAAGCCGCCGCGTCCATCCGGACGCAGCGGCCAAATTCGTGAGGCAATGGCCTCACATGCTTTTGTGCTTCTTCTTCATGTGCTTCTTCGACATGCCCTTGCCGGTGGTGTCGGCGCTGGGCGTACTGTTCGGATCGGCCGTGCTGGCGCGATTCACCGAGCCGGACGGCTTGCCGCCGGTGGCCGAGGCGCCCGGCGCGCTGTTCGGATCGGCGGTGTTGGCGCGATTGATCGACTTGGACGGCTTGCCGCCCGTCGACGACGCGCCGGGAGCGCTATTCGGATCGGCTGTGTTCGCATTCTGGGCCGCGGCCGCCGTGGCGAACACGCCAATGGTCGCTGCGACGAGGATCGGGGTCAGGCGCATGGGTCAACTCCTTGGATGACAATGATGCTCGGGTGCCCCAACGGCGACGGCGAGCACGAAACGACTATTAAGCAGCGAAGCCGTTGTCCGGTTCCATCGGCGTGAGGACATTTGTCCGGCCTTGGTTGGGATGGATTCCTTACCCCCGCACCGCAAAAAACGAAAAACCGCCGCAACGTGCGGCGGTTTTCCGGACCGGACTTAAGCCGTCGGTTCGTGGCGGTCAGCAGTGCGCGCACCAGCAACGGCCATGGCGGCAGATCCGCGTATGAAACGGCCCGCACCAGCGGCCTGGACGCGGCCCGCAAGCGGCTTTCTCGATCGGGGTGAAATTCACATCCTTCGGAATGCTGAAGGCGCCGCGGGTGGTCTGTGCATCGGCCACCAGCGAACCGACCATGAGGATGGCCGAAACGGCTGCGAGCGTGACAGTCAGCTTTCGCATCGATCTTCTCCGGCGATAGTTGATTCGACGAAACGATTGCGCACCGGCTCAAGGAAAAATTCCAGCAAATTGTTTTTTGAGCGTTGCGGAACCTGTGCGCGGCGAAGGGGTTTAGCGCGCGGCGACGCGCGCACGCTGCGTCCTTGGCTACCTGCGCGCGAACAGCCACGCGCAACGTCGCACTCGCAACAGCCGGCGGATTCCGCCGGACGGAGTCTGCGCCTCGCGGACAAAGTCCGAGGGGGCGCGGGACGCCGGGGTCCGTTCGGACCCGCGGGCTCAGGTCTCTCGCGACACCTGAGCGGAGCGGCGATCCCGCTAAAGACCGCCGCCCATCTGTCTCGAAATCCGCAAGTCCGCCTTCTCTCCGACGTCCCGCGCGCGGTGTTTGAGGCTTGCTCCACATCGTCCCCGGTGGGCTGAGGTTTTCCCCACCGCTTTGGGCCCCGACAGCGCCTGGCCGTTTGGCACGGAGTTACGGCGCTGCCGCCAAAGAGCCCGGTGACGCCACCTGGTGGCGCCGAGATCGAAGCAGCTT
>Ga0265325_10000871_pt1 | contig 21771 bp, 20 predicted proteins | sample 41420metaG_FD_202090 | JGI IMG/M metagenome (GOLD analysis project Ga0265325, IMG submission 202090) | Rhizosphere microbial communities from Carex aquatilis grown in University of Washington, Seatle, WA, United States - 4-14-20 metaG | ecosystem: Host-associated > Plants > Roots > Rhizosphere... | reverse complement strand
GCACCTCGAGATCGTAGAGCGCCGGAATGCCCCGCACCCGTTTGCCGATATCCTTCTGTCCGGCCGGCGAGTCCAGAAGCGCGTCGAAATACCCTTTCGGGCTGAAATGGCAGAACGCATCGATGTAGCGCATGTAAAACTCCGTGGGCTAATCTTGGGCTGCAGTCAGGGTGGGTATTGTGATCTACAAAGATTTGCGCGGCTTCATCAAGCAGGTCGACGACATCGGGGCGTTGCGCCGCGTTAATGGCGCCGATCCGAAATTCGAGCTGGGCGGCATCACCGAGGTCGCCGCGGGCACTGCGGAATGCCCGGCCCTGCTGTTCGACCGCATCAAGGGCCATGAAAAAGGCTTCCGCGTCTTCACCAACGCCACCACGACGCCGCAACGGGCAGCGCTTGCGCTCGGTATCGACCCGACATTGACGCCGCTCGATGCACTCAAGGCCTGGATGGAGAAACGCAAGGCCTTGGCCCCGCACAAGCCTATCGAGGTCGCCAAGGCGCCGTTCCTTGAGAACGTGATGCGCGGCCGCAGCGTCGACCTTGGCAAGCTCCCGGCGCCCTATTGGCATCGCAAGGACGGTGGGCCGTTCATCGGCTCGGGCTCGATCGTCATCATGCGCGATCCCGATGGTGGCTGGATCAACGCCTCGATCTACCGCGTGCAAGTCCACGGCAAGAACAAGGTCACGATCCAGTTCGACCATCCGGGCCGGCATGGCGCGATCATCGCCCGGAAATATTGGGACAAGGGTCAAAGCTGCCCGGTCGCAATCGTCAATGGCGAAGACCCCGCTCTGTTCGTTGCCGGTTTCGAATATCTCCCCGACGGTCAGTCGGAATACGATTTTGCCGGCGCCATCAAGGGCGCGCCGATGGAGATGCTCAACGGGCCCCTCACCGGCTTCCCGCTGCCGGCGCAGGCCGAGATCATTCTCGAAGGCGAGTTGCTGCCGACCACTGAAATGACCTTGCCCGAGGGCCCGTTCGGCGAATTCACCGGCTATTACGCCGCGGACGCCCGGCCCTGTCCGGTCATGCAGGTGTCCGCGATCTATTACCGCGACGACCCGATCCTGCTCGGCTCGCCGCCGATGAAGCCGCCGCGTTTTCATTTCGGCCTGCCATTTCGCGCCGCCAGCATCTGGAGCCAGCTCGACATGGCCGGCGTGACCGACGTCGTCGGCGTCTGGCAGCACGTCGCGCAGTTGATGACCGTGGTGGCGATCCGCCAGCGTTACGCCGGCCACGCCAAGCGCGCGGCGCTGATCGCCGCCGCCCAGAGCTACATGGGCCGGCTGGTGGTTGTGGTCGACGACGACGTCGACCCATCCGACCTCGCCGACGTGATGTGGGCCGTCACGACGCGCTGCGAGCCGGCTGAGCAGATCGACATCGTGCGCAACGCCTGGAGCTCGGCGCTCGATCCGAGAATTCCGGACGCGGATAAGCGCGCCGGCATCACCTCTCACTCGAAGGCGATCATCGAGGCGGTGCGACCGTTCGGCTGGAAGGACAAGTATCCGCCGACCTCGGCCTTGACGGCGAGCGAAGCTCAGGAGATCGAGAGCAAGTGGGGACGCACCATCGGGCGTGCTGCTGTCCCGGCAAAGCCAAAAGGGCGAACCAAGCGGCGTTGATTACTGCTTGGCCGACTTGTCGTGGCCGAAATAGACGTCGACCCGCATGCCGGCTGCCAGCGGACCCGGCTGTCCGAGCTTGATGATGACCTCCACCGCATCAACGTCGGAACGCGTGTTGGGCCCGCGCGTGCCAAGACGCGACGGTTCGACCAGCGGCGCGATCGACGCGACCGTGCCGGAAAACTCCCGGCCGGGGAACGCTTCGGCGCGCACCGACGCGACTTGACCGACACGGATCTCGGAGATGTCGCGCTCGTCGATCTCGGCGCGGACGTTGAGCGTCGTGAGGTTTGCGATCATCATCAGCGGCTGAAGCGCCGACGGCGCCGCGAGCTCGCCGGGATTGATGTTGATTTGCAGGACCGTGCCGTCGATCGGAGCGCGAACCTTGAGCTTCTCCAGATTGACGCGCGCAAACGACAGATCGCCCCGCGCCGATGCCAACTGAGCTTCGAGCGGGGTTGGCAGCGGCGCCGTCGCAAGCACGCTGCGAAGCTGCGCCTGGCGCTTGCCGAGTTCGTCATGGGCACAAGCCAGCGCCGAACGAGCCTCGGTCAGTTTGCTGCTCGGCGTCCCGCTCGCACGCCAATCGGCAGCGGCCTGATCGACGGCATTCTGCGCGTCGAACACCGCCGTCTCCCCGTCGGCGACGGCATCTTCGGCCTTGCGTCGATCGTCGCTCTTGCCCGCGGGTTGCTCGTTGCGAAGACGGAGCCGCATCCCGGCCTGGGCCTCGCCGGCTGCATAGCGCGAGCGGATTTCCTCCTCGTTGAGCTGGATCAGCGGTTCGCCCGCAAAGACCGCATCGTTCACCTTCACCAGGATCTTGCTGACGATGCCGACCGACGGCGATGCGACCTTGACGATCCCGGAAGGCGGCTCGACCCGTCCCGGCGCCACTGCGCGCCAGAGCCGGTCACCGCGCGGCTCTGTCGCTGCGACGGCCGCCGTGGTTCGCGGGCTGTCGCCGCGCTCGGGCGCGATCACGGCAATCGCTGCGGCGATCAAAACGACGCCGAGGACGATTACCACCACCGCACTCCGCTTCGACATCCTCATGCTCCTCCCAGAATATTCTTGAGCGTCCTGGCACCTTCACGCGATTGCTCTCGGACGATCGTACCATCCTCGATATGGATGATGCGGTCGGCAAATGATACCAGACGCGGATCGTGGGTGACCACGAGAACGCCGCGATCCGGCGCCTTCGCGATGTCGGCAAGGATCGTCATGATCGCCTTGCCGTTTTCGCCGTCGAGCGCCGCGGTCGGCTCGTCGGCGAGGATCACCGACGGGCTGCCGACCACGGCGCGGGCAATCGCAACCCGCTGCTGCTCGCCGCCGCTCAACTCGCGCGGGTAGCTCGCTTTCTTTTGCGAAAGACCGACCTTCGCCAGCGCCGAGGCGGTCTTGGCCTTGGCTTCCCTGCCGTTCTCGCCGCGGACGTCGAGCGCCAGCCGCACGTTGTCGGCCGCCGACAGCGTCGGAAACAGATGATACGACTGGAACACAAAGCCGACGTGGTCGCGGCGAAGCTTGGCCAAATCTTCGGGGCCCTTGCCTTCGATCGATTCGCCACGCACCCGCACCGTGCCCTCGGTCGGCGCCAGCATGCAGCCGAGGATCGAAAGCAGCGTGGTCTTGCCGCTGCCGGACGGCCCCATCAACAGTGTCAGCTCGCCGCCCCGAAGCGAAAGATTCACGCCCTTGAGCGCGTGGACCTGTCCCGCACCCGAGCCCAGCACCTTGGCCACACCGACGGTCTCGAGCACCGAATCGTTCATCGCGTAAACACCATGGCGGGATCGATCCGCGTCACCTTCATGATCGCGGCGATGGCCGAGACGACGCACATGACGACGGTCAGGACGAACAGCGCCATGGTGAGCGCCGGCGTGATGACGATCGGCAAGGCGCTCGATGCCGTGAGATAGACCACGGCGCTGCCGATGAGGTCGGCGATGCCGAAGCCGATCACGGCGTTGAGCAGTGCCTGGCAGATGATGACCTTGTAGATGTAGTTGCGCGACGAGCCGATCGCTCGCAGCGTCGCAAACTCGTTGATATGATCCTTGGTGCTCGAGTACAGCGTCTGCGCGACGATCACGGTTCCGACGATGACGCCGAGCAGGGCGCCGGCAAACAACGCCGCCCCCGCCCCGGTGCCAAACAGCCAGAACGACCGGCTACGGTCGGCAAATTCGGCCGTGGTCAGGACCTCAACGTCGCTGAGATTCTCCCTGAGATTATGCTGGACACCGTCGATCGTCGCTCCAGATGCGACATGAACCAGGAAGTAGGTCGCCTTGCCCGACGGCACCCCGGTGTGGGCGCGGGCGCGATCGACATCCATGAACACGTAGGGCGTGGTGGTGAAGGACCGGATACCGTCCGTCAGCGCCGCCACGCGCACCGTCTGCTGACGGATCTCCGCCCGTGCGCCCATGCCGGCGATGCCGAGACGGCTCAGATACGACTTGTCCACGGCCACAGCATTCGGCGTCGACAACGATTCGACCCGTCCATCCACGACATCCCACGGCTGCAATCCGCCCGCCCGCAGGTCGGACCCGACCACGAATACCGGAGTCGAAGCGCCGCTGGGCATCCGCCAGTCGGCGAAGCCGATAACCACCGGGATCGCGTCGGCAACGCCGTTGACCGCCAGTGCCCGGCCGCGGATTCGCGTGTCGAGCAGGGAGGGATCCTCGAAGCACTTGGTGCCGCGCGGCATGATCCACAGGTCCGCCGAGGCGTGGTCGATCATGGTGGTCACCATCTGGCCGAAGCCGAGATAGAGCCCCATCTGCACCGTCACCAGCACGATCGAGAACACAATGCCGATCACCGTGGCCACGAGCCGGAGCCGATCGTGGAACAAGTTTCGGAATGCAAGCGTGAAGACCAGCGGCATGCCAGCGGACCCAGTTCCAGTTCAGCAAGCACAGCCGCGGTGCATCACCGTTCAGTCGTCCTGCTTGATCATTGCGGGCGCCTTGAGCCCGCTGAAGCTCGCCCCCAGCCAACGCTTGACTTGCGCGACCTGCTGGCTCGCGAGAGCATTGCCGAGCGCGACTGAAACAGCCCAGCTCGCCGCCAGCGTGCCCGCAAAGACGATGGCCGCTTTGCCGATCGCGAACAGCGCCAAAGGCAGCACAGCAAATTGCAGCCACACGACAAACACGTAGTGGATCAGATACATGTTGTAGGCATTGTCCGACAGGCTGTCGAGCAATCGCACGCGCGCCTGCGTCCAGCGCAGGCAAAGCGCGAGGAAGCACAGGCATCCCGCCGCGCAAGCGACGACATAGCCAAGCCCCGATGCGAATTGCACCAATAGCGGCGCGTCGCCAGCACCCAGCATCTGCGACGTCGGCAGCGCCCACAGCACAAAACCGATCAACGCCGCGACCAACCAGCCACGCCAATGCCGGGCCAGCGGGCCATCGCAAGCGATCAAACCGCGATCGAGGCCGTGCGCGCCGATCATGTATCCGGCGAAGAAGTACACCAGATAATGAAGTGGGCGGCAGAGCTGAAACGAGAACGGACCGACGTTGGTCCAGGCCCAGGGTGTGTAGGCCAGCGCCAGGGGGATGTAGGCGAGTGCCGATATGCCGGCCAGAACAAGGAAGAAGCGCACCGGGCGATCGCCCAGCTCAGTCATTTGTCGGCTAAGGCGCTCGTGCCACGTCGGAGCCAGACGGTGGACGCCAGCTGCAATCACATTCAGGGCCAGCAACATCCAGAGAAACCATTGCGGGCCCGGCGACCAGAACGGCAGCGCGAGCCAATGCCGCCAGAATGCTTCAAGACCGGGGTCGGCAGCGGAGACGCTATAGGCCGGGTAATAGGCAATCGGCATGATGAAGGCGACGACGAACGCGAGCGGCACGCCGATCCGCACAAATCGATCCGACAGGAACACCCAGCTTCCCTTGCGCCGCAAGCTCGCCGGAACAAAAATGCCGGAGAGCAGAAACATCAGCGCCATCAGGCTGACATCCTGCCAAGCGCAAAACAGATCGAAGCCGAACCAACGATGAGGATCGATGATCGGCGTGGCCTGCCATCGATAGGGCGGCAAATCGAAGGCGTAGGGGGCCGCAGGCAGCGAAGCGAGGTAGGCCAGCACCGAATGAAACGCCAGCACAATGACGATCACAATTCCCCGAAGATTGCTTAATGCGAGACTCGACCGCGACATCGCTTCGACACCTCACGTCAGCGGGAGTTCCCTCTGACCCAATCCCCCATCGAAACCGGCGTTCCCGCTCAGGGATCGCCCGCAATTGCTACCGCATAACCCCGCCTCAAGGAATGCGTTCCTGCGACAATTTCCTCCGCTATCTGACGCTGAAAACGACCTTTGCGACGCTGAAAATTACCGCAACCATTGGCGCCGAAGGTCCCCCAAACACCGCCGCCGTTCGCGAAATGGCCATATTATGGGTCGAGACACTCGATTCGAATGGGACTGTTGGGGTTTGGAAGGATACGCAGCCGTGACAGGGAAATTGGCGACCGTGGTTCTGGCAGCGTTCGCGGTTCTAGGAGCCGCCATGCTCCACGCCCAGCCCATGGAGCCGACGGTTACCGGCTTCTGGGAAAAGCGAAACGACGATGGCCGGCCGGCGGTCTGGTTTCTGTTTGTCGAACGCCCCGGCAACGCATTCGAAGGTGCCCTGGTCAAAGCGTTTCCCCGGCCGGGCGATCCGCCCAATCGGGTTTGCAACAGCTGCACCGATGACCGAAGGAACCAGCCGGTGCTCGGAATGTCGTTGATCCGCGACATGAAGCGGCACGGCCTGGAATACGAAAATGGCAACATCCTCGACCCGCGCGACGGCAGCATCTACCACGCGCTGATGACGCTCAGCCCGGACGGGCAGGCGCTCAAGGTCCGGGGCTATCTCGGCATCCCGCTGCTCGGCATGGATCAGGTCTGGTATCGCCTGCCGGACACGGTCGTGAGCTCGATCGACCCCGCCGTGGTGGCGAAATATCTGCCGGACGGCGCGCGCGGCAGTTCAGCTTCGATGTCGAAGCAGCCGGGCGCGCGCGCGCGGAACAATCCGCCTCATACGAACGGAACGGTCCGGCAATAACATTAGTAGGACTTCGGCAGTCCCAACGCCTTTTCGGCGATGAAGCAGAGGATCATCTGCGGCGTGACCGGCGCGATTCGCGTGATCAGCGCCTCGCGAAGATAACGCTCGACGTGGAATTCCTTGGCGTAGCCCATCCCGCCGTGGGTCATCACCGCGGTCTCGCAAGCCTTGAACGCGGCCTCGCCGCCGAGATATTTGGCTGCATTGGCCTCGACGCCGCAGGGCTGTCCCGCGTCGTAGAGTGACGCAGCCTTGAACGCCATCAGGTTCGCCGCCTCGAGCGCAAGCCAGCACGCGGCCAACGGATGCTGGATCGCCTGGTTCTGCCCGATCGGACGATCGAACACGATCCGCTCGTTGGCATAGGTGGCAGCCTTGCGCAACGCCGCGCGCCCGAGTCCGATCGCTTCGGCGCCGATCAGGATGCGCTCGGGATTCATGCCGTGCAGGATGTATTCGAACCCCCTGCCCTCTTCGCCCAAGCGGTCGGCGGCCAGCACCGGCAGCCCGTCGATGAACAGTTCGTTGGAGTCGACCGCGCTCCGTCCCATTTTTGGGATTTCGCGCACGTCGATGTATCGACGATCGACGTCGGTGTAAAAGAGGCTCAGGCCCTCGGTCCGGCGCGACACATCCTCGGCCGGCGTGGTGCGCGCGAGGATCAGCATCTTGGTTGCGACCTGCGCTGTCGAGATCCAGATTTTCTGCCCCGAGAGAATGTAACGGTCGCCGTCGCGCACCGCCTTGGTCCTGAGCTTGAGCGTATCCAACCCGGCATTCGGCTCGGTCACCGCAAAGCAGGCCTTGTCTTGGCCCGCGATCAGCGGCGGCAGCATCCGTTGCTTCTGTTCGTCGCTGCCGTACACCACCACCGGGTTGAGCCCGAAGATGTTCATGTGCAGGGCTGAAGCGCCGGACAGCCCGGCACCCGACTCGGCGACCGTCTGCATCATCAGCGCCGCCTCGGTCACACCGAGGCCCGCGCCGCCATACTCCGCCGGCATGCAGATGCCGAGCCAGCCGTCATCGGCAAAGGCGCGGTGGAAGTCCTCCGGGAATCCGCCGTCGCGGTCTTTTGCGAGCCAATAGTCATCGTCAAATCGCGCGCAGATTTTCTCGACTGCGGCGCGGATAGACTGTTGCTCGGCGGAGAATTCGAAGTCCATTGAAGCAGTCTGCTCCATAACCCGTGTTTATTCGGACAATTCGTCTCGCGGCATAGTCCTCCGCTGGGTTGGCGGCTGCTCCCGTGCTATTTTCACCCGCACCATCATAGCAACGATCGGCGGCCTTGCATCTGCGGTCGAGGAGGAAACCATATGAGAAACGTCACCGTCGCTCCGAAAGGCATGGGCCTCAACGACTTCGTCGCAAAGGAGGAAGGCTTCTTCGAAGCCGAAGGCCTCGATGTGACGTTCGACTGGAAGACCTTCCGCGGCACCCAGTCGAGCTGGAAGGAATTCAAGTACCTGGAGCGCCCGCAGGACCAGCCCTACACCAAGGACAAGACCGAGGTGATCCAGGGCGCCTGCATGTGGGGCACCGTCTGCAATGCCTCTGCCGGCATGGGCAAGTTCGTGCCTGAAGCGTATGGCGATTCACCTTGGGCGATTTTCGTGCGGCCGGATTCCAAAATCCGCAAGCCGGAAGACCTGAAAGACGTTCCGATCTCGGTCGGCATGCGCGCCGGCAGCCACTTCAACGTGCCGTACCGGCTGGAAAAGTATATGCCGCTGGAGAACATCAAGACGGTGAACACCGGCGGCTTCGGCGCGCGGCTCAAGGCGCTGCTCGACGGCGAGGTCGAGGCCGCCTCGCTGCTGCCGCCGCAGATCGCCATGGCCGAGCAGCTCGGCCTGCGCAAAGTCATCGAAGATCGCTTTCACACCATCTGGTGGGTTCCGGACGGGTTCCCGAAGGAAGCGACCACGGCCTATTTGCGCGCGCTCGACCGGGCCGAGAAGGCGATGGACGCCAATGTCGATAAATACCTGCCGTTGTGGAAGCTCTCCGTTCCGGCCGAGTTCGAGAACTACCACAAGTGGGACTTCTCGAAATTCGGGCGGGGCGAGCGCTTCGTTTACAAGACGATCCCGCACTCTGAGTTTGACGAGATCGTGGGCCAGGTGAAGCGCTGGAAGCTCGACGACTTCATGAAGGACCGAACATACGAGGGTTTGGCGGCGCGCTGAAGGCCGCCGCACCGCGACACTTCTGCACGGGCCTGCCGGCGACGGCAGGCCCGTTTGCATTTGATGGCCGAGGCCGCCCTGTGCCAGCATGACGCGAGCACAGGAGACCCAGGCCATGATGACATTGCCCCGCGGTTTGGTCCTCGCATTGGCGGTTGCAGGTCTGGCCGGCAGTCCCGCCCTCGCCGCGGACAAGATCGTACTCGGCATGATCGGCGCCGGCTCGTCGGTGCATTGGCCGACCTACATCGCGACCGAGAAGGGATTCTACGCCAAGCACGGCCTCGAGATGGACGTCGTGGTGGTGCCCTCGAATGCGGCAGCGCAACAGCAGATTGCGGCCAGCGCGCTCAATATCGGCGTGTCGATCGGCAGCCCAGATCCGATCCGTGCGGTGAACCATGGCTCCCCGGCCGTCATTCTGGGCGTCGACAGCATCGCCTCGCCTTACACTGTCATCACCAGAGCCGACATCAAGTCTCCGGCCGAATTCAAGGGCCGCACCGTCTCGCTCGATGGACCCAAGGGCATCACGCGTGCTTATTTCGATCGTGTCATGGCCCCGACCGGACTCAAGGAAGGGGATTTCGATCTGATCTTCCAGGGCGCGACGCCGGCCCGCCTCGCCGCGCTCAAGTCAGGTGCCGCCGACGTGACGCTGCTGACCTCGCCATTCAACTTCTATGCCGAAGAGCTGGGCTTCAAGCAGCTCGTGGTGGTCAACGATGTGGTCAAGGACATTCCGTTCGGCGTCACGGTTGCCAACCGCCCCTGGGTGCTCGCCCACCTCGACATGGTGCGGCGCTTCATCGTTGCCTATCACGAGGGCGTCGAGTGGTTCTACGACCCGAAGAACCGCAACGAAGCGATCGCGATCGCGGTGCGCAACACCAAGCAGAAAGAAACCGATATCGCGAAGACCTACGACTTCTTCACCCATATCCAGTTCTTCAACCGTTCAGACGCGGTATCGCGCAAGCATATCGAAAACATCATGGACGTGCTGATCGGATTCAAAGACATCGAAAAGCGCATCCCCATCGAGCGGCTGATCGCGCCTGAAGTGACCAAGGTGGTCGACTAGACAGCGTACCGGGAGAAACACCATGCACAAACTGACACGCGCGGCGGCCCTGGCGACCCTGAGCGCCGTTCTTGCCGGTTCTGTTCAAGCGCAGGACCTTGTCAAAGTGGCCGTGCCGCAACGCGGGACCTGGGAGACCTCGGTCCCGGACCTCGGCAACCAGGCGGGCATTTTCGCCAAGCACGGCATCAAGCTCGAAGTCCTTTATACATCCGGAGGCGGCGAAACCATGCAGGCGCTGATCTCCGGCAGCGTCGACGTGGCGATCGCAACCGGAGCCGCCGCAGTGTTCGCCGCCTATGTGAAGGGAGCGCCGGTCCGGCCGGTTGCGACGTCGGTGACCGGCGCACGAGAGATCTTCTGGTACGTCAAGGCGGATTCGCCGATCAAGACGCTGAAGGACGCCGCCGGCAAGACCATGGCATTTTCGGCCACCGGCTCCTCCTCGAACCTCGCCACCTTGAAGCTCATCAAGATGTCGGGCGTCGACATCAAGCCGGTCGCCACCGGCACCCCGGTGGCGACGTTCACCCAAGCCATGACCGGGCAAGTCGACATTGGCTGGTCGGCGGCACCGTTCGCGTTGAGCGCACTTCAGGAGCACCGCATCCGCACCGTCGCCAACGTCGGCGACATCGTCGAATACCGCGACATGAGCGCCCGCTTCCATGTCGCCAACCTCAATTTCATCACCAGCAAGCCGGACGTGCTGAAGCGCTTCCTGACGGCCTATTCGGAAACGCTGGATTGGATGTATGGCAGCGATGACGCGCTGAAGATTTTCTCCGAAATGTACAAGATCAAGGAAGCCGAGATTCGCCAGACCCGCGGCGAGTTCTACACGCGCCAAAGTCTCGACATCAAACACGTGTCGGGCGTCGACCAGGCGATGGAGGACGCGGTGGCCTACAAGTTTATTCCCAAGGTCCTGACCAAGGACCAGATCGACGATCTGTTCAAGTATCAGGTCAAGTGAGGCGCTCTATTCCAGCACCGCAATCGCGTTGATCTCGATCAGATATTCCGGCGACGTCATCTTGGTGATCTCGACCATGGTCGAGGCCGGCGCCGGCGGCTTGAAGTACTCGCGCCGCACTTTGTGGATTTTCTCGAAGTGCTCCATGTTGCGGACGTAGACGTCGACCCGGCAGATATCGTCCATGGTGCCGCCGGCGGCCTCGACCGCAGCCTTGACGTTCTCCAGCACCTGGCGCGTCTGCGCTTCAATGTCGCCGATGCCGGCGATGGTGCCGTCAGGACGCCGCGCCGTCATGCCGGAGATGAACACCATCCGGCCGCGCGCCTCGATCACCGTCGCCTGCGAAAAATGCCCGTTGGGCTTGGCGATCTTTTCCGAGCTGATTTGCTTCTTGGGCATGGTTTCCTCTCTTTGTGCTGCGGCCGAGTGTGGTTCAATGGCGGCCTTTGCAGCAAGAGGTCGCGTCATGGTTTCGATGCCGAGTGAGAGCAACTGGCCGGTCACCTTCCCGGGAAATCTGCGCTGGACCAACGCCACGCAGATCGTCAAGGGCATGGTTGCCTATGGCGCGGCGGCCATGGCCGAGATCGACCTGATTATCCGGCGGCTCAAAGCGCGAAGCGGCGAGGCCGATCTCGACAAGGTCTGGGCCGAGGAATGGTCGCGCGAGGCGGACCGTGTGGCCAAAATCGGCGACGATGCCGATGCAGCCGGCAACGCCATCACCGCCGGCAACCAGTACATGCGCGCGGGCAACTACTACTACAGCGCCGAGCGGTTTATCCCGCCGGGCGAGCCGAAGATGGCGATATATCGCAAGGCGCTGCGCTGCTATCAGGCGGCGATGGCGCGGCTCCATCCCGACATCGAGCGGGTTGAAGTGCCCAATGAACGCGGCCGGACCTTGCCTGCCTATTTCGTCAAGGGCCGTGGCTCCGGCCGGCGGCCGACCGTGGTGCTGTTCGACGGCATGGACAACGCCAAGGAGATGAGCGTCATCTTCGCCGCGCTGGACTTCGCCAAGCGCGGCATCAACACGCTCGCCATCGACGGCCCGGGCCAGTCCGAGCCGCTGCGGCTCCGCAACATCCCGACGCGCCACGATTACGAAGCGGCTGGCATCCCGGCCTACGACTTCGTCGCCGCGCGCCCCGAGGTCGATCCCAAACGCGTCGCGGTGATGGGCTACAGCTTCGGCGGCTACCATGCGCCGCGCATCTGCGCGTTCGACAAGCGCTACGCCGCCTGCGTCTGCTTCGGCGCCATGCATTGGGATATCCACGAATGGGTCGCCGGGCACAGCCCCGCCGACCCAAGGCACACCACAGCCTCCACCTTCCAGTTCCGCTGGGTGATCGGCGCGCCCGACAACGCCACCGCGCTGGAATGGTCGAAGAAGTTCACGCTCGACGGCATCGCCGAGAAGGTGCAATGCCCGGTTCTGATCCTGCACGGCGAGAACGACCGCATCGTCCCCGTCTCCGAGGCGAAGAAGCTCTACGAACACATCGGCTCCGACAACAAGACGCTGAAGATTTTCACCGAAGCAGAGGGCGGCGCCGAGCATTGCCAGGTCGACAACCGCCAGCTCGGCGTCGATTTCATCGGCGACTGGCTGCTCAAAGCGATGCAGGCGAACTAACGGCGAAGTGCCGCAGTCCGGTCGGGCCATGGCTATCGACGCCGCCGAGCCGCCGTGGTCGAATGGTGCGCCGAGGACTTCAGGTCAGGGGAAATCATGCTGCGTTTCGTCCGTTGGTGTTCGATCCTCTGCGCGCTGCTGTGCAGCCCCCTACTCGCGCAAGCCCAGAGCAACTATCCCGATCGGGCGATCAAGTTCGTCATCGCCTTTCCCCCGGGCGGCGCTACCGATACCTTCTTCCGCCTGATCTCCAATGAGCTGGGGCAAGCGCTTGGCCAGACCATTGTCATCGAGAACAAGGGCGGCGCCGGCGGCTATATCGCCTGGCAATACGTCGCCAGCTCGCCGGCCGACGGCTACACCGTGCTGGTCGGCGAGAACGCCATCGGCATCAACCAGGCGCTGTTCAAGAAGCATCCCTCCGGATTCAACCCGCTGAAGGATTATGACGCCGTCGGCGCCATGGCGAGCACGCCGCTGGTCTGGACCGTCGCCAACAACGTGCCGGCCAACAACTTCGCCGATTTTGTCAAATGGTCGAAAACCGTGCCGGGCCATTTCAACTTCGGTCACGCCGGGCCGGGCAGCGTGTCCCACCTGGTGCCCGAGGTCATCCTCGACGGCACCGGCATGCAGGCGGTGCCTGTGCCGTTCAAGGGCGGCGGCCCGGCGGCACAAGCGGTCGCCGGCGGCTTCGTCTCGGTCGTCGCTTCCGCGCTACCGGTCGCCAAGGGTCAGCTGGAAGGCAAGCTGGTCAAAGCGCTGTTCGTGACCAGCAAGAAGCGTGCCCCCTCGATGCCCGACGTGCCGTCGCTGAGCGAACTCGGCTACACATTCGCCGACGTCGATCTCGAATTCTGGTGGGGTTTGTTTGTGCCCAAGGGCACGCCCGAACCGATCCGAGCCAAACTGGAAAAGGCATTGCAGAGCGCCATGGCGAACCAAGTGGTCCGCGCCCGCCTGCTCAAGGTGGACACCGATCCGACGTTCGCACCAGGTCCTGCGCTTCGGACCAAGATGGAGAACGAGATCAGGAACTGGTCGAAGTTCATCGACGCCAAGGGCATCCACGTCGAGAATTGAACGGACGTTCGGGACTGCCGCGTGAGTGAACTCATCAAGTTCGTCGTCAACGGCCATGCCGTCGCGATCGATGGCGACGGCACGGCTCCGTTGCTTTCGGTGCTGCACGATCATCTCGGGCTGCGCGGCAGCAAATTCGGCTGCGGCACCGAGATGTGCGGCTCGTGCATGGTGCTGGTCGATGGTCAGCCCGAGCACTCGTGCGCCCGCGAAATCGCATCGCTCGCTGGGCGCACGATTACGACCATCGAGGCTCTATCGAACCACAACGCGCTGCATCCACTCCAACAGGCATTCCTCGACGAGCAGGCCGGCCAATGCGGCTATTGCCTGTCTGGAATCCTGATCTCGGCCTCCGCGCTGCTTGCCAAGAATCCAAAGCCGTCGCGGGCCGAAATCATCACAGCTCTCGATCCGCATCTGTGCCGCTGCGGCATCCACAATCGCGTGTTTCGCGCGATCCAGAAGGCGGGTGCCGCGATGGCGAGGGCGCAAGGATGATCTCCAACACGTTGCCGCTCAGCCTGACGGACAATCCGATCCTGTCGCAATGGATCGCCTTCAACGAGCAGGGTCGCGTCCGCGTCGGGTCCGGCAAGGTCGAGATTGGCCAGGGCATTCTGACCGCGTTGACCCAGATCGCTGCCGAAGAGCTCGACGTACGGCCCGACCAGATCAACTTGGTCTCCGGCCAGACCGACGTCAGCCCGGCGGAAGGCTTCACCTCCGGCAGCTATTCCATCGCGGTCGGCGGCGCGTCGATCCGCCTGGTCTGCGCCGAGGTGCGTTCGCTGTTCCTCGACAAGCTCGCCGACGCGCTCAAGTGTCCGGTCGCGGAGCTTTCGATCGAAGACGGTAAGTTCCTGCGAGACGGCCAGGACACCGGCCGCGACTACTGGTCGATGACCGACGAGATCACGCTCGAACGCCGCGCCACCGGCACCGCACCGGTGAAACGTCCTTCGACCTACAAGATCGTCGGCAAGCACCTGCCACGGCTCGACCTGCCGGCGAAGATCGCCGGCGAAGGCTTCATCCACGACATTGCGCCGGAAGGGGTGCTGCACGCCCGCGTGCTGCGCCAGCCCTGGAGTGGCGCGCACCTGTCTGTCTTCGATGAGCAAGCCGTTCGCAAAGCCGCCCGAACGCCGATCGAGATTTTCCGCGAAGGAGAGTTTGTCGCCTTCACCTCGGACAACGAGCTTGCCGTCATGCGCGCGGCCGAAGCCGCACGCACTCTCGCCAAGTGGGAGGGTGGCACGCCAGCGCCGGACGACGTCGGCACGCCGGACTGGCTGAAGCGGCAGCCTTCCCGCGACAAGATCACCGACACCGGCATGCCCGGCACGGCGAAGGGCCGCGTCGTCGAAGCCTCCTATTCCCGTCCCTTCCTCACCTACGGCTCGATCGGACCCGCCTGCGCGCTCGCCGAATTCAAGGACGGCGCACTCAAGGTCTGGTCACACAGCCAAGGGCCTGCGGTGCTGCGCGACTGGCTAGCCCGCGCGCTCGGCCTGCAGGCCGCGCAGGTGACGGTGTTCCACCGTCACGGCGCCGGCGCCTACGGCCACAACACCGCTGACGACTGCGCGTTCGACGCCTCCACCATCGCCATGCGGCATCCAGGGCGCACCGTTCGCGTGCAATGGCCGCGCGAGGACGAGTTCACCGCCGCCCCGATCAGCACGGCGATGGCGATCAAGCTTCGTGCCGTGCTCGACGCCGACAACAAGCCAGCCGACTGGGCCATCGAAATCTGGAGCCCGCCGCACGCCCAGCGTCCCGGCATGAACGGCAACTCCAATCTGATCGGCGCCGCCGCCCTGCCCAACGCCCCGCCACTCAATCCGCTCAGCGATGTGCCCGACGAGCGCGGCGGCGGCGCCACCCGCAACGCGGTCGCGATCTACGATCTGCCCAGCCACCGTCTGATCCATCATCTGCTGCCCGAGGTGCCGATCCGCACCTCGTCGCTGCGCGGGCTCGGCGCCTGGGCCAATGTGTTCGCCATCGAAGGCTTCATCGACGAGCTTGCCGAGATCGCGGGCGTCGATCCGGTCAGCTATCGGCTGTCGCTGCTCTCCGAGCCGCGCCCTCGCAAAGTCGTCGAGACCGCGGCCCGTCTCAGCGGCTGGTTCGATACACCGAAGCTGCCCGAAGGCCGCGCGCGGGGCTTTGGCTTCGCTCGGTACAAGAACATCGCTTCGTTTGCCGCCGTGGTGGTCGAGCTCGAGGTCGACAACGAAATCCGCCTGAAGAAAGTCTGGTGCGCCGCCGATGCCGGTCTCGTGATCGCGCCCGACGGCGCCAGGAACCAGATCGAAGGCGGCATCATCCAGGGCGCAAGCTTCGTCATGCGCGAGCAGATCAAGTTCGAAGACGGCCGGGTGGCGACGCAGAGCTGGGACGATTATCCGATCCTTCGTTTTTCCAACATTCCGGAGATCGAGATCGAGCTGATCGACAACCCGAACGAGCCGACGCTGGGTCTTGGCGAAGCCTCGGTCGGCCCGACTGGCGCTGCCATCGGCAACGCACTCGCCCGCGCGATCGGGAAGCGTGTCCGCGACCTGCCGCTGACGCGCGAGAAGATCGTGACAACATTAATGTCAGACGAATAAAGGCAGGCAATGGCCGGACCGATTCAAATTCGCATGGGCGGCTATGGGCCGTCGACCACCGGCTTCTCGCGCTCGCTGAAGTTCGTCGGCGACAAGCTGATTGCGCAATTCGGCGATCGCATCGACGTCAAGTACGTCTGGAACATCATGGATTTCGGCTACAAGGCCGAAGAGATCATCTGGCTGGTCGAGAGCGGCGTACTGACTCTCGGCTATCAATCGTCGAGCTACCTGACCGACCGCGTGCCGGAGCTTTCCTTCGTCGACCTACCCTTCCTGTTCCGTGACAACGATCACGCCCGCGGCGCCATGGACGGGGCGCTCGGGCGCAAGCTGGTCGAGGCCGTCGAGAGTAAATGCGATTTACGCATCCTCGGCTGGTATGAGAACGGCTTCCGTCACATTTCCAACCGCGTGCGCACCGTGCGGATGCCGGCCGACCTCAAGGGCATTCGCATCCGCGTGCTGCCGAGCAAGATCCAGGCGCGCACCTTCGAGCTTCTTGGCGCCACGCCGATGATCATGGACCTCACCGACGCCATCCGCATGATCAAGGCGGGCGAGATCGACGCCCAGGAAAATCCGCTCACCAACACCGTCACCTACGGCGTTCACAAGTTCCATCGCTTCCACACCATCAGCAATCATTTCTACATTTCGCGTCCGATCTTCCTGCACCGGCCGACGTTCGATGGCTGGCCCGCCGACCTGAAAGCCGCCATGCAAAAGGCGGTGACCGAGTCGGTCGCGTTCCAGCGCGGCCTGCATGTGCAGGAGGAGGATGAAGCCGAACAGGCGATCAAGGCCGAAGGCTGCGAAATCGTCACGCTCGATGCCGCGCAACACGACGCCTTCGCCGCGGCGGTCCGGCCGATCTATGCCGAGGCCAAAGCGCAACTCGGCGCGGACTTGTTCAAGCTGATTTAGCTGGCTTGTGCAGAGCCACGCCCGCTTCCTACAATCTGCCATCTCTCTCCGCCTCATCCTGAGGAGCGGCCAAAAGCCGCGTCTCTAAGGATGGGCGGCCCATGCTTCGAGACGCGCAGCTACTGCGTTCCTCAGCATGAGGCCGGGAGAAGCTCGTGGTTGGTGAGGGGCCTGCATTGAAAATCGGCATTATGCTCGGCGACGACATCGGCCTCGAGGTCGTTCCCGAAGCCGTCAAGGTGATGAAGGCCGCCGCCGCCAAGGCGGGTCTTGCCATCGAGTGGCACGAGCTGCTGATCGGCAAGGCCGGCCATGAGCAATATGGCAACACATTGCCGAAGATCACGGAGGAGACACTGCACACGCTGGACGGCTGGTTCATGGGGCCGATCGGCCACAACGCCTATCCCCGCAGCGACGCCACCTGGGTGATGCCGCCGGTGCGCAAGAAGTTCGATCTGTTCACCGCACTCCGTCCGGCGCTGTCGCATCCGAACATCCCCTCGGTGCACAAGAACGTCGACATCGCCTTCTTCCGCGAGCTGACCGAAGGCATGCTGTATTCGGAGACCGTCGTCGCCGGACTGCCGGAATTCCGGCCGAACGACGACATCACGATTTCGTCCCGTGTCATCACCCGCAAGGGTTCGAACCGCGTCGCCCGCGAAGCGTTCGAGCTGGCCCTCACCCGTCCCCGCAAGAAGGTCACCGCCGCGCACAAGGAGCCGGTCTATCGGCTCGCGTGCGGCATGTTCGCCGAGGAATGCCGCAAGGTGGCGAAGCTTTATCCCGACGTCGAGTTCGAGGAGATGATGATCGACTCGACAGCCATGCATCTGGTCACCGATCCGCAGCGCTTCGACGTGGTCGTCACCACCAACCAGTTCGGCGACATCCTGACCGACATCGGCGCGGGCCTGGTCGGCGGCCTGGGCCTCGCTCCCGGTCTCTGCATCGGCGAGAAGCAGGCCATGGCGCAGGCCACGCACGGCTCGGCGCCGGATATCTCCGGCCGCAACATCGCCAACCCCTACGCCATGATCGTGTCCGGCCAGATGCTGGTGGCCTGGCTCGGGCGCAGGCATAAGGACACCAAAGCGAGCGCTGCAGCCAATCTGATGCACAAGGCGGTCACCAAGGTCATCGCCGAAGGCAAGCATCTGACCCGCGATCTCGGCGGGACTGCCAGCACCACGGAGATGGGCGACGCCATCACCGCTGCGCTATGATGATCAAAACAAGAATTTTGGGAGGAAGGACATGCAGCGAATACTGGCGGCCGCGGTGGCTTCGCTCGGCATTGCGGGCTTCATGCCCCTCGCCCACGCCGATTGGCAGCCGACCCATCCGATCAAAATGATCTGCCCGTTTCCGGCCGGCGGCGGCACCGACCAGATCGCCCGGATCGTTGCGCTGCAGCTTTCCAAGCGGCTCGGCCAGCAGGTCTATGTCGAGAACCGCGGCGGCGCCAACGGCGGCCTCGGCGCGCAGGAGGTGATGCGCTCGGACCCCGACGGCTACACCATCGGCGCCATCTCCGACTCGCCGATGACGGTCAATCCCTGGATGTACGACAAGCTTGCCTACTCGCCGCTGAAGGATTTCATCGCGGTGGCGCGGATCAACCACTTTCCGTCGCTGCTGGTCGCCAACCCATCGACCGGCATCAAGACCGTCGCCGACCTGATCAAGGTGGCCAAGGAAAAGCCCGGCACGCTGAACTATTCCTCGGGCGGCGTCGGCAATTTCAGCCACCTCGGCCTCGCCGTGCTCGCCTTCAAAACCGGCATCAATATCGTACACGTGCCCTACAAAGGCGTCGGGCCGGCGACCCAGGCGGTTCTCGCCGGCGACGTGCAGCTTATGTACAACAACATCGCCACCGCCCTGCCCCATGTGCAAGCTGGCAAGCTCACCGGGCTGGCGGTCGGCGGCGACCGCGTCTCCATGCTGCCGGACGTACCCGCCATCGCCGAGACTGTGCCCGGCTTCGACGTGACGCCGTGGGTCGGGCTTTTCGTGCCGGCGAAGACGCCGCATGACGTCGTCGCCCGGCTGAGCCACGAGGTCGACGCGCTTCTGAAGGCTCCCGAAGTCGTCAAGATCTTCGAGGCCAACATGATCAAGGCCGCATATCTCGACACCGAGCCCTTCACCAAGCAGATCAAGAAAGAAACCGACGACTGGGAAGGTGTCATCAAAACGCTCGGCATCAAAGCCAATTAGGAACGCCATGTACGACCTTCATCTCACTCCCGAGCAGATCGAGTTTCGCGACACGGTGCGCGACTTCGTCAATGACGAGGTCAAGCCGGTGACCCTCAATGCGCAGCGGCTCGATGTGGCCGACCGCAGCCTGCCGGTGGACGTGCTGCGCAAGGCCTCGCAAATCGGGCTGCGCACCCTCGCCCTGCCCGAGGATTTGGGCGGCGTCGGCGCCGACGGGCTGACCTGCTGCATCGTCTCCGAGGAGCTTGCGGCCGGCGACAGCGACGTGTCGGCGGTGCTGACAGAGACGTCGGCGCTGTCGCGGCGGCTGTTCACCGCCATGACCGAGGGTCAGCGCGAGCGTTTCGGCGGGCCGTTCCTCGAGGACGATGATTTCCACCTGGCGCTCGCCTGCCGCGAGCCGGGCGACGACAGCGCGCTCGGCATCAACTACCACCGCCCGGCCGGCGGCATGAAGCTTTCGACCACCGCCATGCGCGATGGCAACGGCTGGATCATCAACGGCGTTAAGGACGCGGTCGGCAATGCCTCGGTCGCCAAGCTGATCGCGGTCGAAGCCCAGACCGACAAAGGCTCCGCGTTGTTCCTGGTGCCGCGCGACACCGCGGGCCTGACCGTCACCGAACAGCCCGAGCCGCGCTGGTACCACGGCTGCTGCGGGCGCCTTGTGCTGAAGAACGTCCGGGTGCCGGCCGAAAATCTCCTGGGGCTTGGCGGTGACGGCGATGCGGGCCGCGAAGTCCCGCTGGCGCAGGCCCTCAATCTCGGCATCGGCCGCGCCGCCTACGAAGCCGCGCTCGAATATTCCGGACTTCGCGTGCAGGGCGGCAAACGCATCATCGAGCATCAGGCGATCGGCACCAAGCTCGCCGAGATCGCGATCCGGCTCGACACGGTCCGTACCATGGTCTGGCGCGCGGCCTGGGCCGCCGACCATCCCGGCGCGTTCGCCGACCGCAGCCTGCCCGACCTGCCGCTGGCCACCATGGCCAAGGTGTTCACCGCCGAAGCGATCTATCGCGTGACCAAGGACGCAGCCGAATGCTTCGGCGCCATGGGCGTGATGCGCGACATGCCGCTGCAGCGCTACATCCACGACGCCATGATTTGCCTGCACACCGGCGACGGCAATGCGGACGACAAGCTCCGCATCGCCGAGGCTCTGGTCAACTATCGGCGCCATCCCTCCATGCTGGCCGCGGAATAGAGGTGCGATCATGGATTTCTCGCTGAGCAACGAGCAGCGCGCCTGGCAAATGACCGCGCGCAAATTCGCCGAAGAGGAGGTCAAGCCGATCTCGCTGGCGCTGGACGAAAAGCCCGAAGCCCACGACAGCTTCGATTGGGACATCGTCGAGAAGGGAAGCAAGCTCGGCTTCCGCACGCTCGCGGTGCCGAAGGAATACGGCGGCGAAGGCACCGACTACGTCACCCAGGCGCTGGTCATGGCGGAGCTCGCCCGCGGCGACAGCGCCATCAGCAAGACATTCAGCCAGAACTGGAAGTGGAGCCATCTCATCTCGGCCGCCTGCAACGACGAGCAGAAGGAGCGGTTCCTCCGTCCATTCGTCGCCGACCACCGCTTCCTGCTCGGCAAGGGCATCACCGAGCCGACCGCAGGCTCCGACAATCGCCTGCCGCCGAAAGACATGCCCAAGGCAGGGCTGAAGCTTCGCGCCGAGCGCGACGGCGACGACTGGATTCTGAACGGCGAGAAATGCTTCATCGCCAACGCCCCGGTCGGCAAGCTGTTCTTCATCGATGCGCGCACCGATCCGAACGCGCCGCTGCGCCAGGGCACCACCATGTTTCTGGTGCCGCGCGACACGCCGGGCTTCCGCATCGGCAAGGTCTTCAACAAAAGCGGCTGGCGGTTCTACAGGAACGGCGAGATGATCTTCGAGAACGCCCGCGTGCCGCACAAGAACGTGGTCGGTCAGGTCGGCGTCTCCGACATGAAGACGGCGATGGCGGGCGACCGCACCGGCGGCGACCTGTTCGGCGATCTGGAGCTCGCGGCCAACGCGCTCGGCGTCTGCGACGACGCCTGCGAGCAGGCGATGAAGCATGCCAAGACCGCAAGGCAAGGCGGCTCGCCGCTGCTCGATCAGCAGCACATCCAGCTCAAGCTCAACAAGATGAACATGCTGACCGAGGCGCTGCGCTCGTTCGTCATGCGGATCGCCTGGGAGCACGACCACAAGGTGCTGACGGCCAATGCCGGGCTAGCCATGAACCTTTCGACCGATGTGATCCA
>Ga0265325_10000867_pt1 | contig 21791 bp, 16 predicted proteins | sample 41420metaG_FD_202090 | JGI IMG/M metagenome (GOLD analysis project Ga0265325, IMG submission 202090) | Rhizosphere microbial communities from Carex aquatilis grown in University of Washington, Seatle, WA, United States - 4-14-20 metaG | ecosystem: Host-associated > Plants > Roots > Rhizosphere... | reverse complement strand
TGCCGGAATATACGGAGATGATCACGTCGTGGGTGAAAGACGTGGCGAAAATTCCGGTGATTGTGAAGCTCACGCCCAACGTTACGGACGTTACGCGCATCGCCGCTGCCGCCGAACGCGGCGGGGCGGACGCGGTCAGCCTGATCAACACGATCAACTCGCTGATCGGTGTCGATTTGGAAACGTTCACGCCTCGTCCGAATGTTGGCGGCAAGTCCTCGCATGGCGGCTATTGCGGCCCGGCGGTGAAGCCTATTGCGCTACATCTGATTTCTTCCGTCGCGAAAACGGTGAAGATTCCCATCAGCGGAATTGGCGGCATCGGTTATTGGAACGACGCAGCGGAGCACATCGCCGTCGGCGCTACCACCGTGCAGGTCTGCACTGCCGCTATGCACTATGGTTTCCGCATCGTTGAGGACATGATTGACGGACTCTCGCAGTACATGGACGCGCACGGCTTCCGCTCGATTGAAGATTTTCGCGGGCGCGCTGTACCCAATGTGCAGGACTGGGGCGACCTCGATCTGAATTACAAAATCGTCGCCGAGATTCATCCCGAACTGTGCATCGGGTGCCAGCTCTGCTACGTCGCCTGCGAAGACGGCGCGCACCAGGCCATCGCACCGTACAACTCCCCGCACAACGGCTCGTCCAGTGAGCAAAAGAACGGCAAAAAGAATCCGAATGGCATGGGCGTGCACGTCCCGCGAATCATCGAGGAGGAATGCGTGGGCTGCAATCTCTGCGCGCTGGTCTGCCCGGTGGAGAACTGCATCACCATGAAGCATGTCGACACCGGAGCGCCGCACATGAGCTGGAAGGAGCGTACGCAGCGCAATCCCTCGTGCGCGCCGCCGACCCCCAGCGGCGATTGACGAGCGCGCCCAAAGCATTCGCCTTCGCCTCGCCCGGAGCCTAATCGGCAGGCTGCGCTGTCGGCTGCCGCACCGTCATCAGCAGCGAATAGGCTACGAAGCTTACGCCGAATCCTACGAACCAGGCGTAATCGTACAAAACGCGCAGCGGCGCGTAGACTAGCCCTACGAACGCTACGCCGCAGCCTATCGCCAGGGCTGCGATGGCCTTCCAGTTCACCCCGTTGGAATACTCGTAGGCGCCATTCCGGCGGTAGAGGTCTTCGGGGATTAGAAGCTTCTTCCGCAGAATGAAATAGTCGCAGATCAGCACGCCCGCAATCGGGCCGAGAAATCCTGAATATCCCACCAGCCAGCCGAACACGTAGCTGGCGTGATTCGCCAGCAGCTTCCAGGGCTGCATGGCGATGCCCACCAGGCAGGTGATCAGCCCGCCGATGCGAAAGCTGATCCGCCGCGGCCACAGATTCGAGAAATCGTTCGCGGGCGACACGACGTTTGCCGCCACGTTTACGTTGAGCGTCGCCAGCAGAAGCGCAACCATCGCAATCACTACCGCCAGCGGGCTTTCCAGCCGGGAGAGCACCGCCACCGGGTCCCAGATGGCCTGCCCGAACACGATGACGGTCGCTGACGTCACCGCAATGCCGATAAACGAATAGAACGTCATCGTGGTGGGCAGCCCGAGCGCCTGCCCTACCATCTGAGCCTTCTGGCTGCGCGCGTATCGGGTGAAGTCGGGAATGTTCAACGCTACCGTGGCCCAGAATCCCACCACGCCGGTCAGCGAAGGCACGAAAAATCGGAAGAACTCGCCGAAGCTCTGAAATTTCGACGGCGTCGCGAGCATCGGCCCGAAACCGCCCGCCTTGCTGCGCGCCCAAAGCAGCAGCGCCGTTCCGATCAGCAGCAGAAAGGGCGCCGTCACTCCCTGCAGGAAACGAATCGTGGTGATGCCGCGCTCGATCACCAGCACGTTCAGCAGCCAGAAAAACAGAAAGCAGGCCGGGACGATCCAGTGCGCGTCTCTCCAGGCCGGGACCAGCGCCAGCACCATGGCGCAGATGGCCTCGCCCCCGATCCACGCCTGAATGCCAAACCAGCCGCAGGCCACCAGCGCCCGCAGAATCGCCGGCACGTTGGCTCCCAGGACGCCGAACGCGGACCGCGCGAAAATCGGAAACGGAATCCCGTACTCGGCGCCCGCGTGGGCATTGAGCAGCATCGGAATCAGCACCAGCACGTTGCCCAGAAACACCGTAAAGATCGCCTGCTTCCAATTCATCCCGCCGGCGATCATCGCGCTCGCGAGCATGTACGTGGGAATGTTGACGCTCATGGCGATCCAGAGCGCTGCGTAGTTGTAGGTGCCCCAGGTGCGCCGCTCGCGCGGCACCGGAGCAAGGTCTTCGTTGTAGAGGGAGCTGTCGCGGACGGTCGCGGGTTCAAGTCTTTGAGCAATCGGATCGTTCATAGTTAATTTCCCAGGCAGTCCATTCATCGACAGCCATACTTCATACGTCCCGGAATAGCCGCGAGTCTACTCCCGGTCTCGTTCCCCAAACCATCGGATTTTTGTATGCGTGTCACTCGAAAGTCCTGCACATTCCCAACAGTGCTTTGACAGGTTGCATGAGCGCAAACACGGGCATGGTAATAATCCGTCCGGCTGCCGCCCCTCCTGTAGAATTAAAACAGCACGAAAGGCGAAAGAATCAAGGCGCCCATGTCCTCCTCGCATCCGGACCGGCAAAACGCGGACCTCCTGGCCGATCTCCTGATTGTCGGCGGGACGGTTGTGACCATGGATGCCGCCCATCGCTTGATCGACGATGGCGCCGTCGCGATTCGCGGCGATTCGATCCTGGCCGTCGGCACCCGTTCCGAGCTCTCGGCGCAGTACGCCGCGCAAAAGACCCTCGACGCTCGCGGCGCCCTCATCCTGCCCGGCCTGATCAACGGGCACGCCCACGCCGCGATGAGCCTCTTTCGCGGCCTCGCGGACGATCTCGCGCTGGACGAATGGCTGCAGAAGCACATCTTCCCCGCCGAAGCGCACAACGTGAACGAGGAATTTGTGGCGCGCGGCACGCGACTCAGCGTGCTCGAAATGCTGCGCGGCGGCATCACCACGTACGCCGACATGTATTACTTCGAGGATGTGGTTGCCCGCGTCACAAAAGAAGCGGGCATGCGCGGCATCCTCGGCGAAACCATCGTGGACTTCCCCGCCCCGGACAACAAGACTCCCGCCGACGCGCTCGCCTACGCGCAGGATTACATCACGAAGTGGAAAGACGATCCCCTCATCAGCCCGGCGGTGGCGCCTCATGCGATTTACACCTGCTCGGAGAAGACGCTTCTCGATTCCGCCGCGCTCGCGCGCCGCAATCAAGTCCCGATCCTTATCCACATTTCAGAGGCGCTCTTTGAAATCGAGCAGAGCCGCAAGAAACAAGCCCTCTCGCCCGTGAGTTACCTGGGCAAGATCGGATTCCTGGGACCGGACGTCGTGGCGGCCCATTGCATCTGGGTGGACGCCGCGGACGTCGCGCTGCTCAAGCATTTTTCCGTCGGCTGCATCCACAATCCCTCGAGCAACATGAAACTGGCCTCGGGCGTGATGCCGGTCGTCGATTTCCTTGCTTCCGGCCAGGCGGTCGGCCTTGCCACCGACGGCGCCGCCAGCAACAACAGCCAGGACATTTTCGAGGAAATGGACACCGCCGCGAAATTGCAGAAAATCGCCCGCATGGACCCGCGCGCCCTGCCCGCCGTGCAGGTGGTCGAGATGGCCACGCTGGGAGGCGCCCGCGCCCTCCACATGGACAAGCTGATCGGCTCGCTCGAACCCGGCAAGAAAGCGGACGTGATCTTCGTCGATACGAGCGGCCCGCACGCCACTCCGATGTATGACGTTTATTCGCAACTCGTTTATGCTTTAAGAGGCTCGGACGTGAAAACGGTGATCATCGGGGGAAAGCTGCTGATGGAAAATCACCACATGCTCACGCTCGACGAAGAACAAATCCTGCGCGAGGCTCGCGAGTACCAGAAAAAGCTCTCCGCGTGGGCGAAAACAAAATAACCGGGACTCCCTGCGCCATGAATCTTGTCATCGATCAAGCTCGCCTGTCGTCGGAAATCGAAGCGCTCGCAGCTATCTCCGAGGCCGAGCCGCCCGTCGTAACGCGGGTGGTCTTCGGCCCCGCCGACATGAAGGCGCGTGCGTGGATGATTTCGCTCTGCGAGGCATCCGGGCTCTCCGTGCGCCAGGATGCCGTCGGAAATACTTTCGCTCGCTGGAAAGGCTCCGATCCCGAAGCGCCAGCGATAGGCACCGGCTCCCACATTGACGCAATTCCCAACGCCGGTAAATACGATGGCGTCGTTGGTGTCCTTGGGGGCCTCGAAGCGATCCGGTCGCTGCAGCAGGCCGGATTCCGCCCGAAATATTCCATCGAGCTTCTGGTGTTCACGTCGGAAGAGCCTACGCGGTTCGGGATTGGCTGCCTCGGGAGCCGATTGCTTTCCGGGACGCTTTCGCCGGAGGCCGCCCGGAAACTGACTGCCAAGGACGGGCAGTCACTCGATGTCCTCCGCAGCAGCGCCGGCATTCACGGCGATCTGAATGCTGTAAAACTCCCGGACGGCTACTACAAAGCGTTTCTCGAACTCCACATCGAGCAGGGGCCGGTGCTCGAACGCGAAGGCCTGCCTCTGGGAATTGTCACGAAAATCGCAGCGCCGGCTAGCTTTCGCGTCACCATCGAAGGTTCGGGAGGCCACGCGGGCGCTTTGCTGATGCCGGATCGCCGCGACGCCCTTTGCGCGGCAGCGGAATTCATCCTGGCCGTCGAGCGCTCCGCGAAAACCACGGGCGGCCTCGACACGGTCGCCACCGTAGGCATCTGCGACGTTTTCCCCGGGGCGATCAATAGCGTTCCCAGCCGCGTGGGCATGGGTGTGGACATTCGCGACACCGATCTTGCGCGACGCGACGCGGTTCTTCGCGAAGTCTCCGCCGTCTGCGACGAAATCTCCCGGAAGCGCGAGGTTGCCGTAAGCGTCGAGCCGCTCAACGCCGATGCGCCTGCCACGTGCGCGCCGGAATTGGTGGAAGCGCTCTCCCAATCCTGCGCGGCGCATGGTTTTCCGTTCCTCAAAATAATCAGCCGCGCCTATCACGACTCGCTGTTCATTTCGCGCGTCGCGCCCACGGTGATGCTTTTCATTCCCTGCCGCCACGGCTACAGCCATCGCCCCGACGAATACGCCTCACCGGAAGACATTTCGCGCGGCGCGCTCATCCTCGCCGAGACCATGGCCGCCTTGTCCGCCTGAAGCCCTCCGCCGCCCCCTCACAAATCAACGCTTGCCCGCTGTTGGCCGATAACAAGGAGAGAGTCAGATACGTGAGGTGTGTCACCCGATGGGGTGATCGGTAGCACGGAGGCCGGCGCGTCTGCGTGGCACCATCTCGCGTGGCTGCCGGTCAATTCCGGCTCACAACTCCGGCACACACAGGAGCAACCAAGATGAACCACACAGCACCTTCCGACGACCAGGTAACGAAAACCATTTTCTGGATCATCATGTCTGCGGCCGTGGTTTTTATTTCCACAGCGATTCTCTTGGTGAGGTAAGCCCGGCGTTGCGGTGTGCGGGCGCGCCGAGGGCTTGGGTATTTTGGCGCTCAAAGCGAATATCGCTGTTCGCGAAACGGATCGCCGTACATGCTATAGCCGTTGCGTTCCCAGAACCCGGGGGCGTCTTCCTTCATGAATTCCAGCCCGCGCACCCACTTGACGCTTTTCCACGCGTATAAATGCGGCACTACAAGGCGCAACGGATAGCCGTGGTCGACCGGCAGCGGCTCGCCATTGTGCTTCAGCGCAAAAAGAGTGGTGGGGCGCATCAGGTCGGCAAGCGGAACGTTCGAGGTATAGCCCTGCTCGGCTTCGACCATCACGTATTTGGCTTCCGGGTTGGGATTCGCAAGCTTCGCCACCTCCGTGAACGCGATGCCGTCCCAACGAACGTCGAAGCGGCTCCAGCGCGTGACGCAATGCATGTCCGCGGTGACCTGAATCATCGGCAGCCGCGAGAATTCCTGCCAGGTGAGGCGCACAGGTTTCTCGACGAGTCCGGCGATGCGAAAGTCCCACGTTTGAGGATCAAATCGCGGAACGGTGCCGGCGTGCAGAACGGGCCACTTCAGCGTCAGCGATTGCCCGGGCGGCAACCGCCCGGATTCGCGCATCGCGCGCTCGCGCTGTCGGCGTTCCGAGGCTTCCTCGAACATATTTGCGGCCCCCGGGAGAAACATAGCACGAAGCCAACTGCGGTGACGCCGCATTCTGCGACATGCTATTTTGGAGAAAGGGCTGAAACACAGTCCGCGGGAGCAATCATGGACTTGCAACTAAAGGGCAAGAAAGCGCTGGCGACCGGCTCGACGGCTGGAATAGGTCTTGCCAGCGCGCAAGGTCTTGCGGCGGAAGGTGTGACGGTCATCGTGAACGGGCGCGGCCAGCAGCGCGTCGACGCAGCCATTCGCGAAATCCGCAAACTGCACCCGCAGGCAGAAGTGTCGGGCATCGCCGCCGACGTTTCGAACGCGGCGGGCTGCGCCCGGCTGATTCAGGAATTGGATCGAGTGGATATCCTCGTCAACAATATGGGCATTTTCGAGCCCAAGCCCTTTGAAAAAATCCCGGATGAGGATTGGCTGCGCTTTTTCGAGGGCAACGTGATGAGCGGCGTCCGGCTCTCCCGCCACTATCTTTCGGGCATGCGCGACAAAAACTGGGGACGGATTATTTTTGTGTCGAGCGAGTCCGCCGTACAGATTCCGGCGGAGATGATTCACTATGGCATGACTAAAACCGCGCAAGTCGCCATCGCCCGCGGCATCGCCGAAACCGTCGCTGGAACAAACATCACTGTGAATAGCGTGCTCCCAGGGCCTACGCGTTCCGAGGGCGTGGAAACGTTCATCCAGAAGATGGGGGCGACGCAGGGCGCCGACACCGCCGCCTTCGAAAATGAATTCTTCAAGACGATTCGACCCACTTCGCTGTTGAAAAGATTTGAGACGGTCGACGAAGTGGCCAACATGATTGTTTATCTGTGCAGTCCGCTTGCTTCCGGGACGACGGGCGCCGCGCTGCGGGTGGAGGGTGGCGTGGTGCGCGCGATTCTCTGAAGACGGCTTCCATCGGCGCGTAACCTGCCCGTAACAATCTTGAAGTAGCCTCGGGCGTCTCAGAGGCACCCATGCGCCGCGCTCAGTCCGACAATCCACGGCTCTTTCTAAACCGGCATCTCTCCTGGATGCAATTCAATCAGCGCGTTCTCGACGAAGCGCTGGACACGCACAATCCCGTACTCGAGCGCGTGAAGTTTCTGGCGATCACGGCCAGCAACCTCGACGAATTCGTGGAAGTCCGCGTCGCCGGCATTCTGCAGCAGGCTGAGCAGGGGAAAGGGGAGGCCGGGCCGGACGGGCTGGCCCCGCGCGAAGTGCTCGCGCTGCTCTCCGCCTCGATCCACGATTTTGTGAAGGGCCAGTACGATTGCTGGCGCGACAAGCTGGTGCCGGCTCTGGCGGAGGAGTCCATTCGCGTGCGGAGCTTCCGCGAATTAAAGCCGGAGGCGCGCAAGGCGGTGGACCGCTTTTATCGCGATCGCGTGGAGCCGCTGATGACGCCGGTTACCGTGGACCCCGCTCACCCGTTTCCTCGCGTGCTGAACAAGGCTCTGTGCATGGCCTTCCTGCTGCGGAAGCGACGCAAGGATTCGCAGGTTTATCTGGGTGTAGTCACAGTGCCGCGGGCGCTTCCGCGAGTGCTGCGCATCCCTTCGACCGAAGGCACGATCGAATATATTTTTCTGCACGATATCGTGCAGGCGTATGCGGAGCGTCTCTACCACGGCTACAAAATTCTCTCCTCGGCGCCCTTCCGCGTGACACGCAACAGCAATCTCTATCTGCGTGAAGAGGAATCGCGCAGCATTCTCGATTCGGTGGACTCGCAGCTTCACCGGCGGCGTAAAGGCGCAGCGGTTCGGCTGGAAATCGAAGCCGGGGCGGACCTCGAGATTATCGAGCGCCTGCGGTCGAATTTTGTGCTGGCCGCCTGGCAGGTTTTTCAGGTGAATGGCCCGATCAATTTGTCGCGCCTGTTCAATCTGTACGACCAGACCGTGCGCCCGGACCTGAAATTCCCGTCGTTCACGCCCAGGGAGCTGGACGTGCCGCCCGATCCGCCGGCGCTCTTCAGCCTGCTGCGCCAGCGGGACATTCTGCTGCACCACCCGTACGATTCTTACTCCGCGGTCGTGCGCTTCATCGAAAGCGCGGCGCTCGACCCCGACGTGCTTTCGATCAAGCAGACGCTCTATCGCACCAGCGAAGACTCGCCTATAGCGCGCGCGCTGATGGAAGCGGCGGCGAAAAAAGAAGTGACGGTCGTGGTGGAGCTCAAGGCGCGCTTTGACGAAGCCTCGAACATCCGTTGGGCGCGCAGCCTGCAGGAAGCCGGCGTGCAGGTGTATCACGGGCTCGTCGGGCTGAAGACGCATTGCAAACTGGCGCTGCTGGTCCGGCGCGATCCCGACGGCAAGGTGCGCCGCTATGCACATCTCGGCACCGGCAATTACAACCCGTCCACCGCGCGCTTCTACACCGACCTGAGCCTGCTCACCAGCGATCCGCAGATCACCGAGGCGGTGCACTACGTGTTCAATTTTTTGACTGCGTATTCCGAGCGTGCGCATTTCGGGCCGCTCTCGGTGGCGCCTCTCAACCTCGGCAAGAATTGCGTCAGCCTGATCGACCGCGAAGCGGCGCATGCCAAGGCCGGACGCCCGGCGATGATCGTCGCCAAGGTGAATTCCCTTCTCGATAAGAACATTATCCAGGCGCTTTACCGGGCGTCGCAGGCGGGCGTGCATGTGGAGTTGATCGTGCGCGGAGCGTGCGCGCTGCGTCCGGGGGTGCGCGGAATCAGCAGCCGTATTCGCGTGCGCAGCGTGGTGGGGCGCTTCCTGGAGCACAGCCGGATATACGTCTTTGGGAATGGCGGCGATACGGAGGTCTACCTGGGCAGCGCCGATTGGATGCCGCGCAATCTCTACGAACGCGTCGAGGTCATCTTCCGGCTGAAGGACCCTTCTCTCTGCCAGAAAGTGTGTAACGAAATTCTTCTGCCTTACTTTGCCGACACCGAGAAGGTTCGGTTCCTCCTGTCAACCGGGCAATACGCACGAAAACTGCCAGGCATAGCGCACGCACCGGCTAACGGAACGCGTTTCAACGTGCAGGACTTCTTTATGGGGCTCGCGGAAGATCGCGAACCTTCGAGCGCCGCGCTTACTCCAGCGCTGCTGGAAAAATTGCAGGATTTGCCGATGTACGAAGCCCTTGCGGCAAAATGGGTCGAAGACGCCGCCGAACCGGAAGCCCCCGTTCCGGCTGAGCCGGCGCGCTGACCCTCGCAGAAAAAAAACTTAACTTCCGGTGGGTTTGCGCGCGCGGATCGAGTTGCGGATGAGCCGCAGCAGTGAGGACATCTGGTCCACCCGCGCCGGATGATTGCCGAAACGCGCGGACTGATACAACTCCGTGAGCCGCGCTACGGGACCAGCCAGGTCGGCAGCCGGGATGGCGGCGGCAAATTCCAGCGGCGTTTGCGAGGCAGTCTTCTTCCATCCGCGGCGCTCCAGCAGGCGCAGCATTTCGTTGTATTCCAGCGCGGCCAGCCCGGCGGTCAAATTGCCACCGCGGCGCGCTCGAAGGCTCCAGCGCTGCACCAGATAGCCGATCATCGAGCGTCCGCGCAGATAGAAAAGCAGCGCCAGAAGCAACGCGAGCAGGCCGGGTAAGAACAAAGGCGAAGCCTCGGCCTTCGTATCGAGGGCCAGGATCGATTGCATGGCGCGGTCCTCGCTCTGGTTGTAGAAATCGCGGGCCCGGTCGCTCCAGCTCCGCGAAGCCTGCTGCGCGTTTTCCGCCAGCGTGAACTGGTGGGAGAAATCGTAGTTCACCACCCATTCGCTCCACGTGAACTGGAACGAATCCCAATACAGGCTGAGGCGTTCGAAAATGCCCGCGTGCTTCAAATCCCCGGGCGGCGTGGGATCGAAGGTGATCCAGCCATAGCCGGGGAAATACACTTCCACCCAGGCGTGTGCGTCGCTCTCCCGAATGATGTAATCGCCGCCCACATCGTTATATTCGCCGGGCGAAAACCCGGTGACGTAGCGAGCGGGAATGCCTTCGGCGCGCAGCAGCACCGTCATCGCCGAGGCAAAATATTCGCAATGGCCGGCGCGGCGCACGAAAAGAAAGTCCGCGAGCGGGTCTTCCCCGTGCGTTCCGCTCAAGTCGAGCGTGTACGCATAATGAGACATCAAATGCCGCTCGATGTTGGCGGCTTTGTCGTATTCGTTCTGCGAGCCGGCCGTGATTTCGTCGGCAAGCCGCTTCACGCGCGGGTCGAGGCGCGGCAATTGCAGGTACACCTGGCGAATCGGCTCGGGATAGTCAGACGACGCGGCGCGAAGGTCGCGCGGCAGGATCGTGGGAAGATTCGACGCGCCTTCATAGCGGATCTTCGAATTGTTGTGGGCCGGGTTAAACACCGAACCGGTCACGTCCTGCACCAGATAGCCGTGCCGCGGCGGCGCTCCCGCGCGCGACGCCTCATTCTGAAAGCGCCCCTTAAGGACGAGCGCGCGCGGAGCGATGAAAATCGCGTCGGTAGCAATCGGCTCCATCAGCACCGTGTAGCGCAGCGGCACGAATTTCTCGTGCGATGCGGCAGTCGTCCCCAGCCAATAGTCCCCATCACCGGATGACGCGATCACGCGCTCGTCGTGCCGGGGCGTGAACCAGCGATGACCGTCAAAGTTCGTCAGAGCGATGCCGCGCCAATGAACGTCCTGAGCGCGCGTGGGGTCCCCGTCGATGCGGATGCGCATCACGACGGAGGGGTTCTGCTGTATCTTTCCGATCTCGCCGAGGGAGACGTCGTCGCTGAAACCCGTCATCAGGCTCGGCTGCAGGTTGAGTGCGCTCAGGTATCCCGTAGTGAAGCGCGGAATCAGGAAGAAGATTACCCCGCCGATCACCAGCGCGCTGACGGCCACCAGCACCGACGTGATGCCCAGCGCGCGATTCAGTTGCCGCGTAAGCGGCGAGCCGGGCTCGAACGGTGGCGCAACTGCCCCGGTGGAGCTTCGGCGAATCTCCAGCGCCACAAACGTCGACACCGCGAGAATCAGAAATAGCGCCAATGCCACAAGGAAGCCGGTTTCCACGGTGAGAATGGCGGAGGCCAGCATCGACGTAACCGCTAGAACGGCCAAAAACGCATAGTCTCGGTTCGTAGTGGCCGAATAGAGGCGAACGATCGTCGCAAACAGAAGCAGGTGAATCGCCGAGAGCAGCCCGGCGTACAACGCGGGGTTGGGCGCGCCCGCAGAGAGATTCCGCGAGAAAACCCACAGGTCCGCCGGGAAGAACAGGAAGTAAGCCAGCACGAGCGAAGTGGCTACTCGAGCGGAGAGCTCCGGCCCGCGGCCTCGCCACAGGCGAAAACCTTTGTAGATCAAAGCGACGGCGGGCGCGAACGTCGAGAGCGGATCGAGCTTGCCGGTCGACACTATGGCGTAAATTCCGGTCGCGACCAGGAAAAACAGCGATACCTCGAAGTAGCGTTGCACCGCCGGGAGGGGCGGCGCGCTCGGGCGTGCGGCGGAGGCCATGGGCGTCTTCACAATGCTAACATCCGGAAGCCAGCGGCGGGGAACGGGCGACGCGAATCCGCTACTGCGCGGAACCGGGCGCTGCCGCGGCGATCTTTCGGGTGGCGCTGGAAACGGGAAGGCTCGCGAAGCGGTTCAAAGGGACGATCCGCGCGCGCGGCTGTTTCGGAAGTTGCGGGACTCGCGCAAGAAAAGGCAGCAGCGTGATGTGACGGAACGTGACGCCATGGCGGGCGGTGGCCAGCGGCTCCAGCGAAGGAGTCTCGACGCGCAGTGTGGCGAGAAGATGCGCACGCAGCTCGGCTGCCGCATCGCTTTTCACTTCGACTGCCGGAAACTGCCACATGCGCGAGAACAGCACCCCATCGTGCGCACCCGGGTCTTTGACGAGGAGCGTGCGGCCGGAAGGATCGCGCAGGATCGCCGCCGCGATCTGAATCTTCACCGGCGCGCGTTTCCGCCGCGGTGCGGGAATTTTCGCCACCAGTTTCAGCGCGAAAGCGCGGCACGCCTGCGCCACCGGACACTCCGTGCAGCGCGGATTCTGCGGCATGCAGATGATTTCGCCCAGTTCCATCAGACCCTGGTTCCAGTCGGACGCCGCATGACGGGCTAGAAGTCGATCGGCCGCTTCGCTGAGGTGCTGCCAGCGCCGCGGGGCGCGCAGATCGCCTCGCACGGCGCCAAGACGCGCGAGAACGCGCGCCACGTTTCCATCGAGCACGGCCAGCGGCGCATCGTAGGCAATGCTGAGCACTGCCGCCGCGGTGTAGCGTCCGATGCCGGGAAGTGCGAGGGCAGCATCCAGCTCACGGGGAAATTCCCCGCCGTGGTCATCGACAATCTTCTTAGCGGAGGCATGAAGGTTGCGCGCGCGGCTGTAGTAACCCAGTCCGGCCCAGAATTTCAGCACCTCCTGCGGGCGGGCTTGCGCCAGCGACTCCACGGTGGCAAAGCGCGCCAGGAAGCGGTCGTAATACGGGATCACCGCCGCTATGCGCGTCTGCTGGAGCATCACCTCGGCCACCCAGATGCGGTACGGATCGCGGCTGGCCCTCCACGGAAGTTCGCGGCGATGCTTGCGAAACCACTCGAGCAGCCTTCGCTGGAACATCGCGCGCGGCAATAAAAGTATTTTCCGCTTCTTTGCTTTCACTACCGAGCAATCCTTCTTTCCTTCGTGCTGTGAGCGACGGCCGATATAGTCTGTCACGCCTTCGGAGCGAAACCAAAAGTTGACGGAAGCCACCGCATTGAGACTTGGGCAGGATTATGAAGCGCGCCGCATCGCGGAAAACAATCTCGCATGAAAAGAAAGACGATCCAGTGCCCGAATTGCGCTTCCCAGCTTGATCCGCAATGGCTCCGCAGCAGCTGGGGCAAACCGAACGAAGTCGTGTGCCCGATCTGCTGCCTGCGGCTTCGCTATTCCCCGCCTTACCGGCTCATCATGCTGGGGGCTTCTTTGCCGTTGCTGGCATTTTTCGTCGCCACCGCGGGCTTTCGCGAAGGCGCTCTCGTTGCCGTAGGATCGGTGGCCGCTTGGATCGGAGCCTCTATGGCGGCCAGTGCCGTGCTCTCCTACGTGAGACCTCCGAAACTTAAGTTGGCGTCCCGCCGCCGGACTCGCCCCCCTGAACTGCTTGGCAAGCGCGACTATAATTAAGAGAGTTGCCGCTCTTCGGGTACCGTGCCCGCATCCCGATCGCAGCAACAACACCGGGCCTGCTTGCATCCCCAAGGTTTTGTGCTAGCGTGAAACCGAGTATGCCAAAAAGCAATCCATCGCCGAGACTGGCTGCGAAGCGGGTCGTGATCGCCGCACCGCGCGAGAGAAACGTTGAGAAGCCTTCCCCGTCCGCGCCGCAGCGCGTGTTTTTGCTTTCGCCGGCGAACGCCGGCGGCGTACGCGCCAGGATGCTCCTGAGCGGCCGCGCGCAGTTCGATTTGGCCGTGCGCCTGCGGCGCGAAGGGTTACCCCTGGGCGAAATCTTCAGCTTCATCAGCGGCTTGTATTTTCGAGGGAAACTCGCCTACGCGCACGCGTTTGCGGGCAGCGAACCTGGCGACCCGCGGGCCTTCGTGATTACCGCCGGAGGCGGCCTGATCCCGCCCGAAGTTCCCATCGCCATCGAGCAGTTGCAGCAAATTTCAGGGATACCGATCGAAGCGGGCGAGCCGCGCTATCGCCTGCCTCTCGCGCGCGACGCGCGAAAGCTTCTGGCGCGACTCGGCGCCGCGTGCGAGGTGGTGCTGCTCGGGAGTGTGGCAACGCCCAAATACGTCGAGCCCCTGCTCGAAATCTTCGGCCAGCGCCTGCTGTTTCCCGCCGAATTTGCGGGACGCGGCGACATGAGCCGCGGAGGACTTATGCTGCGCTGCGCCCGCTCCGGCGAAGAGCTCACCTACGTGCCGGTAGCGACTGCCATGCGCCACGGTCCGCGGCCTCCCAAACTGCAGAAGCTGCCGCGAAATCTTCAGGCTTCGGCCGAAAGTTAGGCGCCCGTGGAGGCCGTGATTTTCGTCGGAATCCAGGGCGCGGGGAAAAGCACTTTCTACCGCGAGCGCTTCTCAGACACGCACATCCGCATCAACCTGGACATGCTGAAAACCCGCCGCCGCGAGCAGCTGATTCTCGAAGCGTGCCTCGCGGCGCAGCAATCGTTCGTCGTGGATAATACCAATCCGCTGCCCAGCGAACGGGCGCGCTACGTGCTGCCTGCGCGCGCCGCGGGATTCCGCATAATCGCGTACTTCTTCGAGACTCCCCTTGCCGAGGCCCTGCGCCGCAATAATCTGCGCGCTTTGAAGCAGAAAATACCCGCCGTTGCGGTTGCTGGGACGTTCAAAAAAATCCGGCGGCCCACGCTGGAGGAGGGCTTCGACGAAATTCACACCGTGACGCTCACCGCCGCAGATCAATTCATCCTCACTTGATTGCAAAAAAGCGCCGATTTCGCGAATCCTCGGCGAACCTACAGCGTCTCATCTATTGATGATACAGAATCACCGGGATGGCAGGGTTTCAGGTGAATGCGTAGCCTGATTCAACGCTGGCCAATCGGGCGGGATTGTGGAAGTTGAGGAGGAACACACCATGGAGATCGTGCTGGGTTCGCTGGCGGGCGTCACCTGCGTGTTCTACGCTTACGCTTTCGTCAAATTCGCCCGCGAGCGCGTGGCTAATGAAGCCCTCAAGCGCCGTCTGCCCACCGTAATTCTGCCCCTCTGTTGATTGGCAGCCTTTTCGCCCTTCGCTATAACCACCCGCCCACACCCCGGGGGCATTGCCTAGTAAGATATCCTGTAATCAATCGTAGTCATGTTGGTAAAGGGGTCGTAGCCTAATCATTACAATCGTAGCTATACCCACGCGGCCGGAGCTTTGTAACACCCTGAAACGGGGCATCTTAATCCGACACCTCAGATTCATTCCGCTTTGGTACAAATAGTGCATCCCTTTCAGTTTCAAATTGAGTCAGGAGACTGTCCGATGACTAGGTTCGGTTTGCTTTTGTCCGTGCTGCTTGCACTCGTATTTGCCGGATGCACCCAGCCGCCATACCTAGCGTCCATACAGGTTCTCCCGGCCACGCCATCTTTGACGGCGTTTGGGCAGACGCTGCAATTTCAGGCAATCGGAACGTATGAGCGCGCGGGCAATCACCCAACCCAAACCGAGGACATCACCAGCCAAGTTTCTTGGTCGTCGAGCACGGTCGGGGTTGCGACAATCAATGCGTCTGGATTGGCATCTGCTACAGGTAGCGGCACCAGCACCATTTCTGCCACGATGAGCGGGCAGGTCGGAAGTGAGGTTTTGTCGGTCACTGCTACAACCCAAGCGGTTCACGATCTGGTTTCTGTCGCTGTGATTCCCGCCGCACAAACAACTTTAACTATCGGTGAGCCCGCACAGTTCATTGCGATTGGAACGTACAACGCCTTGCCGGTGACTCTCGATATTACAAAGTCCGTTTCGTGGCAATCGAGCGACGTAAAAATTGCGACGATCAACTCGGCGGGATTAGCTATCAGTAACGCTGCGGGATCCGCCACGATAACGGCGATTGGAACGGCAACCGATGGGGCAGCAATAGCCGGGACTTCGACCATCAACGTTACACCGACAGGCGGGTCTGTCCCGTTGCCGCTTCTTTCCCTCTACGAAGTCGGTTTGGGAACGGGTACGGTGGTGGGCGTCCCTGTACCTCAACTTGTACCTCCAACTGTCGGTCTTAATTGCACTGCGGCTGGTGCCGCTGGATGCACAGGCAACTTTCCAGTCGGAACCCTCGTTATGCTCACGGCAACGCCAGCATCGGGGTCCACGTTTGGCGGCTGGTCAGCCAACTGTACGCCAATCCTCGCAACTCAATGCACAATCACGATGAACACCGACGAACCCGTGGGTGTGATTTTCAATCATTGATCCAGTTGGAAACGCTTATCGAACGGCTATCGTCGGTGAAGGAAGCGTCAAGGTTTTAGGAACCGCTCGGCCACGCGAGCCGATACCTCGCTTGCTGGCGGTCAGTCCGCCGCAACCTCCTGCCTTTGCTCTGTCTGCTGGCGGAGCTGCGCCTCCAGCTCCGCTAGCTTCGCGCTGATTTCGTCCTCGGACTTGCGCCGCTTGATGACCTGTTCGCGGTAGCGGCGCAGGAAATAGTCGATCGTCTCCACGCGGATTCGAATCGAGCCGGACGGCTTGTTCTCGTCCAAATCCTTGAAACAGAAATAGGGCGTGCCGGAATTCTCGATGATGCTCTCGATCACGCCATAGATGGGCGCGTCGTGGCCGCACTTGAAGCTCGAAATTTCTAGCGCCACCAGGTTGGGATGCCGCGCGGTGAACTTCGCCGCCCAGACTTTGTGATTGGTGCTGCAGGAATAGGAATTCTTCCACGAGTCGGAAATGTCCAGCGCGTGGCTGATCACCCCGGCGCGGACTTCTTCGCCGAAGAGCCGCTCGAGCATGTCCTGATCCAAAGGAAGAGTGCTTTGCGAGAAGATCGGGTAGCCGAGCTTCTGGAACTCCTCCATGATTTCGTGGTTCAGCCCCGGATCGTGGTGATAGGGGCGCCCGAGCATCACGATGCCGATGCGGTCTTCGCGCTCGAGTTGGTCGAGCACCTCGCGGGCGCGCTTCCGGATGCCCGATTCGTAATTCTGCAGCGCCGCGTAGCCCGCTTCGATGGCCCGGTCGTTTTCGGCTTCCGACAGGCCGAGAAGCTCTTTCAACGAGTCGTACATCTGGAACGCGAAAAGCTTTTTGTCCGCGAAATTCAGGATCGGGTCGATGTACTTCACGTTGATTTCCGCGAAGAGGTTGTTTTCCTTGGTGAACGCGGCCTTCACCGTGGCCGGAGTGGCGGTCACCGTGGGGCAGGCATTGGTGCCGGTGAGCTTCACGAGCGGCGAATGCAGCACGTCGACCATGGGGAAGAAAATCGCGTCGAGCGGCTTCTTGCGGTGCTTCACCTGGATCAGGTTGTAAACGTGCGGGATGCCGATCTTGGCCGGGAAGCACGGGTCGATGGCCCCGCGGCTGGAGCCCGCGCGATAGAGCTCGGGCGTGGTGTAATCGGAGTAGACGATGTTCTCCGGCTGCACGCCTAGGCTCTCGAAGTACGCGTTAAAGAGCGGCGCGTAGACATAGGCGTTCAGCACGCGGGGGATGCCGATGCGGATCTCCGGGCGCGCCTCCATACGCTCGATGCGTTCCTTGGCGGCCTTCGTCCAACCGCGCGTAGGGATCGGATCGGCGACGACCTTCGAGTTCTGCGGGCGGAACACCTCGTGCGCGGCCATGTCCACGAAGTTCGGATTCGCGTCCTTGATCTGGTCGAGGCCGGCCTTGATCCCCTTCATGTCGTTCACGTCTTCCACCGTGCCCTTTTCGCAGGTGGCGATGATCAGCCTTTGCTCGTTGGCCTGCAGCGGCACCTTGGAGACTTTTTTCTTCGCCGGAGTCACGGGCAGGGGCATCAGCATGTCCGTCTTAATGTCGATGAACGTGCGCAGGCAGGTGTTCTTGCAGAAGTTGCAGCGGGTGTCTTCGTTGCGCGTGGTGCGGTATTCGATCTTGCGGACCGCGTCGAGACCAATGAACGTGGTGCGCATTCCGTTGCGCCACAGGCGTACCGCTTCCACGCCCGCGCCGATCGCGCCGGATTCGCCGCAATGCTCGTGGACGATGATCTCCGGCTGCTTGCCGGCCGCGCGGAAGCTGCTGCGGATGAAATCCACCTCAGCCTTCACCACGGCAAGGTTGTTCTGCGTGCCGCCCTGCAGCACGAAACGCGACCCGAGCGCGGCCAGGTTCGGGATGCTCGCCACGTAGAGGAAAACGTTCTTCGGTAGAACGGCGGCGAGACCCGCCAGAATTTCCTGCGCCTGCCATCCCTGCCGCTGGAAGTTGACGATGTCGGACTGCATGAATACCGCGCAGCCGTACCCGAACAACGGCATGGACTGGGCGCCGAACGCGAGATCGGCGAAGTCTTCCACCTTCAGGCCGAAGCCCTCGGCGGTCGATTGCAGGAAGTACCCGTTGCCGGCCGAGCACTGCGTGTTGAGCTTGAAATCCTTGACGCGGCCGTCCTTCAGGATGATGAGCTTGATGTCCTGCCCGCCCACGTCGACGATCACGTGCGGATCTTCGTAGAATTTGAGCGCCGATTCGGTGTGCGCGACCGTTTCCACCAGGCCTACGTCGGCCTTCAGCACATCCTTCAGAATGTCTTTCGCATAACCTGTGGTGGCCACGCCCAGCACTTCGAGCTTTGCGCCCTGCGCCTCCACCTGGCCGCGCAAATTCTCGAACATCTCGATGGTGTCGTGGATGGGATTGCCATTGGAGAGCTGGTAGGACTTGCAGAGGATGGTGCCCTCTTCGTCGAGCAGCACCGCCTTGGTGGAAGTCGAGCCGCCGTCGATGCCGATGAAGCCGCCCACCGTCTGATTCTTCTGGAACGTGGCGGGGATGAACTTCTTCCGGCGATACTGCTCGCGGAAGATGGCCAGCTCGTCGTCGCTTTTCACCAGGCCCGACCCGCCCGCCTTGGCTTTTTCTTCCTGGCGGCCGAAGTCGATGTAGTGGACGAGCTTGTCGAAGCCGTGGTAGCAGCCGACGCAATCCTCCTCACCCTTGCCGAATTCGATCGCGCCCAGGGCGGCGAAATACTGCGCATTCTGCGGCACCTTGATCAGCTCTTCCGGTTTCGCTCCCGCCGGAACCTCCACCTTGCGCTCTTCCCACATGCGCGGGATGTTGGCCTGCCACGCTTCGCGCATGCCGCGGATGAAGGTATTGGGTCCGCCGAGCAGCAGCACGTGCGGACGAAGCGTGTGGCCGCGCGTCAGCACGCTCAGGTTCTGCAGCACGATGGCGTCGAACAGCGAGGCCATCAGCTGGTCGGGCGGCGTGCCCACTTTTTGGAGGCTGTTGATGTCCGTCTCGGCGAAGACGCCGCACTTGCCCGCCACTTTGTGCAGCTTGACGCCGTGGTAGCGCTGCTCGCTGAGTTCCTCGACCGGGATTTTCAGCTTGCCGTTGATCTTGTCGATCACCGCGCCGGTGCCGCCGGCGCACTTATCGTTCATCGAGGGGATTTTTTTCTTGCGGCCGCTTTCGTTGTCGTCCTTGAAGACGATGATTTTGGCGTCCTGCCCGCCCAGCTCGATGACGGAGTACACCTCCGGGTGCTGCTTTTCCACTGCGAGCGCCACCGCCGTCACTTCCTGCACGAACTTCGCGCCGACCAGCTCGGCCAGCACGCCGCCGCCCGATCCGGTGACGAACATGCGCGTGTTGCGGCTGTTCACCCCGACTTCGGTCTCGATGCGGCGCAGAAATTCGAGCGTCTTCTCGGGCTGCTTGGTCTCGTGGCGCTGGTAATCCTGCCAGAGAATTTCGTCGGTGGCGGCGTTGAGGACCACCGCCTTCACCGTCGTCGAGCCGACATCCAATCCAACCATGAAACGATTTTCGCGATCGTGACTATGCATGGTGTTCCCCCAGTTTTGCGATGAAGACGGCGGTTGGATGGAAGGGGAGCGCCGAAAGCGCCGGGCAACGCTCCCCCGCGACGGGCGACTAAGCCACGTTCGGAACGGCGACTCCGCCCTGCACTCGCGACCTCCGCCAGAAGCGGCTGCCGGAGTCCATGCGGTCGCTCACGTGAAGAATGAACTGAGCGGCCGTCCCGGCAATTCCCGGGCGGTGCGGCACGTGATAGAACGGGCGGCGCAGCTCAGGATGTTCGGCAATGTAGCCCTTGATGTCTTCGAGGCGCTTCCCCGTGGACTTCAGCGCTTCCTCGAATTCCATCTTGGCCTTCACCTTGGCCTCGCCCAGCGCCATCTGCACGCGGCTGTGAGCGTTCACCTCGCCCTCGCCGGAGGTCTCGATGGGAAGGAAAATCATGTCTTTAAATTTGTTGATCACGGCCGATTGCACGCCGTCCGATTGCGACGAAGGCATGCAGCCGAAGGGCTTGAGCGCGAGCACCATGTGGCAGAGATGGTTCACGGTGTAGTAGACGTTCTTGCCCACTTCGAGATGCCCTTCCCCGCCGCGCGCGAACTGGTTGTAGAAGGGATGCGCCAGGCGCGCCAGCTCCGGTTGCGGGATCAGGTGATGCGTGATTCCGCCCAGGTTCTCGATGACGCGATGGTAGAAGTGGTACCACAGCGTTTCGCCCACGGCGATTCCCGCCAGCTTCTTGCGCAGCATCATCTGATTGGCGAAATGCTTCTGCGCCTCGTACCACTTGGGACTGCGGTGCGGGCGCGTGACCGGCCACTTGCGCTTGGCGTTCGCCTTTGCCTGGTACATCAGATACGCCACCCAGGTGGCGATCGGCTCCACCAGCACTTGCGCGCCTTCCCGTTCGAGGAACTCGAACATGTGGAAGTTGCCGTCGCCTTCGGTGGTCTGCGCCCAGAACTCACCGGTAACTTTCACCACCGGTTTCACGCGCGTGCGGTCCACTTCCACGGTGTTCAGCTTCTCGCGGCACTCTTTCAGCGCGTCGAGGTAGATATCGCCATAGAGGTGCTCGCGAATCTTTCCCAGCGTGTTGAAGGTATTGCGCACGGCCTTCTTTTTCGAGAGGTAGTCCTTTGACCATTTCGGTGCGCGCTGCATGATTTCAAACGGCGGCCGGTCGCGCAGCGTGGTGGACAGCTTGTCCATCGCGCCCTGGAACACCTTTTCGGTCTCGCCCTTGTTCACTTCGAACGGGCGCACCTGGTAGATCAGGTCGTTCATCACGTCCCCGACGTGCAGGGCGTTCAGCATGCCCAGCCCGAAATCCACGGTGAACTTCAGCCCCGGCTCGCCGGAAGCGGCCTTCAGGCCGTCGCTATCGTGGAAGAGGAGCACGCGGAAGCCGTCGAACCCGGCGTTCTTCAGCGCGAATCGATATTCAGATTCGTACATGCCAAAGCGGCACGGGCCGCAGGAGCCTGCGGTAAAAAAGACGTAGTTGTCGAGGATGTCCTGGCGCGGCTGCCCCGCCTTCTCGAGCGACTGCAGGTATTTCACAAGGTTGCCGACCGTGAAATACGTCGGATTGCACTGGCCATTGTTGCCGTACTCCTTGCCCAGTTGAAACCCGGCAACGTCCGGCACGGGGACGCGCTCGCAGTGGTATCCGGTGCCGAGGAAAACGGCGCGGATCAGTTCCTCGTGCTTCCAGGTGAGGCCGCCAAAAAGAATCGTGACGCGGCTGCGCTCTTCCGCGGTGAACGCGCGCTCGACGGGCTTGTGAAAATGCTTCGGGGCTTCCAATCCAGCCAGCTTCCGCAGCCGCAGCCTTTCCGCTGCCAGACGCTCGGCAATCTCGCGGTCCTGCTCAATCTGCACCAATCCTGTCGCCATTGGTAATTCCTCCGTTGGATTTCTATTGGCAGGCCCGCGGAAACGGAACGAATTAAATCAGGACTCCCGCGAACGGTGAATTGGGGGTAAAGCGTTGCGGTCTGACGAGAAGATTTGCGACGGGTTACGATTGAGGACTGCGTAGCTGCGTTACTTGTCTAAGCCGGGTGTGGATCTTAGGCAAAACCGCCGGTGCAACTTAAGACCCGGGAGGCGCCTGTTGAACGACCAACTCGGTGACACAAGAACTTTCT
>Ga0265325_10000863_pt1 | contig 21844 bp, 18 predicted proteins | sample 41420metaG_FD_202090 | JGI IMG/M metagenome (GOLD analysis project Ga0265325, IMG submission 202090) | Rhizosphere microbial communities from Carex aquatilis grown in University of Washington, Seatle, WA, United States - 4-14-20 metaG | ecosystem: Host-associated > Plants > Roots > Rhizosphere... | reverse complement strand
CGCATCCTTGATCGGCCGGAACGTCAGGGTCTGCATACGATAGTTCAGTTCCATCGCAAAACGCTCGAACAGTTCAACGCCGAGGATACCCGCGAGTGGCGGCTTGGGACCCATCTCGACCGTGTCGTATTGCAGCGGCACGATGAAGAAGGATTGATCGCGCAGCGTGACGCCGCCGATGTCCACGCGTGCGACACGAGTGTATTGCTCCGAAAGCGTTTCCGCCCCGGAACCGCCTGACGCGCCCGCTCCGGCACCGTTCAAACCCAGCGCCTTAGCAGCATCGGGTGTCAGGATGTCATGGCCACCAGTATCAAGGATGAAACCGAACGGACCCCGGCCGTTCAGCATGGCCTCGACAACGATAAAATCGCCCAACGAAATCGGCACGGTCGCGACGTCGCCCGCGATGGTCGAATCGTTCGGCGTTCGGGGTGGGGCGAATTCACCGTCCGCGGGATGCACGACGAATTCTGCCCGATCCACTGCAATGGTATCGGGGTCGGAATCGTCTGCTTGGCTGATGATTTTGAACGGCACCGTGACGGCGCCCACGGGCCGATAGTCCTCATAGCGGACCGTGATGGTCTCGATGGGCATTGTCCAGAGGCTTCTGGCTAGCAGGCCTGTCGCGGTGTCGAACCACAATTCGACCGGCTGTCCGCCCGGTGGGGTGGCGCGAAGCGTCTCGTATGATCGTCGATCGGCATGTTGCATCTTCAGATACGCGATGTGCGCGCCTTCGGCGTCCTTTTGCAGGTACCCGTGCCGGGCGAGCCACATTTCGGTTGCGGCGTTGGCTCGCGCGAAAGCCGAATTCAAGGCATGCACGCCGCCAGAATGGTCTTGTCGCCAATGAAAATGCCCGTCCCATACACCAGCCAATCGATACACGCCGAAGTCGTTCGTCTCGTGCATGCGGCCGGTGGAGGTTTCTTGGGCTAGGCGCCAGCGCCCTTTAAGACCAGATACTTGTTCTGTTCCCGTCTCGACCAGTGTGCCCAATGAGGCCCAATCTGCGCGGCCATAGGCGTTCCGCGCGGAGGCGAGGACGTGTGCTGCTTGGTCGGTGACGGACAGTGGTGCAGCGATGGCTGCCGTCGTGCCCACCCAGATGGCAAAAATAACGCCCGCCGCGGAAACAATCGTCGAATATTTGGACATGTCGCCATTTTGCGCCGGGTCGGATTTCAAGTCTTGAACCTATTTGACTTTGCGCCACGCCACTGCGCCGGCGTGCGGCCAGTCAGCGAATGGACCGCGCGCGTCATATGCGCCTGATCGGCGAAGCCACTTTCCAGGGCTATTGCTGATAGGGGATCATGCTTGCGCATGATGCTGCGCCAAGCGTGACGCGCGCGCGTCTGGGCCCGAAAAGTGGTTGGCGTAACTTCGTAGACGCGCCGAAAGCCGCGAGAAAGGGTTGCCGGCGCCAGATCGCGGGTCCGCGCCCATTCTTCCAAGTTCAGATTGGGATCGTTCCGTATACTGCACGCCAGTTCGTCGGGCCAGTCAGTTACGCCGCTTCCCGCCGGAGCCACCGTCGCGATCAGCATGTCGCGCGCTTCGGTGGGGTCCTGCTCCGCAATGCGCGCGATCTGGTCGGGATCAGCGACCCGGGCCAGAGCAAATGGATGCTCCGACCATCCGTCCATGCCGAGATTAAGCGTATCCGCACCGGCCATGGAAAAACGATCGAGATGTGCTTCGAAGGGTCTGTGAAGAATGACGTCTCCGACCGTTACGCGAAAACGGCCATAGTCACCCGCTTCCTCGTAACCACCCGCGAGCACGAGGCACATATATCCCGTTCGATGGCGATGACGCGGCAGCATAAGTCCGCCCGCGCACTGTTGGCGGCCGGCGGTAACGCTGACAAAAGTTGGCATCGGTCCGTAGTTCGCCTTAACATAAACAGGTGAATACAATTTGTTCTCAAGGACACGGTCAACACACTGTTATGTGATGAATCATCGGATTCATACGTGAAGGGTTCGAAATTTTGGTGCAAAAAAGGCCCGGAGTTTCTCCGGCCCCTTTCCGTATTTCCAGCTGAACGACGGACTTAGTAATCCAAATCGCTCATGCCGCCCATGCCGCCGCCACCGGGCATGCCGCCGGCTTCCTTGTTCGGACGATCGGCAACCATCGCTTCGGTGGTGATGAGAAGCACCGCGACCGACGAAGCGTTCTGCAGCGCGATGCGCATCGTAGATTTGTGGCGGACCTCCGGGGCTGCTTCGGTCGATGTCAGGAACGTTGAAGCTCCAGGCAGACCGAAACGTTCTCGGTGGCGCAAAAATCGGGGCGTATGTGGGTCGTTTTCCAATAAGCAAGAAGACCCACCTGTTCCATCAGGCCGCGGAACCGCGGGTCGGCGCGCATTTGCGTCGTTGGCGGCTCAAACAGGAAGGCCGTGTAAAGCTCGGAGCGGGCTTGCGTGGCGTAAGCGGCTTTTGTCTGGTCGAAGGCTGCATCGATTTCGCCCAACCGCGCGAGCATTGTGATCGTACCGAACACGTCGAGCCGCCCGGAGGCGCGCGCGGCCAACACGGCGCGCTTGGCGAGCGCCTTCGCGGCGGGCTTTTTGGAAACGAGCGCGTCCAGATAGGCGCGCAAGGCGGCGACGAATTCCGGCTCAAGGGGCCCGGGCGCTCGCTCGGGCGCATCCAGCATCGCGCGCGCTTCGGCTTCGCGGCCATAATTCGTCAGGATATCGAGCCGCATCCACCACTCCCACGAATTCGTCGGCCACAGCCGGTATGCGCGGTCGATGACGGCGTTGGCTTCGGCGACGCGCCCTGCTCCCGCAAGAGACCTGGCCGAGGCGGCGTTTTTTGGCGCCGACAAGGGATCGAGCATGACCGAGCGCTCGTTAGCCGAGGCCGCTTCGGCGAGACGTCCCGTGTCCGCCAGCACTTGTGCCAGAATACGATACAAGGACGATTGGTCTGCGGCCGCCGCCAGCCCTCGCCGAAGGATCGCCTCTTGTTCGGTCCAATGCCGCGCCGGCATCATCATGAACAGGGCGATGTAGGCTTGGCCGTTTGAAGGATCGAGCTCAAGGGCGCGGGCCGCCTCTTTTCGGGCAGCCGACCGGAGCACCGCGTCTTCCCCTGACGGCGAGGAAACGAGTGCCACCGCGAGGCCGGAATGACCGAGAGAGAATTTCGGTGCGCGCGCAACAATTTCCTTGAAGAGGTCGCGCGCATGCATGTACGACGCATCACCGATCTCGCGGACATTGTCCCGCGCCGAGAGATAGGCGGCTAGCGTCGCATCGTCGATCTCACCGGCGCTTGGCCCGCGCGCCTCGAGCGCCACCTTGATCTTGTCAACGGCTTTGGCGGCGACTTGCGCCTGGAGCGCAAGCGAATCTTCGCCGGCCTGATCGAAGCTCTCGGTCCAAAGCGTCACATGTGTCGAGGCGTGTTCTATATGCGCCGTCACGCGAAGCCCCGCAGCGGTGCGCTGGACTGTTCCGTCCAAGATGAATTCCGCTCCAAGTTTCCTTAGTGCCTCGTCGCGGCCGGCACCTCGCAGCGCCGCGCTGTCGTCGCGCGAGACGGTTTGCACCTGGTTGTCGTTGAGGACGCCAATCATCTGTTCTGCCACAGCATCGCCGAAGAAACGCACATCCTGCTCGGTGCTCAGCGTGTCGAACGGCAGGACGGCGACGCGGTCGAGATGGGGCCCCTGTGCGACGCGCATGTCCGACGGCCTTGACCACCAATAAGCACCACCGGCGACGAGCAATCCGATCACGGCGACGGTCGCGTAACGCCGGGATGTCCAGGACGCGTGCCGGAACGTCCGTGAGAAGAATGCCGAAACGGCGTTGCCGGGGCCGTTCTCATCGCCGTCTCGCGCGGCTGAGACGTCCCGTACTTCCGCGGACCCGTTCACCTGCGCCGGTGCGAAATCCGCAATGCCTAGAAAATGATCGAATTCCGCGCGCGGCCGGTCCCACAACGTCATATTGAAACCGGGCTTGATCTTGGAAAGCGCTTCGCTGATGCGCGCCCGGTTATGGCTGTTCGGCATGACCTGACCGGACAGCCAGCGGCTGACCAGCGATTTGTCCACGCCCACGGCGGCCGAAAGCTGGCCCCGGCTGAAGTTCAGGGTCTTCATCGCCAGCAATAGCCGTGCCGCGAAACTATCGGATTTTCCGGATGACTCTAGCGTCACGATTGCACCATCCGACCGCGCGAAGCGCGGCAGCCACCCCATGAATGCGGCGAAGTATGGGGGCTTCTCGTTTGGCGTGCAACCGGATGCAACGCGATTCAATCAGGTGAACGGCGCTGCGTCTTAGTCGCGCAGCAGGACTCGGGCAGGGTCGTTTGCGTCAACGGCTCGGGGAAGGGTCAAACAATTTGACTGTTGTTTTCGCGACAATTTGGGTGGCCGCCATGTCGTTCGCTGCGTGAACGGAACGAAACCACCAAGCCATTGACGAGCAAGACACTCAACTTGGAGACAAAATTATGACAACGGTTATCGGATCCACGCACGGCAGCGACAATATTCATACGTTGAATCAGCTCACATCTCTGCGCTTTGGGGTGGATCACATATCCTCGTCCCCTACCAAACACGTGGTTCATAACTCGAGCGGGGACATAATCACGTTTACCGGAAGCGGGTTCACGTATGACAGCGATGACACACCGGTCGGAGGCCAAGTAACGCAAATCCAGATCCAAAGTTCCGGCTCGACCTCACCGACAACGCTCTCTGGTTTCGACCTTCATTTTGATCGGCTCATAACTGATTTCACGGTGAACAACATCTTGGACCTGGAGACCCTATTCTTCGGCGGCAACGACACCTTCACCGGATCGGCGAGTGCCGACAATTTTTCGGGGTTTGCCGGCAACGACACTTTCAATCTCTCCCAAGGCGGCAACGATACTGCGAGCGGTGGCGCGGGCAACGACGCGTTCAATTTTGGCGGAGCGCTGACGGCCTCTGACAAAATCGACGGCGGGGCGGGGACCGACACGCTCAACCTCAACGGCAACTACAGCGCCGGCGTCACCTTCAATGCCACGACGGTGTTGAATGTCGAGAAGATCGTGCTCGCGGCGGGCCACAACTACAAACTGACGACCAACAACGCGACGGTGGCTTCGGGTCAGACCTTGACGATCAACGGTTCGGCGCTGAGCGCAAGCAACATGCTGACCTTCAGCGGCGCGGCGGAGACCAACGGCCATTTCATCATCATCGGCGGCAAGGGTGGGGATAAATTGACCGGCGGTGCGCTATCGGACACATTTACCTACACCTCTGCGTCGCAATCGACGAGCACGCATTACGACACGATCACCGGCTTCAAGTTTGGCACTGACATTTTCGACACACCCGGCGGCGTCGGCACCATCACCGGCATCAACACGAAAGTCACAAGCGGCGCGCTCTCCACCGCCACTTTCGATTCCAATCTTTCCTCCGCCATATCGTCGAGCCACCTGGGTGCCCACCATGCCGTCCTGTTCACGCCGACGAGCGGGACGCTCTCCGGAGCGACATTCCTGGTCGTCGATCTCAACGGCGTGGCCGGCTATCAATCGGGCGCCGATCTCGTCATCCGCATGAACGGCTCCAGCGGCACCCTCGCGGCGGGAGGATTCCACTGAACCGATCGCGGTCAGATCGACGGCCGACGACGGGAATCACAAGAGAAAAAGGGGCCGGATTGCTCCGGCCCCTTTCCGTATTTCCAACTGAGCGACGGACTTAGTAATCCATATCGCCCATGCCGCCCATACCGCCGCCGGGCATGCCGCCCGGCGCGCCGCTGTCCTTCTTCGGACGGTCGGCGACCATGGCTTCCGTGGTGATCAGCAGCGCCGCAACCGACGAGGCATTCTGCAGCGCGATACGCACGACCTTGGTCGGGTCGACAATGCCGGCTTCGATCAGATCGACATATTCTTCGGTCTGCGCGTTGTAGCCGTAGTTCACCGACTTCTGGTCGAGCAGCTTGCCGACCACGATGGAGGCTTCCACGCCGGCATTCTCGACGATCTGGCGGATCGGCGACTGGATCGCCTTGCGCACGATGGCAACGCCGACATTCTGGTCGTCATTGTCGCCGACGACGCCGGTGAGCGCCTTGGTGGCATAAAGAAGCGCCGCGCCGCCGCCGGGAATGATACCTTCTTCGACGGCCGCCTTGGTGGCGTTGAGCGCGTCGTCGACGCGATCCTTCTTCTCTTTCACTTCCACTTCCGTGGCACCGCCGACGCGGATCACCGCAACGCCGCCGGCGAGCTTCGCCAGACGTTCCTGCAGCTTCTCCTTGTCGTAGTCCGAAGTCGTGTCCTCGACCTGCGCCTTGATCTGGGCGACGCGCGCCTGGATGTCGGCCTTCTTGCCGGCGCCGTCGATGATCGTCGTGTCGTCCTTCGTGATGCGCACCTTCTTGGCGGTGCCCAGCATGGTGAGCTTCACGTTCTCGAGCTTGATGCCGAGGTCTTCGCTGATGACCTGGCCGCCGGAAACGATGGCGATGTCTTCCAGCATGGCCTTGCGGCGATCCCCGAAGCCCGGCGCCTTCACGGCCGCAACCTTGAGGCCGCCGCGCAGCTTGTTGACCACCAATGTCGCCAGCGCTTCGCCTTCGACTTCCTCGGCGATGATGAGCAGCGGACGGCCGGCCTGCACCACGGATTCGAGAATCGGCAGCATCGCCTGAAGGCTGGTCAGCTTCTTCTCGTGGATCAGGATGTAGGGCTCTTCCAGCTCGGCAACCATCTTCTCGGTATTGGTGATGAAGTAGGGCGAGATGTAGCCGCGGTCGAACTGCATGCCTTCGACGACTTCAAGCTCGGTGTCGAGGCTCTTGGCTTCTTCCACCGTGATGACGCCCTCGTTGCCGACTTTCGCCATCGCTTCGGCGATCATCTTGCCGACGGTGGTGTCGCCATTCGCCGATATCGTGCCGACCTGGCGGATCTCGTCGTTGGACTTCACCTTCTTGGAGCGCTTCTTGAGATCGGAGACGACGGCTTCCACTGCCTTCTCGATGCCGCGCTTCAGATCCATCGGGTTCATGCCGGCGGCAACCGACTTGGTGCCTTCGCGCACGATCGCCTGGGCCAGGACCGTCGCCGTCGTCGTGCCGTCGCCGGCCGCGTCGTTGGTCTTGGAGGCGACTTCGCGCACCATCTGCGCGCCCATGTTCTCGAACTTGTCGTGAAGCTCGATTTCCTTGGCGACGGTCACGCCGTCCTTGGTCGAGCGCGGAGCGCCGAAGCTCTTCTCGATCACGACGTTGCGGCCCTTGGGGCCGAGCGTGATCTTCACCGCATCGGCGAGGATATCGACGCCGCGGAGCATCCGCTCGCGGGCGTCGGCGCCGAATTTTACGTCTTTGGCTGCCATGTGTGTTGTCTCCTGAGTACTGAATAGGGGTAGGGGCGAGTAGGGAATAGCGAATGGCGAGTAGGGAACCCTATTCGCTACTCGCTACCTCGCTATTCGCTTCATTTCTTCGCGGGCTTCTTGCCTTCGAGAATGCCCATGATGTCGGACTCCTTCATGATCAGGAGCTCCTCGCCATCGACCTTCACTTCGGTGCCCGACCATTTGCCGAACAGCACGCGATCGCCGGCCTTCACTTCGGGCGGGACGCGCTTGCCGTTGTCGTCGAGGGCGCCAGGGCCGACGGCGATGATTTCGCCTTCCTGCGGCTTCTCCTGGACGGTGTCGGGAATGATGATGCCGCCGGGGGTCTTCTGATCTTCCTTGACGCGGCGGACGACCACACGGTCGCCTAGCGGACGGAATTTCATGCGTTCTCTCTCCTTAAGAAAGTTATGCAAATTCAAGCGCTTGGATGACACCGGCCCCCGCAGGGCGCCAGCTGGCAGCACTCCCGAGTCGAGAGTGCTAGCCGTCAGGGGGGTAGATAGTCAGGCCGGGCCCAGGCGTCAAGGGGACACAAAGGCAAAACGCGCGGTTAGAGGGCTTTGCGCGCCGTCTACTTGGCGAGTTTCGGGTCGAGTTTTATCGCCTTTGCAACGTCGGTGTTGGCGCCATAGGTGTCGCCGAGCACCCTCTTGGCATAGCTGCGCATCATGAAAGCCCACGCATTATCCGGCTTCAGCGTGATCGCCTTGTCGAAATCCTTGAGGGCGAGAGCAAATTTATGGGTGTTGAAATAGGCCGAGCCGCGCCTGAAGAAGATATCCGTATCGTCCGATTTCAGAGCGATCGCCCTGCTGAAATCCTCAATCGCGCGCGCATATTCCTTGAGGTTCAAGTTCACCGAACCGCGATCATAATAGGAATAGTAATAGCCGGGGTCCAGTTTTATCGCTTGGTCGTATTCTTGTAGCGCGCGGTCCAATTGGCCCATGCTGAAATAAACCGCGCCGAGATTGAAATGGGCCAGCGCGTAGTCCGGCTTCAGCGCGACGGCTTTGTTGAGGTCCTGAAGTGCATTCTCGCTCTGGTTCATCACCCGATTGGTGTAGCCGCGACTCTCGAGAAAATCTGGGTCGTCGGGCTTCAGCGTGACGGCCTTGTCGAAGTCCTCGAACGCACGCACGCGCTGACCAAGCTCGTCATAGGCAAGGCCGCGATTGTAATAGTATTGCGCTTCGTCAGGCTTCAGCTTTATCGCCTGATCGTAATCGGCGATCGCAAGGGCGTATTGGCCTGCTTTGGCGTGGGCGATGCCGCGATCGTCGAAGGCTTCCGCGTCATTCGGGTTCGCGTTGATGGCCTTGTCTGCATCTTCGACCGAGCGGTCGAACGAGATATTCGTGCTGTAACTGTCCCAAATCTGTTTCAGCGCCACCGCTGCCTGCGTGCGGACTGCGCCGGCGCAGAGCGGCTGGTCGATCTTGCCGGTGAATTCCCGATGCACCGTGAGCCTTCCGCCGGCGAGCGACCAATGCGCCGTGAAAAGAATGTTGGGCGTCTCGACGCGCGTATCGCTTGGAACGGACGAGAATTTGACGTCCGGTGGGGCCTGCAGCGACAAGGTCTCGGATGCATGTCCGTTGAAGCAGGGCGTCTGCTCGCTGTCTTTCATCTCGCCGGGATTGAACGGCCCCATGATTCCGTCGCCGGTGAGACCGAGCAGCCGCAGTCCCGGAGGTAGGAAGAAGCTGCTCTTGCCGCTCGCCTCGTCGGTCCAGCCGGGAGAAGTGAATTCGCCTTTGATGGTGTAGCTGGGCGAAAGCTCCATCGGCGGATCTGCGCTGAGCGTGCCCGTGGCGCCGGGGCGGCCGAGCAGTGCGGGCATCTGCGACGCTGCATTTGCTGGCCCCATCGCCTGAATGGCTATTCCGATGACGCGCAGCGCCATCGCCGACGGGCCGGTGGCGGTTACCTTTGTGGTGCCCGTGAGCACGCCCTGCTTGTCCAGATTCTCGCTGGTGGTCATGTCGACCGTGGCGACGCCCGGTTGCAGGAGCGGCATTGTGCCCTGTGAAGCTCCTGACGCCGAAGTACGCACGATGGGCTTGCCGTATTCCTCGAATGGCAGCACGCCGAACGGCGCGATGGCGGCACTGCTGTCGAGATAAAGTTTGAACTCGGGCAGATAGGTGATGACGTGGTCGAGCAGTACAAACGTCGGCACGTTCGTTAGCGTGTAGCCGTTGCCGGAATTGATGAGGACGCTTTCGGTGGCAATTCCTTTGGCCTTGAGCAGCGATTGCAGAATGACATCGTGATCCTTGCAGTCGCCATAGCCGTTGGCCAGGATCGCGTCCGGATCGTGCGGAATGAACGAGCCGCGGCCGAGTTCGATGGCAACATAGCGGATGTGCTTCGACACCCATCCGTAGATTTTCTTCGCCTGTTCCCGCCGGTCGCTTTCGCCTGACGTGATCTGATTCGCCAAGGCGCCGACTTTTGCCGTGACCGCGATTTTCGGCTCCGACTGTGCCGCATAAGCTCGCCCCAGCTCGGCATAATCCTTAAAGGTCGAAGCGAAAAAGCGCGGCAGGTGGTCGATGGGCGACACCATCACGACGTCGTCTGGGATCGGGTTGGGCGCGGAGTAATGCCACGAGTAGATCACGTCCGGTCCCGCATCCCGTTGGCTGAATTCGACCTCGTGAGTTTCGACTTGTAGCGGCAGGCCCTTCGGCGCCGTGATAGTTTCACGTACCTCCTTGTAAGAAACGTTGCGCGCGAAAAGCCGCCCCTCGAAGAACTGCCCTGTGAACTGGGGATGCTCAGAAATGATCTTCGCGGTGTAGACAGCGGTGTCGCCGGCGGCAAACTGGGGGAACAGAATCACTTTCACGCGCTGGTCGGTGACGCTCAGCGTCTGTCCGTTTTGCTGCGGCATCTGCTCGTAGATCGAATCAGGATCGACCGGAATCTTGGTGCCGTCCGGCTTGAGGGTATGGGCCTCGACGATTTCGACGTCCTGCATGTTGGCAACGAAGGGGACGTTGATCTGGGAAATCTGCATCGCCGCGGCGTCGTTGCTGGCGCGGAGCTCCGAATGAATCGTCCGCATTTCGCTGCCGTCCGCAGCAACCTGAACATCGACCGTAAGAAGGTCGTAGCTCACAGGCTGGATTGTCTTCATGTCTTCGGCCGCGGCCGCACGCGTCCCCAGCAACGCTAGGAACAGTGCCGCAATCAGCCTGGAAAAATGGTTCATCCGCCCCCCCCGGCACAGCAATTGTTTGTTCTGTGTCGTCTATTGCGGGAAGGTTAGACAGTTTCGCGGATAAAGGGAATTCACACCGTGGGTCGAACCCTCCCGCGGTTTGGCGGCATTAGAGCGCAGCGCGAGAATGATTAACGGCCTGCGGGCCAGTAATTGCATGCTTTGATCCGCCCGCTATTCCCCGCTGTTGAACCCCTCCAACACATTAACCGCGATTTCGCCCAAGGCGTCCACCGCGTAACCGCCTTCGAAGACGAACAACGTCGGAAGCCCCAGCGCGGCGATCTTTTCGCCCATGCGCAGATAGTCGGCGGGTTTCAGGCGGAACATCGAAATGGGATCGTCCATATAAGTGTCGAGGCCGAGCGAGATCAGCAGTACGTCCGGCCCGAACGCTTCCACCGCCGCCAGCGCGCGCGTCAGCGCCGGATCGTAGGTCGCCCAATCCGTGCCCGCGGGCAGCGGCAGGTTGAGATTGAAGCCTTCGCCCGCGCCTTCGCCGCGTTCGTCGGCAAAGCCAAGGAAATGCGGATAGGCGAAATGCGGATCGGCATGGATGGAACAGAAAAACACATCGTTGCGTCCGTAGAAGATCGTCTGCGTGCCGTTGCCCGCGTGATAGTCCACATCGAGCACCGCCGGGCGCATCCCGGCATCCGCCAGCCACTGCGCCGCGATGGCGATGTTGTTGAGATAACAGAACCCGCCGAACACGTCGGTGGCCGCGTGATGGCCGGGCGGGCGGGTTAGCGCAAACGCGCTTTTGTCGCCGTCCTTGATGGCCGCCGCCGCCGACAGCGCAACATTGACCGCCTCGCGTGCCGCCGCCCAAGTACCGGCGAGGATCGGCGTGTCGGCGCTGAATGCGTAACTGCCGAGCCGCGCTTCGATGTCGCCGTGGCGGCCGTCGCGCAAGCCGTGCGCCGGCCAGGCGGAGGGCAGGGCGGCGGGCGCCTTTGCGCCATAGCGTTTGATCCATTCGGCGTGCGCTTCGCCGAGGAATTCCACCAGCCCCGCATCGTGCACCCGCAGGATCGGCGCGTCGTCGAACGGCGTGGGCGCCAGAACCGGCCCGATCTTGCGCGCTACCACCTCGGCCATGACGCGCACGGCGCGCACCGGGATTTCCACGGCGGGCGCCAGCATGCCGCCCTCGAATTGCGCCAGCGGGTCATGTTTCAGATGGATCGGGGAATAGAAGGTCTTCATCAATAGTTCGCCAACAGCTTCAGTCCATCTGTAGCATAATTGCGCCCGCGGCGATTGCACCAGCGGCAATCCATCGACGTAACGTCATGTGTTCGCCCAGGAAGCTCATGGCCAGGGCCGTGCCGAACAGCACGCTGGTTTCCCGTAGCGCGGCGAGCTGTGCAGTGGCGCCGAAACGGTAAGCGAGCATTGCCGAGCCGTAGGTCGTGATGCTCAGCGCAGCCGTCAGAAGACCGAGTTTCCATTGCCGCCGCGCTTCCACGACCACTGCGCGGCCGCGGACGCCGGGTGCCGTGAACAGCACGCTGATCCCGTGCGCCACGAAGAACCACAGCACGTAACTCAGCGGATTGACGACCGCGCGCACACCGCTCGCATCGATCAGCGTATAGCAGCCGATGGTGACGCCGGTTCCAAGCGCAAACAGCAATCCCGCTTTGGCGCCCGCACTGGCGCGATACGAGTACCCGATAGCGATCACGCCGCCGCAAACCATCACGATACCTGCGATCTCGAGCAATGCGGGATGCTCGTGCAACAGGAAGATCGCGCCGATGGCCGTGAACAGCGGGCCGGTTCCGCGTGCCACCGGATAGACGGCCGAGAAGTCCGCGCTCTCGTAGGATTTCACCAGCAACAACTCGTAGAGCGCATGCACGAATGCGGTCGCGGCCAGCAGCCAGATCGCTTTCCCCAGCGGAAGCGGCACGAAGAACAGGGCGGGCGCCACCAGGAGCGCGGAAAACACCCCGATCAACAGCCGCATGGCATATTTGTCGTCCGCACGCTTCGTCAGGATGTTGACGACGGCATGGACGGCAGCGGAAAGAAGGATGAGCGAAACGGCGAACATGCGCTATTTTCTACCTTCCTCTTGAGGGAGGGTCGATCCCGCCGTAGCGCATTACGCGAAGGCGGATCTGGGAGGGGTACTGGCAAATGTCAATGCACGATCTCAACGCTGACCTACTCGACGTCCCCGGCGGGCGGGCGAGGCTCTCCACGCCGGCGTTGCTGATCGATTTGGATGCTTTAGACCGCAACATTGCGGCGATGGCGGCCTATGCGAAGACGCGCGGCATTGCGCTGCGCCCGCACGCCAAGACCCACAAATCGGTGGAAATCGCCAAACGCCAGATCGCGGCGGGCGCGCTCGGCGTGTGCTGCGCGAAGCTCGGCGAGGCCGAGGCGCTGGCGGACGGTGGCATCGATTCCATTCTTATCACTTCTCCGGTGGTGAGCGATGGCGGCATCGCACGCCTCGTCGCGCTCAATGTGCGGATGAACGAGCTAATGGCCGTGTGCGACAACCGCGACACTGCCGTGCGGCTCGCCGCCGCCGCACACGCATCTGGAAAAGATTTAAAGGTACTCGTCGACATCGATCCGGGTTTGGGCCGCACGGGCATTGCGGCAGTGGATGCGCCCGCACTGGTGGAATTCGTCGCACGTGCGGACGGACTCGAATATGCCGGCCTGCAATGCTATGCGGGTCAGGTCCAGCATATGGAATCTGCCAACGAGCGGCGCGATGCTTCGCTCTCCGCGATGAAAGAGCTGGCGGACTTGCGCGATGCGCTGGCGGGCGCGGGCCTTGCACGAGGAATAATCTCGGGCGGCGGCACCGGCACCTTCGACATCGATCCCGACGCGCGGGTGCTGACCGAGCTTCAGGCCGGCTCCTACGTTTTCATGGATCGTCAGTACAATGACGTTTGGCAGAAGGCCGGTGGGAATACGCCCTTCGAAATCTCGCTGACCGTGCAGACGACCGTCATCAGCGCCAACCGCACCGGGCTGGCCACCACCGACGCCGGGTTCAAGGCCTTCGCCACCGACGCGGGGGCGCCGGTGATTTGCTCCGGCGCGCCCGCGGGCGCCGTCTATTTCTTCTTCGGCGACGAACAGGGCGGGATCATCTATTCACAGGAAACTCGCAAGCTCGTTCCCGGCGACATAGTGTCCTGCGTCGTACCGCACTGCGATCCGACGGTGAACCTCTACGACCGCTACCATGTGGTGCGCGGGGAAACGCTGGTCGGATTGTGGCCGATCGAAGGCAGAGGCCGCTCGGCCTGAATTCGGCAGGCGACGGCTGATAATCGAATCTAAACAAACCGTTCATGCGCGGTTCAGCCGCTGCGCTCCAAATTCACGCCAACGATTTGGTTTGGCGGAGAACAAGGAGACGGAGCCATGAACAAAAGAATCGCCAAGTTAGCCTTTGGAGCGTTGCTGATGGCCGGAACGGCCTTCGCAGTCGCCACGCCTGCAACAGCGCAAGTATCGTTTGGAATCGGAATCGGCGGCGGCCACGGTTACTACAGGCACCCGCCTCGGGACGCAGTCTGCGATCCCTATAGCCGCTGGTACGATCCGGACTATTGCGGCGACTACTACGACTATTATGGCCCGCCGGTCTTTATCGACGGATTCTGGTTCAACGGCGGGCGCTACCGCGACTATGACGGTCACCGTCAATACTGGTACCGCAACAGCTGGCATAACGGTGGCGGATATGGCCATGGCGGATACGGTCACGGCGGATACGGCGGCGGTGGATATGGCCACGGCGGCTATAGCGGGGGACACGGCGGCGGATATAGCGGCGGCGGGCACGGCGGCGGATATAGCGGCGGTGGACACGGCGGCGGACATGGCGGCGGCGGATACGGCGGTGGCGGCGGACATGGTGGCGGACATCATTGATCCGCACGGTAGGTCATGGTGCTTGGAGACAGGAACATGAAACGCTTTGGCAAAGTGGCATTGAGCGCTTTGATGATTGCAGGCGCGGCGGCGTTCTTCGCCGTGCCGGCATCTGCAGACGGCGGTGTCGGCATCTCGTTCGGCTTCGGCCCGGGATATGAATCCTTCAGCGACCCTTGCGACTACTACGACTACTACGACGAGGCGCCGCCTTGGGGTCTTCCGCCGGATTACTGCGATTATCCGGTCAATTTCGATCCCGTGTACTTTGACGGTTATTGGTATCGCGGGCCGATCTATTATCGCTACTACCATGGCGATCGTCTGTTCTGGCTGAACGGCGGCTGGCGCCACGACGAGTGGCGCGGTTCACGTCCCGATATCCGCTGGCAGGATCGCGGCGGCTGGGGCCGCGGCGACAATTGGAACCGCGGCGGCCACAATTGGTCAGGCGGCGGCGACAGAGGCGGACGTGGCGGCGGCTGGTCCGGCGGCAACGGCGGCGGCGGCCATAATTGGTCCGGCGACGGCGATAGAGGCGGGCGTGGCGGCGGTTGGTCCGGTGGAAACGGCGGCGGCCATAACTGGCCCGGCAATAGCGGCGGCGGTCATAGCTGGTCCGGTGGCGGAAACGGCGGCGGACATGGTGGTGGCTGGTCCGGCAGTGGCGGCGGTGGCGGTCATAACTGGTCTGGTGGCGGAAACGGCGGCGGACATGGTGGTGGCGGGTCCGGCAGTGGTGGCGGTGGCGGTCATAACTGGTCTGGTGGCAGTGGCGGCGGCGGTGGCCATAGCTGGTCTGGCGGTGGCGGCGGACACGGCGGCGGCGGCGGTGGACGCGGCGGTGGCGGTGGTGGCGGCGGCGGCGGCGGCCACGGCGATCATGGCGGCGGTGGAGGCCATCACTAGTGAGAAGCGTAATCACATAACGGCTGTAAATGACGCGGCCCCGGCGATTGAACGTCGGGGTCGTGCCGTAAATTATTCACCTCGCCGACGAAAACGCTGCGCCTTTTCGCGCAGAACATTGGCTGATCAAGCTGACATGGGAGCTAGGCTTAAATGAGGAAACTCTTGAAGATGACGGTTGCTGCTGCGGCTCTGGCCGGCGCAGCGATGTTCGGTTCGACTCCGGCGAGCGCACAGGGGTTCGAGATCGGCGTCGGTCCGGGAGGTGTCAATTTCTCGACCGACAGCGGCGGGTACTGCGATTACGCGGGCTGTCCCGACGCGTTCTGGGATTATCCGGTCTATTACTGCCCGGTCTATTTCCGCGGCGATTGGTACAGGGGACCGGTCTATTACCGTCACCACTACGGACGTACGCAATTCTGGATCCGGGGCAACTGGCGTTTCGATCAGTGGGACGGACGGCGCCCCAGTTGGGCTTGCGACGATCGCTATGGTCCGGCCTTAGGCTTCGAATTCTACGAGAACCACGGTTTCAGAATGCGCGATAGCTGGCGCCGCGACTGGCGCCGCCGCCACGACGGGAACTGGAACGACCGCGGCGATCGCAACGGCTACGACCATGGCGGCAATTGGAACGACCGCGGTGATCGGGGCGGCAATGACCATGACCGTCACGACCGCAGAGGTGACCACGGCGGCGGGCCAGCTGACGCCTTTGGAGGTCCCGGTGGTATGTTTGGTGGTTTCCAAGGTGGTCACGGCGGCGGCGATAACAACACCGGTGGCGGCCATAGTGGCGGTCAGGGTGGAAACGGCGGCGGCCATGGCGGCAACGCTGGCAGCGGTGGCCAAGGTGGCAATGCCGCTGGCGGCTACGGCGGAAACGTTGGCGGTAGCGGCGGCGACAGAGGCGGACGTGGCGGCAGCTGGTCCGGTGGCAACGGCGGCGGCGGTCATGGCAGCAACGCTGGCGGCGGCTACAACGGCAACGTCGGCGGTGCCGGTGGCCACAGTGGTGGAAGCGGTGGTGGTCAAGGTGGCAGCGCAGGCGGTGGCGGTCAAAGCGGTAGCCACGGTGGTAACGCTGGCAGCGCCGGCCAAGGCGGCAGTGGTGCGCACGGCGGTCATGGCGGCACAGGTCAAAGCAGTGATGGCCATCCGCACCGCGACGCCAAAGGCAATCAGATTCCCTGAATCTCGCGGTTGAAAAAGCGGCCTGGCACTTCGGTGCCGGGTCGCTTCTTTTTACGAAACAATCGGTCGAAGCGAGTGCATTCGGCGCAAGCGTGTAACGCGCGCTGCGCGCATTGGCGCACTGCAAGCGATCTGCTTTGCCCCCTCATGTCGCTCTGCTAGCTTGCCCTCGAGTTTCGCAACGAGGGTGTCATGCGCGTCGGTGTGCCGAAAGAAATCAAGAATCACGAATATCGTGTTGGCCTCACGCCTGCTGCCGTACGCGAGTTGACCGCGCGCGGGCACGTCGTCTTTGTTGAGACGAAGGCGGGCGACACGATCGGACTGTCCGACGAAATGTATGTGCGGGCCGGCGGGACCATCCTGAAAACTGCGGCCGAAGTATTCGATGCCGCCGACATGATCGTGAAAGTGAAGGAGCCTCAGCCTGTTGAAATCGCGCGTCTGAAGCCGAGCCAGACTCTTTTCACCTATCTGCATCTGGCGCCCGACCCGGACCAGACCAAGGGGCTGCTCGGCTCTGGCGCGATCGGCATCGCCTATGAAACGGTCACGGATGCGCGTGGCGGCTTGCCGTTGCTCGCGCCGATGAGCGAAGTGGCCGGGCGCATGTCGATCCAGGCCGGCGCCCATTGCCTGGAGATCGCGCAAGGCGGGCGCGGCATGCTGCTCGGCGGCGTGCCGGGCGTTCCCTCCGCGAAAGTTGTAATCCTCGGCGGCGGCGTGGTCGGCACCAATGCGGCGCGCATGGCGATGGGGCTCGAGGCGCATGTCATCGTCCTGGATGTTTCGCTGCACCGGCTGAACGAGCTCGATCTGCAATTCGGTGCGCAACTGCACACGCTGTTCTCGACCATCGACGCCATCGAGGAGCAGGTAATCTCCGCCGACCTCGTGATCGGCGGCGTGCTGGTGCCCGGCGCGGCCGCGCCCAGGCTCATTACCGAGAAGATGGTCAAGCAGATGAAGAAGGGCTCGGTGATCGTCGACGTCGCCATCGACCAGGGCGGCTGTGCGGAAACCAGCCATGCGACGACACACGCCGATCCCACCTATCGCGTGCACGACGTGGTGCATTACTGCGTGGCGAACATGCCGGGCGCCGTGGCGCGTACCTCAACCTTCGCGCTCAACAATGCGACGCTGCCGTTCACACTGGCGCTGGCGGATATGGGTGCGGAGAAAGCAATGAAGGCGAACGCGCATCTGCGCGCCGGCCTCAACGTCTACAAGGGCACGCTGACCTACGAAGCCGTCGCCGAGGCGCAAAAGCTACCGTTCAAGAGTGCGGAAGCGGTGTTGGGGGGGTAGTCTCGCCTAGTTCATACATTTGTCGCCCGCGTTCCAGCATTCGAGATAGGTCTGCAGTTCCTTGGTGCGCGCGTCGGTCACCTTGGTGAGGCACATCGCATAGACCATCGGGTAGATCGAGCCGCCCTCGTTGATGGCGACTTCGAACGTGCATTCGGAATCGCGGAATGGGATCCAGGCGCGCTGCGCGGCCTTGAGCTTCGCCTGGTAGCCCGCGTCGTTCACTGCGGCCATCACCTTGGCATAGACGGCATTCAGTTTTTTGTCGGACGCCTGATAATCCTTGTCGGCGCAGATATTCATGTCGTTTTGATTCATGGCCTTGCTGCAATCGATGTCGTCGGCATCGCCGGCCGTGGCCGAAGCGGCGAGCAGAACAAGCGACAGCGCGAGAAGCAGTGAACGGTACATGGCGCATCCCTCAAAAAAGCAATTCGAATTCTACGCGATCGTCGTGCCGCCGTCGATCACGATGGTCTGCCCCGTCATCCACGATCCGGCTGCCGATGCGAGGAAAACCGCCGCGCCCGCGATATCGTCCGGCACGCCCAGCCGGCGCAGCGGATTGCCGAACGAGGAGCGTTTCTCCGCCTCGGGCGTATCCCACAGGGCGCGTGCGAAATCGGTTTTGACCAAACCCGGCGCGATGCAGTTGGCGCGGATGTTGTGCGGCCCGTATTCCACCGCGATGTTGCGCACAAGTTGCGAATCCGCCGCCTTGGAGATTCCGTAGGCGCCGATCACCGGTGATCCCTTCAGGCCCGCAATCGACGAAACGATGATCACCGCGCCGTCCTTGCGTTCGACCATCTCGGGCAGCACCATCTGGCAGAGCCAATGATTGGAGCGCACGTTTGCGCCCATGATCTTGTCGAAGGCCTCGTCGGGGATCGCCATGCCGGGCCCGAAATAGGGATTGAGCGCGGCGTTGCACACCAGCACGTCGATCTTGCCGAACGCGCGCCGCGTACCCTCCACCAGCGCTTGCAACTGCGCCTTGTCGTTGATGTTGCAGGGAATCGGCGCCGCGACGTCCTTGCCGAATTCGCCGTTGATCTCGGCGGCGACCCGCTCGCAGGCGTCGGCCTTGCGGCTCGACACCACGACCTTGGCGCCATGTTCGGCCAGCCGGTGCACGATGGCCTTGCCGATGCCTTTTGTAGAACCTGTGACGAGCGCGACCTTGCCGCTCAGATCGAACAATTGCATGCTTCTCTCCGTGGAATTGTTCCGATCATGGCATGGAAGGCGCGCTCGATGAAAAAACTTCTGCTGTCCGTTGCCGTTGCGTCACTCGGCGGATTGATGCTTTGCGCCTGCCAGAGCGAGCAGAAATATACTGTCGTGGCGCCGCCTGCCGCCAACCCCACGCAGACGCCGCCGCTCTTCGTGAAACCCTCGGCGCCGACCGCGGGTCCGCTGGCGCCGGCCGGCGTCGGCAAATACATGGACGGGCAGGAAAAGGATTTGCGCGCGCGGTTGAGCCCGCTGGGAATCCGCGTGGCGCGCCGGGGCGACGATCTTTTCGTCACGCTGCCCAATGACAAACTGTTCGAGGGCGCAAATCTGGGCTCCGCGGGGCGCGAGCTGCTCGCGAGCGTGGCGCTGGTGCTCTGCCATTACGATCGTACGCTGTTGCAGGTGAACGCCTACACCGACACCAGCGGCGGCGTGCAGCAAAACCTCACCGTCTCGCAAAAGCGCGCCGCTCTGGTGGCGGGTGCGCTGACCCAGAATGGTGTCGCGGCGGCGCGCGTTACGGCGCAAGGCCTGGGCCAGACGAATCTCAGGGTGATGACTGGCGACAACGTTTCCGAACCGCGCAATCGGCGGATCGAACTGCGCATCGTCGCCAAGCCGGGGTAGGCGGGGCGGACGTAATTAAGCCTTGGACACTACGGGCACCAGCACCAGGTTGAACGCCGAGAGGTCGATGGTCAGCCGCTCGCGCAGGCTTTCGCTGAGGACGACGAATACCCGGTCGCCGTGCTTTGCCAGACGCAACAGCATGCGCTCGAGTTGCTTGACGTATTGCGCCGGCATGCCGTCGACCGCGAGGGTGAGCCGGGTGCGGGACTGTTCCATCAACCGGCGCAGCTGCGGCGCCGCTCTCTTGAAGAAACGCCGGCTTAACGCATCGCCAAGATGGATGGTCAGGTTCGGCGTAGCCGCTGCTGCTTTGCGGGTCACCCAGACTTCGCCCTGGCGCAGATAGCGGGCGATGGCGGCCTGCACGGACTCCACAAGACGGCTGTCCGATACGCTTCCTGACAGCGCGGTCCACAGATGATCGCGGGCAAAGGCCCGCATCGACAACCCGGTGATCCAGTCGGCGATTTCCAACGGAATGAGAGACGGCCGCCGAAAGCTCATCGAGCGGAGGAAATGATAAAGCCGTCCGACCCCGCCAGGCAGGATGCCTTTGAACATCAGACGGCTGACGATTCCCATCGTCTCGCCGAAGCTATAGCCGCCGCGATAGCTCGGCGCGGCGAGGTGGCGCGCCTTGTTGCGGATGCGCAGGCCGATCCCGGCATCGGTCAGCAGACGGCGGTAGATATCGCGATAGAGGCCGGACATCTCGTCGTCGCTCATGGTCTTGGGGATGATGTTGCTGCGCAGACGCGTGTTGTCGGATTCCTCGTCGATCTCGCGCAGGCGCCCCTCGCGCTCCATGCGGGCATAGAGCGGCGTGCGGGGCAGGGCCGCCAGCTGGCCGATCATGGCCGTCTGGATGCCAGCATCGGTGATGAAACGGTACTGCGCCTCGAAGGTCTGAGGCGTATCGTTGTCGAAGCCGATGATGAAGCCGCCGAATACGTCGATACCCCGCGAATAGATCCGCCGCACCGAGGTCAGGATGTCCTCGCGCAGATTCTGCGACTTGCCGGTTTCCTTCAGGCTGGCGGCGTCGGTGGATTCGATGCCGATGAAGAACCAGCTGAAATTGGCGGCCTGGCAGAGGTCCAGCAGCTCCTCGTCCTGGGCGATGTTGAGCGAGACCTCGGTTCCGAACGAGAGCGCGCGGCCATGCGTCTCCTGATACCTCACCAGGAAGCGCAACAGCTCCTTCGCCTTCTTCTTGTTGCCGATCATGTTGTCGTCGACGAAGAAGACGTTGCGCATGCCGTACTGGCGCAGCGTGTCGAGTTCGCGTCCGATCTGGGCCGGGCTCTTCATGCGCGGCTTGCGCCCGAACATCACAATGATGTCGCAGAATTCGCAGGTGTACGGACAGCCTCGCGAATATTGCAGCGTGGCGTTGGCATAAAGCGGCAGCTTCAGCAGATCGTAACGCGGCACCGGCGAATCCTCGAGATCGACGGTTCCGGTTTCGCGATACAGCGCTTTGGGTTTGCCCGCCGCGAAGTCGCGGCAGAATTCCGGCCAGATATATTCCGCCTCGCCGGCCACGACGGTATCGGCCAGGCCCTCATAGGTTTCCGGAAGCAGCGACGCCGCCGCCCCGCCGATGACGACATAATGGCCGCGCCCACGATAATAGGCGAGCAGCTCGCGCTGACGCGGCGCCTGCACGCCCATGCCGCCGATGCCAACAATGTCGGCCTCAGGCGCGAGCGGCACTGGCTCGACGTTCTCGTCGATGATGTCGATCTGCCAATCGTTCGGACACAGCGCCGCCAGGGTCGCCAGACCGAGCGGCGGGTTGACCGCGCGTTTGCCGGGTAGAATGGTGTGAACCGCCCACTTGAAGCTCCAAAAGCTGTCCGGCACTTTCGGATTGATCAGCAGCAGGCGCATTCTGTCCTCCGGAATATCGGCGGAGAACCGAAGTCCCCCGATCCTCGGGAGTCAAGTGAAGTTGAGTGACTAATGTGCGACGTCTGGGCTTCCCGC
>Ga0265325_10000862_pt1 | contig 21885 bp, 12 predicted proteins | sample 41420metaG_FD_202090 | JGI IMG/M metagenome (GOLD analysis project Ga0265325, IMG submission 202090) | Rhizosphere microbial communities from Carex aquatilis grown in University of Washington, Seatle, WA, United States - 4-14-20 metaG | ecosystem: Host-associated > Plants > Roots > Rhizosphere... | reverse complement strand
CAGAGCACACCGAACGCTGCATCAAGGATGCACGCGCGGCGTTCGCGGAGGCAGCCGCGCGCGAGGCCGCCCATGCGCAGCGGACACTCTCGGAGAAGGTCGCGGAGACGAGCGTCGCGATCGCGCGGCGCTTGGCCGAGAGGCCCGTGGGGATTCACCGGGTAACGATGCTCTTGGCCGCGGTAGTGGCGTTCGGGGCGCTGTGCGTCAGCGCGGGATACAGCTTGGCTGCGCCCGTGAAGCCCTTTTGGGTAGCGAAGGGGGAGACCATCACGCCGCTACAAAAGGCGGCAGCGGTAATGCTGGCGGCACCGGCCGGGTGGATGGTATTCGCGCTCTTGGTACCGGCCGCGGTGTACGGCGCGAGAGTCGGCTGGGTGACGGCTTCGGAATCGGTCGAGCGACGCGACAAGATGGTCGGCTGGGGCATCGTCGTCGCCTGCATATTCGCGAGCACGGCCTGCGCGGTGATGCTGGCAAAGCTCATCTGAAGAACCGAATGCTTCAGCTGAAGTTGGGTTCTGAGAACCAAATGCTTCAGCTGAAAATTACCAACATCGGATGAGCTCAATACTGATGAGGTGGCGCACGATCGAATCGAGTGTTCCTTCAAATAGACTGGCGCGCGCCAGCGCATGTGTGGCAACGATACCGGCGGCGAGCTGATGCGGGCTGGCCCGAGGGGAGGACATGAAAGCGCCGAGTTCGATCGAGTACCTGATTGGCCAGCCCATGCCGGGTACCAAGTGGGTCGTCCGCGGCAAGCTTGGCCAAGGGGGCATGGGCATCGTTCTCGACGTCGTGAAGGAGCAGCTCATCCGGGGCGCGATGAAGGTGCTGCTTCCGCCGTTCGCGAAGCAGCCGGAGTTCGCGGCGAAGTTTTTCGAAGAGGTCAAGGTCACCGCGCGCCTTCAGCACCCCAACATCGTGCAGGTGCTCGATTTCGATCGGCTCTCGGATGGGACGCCCTTCATGGTGATGGAGCGCCTTCGAGGTCGGACGCTCCGAGCCGCGCTTCGCGAGACGCGCCAGCGCGGCAAGCTTTGGACTGCAGCGAATACCTACGCGGTGGCGGCGCAGGCCTCCGAGGGCCTTTATCGGGCCCACTCGCACGAGCCGTCGATCGTGCACCTGGACGTCAAGCCCGAGAACATCTTTCTGCACCGTACGGAGGCGTCCTTCGACTCCGTCGTGAAAGTGATGGACTTCGGCGTCGCCGCCATCGTCGGCGAAGGCGATCGGCAGAACATCGGCACGCCGCGCTACATGGCGCCCGAACAGGTGGCGGGAGGAGACGTATCGCCCCAGACCGACCAATATGCGCTGGCGCTCGTCATCTACGAGATGCTGACCGGCCGGCTCCCCTGGGACGTGAACGTGCGAGACTCCAAGGCGCTCGGCGAGGCCCATCTCTATGCCGCCCCGGCGCCTCCGTCGCATTTCTGTCCGTGGCTGCCGTCGCGGATGGACGCCGCGCTACTCAAGGGTCTCTCCAAGGATCCCCGTGCGCGCCACGACACGCTTCACGGGCTGATGTTCGAGCTCCGGGGGCTGCAGCGGATTGGCGATCGGCCCGCGACGGGGGACGCGAACACCACCGATCCGATGGTGGGAACGCTCGCCGAGGGCGGGGCCTTTGTTCGCGAGGAGGACGACACGTTCGAGCGCATGGCGGCGCCGCACGCCGGCCCGCCGCGGCTCGCGGCGGCGGGGCCAGCCGGCGCGTTCGAGGTGAGCGTGCAGTTCTCGGAGTCGTCGGAGCCGCCCACCTGGCCCCGGCCCGAGCGCGCAGGCTCGTTGGCGAAGGAGCCATCGCCGGCCGAGGCCGGGCGCCCGAGAGTCGGCAGCGAGTCGATGACCGGGGCTCGTGCCGAGGTCTCAGAAGAACATGAGCCCTTGGCCGATCAAGCGCTCGATACGCCGATGACGGGCGAGTCGGGGCCGAGGTCGGAGTCGCATCGTCCCGGAAAGCCCTCGCGCAGCGGGGGCAAGAGGATGGCTCTGGCGTCGGTAGGGGTCGGCGCTCTGGCTGCGGTTCTCGTGAGCACGAGAATCCATTCGAGGGGAGGTGGGACCGTCGGCGCACTGCCGGTCGCAACGACGACCTCGGGGGCAGCGCCTGCGGCGAGCGACTTCGGCCTCGGCGCTCGGCCACCGCTGTCGATTTTGGAGGCCGCCCGTGCGCCGGCGGCCCTGGCGGAAACGGTCGTGATTCCGACGCTGGGCGCCCGTACGGAAACGGGGATGACGAAGGCGGCAAGTGCTCGGCCGGACGGTGGTGCGGGCGGCCCGGGTTCATCCAAGGCGACCCCTGCGCCTCGACCAGTAGCCCGGAGCCCTTCGGCGAAGGCCTCCGTCCCCGACGACGGGCGTGACGAGCTGTACGTGCCCGCGGTGACACGATGAGCGATCCCGATCGCACCAACGATACGGAGCCGACGGGGCGCCCCCCCGCCGGCGCCGAGAGTCCGGGCACCGACGCAGACGAGGCAACGACGCCGAACGACGCGTCGGGCAGCGACGTCCCCGCCGGCGCAACTGAGCATGATACGGACGACTTTTTGCGCTGGCTGCCCACGTTGGCGTTGGGACATCGGCGGCGCGCGCAGCTCGTCGAGCGCCCGTCGTCCGACGGCGCCGATTTCGCGGCGTATGCCGGCGACGGACGCCCCGCGAGCACCTCGGGTCAACCGCGGCTCGAATCCGCCGCGAGCGTGCAGATGTCGCTGCGCGGCGGGGGACCGCAGGGTCCGAAGGACCGCGAACGAGATGCCCCGACGGTTCTGACGCGAGAAAGGAGGGCGCGACGCACGTGGCGCATTATTGGGTGGGGAGCGGTCGGGCTTTGCGCAACAGGCGCCGCGGTGGCCGCCTGGGTGGACGGGCCGGTTGCCATCGACAAACCGGTGCGGCCTCGGGAAGCCGTAGCGACGGCGCCGGTCCCTGCCGGCCAGACGCTGACTGCGCCGACCGAGGCGCCGCAGCCGCCGGCTACGCTTTCAGCGGTCCAATCTCGGGCAAGCGCGCAATCGTCCGACGCGAATGCAGCGAGGACAGCTGCGGGGCCAATGGCCGCCCCCTCAACCACGCCCGTAGCGGACGCGACTCGCACGGCACGTTCGGCCGGAGCTCCGAGGACCATCGACCTGTCGGCAAAAGGCCGCGCCTCGCGGCTGGCCGCGGCGCCGACCGCGCCGGCCAAGGACCAGTACTTCGAGGAGCCATGAGGGTGAGCTTTCGACGCGAAATGGCTTGCGCCGCCGCGTGCGTCGCTCTCTTGGCGAGCCCGGCAGCAGCCGGCGAAGCGAATGCGCCCGACCCGAGCGTTGTGCTCTTCAAAGAGGGCGTGACCGCCGGAAAGGTGGGCGACTACGCGCGCGCGGAAGCGGCCTTCCGCTCCGCGTACGCGCTCCGCCCAAGTGCATCGACCCTTCGCAATTGGGCGCTCACGGAGATGCGGCTCGGCAAAATGGTCGAGGCACTCGGACATCTCAGGGAGGCCCTCAAGTGGCCGGGGTGGACCGCCGAGCAGCGGAGCATCGTCGAGCAGAACCTCGACGATGCGTACGGCGCGACGGGGCACGTCGTGGTGCGAACCACCGACGGAGCACGGGTGGGCATCGATGGAGTCCTCACGGACAGGGTGGCGCCGATCGAGGCCCCGCTCGACGTAACGGCCGGGAGGCGCCGGGTCGAAGCACGGCTCGGAGCACAGGTCGCCCGTGCCGACGTCGATGCGCCCCCCGGCCAGATCGTTCATGTGGACCTGCCCGTCGCGCAGGAGACGACGGCACCAGCGCCGGCTAGCGATGCAGCGCCGGCTGCCCGACAGCTGGCGGGGGGCCAGGCGCCCGGTGCGCCTTCGCGCAATTCGACCTGGTGGAGCGCGCCCCACACAACCGCGGTCGGTCTCGCAGCGGCGGGCGGTCTCGGCCTCGCCCTCGGCGTCTACTTCGAAGCCCGCTCGAGCAGCGCCGCGTCCGAGGTGCGCTCTCTGCGCTCGGCCTTAGCCGGACAGTGCACGGGGCTCGCGTTCGCGCCAGGGTGCGCGGGCCTGCGCGACACGATCGGGCAGGTTTACACGGACGAAACCCTCGCGCGTGTCGCGTTTGCCGCCGGCGCCACCGCGGCCGTCGGTGCCGCGGTTGTGCTCCTCCTGGCGGGACCCGGCGCAGTCGTCCGAACCGGATCGGTGCAATGGATCCCGCAATTCGCGCCGGGGGCGGCCGGGGTCGCGGGCCGGTTCTGATGGGAGGGCAGGAGAACATGCGAAGGTCGTTTCGATGGTTTTTGCTCGGCGCCGGTGTTCTCGCAGGCTGCGGCCCCTCGGTTGCCGAGTACTGCGCAGCCGGGTCGCCCGAATGCAGCCCGGCCGACGCGGCGGTAGGCGACGCCGCGCCGGACGCCCGAATGGAGGCGGAGGTCGGCAACTCCGCGCTCGACGGCGGACTTGAGGCGGCGGTAGGCGACGCCGCGCCTGACGACCGAGTGGAGGCGGAGGTCGGCAACTCCGCGCTCGACGGCGGACTTGAGGCCGAGGTCGCGCCGCCCGCCTGCGACCCGACGAAGTCTCCTCATGACGAACCTTGCGTAGTCGACACCGCCTTCGGCATCTTCGCTTCCCCCGCGGGGTCCGACACCGACCCAGGGTCGAAGTCGGCCCCCGTGCGAACCATCGGCCGCGCGATGGACATGGCCAAGGCGGCAGGCAAGCGCGTCTACGTTTGCGCGGGCTCGTACCCGGAGCAGCTCGTGGTCGGCTCGTCACGCGACGGCGTGAACGTCTACGGGGCGCTCGACTGCGCGACGTGGTCGTACGGAGCCGCGAACAAAGTCCGCGTGGCGCCTGCTCTGAGCGGGTACGCGCTCGAGATCCAAAGCCTACAGACGGGCGCGACGTTCGAGGACTTGGAGTTCGACGCGCAGAACGCGCCCTACGGCGCTGCGGGAGCTTCGAGCGTCGCGGTCTTCGTCAGCAGTTCCCAACGCGTGCAGTTCGATCGTGTGGTGATGCTCGCGGGCAACGCGAACGATGGCGCGCCGGCAGGCTCCGGCACAGCCACGAACTGGTTTGGCACGCCGCCCGCGTATGCAGAGCTTAGCGGGAACAACGCCGTGGATGGCGGAGGGGCGCCGAGCAAACCGTGCACGTGCGCCGACCACTCGCAGACTTCGGGAGGAGCGGGCGGCGGCCCGATGAACATCCCATCCCCGGGCGCTGGAACGCCGGAGTACTCGGATGCCGGAGCTGGCTCGGGTGGCATGAATGCCGTCGTATGTGGCAGTGGCGGAAGTCCACCCGCGAACGGGGGCGACGCGCCCGTCCCCGTCCCGAATATGTCTAGTGCCTCGCGGGGGACTTGCTCGCCTAGCGGCTGCGTGCCGGGTACTGGGAACGCTGGCGATAACGGCAAGCCCGGTCAGGGTGGCGGCGGAGGAGGCAACGGTCCCCTCTCGACTGGGTCGGGTGGCGGCGGCGCCTGCGGAGGCTGCGGCGGAGCCGGGGGCAAGGGGGGCCAAGGCGGCGGCGCATCAATCGCGCTTCTATCGTTTCAGTCGAGCGTAAATCTCGTGGGCTGTTCCCTCACGGCGAATGCTGCGGGAAACGGTGGTGGGGGAGGAATGGGGGAAGCAGGACAAGCCGGAGGCTCGCCGGGAATGCCGACTGGCTCGGGCGTGGGCTCTGGTTGCGCTGGCGGCGCCGGAGGCGCCGGCGCAGGCGGCAACGGCGGACAGGGAGGGCCCGGAGGCCCTTCGCTGGGGATCGGTTACATGGGCGCACCGCCCACGGTCGACGGCGTGGTCTTCCCTCAAGCGACCATTGTCTCGGGTATTTCGGTCGGAGCTGCCGGTTCAGGTGGCGCGACGGGGTTGGGGGGTGCTTCGGCGGCGAACAGCACTGGACCCGCAGGCGCCATGGGCGCCCCCGGACAAGCCGGCCTGGCGGCAGCCGTCGGGGCCCTACCGTGAGAGGCCGCATCGTCTTGGCAGCGATGCTCGTCGTAACGTGGCCAACGTTGGCGCTTGCCGATGGCGAGCCGACCGCGAGCGCCTTGATTCGGCAAGGCGCCGACCATTTCAAACACGAGGACTACGAGGGCGCCCGGGCCGCGTTTGCGCGCGCCTACGAAATGGAACCCAAGGCGGCGACGCTGTTCAACCTGGCGCTCTCCGAGCTCAATGCGGCCCATCCCGTGCAGGCCGCGGCGCATCTGCGCGAGTACCTGGCCTACGCGGACGAGCCTGCGGCGAAGCTCGAGTCCGTGCGCACCAAGTGGCTCCCCCGCGCCGAGGCGCGCACCGCGCGCGTCAACGTGTTTGCACCAGCCGGGGCGCAGCTTTCCGTCGATGGGGCGGCGCGGCAAAGCGCCAAGGCGATCACGGGGCCGAACGGAACCCCTCTGACTTCGATCGTGGTTGCCGCCGGCGAGCACGAGGTGACCGCGCGGCAAGGGGCGCTCTCGGAGACGCAGCATGTGACGGCCAGGGGCGGAGAGCTCGTCGAACTTCACTTTCAGCGCGTTGCCGACGCTCCCCCGCCTGCTGTCGCGATCGCACCGACGCCAGGCCGCGAGACACAAGAACGCGCCGAGAGCGACGAGCCTCGCGCGAAGTGGATCCCAGTCGTCGTACTCGGGTCTGCGGCGGTCATCGCCGCCGGACTCGGGGTGGGATTCGGTATTGCCGCCGCGAACAAGGCGAATGTCGCGCAAGACGTGCAAAATCAGATCTCCCCCGGCTCTGCCTGGAACGGCAACCAATGCTTTGGCGGGAGCGCCTCGCCCCTGTGCACGCAACTCAAGGGGGACGTCGACACCAACCGCGCGTACTGGACTGTTTCGGTCGCTTCGTACGTCAGCGCCGGCGTGCTTGCGGCGGCGTCGGTCGCGACGTGGATGCTCTGGAAGCCAAAGTCGGGGGCAGTCGCCGCCCGTCCGATGCTGAGCGCACAAAGCGGCGGCGTTGTCGTGGATGGGTGTTGGTAGCGCGCGGGCACGCGAGGTCGATATGGGGTTATCCAACGACAAGTACCCGCGCGACCTCCGAAGGGTCATCGCCCACGCCCAGCGCCTGGTGAAGATTCTGAGCGAAATCGAACGATCCCGACAAGACGTTTGGTTTCGTGGCCGCGCGGAGGAGGTCCGCGGCGCCGTGTCGCTCGCGATTGCGGACTGGCGTTCGGGCGCACGCGATGCGGAGGATGCCGGCAAGCTCCTCCTGTCGTACGTCGACAGTCTCCACCGGAGCGCGTCCAAGAAGCTGCGGTGCGGGATCGCCCTGGCGTGCTGCGATCCAGACGACGTCATCACCGCCGTGGCGCCCGACGAATGGAGGTCCACGGCGACGGGCGTGACGACGGGCGTGGCCTTGAGCCAGGTCACCGGCGAACCGACCGTACCCGGCGAATGGGTCGATAGCCCGGAGATGCTCGCGCGCTTCCAGGAAGGGCTGCGCCTCGTCGAGGTGCACGCCCGTGCGATTGCGCGTCGCGTGGGTCTCGTCTGTACCCTCGATGATCTCCGCGCGCTTGGGCGAGAGGGTTTGCTCGACGCGGCGCGCTCGTTCAACGAGAACCGCGATGTGCCGTTCGAGCGCTGGGCGTCGCTCCGGATTCGAAACGCCATGATCGACGGCGTCAGGCGCTGGGGCGCGATTCCGTTTCGAGCGCGCCAGAGGATGCAAGCTCCTCCGCAAGAGCCTGTGGGCAAGGACCATGCGGAGGGCCAATCGCCAAAGAGAGGCTCCGTAGACGGCGTGCAGGCCCCGCGCTGGGTGGCCATGGAGGAGCACGAGGCGATGGCTTCCGTGGGCGATGGCGGCGGCGTCGGCGCCTTCGGCCTGACGCCGGAGGACGCGCTGGCGAAGGCGGAGCTCGCGTCGATCGTACGAACCATCGTCGCCGACCTTCCGAGTGCGGAGCGCGAGCTAATCGAGCGGAGCTACTTCAGCGGCCTGACGCTCGCGGAGGCGGCCGCGGCGATTGGCGTCAGCCGTTCCTGGGCTCACCGAGTGCACGCGCGTGCGATCGAGATCATCCAGCGCGAGTTGAGCAAGCGCGACGGCGTCGCGGCGAGGGGAGGCAAGCGATGGGGGCCGAGAAAGTCGTGAAAGCCCGTTTCAGCGCGCGTAGCAACGCGCGGCCAACGTGCACGCGCTCGCCCGAGTTCGTCGTCCGGCTCGTCGGTTGCGGCGTGGCGGCGGCGGCGTTTGCGGTTGCCTCGGGCCTCTCGTGCTCAGGCCCTCTGCCCGACACGTGCGCGGAGCTCGGGACCTGCGTCCCCCCTCTGGTTGCGTTGCCTGGCCTGGATGCGGGCACGGACGGCACCGCCGATGTTGGAGCGTCCGCCGATGTTGGAGCGTCCGCCGATGTTGGAGCGTCCGCCGATGTCGGAGCGTCCGCCGATGTCGGAGCGTCCGCCGATGTCGGAGCGTCCGCCGATGTCGGAGCGTCCGCCGACGTTGGAGCTTCCGCCGATGTTCAAGCATCCGCCGATGCTGGAGCTTCCGCCGATGTTGAAGCCTCCGCCGATGCTGGAGCTTCCGCCGATGTTGTGAAGGCCTGCGACCCCACCCGGGATCCGAAGGACGATCCGTGCGTCCTCGACGACGCATACGGCGTCTTTGTCGCGCCGCCCGCGAGTGTCGATGCCGGTCAAGACGGAGGCGCTGTCGAGCGGGCGGCGGAGGACGGTTCGGTAGCCCAGCCCTACGCTACGATCGGACAAGCGCTTACGAACTTGGGCCAAAAGACGCGAATCTACGTGTGCGGCGGCATCTACCGCGAGCAGGTCCACATCACGAGCGCCCTGAGCGTGTACGGGGGTCTCTCGTGTGCGCCCGGGGCAAGCGGCCGAACCTGGACGTACACGGGCGCCGCCGCTCAGGTTGTCTCTCCCTCGCCCTCCTACGCGCTCTCAGTATCCGGCGTCTCGTTGGGCGTCGTCGCGATCGAGGACGTTTCATTCGCGTCGCCCGATGCGACGTTACCCGGCGAATCCAGCATGGCCGCTCTCGTCGTTGCGTCGTCCGTGAATCTCGTGCGCGTGGCGCTAAACGCCGGCAGCGGCGTGAACGGCGCGCGCGGCGCCGATGGCACCGCGAACCCGAACTACATGGGGCTGGCCCCCAATGGCGGAGCGCAGGTGTGGACTACGATCGGCGGTCTATTCAGCCCGATCTCAGGAGGAGCCGGCGCCGTAAGCCGGTGCCTATTGTTCGGTAGCTCCGCGGGTGGCAACGGCGGCCTCGGTTGCGCGAGCGCAGCGGGAGTCCAGGGAGGCGCAGGGACGGCGGGCACCGCGAACCCTGAGCCGCCCGTCGTCGCGGCCGGACGCGATGGCCTCCCCCTAGGCGCCTCCACCGGCGGTGACGGGGGCTCACCGGTCACCACGAACGATCCCGGGGCCGATGGCGTGGCCGGCGACGGCGGCGTAGGTGCGGCGCCTCAAATCTTCGGGGCGCTATCGGCCAGCGGATGGACGCCGACGAGCGGGGGAGACGGCGCGGGCGGAGGACCAGGCCAGGGCGGCGCCGGCGCCAGCGATCCCCTCTATGGCCAGTGCAACGTCCAGCAGCCAAGCCTTGGTGGCGGGGGCGGCGGCGCGGGTGGATGCGGCGGCGCCGGCGGCAAGGGCGGTAGCGGCGGGGGAGCGAGCATCGCCCTCGCGAGCGTGGGCGGCATCGTGAACCTGACGAGCTGCTCGCTCACCACGTCGGCCGCCGGGACCGGTGGCGCCGGAGGCGCGGGTGAAGATGGCCAAGCCGGCGGCGCCGGTGGCGACGTCAGCGGTGCCTCGCAGCTTCACGCCGCGGGAGCTTCGGGCGGAGACGGCGCGGGTGGATCAGGCGGCGCGGGAGGTACGGGGGGAATCTCCGTGGGGGTGCTCGCGTCGAACTCGACCATCACGTTGGATGCGTCGACTACGCAGAACACGGTGCTCGGGGCTCCCGGAGCCGGCGGCGCCGCGGGGCCCGCAGGCAGACACGGGAGTGCGGGGGCGTTGACAACGGGCGTGGACGGCAATTCGGGTGCCCCGGGCAGCCCCGGCACATCGGTCGACTTGCTCAAGCTCATGTGAGCGGCCGCGAGGCGCGTACCCGGCTTGGCGCGGCGTGTCGCTTCGCCTTCTGGTGGCGCGCCGACGGCTCGCCTGCTCGGCAACTCGGGGCCGGCCAGGTCAGCGTCAACGGTGGCGCGCGCCGCGGAGAGGCACCGCGACGCGGCCTTTGGCCCGCTGTTTTGCCGGAGCCGCGGCTCATTCCTGAACGGCGGGGAGCGTCCCTCGCTCGAACATTGAGTGATAGCGGTCGACATTGCGCGTAACGATCACGTGGTCTACTACCGGGATGCAGAGGATCTTTCCCGCAAGCATGATGTGCTTGGTTGTAACGATGTCCTCGGGGCTCGGGGCCGGATCACCAGAGGGGTGGTTGTGCCCCAGGACGACGGCGCTGCTGCAGGCGGCGAGGGCCGCCCGGAAGAGAGCTCGCAGGTCGATGCTGGCGATCGTGTGCTGCGCGCCGATGGCCACGATGTGCGCGCCAGTGACCTGGTGGTGGCCGTTCACGAAGAGGGCCGCGAAGTGCTCGCGATCGGTCAGCGCGATGAGTGCATGAAGGGCGCGGGCGCTGGTTTGGGCGTCCGTCAGGGTTGTCTCGGCGAGGCGAAGAGGACGGCGGGACTGCACGAGGCGTACTTCGTAGACGGGGACTTTCTGGAGTGATGTCTTGGTCGCGTTCATCGGGGAACCTGCCTTGAGGGGAGCCGCTCTCTGTCGGCTCGTTCGTCCCCGCGCGGTTCGCGCGGCGCTCCTTGGCATGACGGGCTGCATTCCCCGAGGGCTCCCGCGCGGCGGGATACGGGGAAAGCAGAAGCCGGTCACCCGCAGGGCCGGAAGGTGGCAAGGCGCGCCGTTCTCCGGCGGACCGCGAGAACGAGACGACTGAGGGCGGGTCTTCAAAGGCGCGGCGCACGCGGCTGCGACCGAGCGATCCACTTTGGCAAGAGTCGGAGGGAGGATCGGATCGCCGTGCTTCCGCGCGATTGCCAATGGCACCTCCCGCCGCGCACACGACCGACGCTTCGCCTCGTCTAGAGGGCTCCGATGGTGCGAATTCGGTGATCAATTGAGGCGATGAGGGCGCACCCGACACCGAGGCCAAGCCAACAAGCGCCCTGAGCGACGGGGCGATAGGTGAGGCTCCGACCCGAATCCGGTCACGAGCCGGGAACTTGAAGCTAGCTCGGCGCAACGGCGCCCGATAGGCGGTCGAACAGCGCGAGTAGCATCTCCGCATCAAGAGCGGCGTAGCGGAGTTGGTCCGCGTCAAGCGGGCGTCGGCTCCAGTTCGAGGTCTGCTCGCCTTTGTCGAGCGCGACGCCGAGTTCGCGCTCGCAGAGCATCGCGAGCCCATGGCCACCCATCGCGTCCTTGCCCCGGACTCGACGTGATGCCTCGAGCGTGTCGAAGACGCCGTCGAGCGCGATGCCAACCGCAGCGAGAACGCGGCGTTCGAAGCGTGCGTTGTGAATGACCTTCTGCGGTCGAGGCGAGTTCATCACCTGGTGCAGCGGAGCGAGGTCGCCGACCGCAAAGGGGTCGATGAGGTACGTGCGCGTCCGAGTCGCGATCTGCACGAGGCAGAGCGTGCCGAAGTCGAGAGCAGTCTCGACGTCCAGCCCGACCACCTCTTCGGCGACCAGCTCGGCCAGCACACTTCGGAGTGCCGCCGGGGTGTCTATCCACTGGATCTCGTTCTTCGGCGACGCTGTGCCTGTTGGGCGCGGGGCGGCGGGAAGGTCGAGCGCCAGCGGTCCATTCGTCTCTGCGTCTCGGAGCCTCGCTCCCGGCGGCCGCAGCGTGGCGCGGACGCCGCCGACGGTTGCGGCACCGAGAAAGCGCAACGTGCCCGCGAGATCGAGGAGACGCTCGGCGAGGAGCCGATCCTCTGCTTCCTCGGGGAGGCAGGGCTGGAATTTGCTGATCATGCCGCGGGCCATGGACCGCGCTGCGTTGGTGGCGACCCGTTCCCAGTCGAGCGTCGGCAGCTCGCGAACAGCGTCGCGGGCCGCCGTCATCGGGAGGTCCTTGCAGCGCAAGGACAGGTTCCCCGCCACCCAGCGCTTCCCGCACTTCGCCTCCAAGCCCGCGGCGAGAAGTCGATTCACGGCGCCGCCCGCGAACGTGTGCCATGTCACGCCGTCCGACTGGTCCTCCAACGGTGCCGTCCCGTCCTCGAGGACATCAGCGTAGGACCCGCGGAGCTCCTTGAGCTCCAGCGCCGCGGTGCGTGTCAGCCACCCGTCCTCCGAGCCCTCCCGGACGAGCACGTCGCGCATCGCCTGACAGAGCTGCCTCGAGAGCGTTCCCGGCAGGCCGAGCCAGCTTGGAACGCGCCCATGCTCCGCGGGCTTCACGTGCAAGACGGCCTTCGACCAATCCACCTGGCCGACCTCCCACGCGCGGCCCGCGAGACGGAAACAAAGAGGGCCAGCGTTCTTGTCATGCATCGAGACGAAGAGCGCCTGAATGTGGCCGACGTCCTCCTTGCCGTGCTGCACGCGCATGATGGGAGGCGCGGTGAACACGGCGTAGAGCTCGAAGAAGTTCTTCCGTCCGTAGAGCTTCTCGCCGCGCTGACCGAGGGAGAGGAGGCCATCGGCCTCGTAGAGGATCCCTCGCTCGATCATCGTGTCGACGAGTTCGTGAAAGCGTTCGGCACGCACGCTCGAAAACGGATAGGCGGCCTCGACCCAAGGAAGCAGCCGGTGTCGCGAGATCCCGCCTTCCTGGAGGATCAGCGCCATCACTTGATGGGCGAGGACGTGCATCGCTTGCGAAGCTGGCCGCACATCCTCGACCCAGCCGGCCTCAGCGAGTCGAAGGAGCGCCACCGACTGCAGCAAGGACTCCGGCGTTAGGCAGAAGAACGTACAGTTCGCTCGAGTCGTGGACCTTCGTCCCGTACGACCCATTCGCTGGAGGAACGACGCGACGGTGCTCGGCGCGTCCACCTGGATCACTTGGTCGAGATCGCCGACGTCGATCCCGAGCTCCATGGTGGATGTGCAGACGATGGCGGTGTTCTCGCCCTTCGCGAACTGCTCCTCGGCGAGCGTGCGATCTGCTCGGCTCACGGAGCTGTGGTGAATGAAGACCTCGACGCCGGAGCCGCCCAACGCCTGCGCCACGCTCTCCGCCTTGGACCGACTCTCCACGAACACGAGGCTCTTCTTGCCGCGGGCCATCTGCACGATGCCGGAAGCCGCCTCCGCGAGATCGCTCACGTAGTCGACCCGCAGGTCGCGTTGCGCCGGCGGTCGCGGGGGATCGACGAGGCGGAACGGTCGGTCGCTCGACCCCTGCAGCCACTCCCCGATGACCTGGGGGTTCCCGACCGTTGCCGAGAGCCCGATCCGCTGGATGTCGCGCCCGCACAGAGTCCCGAGGCGCTCGAGCAGCGAGGCGAGATGGGCCCCCCGATCGTCACCCGCGAACGCGTGCACCTCGTCGATGACGACCGCCGACAGCCCGGGAAACAGTGCGCGCACATCCGTCTTTGCGCTGATGAACATCACCTCGAGAGACTCGGGTGTGGTCATCAAGATGTGAGCGGGGCGTTCCCGAAAGCCCTTTTTCCGCGAATCGCTCACGTCGCCGTGCCACTTGAAGACGTCGAGCCCGACCATGCGGGCGTAGCTCTCGAGTCGGTCTTCCTGATTGTTCAGAAGCGCGCGAATCGGGCAGACGTAGAGCACGGAGACGGGCTTGAGGTTCTCCGTCAGGATCCTCGAGAGCAGCGGAAAGATCGCGGCTTCGGTCTTCCCGCCCGCCGTGGGCGCCAACACCACCGAGTTGCAGCCATCGAGGACGGCGTCGATGGTCATCTCCTGGACGGGCCTCAGCGAGCGCCAGCCCAGATCGTGGACGATCGCGTGCTGCAGGTGCGGGTGAAGGCGCTCGATCCCCGCCATGGCCTAACCGTCCAGCCGCTTGGGCTTCTCCGCGCGCGGCGGCTCTTCGTCCTCGGGCGCTTCGGCGTCTGCCGCCTCGATCGGCGTACCGTGTTTCGCCGCGAGCTCCTCGGGGGTCAGCTTGCCGTCATCGAGTTCAAGACGGTAGTGCGCGACCGGATCGTAGTCTTCGTGAAGATCGACGCGGTCCATGACGTCGATGAGTTCCCGTAGAAAGAGACGAGGTGCAAGCGACACCTTCCCCCCGAAGCCGGCTGTGATCTGGTTGACCAGCGCGCCGAGAAAGCGGTCGTCGATGCGACCGAGCACTCGTTCCATGTTCTTAGCGGGGTAGAGATCGCGGACGCGTCTCCCGACGGTGAGCAGCCTTTCCTCCGTGAACGCAAGGAGGCGCACCTGCGGCGCGCGAAGGTTGTCGAAACGCGGGTCCTCGCCGAAGTTGACCTGCACCCGCTGATACAGAGGGGCCAGTGCCTTGAGTCCCTTGTAGCCCTCGAAGAAGTCGCGCGTGCCAGTGACGACGACGTAGAGGCCGGGCAGCTCCTCCTTGCCGAGCATGTCCATCAGTTGGCGAAGCGCGTTGAGCGACTTCTCCCGCGTCTGGGTATTCATCCGCTGGATCGTCTCGACCTCGTCGAGCACGACGAGCAACCCCTCGTACCCGGACTGGCGAAGCAGCTGCAACACCCCAGCCAAGAACGTGAGCGACGCCTGACCGTCGACCTTCCCCTTCGTGCCGGCCACCCGCAGGACCGAGCGATCCGTGTGAGGCTGCCCGGCTAGCCACGCGAGGAGGCCCTGCGCTGTTGCGAAGTCTCCCTCGTGCGTCGCGCGATGGTAAGCGCGCAGTACCTGAGCGAAGGCCGGATTCCGCCGCGACAGATCTGCGAGCTTGTCTTCGAGGCGCTGCTCGGTGGCGTCGGCGAAGCCCGGATCGTCCTCGGACATTCCGCGCAGCCGGGTCACTTCGTCGCCGATTTGGTAGAGCCAGCCTTCGACGACAGCCTGAAACGCGTTCGGACCGTCCGCGGCGGTCTCGAGCCGCTCGATGAGCCTGCGGTAGACTGTTTCCAGGTGATGGAGAGGCGTGTCATTGATGGAGATCTGGACCTCCGCGGTCGCGAAGCGCCGCTGACGTGCCTTCGCGCAGAGGTACCGGGCGGCGAAAGTCTTGCCGGTTCCGTACTCGCCACGAAGCCACTTCGACAGCCCTTTGCCGGTGGCCACGAAGTCGAGTTCCTGGTTGACCGCCTCGACGAGCGCGTCGAGGCCCGTTGCAAAGTGTTCGAGCCCCTGGCTCGGGACGACACCACTTCGAAGCGCGTTGACGATGGTCGCTGACTCGGGCACGACGGCCATTAGCGCTCCTCCTTGCCGCGGTAGCGGTACATCGTCTCGCCGTTCGGCAGCACTTCATCGGTGAAGAGCGTGAAGCCCTCCGAGTGCAACGTGCGGCGAAGCGCACGCATCAGGCCGTTCAGACGACCGGGGTTCTTGTTGAGTCGCTGTGCCAACTCGCTGGAGCGCGCAGAACCATTCTCTTTGAGGAGGACCAGGACGGCCTTCTCGTCGTTGGAGAGCTTGGCCAACAGCGCAGGCGGGAGGGAAAGCGAATCTGCCTTGTCGGCCGGGTTGAAGAGCGACAGCTGTGGTTTGGCCTTCGGCTTGATCTCGTCCGACGGGAGCGGCGTGACGAGCGGTGGCTCGACGGCCCGCGGGGCCGCGGCCAACTCCGCAAAGGCACCACGCCCGAACCACCAGGTCGGTTCGTCGGCGTGCAGACCCTCACGCTCAATCCAAGCGAGCGGAACCACGACTTCTTCGAGCCCGCACCCGCCGTGGAACCCTACCTGGGGCGAGCCGAGGTAAATGCCGCTGCGCCAAGCGAACGCACGCCGCTCGGGCGGGCCACCGAGGGCACCGAGATCGATCTCGAGGAATCCCTCCGGGACCGCATCGTGTTTTGCGAGCTGCAGGTATCGCGGCGTCTTTCCGACACCGGCCCGAAGGGTCTTGTCGATGTAGGGGCTGTGTCCGTGGTCGGCGGTGATGAGGATGCGACGCCGCGATTTCAGGGCGACACGAAGACTTGGCTTGAACCCCGTGATGTCCTCGGGCGCAAGGCGCACCGTCGCGCCGGTGTTCGACGAGCCGATCTGATCGTCCACGGCGTTGAAGACCGCGGCGACGACGTCCACGGTCTCGTCTTCGAGGGCGCTCAGGAGGCCCTGACATCCGTCGGCGAGATCGCCCTTCAGGAACAGCCGCCGTGTGCGAGTGCCGAGAGCGGCGTTCTGGTTCAAGCGAGCCTTGTCGGTCTTAGCCTCGTCCTGGTCGCGGAAGACGGTCTCGGCGACGAGTGGATCGTTGGGCAGTTCGCCGAGGAAGATAGCGCCTCGCGCATGGCTCGTGACGGTGGGCAGCGGCGACAGCGCGGGCAGTCCGCAAACGCGACCGTCTGCATCTGGGCGCACACCGAGCGGGAACGAGCTGTCCTGTGAGAGCGAGTACAGAAGCTCGAGAAACACCGGATAGCTGCAACCATCGAGCACCACGAGAAAGAGGCGGGCGGAAGGATCCTTCTGCCACACCGGTGCGACGGTCCGCTTCCAGATCCGATGAAGCGGAGTGAGCCCGTCGCGGTGGAGCGAGGCCTCGTATCCGGTGGCCAGCGTCTCCGCGAAGAGCCGGTTTCCGCGGTCTCGGCGCTCGCGTGCCGCCACCAACACCTTCGTCGCCTCCGCGTGGTAGTGCACGCTGCTCGCGAGGGCGCGCCGAAGCTGAATCATTGCGAGATCAGCGAAGGCCCCGCTTCGCTGGTAGTCGCGCACCTGCTCGAGGAGGTCCGTCTTCGGCGTCAGCGGTTCGTCGAGGTAGCGCGAGACGCGAGCCATCGACTCGAGCACGGCCAAATCCGCCCGGTGCATGCTCGCAGCTCGATGCGATGCGAGCCACGCGATCTCACCTGCACCGATCGCCTTGCCGCTTGCAGCCTGCTGCGCGAGCGAGTGGCAGCGGTCGGAGAAGGCGAGCGGGAGGACTCGGCTAGTCTGAAGTTGTGTGGGTGTGAGGCATTCGCGGCCGATGCGGTCGGCACCGGAGAGCAACGCCGTCGCCGAATCGCCCAGGGTGGTAAGAGTTTCCTCTGCGAGGCGAGACGCAGCTCGTCGGAGGATACGGCGGTCCATTTCGAGCGGCGGCTCGGTGGCGGCCTTCCAGAGCGCACCCCAGGCAGGCTTCGGAAGCTCGGGAGCGTCGACCGTGAGGACGGCGCCGTGGACGACGAGCTCACGCAACCGACGATCGGGCTCGGCGAGAGCCCACGCTAGTAGTCGTCCTTCGTCCCCATGAAGAGTTGGCAGGGCCTCGCGCACGAGCTGGCTGACGTTCTTGGTCCACTGCGGTGGTTCCTGTACCCATGCCGCGAGCAACTGGGCAGGCGCTCGCGTGCGCACGTGCTCGCCAACACTCGCGTCGACGAGGAGCTCGGTGAGCAGGCGGCGGTCGACGACGGTCGGCAACGTCCGATGGCTCATGGCGATGCCGAGCTTGTCGACGTTCTCCAGCGCGAGCTGCTGCATGTACGGCGCGTCCGCTCCAACGACCCGAACACCGAGGACCACCTCGAGGACATCGTTGACCGAGAGAGCGTGGACGCGATGATTGCGTGCACGGCGGAGTAGGTCGGGAGCCTTCTGGATTCGGTTTGCCAGCTCCTCCGGAAGAACTGCGATGAGCGGCGCTCCCTTCGCTTTCCAAAGCAGGTGGCGCAGGCCGAGCTCGGTCCCAACCCGGTGAACACCATACGCCCCGCTCGGGGTCGGCATGAGCGCGGGCAGGTCCTCGAGACCCTCGCCGTCGATGACGAGCACGTAGCCGGACTCGGCGGCTCCGCCGGCCTGGTCGAGGAGCCTTCGCAGGAGTAGCTGAGCGGAGCTCAATCCCCGTCCTCCTCTCTGACGACGGTCACGTTGATGCTCTCGGTGCCCTGCGCCGCGAGCGCCTTCTTGAGCTGCTCGAGGAAGCCCGCGACGGCGCCCACATCGGTCGGGTTGAGGCGGCTCTTGAAGAGCACCGTCTTAGGAGCGACCGGGGGAACGACCGGAGCCGTGGGCGCAGACTGCGGCGTGCCCGCGGGACCAGGCGCAGGTTGCGGTTGCTCGAGAAGCCGCTTGATCAGCTGCTGGGCCTTCTGGTTCCAGCTATGTACCCAGTCCTTCGAGAGAGGTTGCTCGTTCTGCGCGGCGCCAAGACGCCCCTCCAGCGACGCGAGATGTCCACGCACCTCGATGCCGACTGCTGGATGATTCACTCCTGCCGTCAGGTTCGCCCGAGCGTTCTCGTTGAGGTCACCGAGAGCATCTCGAATGGCTCCAGCTTGCTGGACGATCGAGCGCACCGCGTCGGCCGCGTCGTCGGGCCATGCGGCGAGGAACTCGGTCAGCACCTTGTTGCTGTCGGTCGTCGTCTGATCGAGGGGAGCGAGTCGAGTGTTCGCCGTAGCCACCTCCTTGTTCCGGTGGCTCCCCTCGGTTCCGAGGTCGACCAGCCGAGTGTGGAGTCCCTGGAGGATCGTCCGCTTCTCTTGCGCGCTCTGCCTCAGCGAGGTCGCGAATCGATCCTGCCCCTGGAGCGAGCGATGCGCCGGCGGGCGCGGCAGGTTGAATAGCTGGTTGCCGAGATCGCGGAGGCGATGCCAGTCCGCCGCGGTGACGAGCTTCCCGCGCTGGAGGCGGATCCGCAGCGTAGGCGGCATGCCGATCCGGACGTCGAGCGCCTCGCCATCGATCTCCTGCAGGGCTCGATGGTCCCGCTGGCAGAGAAAACAGAGGAAGAGATCGACGACAAGCGGCTGGAGTCCGTAGGTGTCGCGAAGATGCTCGGCGATCGGGGCCCAGGTCAGCGAGTCTTGGTCAGCCTTCTGGAGGACGTCCTTGATGTACCTAGAGTCGAGACGAAGCGAGGCCTTAGTCTGGCCAAGGTTCACGAGCTCGAGCGGCTGACCGAGCGTCTTGAGCACCTTCTCCGCGGCTTCGTCGTAGGCGACGGAGACATTGGTCTCGCCCGCCTCCACCATCCACTTGAGTAGCGTCTCGAGGTCTTGCTTCTTCGGCTCGGCGAGGAAGTTCGGGTGCTGCGGATAGCGGCGATCCATCAGCAGGGTGGTGATGTGCTCGAGGTTCTCGGCGAGCGTCTCGCGAGGCCGACTCCCGTCCACATCGGAGATGAGTGCGAAGAACTCGCCATGGCGGATGTAGACCTCGACGAGGAGCTCATCGAGCTGCCCCTCGAGGGTCTTCGCGCGAATGCTGGCCTGGTCGAGGATCTTGCCCTTGTCCTGCGGCCCGAGGGTCTCGAGCAAGTCCTCTTGTCCCGCGTCGGATAGGAGGTAGCGAACGGCCGAGAGCTCGGTGAGAACCCCAAGCTCAATGGGGCTCATGTGACGCGGCAACCAGCAGACGGTGTGGAGCGTGCCCTTCTTCTTCCGCGCGTTGGTCGCGCGCATGCGGTCTTCGTCGACCGTGTGGCCCGGCTCGTCCCACGGGTAATCGACGAGCACTCGGAAGGCACCGTCCGGCGGCTCGAAGTCGTCCTGCGACATCTCGCGGACGTTCCCCAGCTTGATACGCCCTCGGCGCTTCGTGCGCCGCCACATCAAGTCCCAGTCGCCTTCGTTAGAACCGCCTTCTTCGAACCCCTTGGTGCCGTCGAGCGTCAGCCCCTTCTTCAGCGCCCCCCAGAACACCCTAAATCGCTGAGCGACGTTGTCGACCTTCGACCGGGCGCGGCCGAGAACCTCGCCGAGGCTCACGCGGCCGAGGACGTATCGCACCAGCGCCGTCTTGCCCTGACCGGCGACTTGAAGATCGGGAACGCGCTGCGAGAGCGCGAGGAGGTCGGTCTCCGCGACGCGTACCTGACCGCGGAACGTCTCCCCCTCCACATCGACGGAGTTGAGCTGCACGAGACGCTCGATCGTCAGCCCGCCCTGCTTGAGCCGCGGTGACACCTCCGCGAGCAGTACAGTCTTCACGAACTGATCGAGCGCACGGCGACGCTCAGCGTTGAACTCGGAACCCGCTTCCTCCGCCATCTTCTGCATCGCCGGTGCGAGCCGCGAGTAATACTGGTGGTGGATGTCCTGCATGAGGTCCACCTTCTTGCTCGCCTCCACCCCGGACTCGGGGAAGATGGCGGCGAAGGCGGAGCCGACCGGCAGGAACTCGCCGAGCGGCAAGTTCGGGTAGTGGATTACCAGCAGCTCGTAGAGCAGACGGAGCGCCGAACGCTCGCGCTGCATCAGTGACGTGACGTCCACAAGCATCTCGATGAGCGCCGGGTGGAACGGGTAGACGTCGCGGAGGTAGTCAATGTCCGCGCCCGCGAGCAGCGCTGGAAGGACCTTCTGGTGACGCTCCGCAAGCGACTTGATGGCTTCCTGAACCGCCCTCGCGTTCTTCTGGCGGAGCACTCGGCCGTGCACGATGTGACGCAGCTCCACATCCTGAAGCTTGGTGGTTTCGAACCGCTTCAGCTGATGGTCGATGTGCTCGTGAATCTTCGTTTCATCGACGAGGTCCGGATAGAACTCCTGGAGGTTCCGCTGGCGGGCGACGAAGACGAAGATCGGGAGCGCGCGCTGGCCAGCATCGTGGTCGACGATCAGGCTCAGGTTGTGGATCTCCTGGACGAACTCCTGGCCTGACTTCTCCGCGAGCCAGAGCAAGAACTCGTCGATCATCAGGACGACGCCGCCAAAGCCTTGCGCCTTCGCGTGGTCGGCGATGCGCTTGAGGCCTTCGCTCCAGCGCGGGTCGATTCCTGCATCGGCCGCGTCTCGACCTTTGTACGTCAGCCAGGCGCGCACGAAGCGCTCCCGAGCTTGTGCGGTTCCTCCCGCGATCGCTTCGAAGTCTTCGCGCCCACCGACGATGCCTTCGGCTTCGAGGCGCTTCCAGACGACGTCGCCGTACTCCTTCGCCTCACGGCGAACCTCGTCGAAGATCGAATCGACGTTGAGGAACTCGAACGGCGTCTTCCCCCGGCGCTTGAGGGCGGCGTTGAAGCCCTCGTAGACGGCGCGATCGAAGCCTGTGTTCTTCCCCCGAATCGAGAGCATGTGGATGCGCACGACGAGGAGGCCCGCCTTCTCCAGCCAGGCCTCATGGTCGGCGGAGTCGCGTCCCTTGCTCTGCTGCGCGTCGCGGTGCGCGTTGAACAGCGGGCGAAACTTCTTCCACGCCGGCTGAGCGCCCTCGAGGAGCAGCGACAGCATCGTCATGAAGTGCGACTTGCCGCTGCCGAAGCTGCCGTGGATGAAGCGCCCGTACTCTTCGCCGCGATCGAAGACTTGCTTCATGTCGTCGAGAATGCGCGGAAGCTCCTTCTCGACGGCCGGCGTGATGACGTAGTCGTCGACGAGCTGTTTGACCTCGTCGGATCCAGGATCCGCCTCGCGAAGCTTCACGACGAAGCCCATCGCTCGGATGTCCTCCGGTCGCGGCAAGATAAAGACGTCGGTGATCGTCGGGGTCATGACTCGTCGCCTTCCTCACTCTCGCCATCGGCGTCGTCGTCGCGGTTTTTCGCGCGCCTGGTCTTCGCTCCCCGCGTGTTTGGAGGCGGATTGCGTTTGCGCCAGTCCTCGATTAACTCACGGCTAGGCCCTTCAGGGCCCACGAGGGCCTGTAGCTCCGCCTTAAGCCGAACCGCTACACCGGCATCCTCGCGCGCGACGTCGGGGAGCAGTCGCCACGCACTGTCTAGAAGGGCCGCTCTATCCGCGAGGGGCACACCGCCGTCTTCGAGCTCCTCGTCGATGGCGAGAATAGCCTTCAGGCGCTGCATCGGCGTCCAGCCCGCCCAGCCGAACAGAGTTGCGGCTCCCGAGCGCCGGGGGATCTCTGTGA
>Ga0265325_10000859_pt1 | contig 21901 bp, 15 predicted proteins | sample 41420metaG_FD_202090 | JGI IMG/M metagenome (GOLD analysis project Ga0265325, IMG submission 202090) | Rhizosphere microbial communities from Carex aquatilis grown in University of Washington, Seatle, WA, United States - 4-14-20 metaG | ecosystem: Host-associated > Plants > Roots > Rhizosphere... | reverse complement strand
GGCGCCACCGCACCTGGTGATCACCGATGTGGTGCTGCCCGGAATGAACGGGATTGAACTCGCGATCACGCTTCAACGCGTTTTTCCCGACTGCCAAATTGTGCTTTTCTCCGGTCAGGCGTCTACGGTCGATTTGCTGTCCGCGGCAGGATCCGCAGCACGCCGCTTTACATTGCTCAGCAAACCTGTGCCACCGGAACGTTTGCTAGCCACTGTCAAAGAGAAACTGCGTCCAGTGGCGCGTCAATCGATTTCTTCAAGCGCAAATTAGAACAAACCTGACAGAGATGGTGGTGCGCACGCGTCGTCGGTGACGACAGCGTCAGTGCGGCGAGAACGGCTCGGCGTGCACCTGTGCCTCAATTGCATCGATGCTTGCTTCGTCAATCGCCGAGATGACGAAGGGATCTGCGGTGGGAATCACAGGCATTTTGAAGTCGAGGGTCCACCTCTCGGCGGGGTTGAGCACGCGCGCGTAAGTGACGATGCCGATGGGTATTGTGGCGGCAGGGCTGAGGCGCGTTACGGAGAGAACGTCCTGCGGGTTCGGCTCGCTCCAGTTCTCGCGGACGGTGAAACTGCGATCGGCGTAGCCCGAAGGAAAACTGTAGAGGACGCGGTTGAAGCGGTAGAAGTTCGCATCGTCGAAATTATTCGTCCAGGTAGGATTGAAGGCCTCGCCGTCCTTGCTGTGAGGAATGCCTGTGGCGCTTGGGTCTTGATAGCGAACGCCGGAGGCGAAGACGGCACGGCGCGGCTCGTGAGCCGTGTTCGTGATGTCGACGCGGATAAAGTTGACCTCGGGCTCGATGATTCCAGACTCAATATTGAAGCCCGGCATAAAAGGAAACTTGGCGTGCTGCCGGGCGACGATAATGGCGCTCTTGTCGATCTTGCCCGCGAAGATGGAAAAACGGTAGGTGATGCCGTCGCGCTCGAAGTGGTAATGGGCGATGGGCAGGCCATCTTTCGTGATGATTTGACCACTCGCTTTGGTCGGATCGAGATTGGGCCCCGCGAAAAACATCAGCTCTTCAAAACCGGTGCGCAGATAGCCCTCGTGCGTAATCGCGGTAGTATTCTCAAAGCCCGCAAGGCCAAGCTCCCCGGTCTGTTGGTTGAACCAGGAGGATGGCTGGGGGGGCGCCTCGGCAGCGGGAGAAGCTGTCTGCGCACGCACGAAACAGGCGAAGGCCTGTGGCAGAGCTAGAACGAGGAGAAGGACCGTAAAGCGCAGATTTTTCATGACAGAAGCAAGCATAGAACGTTGGCCCCTTGGAATTCGAGGGTGGTCGCGCGGACCTGCAAACCAGCGAATTTAGCTCTGTCACCGCGACGTTTTTTCGGCCGCCGTCCCAATGTGAAAGTGCTGCCAGATAGTTTCGGCGGTTTTGCGGCTGACGACGGCGGCAAGCGACTCGGCCGTGGCCTGTTGCACGTCGCGCAAGCTGCCGAAATGAGTGAGAAGCCGCTGGCGGGTTTGCGCGCCAACGCCAGGAATGCTCAGAAGCTCCGAGTCTCTGTCTCTCATGGCCCGGCGCTGGCGGTGGTAGCCGACGGCGAAGCGATGGCTTTCGTCGCGAATGAGCTGCACCAGATGGAGCACCGGCGAGCGGCGGTCGAGAACGATCGGCTCGTCTTCATTGCCGTACACGTAAATGACTTCTTCGCGCTTGGCGATTGACGCCAGCGGCTGCGAAGTAAACCCGAGGGATTCCAGAGCTTCGGCCGCGGCATGAAGCTGCCCGAGGCCGCCGTCGATGAGGATGAGGGAAGGCATTGTTGTTGGTTCTTTGCTTTTGCCGGATCGGCCTTCGGGAGCCAGCGCCTCCGATTCCTCGCGGACCTTTTCGGCACGATCGAAATCCTGCCCCTTCAAGACGATTGGATCAGAAGGTTTGCAGGCTCCATCGCGAATGCGGCGATAGCGGCGCTCGACCACCTCGCGCATGGAAGCGAAATCGTCGACGCCGGCGACGGTTTTCACTTTGAATTTGCGATAGGCAGACTTGTTCATCTTGCCGTCTTCCCAAACGACCAGCGAGGCAACGGTTTCAGCGCCCTGGATGTGCGAGATGTCGAAGCACTCGATGCGGCGTGGAAGCTCGGGGAGCATGAGGGCGTCGGCAAGCGCTTCTTGAATCGCCTTGCGCGAAGGCTCAAGGACGCGGAAACGCTGCGTGTAAGACTGGTGCGCATTCTGTCCGGCGAGATCGACGAGGGATTTTTTGTCGCCGCGCTGGGGGACGGCGATTTCGATCTTGTGGCCAGTGCGTTCGCTGAGCAGCGCGGCCAGTGTCTCGCGGTCGTCGAAATCGGCTGGAACGAGAATGGAGCGCGGGACGTACTGCTGGTCAATGTAAAGCTGTTTGAGAAGCGCCGAGAAGATTGGCCCGGCGTGAAAGGCCTGCGCCTTTGCCTTCGCGGATTCCCCGGTCTCAGGATCGAGACCGGGGGCACCCATTTCTTGTGTGGCTTCAAGCAGGCTCGGCAGATCTTCCCAGAAGAATTCTCGGCGATCGACGATTTTGCCGTTGCGCATGTGGAAGAGATTCACCGCCAGGCTGCCGTCTTCGAAGTGATAGCCGAAGACGTCGGCATCGTCATCAAGCTCAGCCGTCGCGATGCGCTGCTTCTCCTGGAGCTGATGCACGGTGGAGAGTTGATCGCGCAATCGGGCTGCGGCCTCGAACTGTTCGGCTTCGGCGGCGGCCATCATGCGCGCGGTTAGGGTGCGCTCGAGCTCCGCGTGGCGGCCCTCGAGAAAAAGCTGAGCGTCGCGTACAGCCTGCTTGTAGATTTCGGGAGTAGTAAGGCCCTCGACGCAGGGGCCGAGGCAGCGATGAATATAGTACTGAAGGCAGGCGCGCGGATGGTAGCGCGAGAGATCGACCTTGCAACTGGGCAAAAGAAAGCTGCGATGGATGAGCTCGACGACGCGGTAGGCGAGGTTGCCGGGGAAGTACGGGCCGTAATAGGCTGAGCCGTCCTTGCGCAGGCGGCGTGTGACAAAGACTTTTGGGAAGCGGTCGGCAAGAGTGAGCTTGACGTAGGGGTAAGTCTTGTCGTCACGCAGCAGGATGTTGAAGCGCGGCTTACGCTGCTTGATGAGGTTGTTTTCGAGGGCGAGGGCCTCGTGTTCGTTGGCGACGAGGATGGTTTCGATGTCAACCGCCTCGCGCATGAGCGAGCCGGTTTTCGCGTTGGCCTGCGAGGCTTCGAGCAAATAGGACCGCACGCGGGAGCGCAGGTTGTTGGCCTTGCCCACGTAGATGACCTCGCCCTCAGCGTTTTTGTAGAGGTAGACGCCTGGCTGCGTGGACAGCGTGCGGATTTTCTCGTAGAGATCCATGGTGGGGCGGCGTTCGTTGCGGTCCTTTCTAGAATAACGAGATTCGAAACGACGCGTTTGCCGTGGAGGCATCACAGTCGTGGATTTGGCGGCGGCGAGTGAAGATTGGGCAAACCTTACCAGAAAGCGTAAAAATTACATAGTTTTGGAGTGTGTGGAACTCAAATGAGTTCGCTGCTATAGCCTTATTATGCAACAAGTTGCATCGCATGAACCGATTGGATGACGGCGTGCAATCACTGAAACCAGGACGAGAGTCCTTCCCGGCGGAAGAGCGCAAAACGCGCCGGCAGGGGAATGGAGAGGTGAGGAGAATGAAAATGCAGCGTTTTGGATTTGCGTTGACGGCAGCGGCGTTGTTGGCGTTCGGAGTAGCGGGATGCGCCACAAAGAATTATGTGCGGACTCAGACGACTCCGCTTATCGATCACACTGACCAGCTTGAGCAGAAGACAGCGGAAAACAACCGTCAAATTCATGACGTGAACGACCGCGCGATGGCGGGCATTTCGAAGGCGCAGGGCACGGCCGATACGGCAGAAACCAATGCGCAGACCGCGAGCCAGGCTGCGAACGCCGCCGATACGGCTGCGAACGACGTAGCGCACCGCGCCGACTCGCTGGACAGCGTGGTGAAGGGGCTGGATAACTACAAGCAGGTGGCCGCGGTTTCGGTCACTTTTGGTTTTGACAAGGCCGCGCTGACGACCGACGACAAGTCGCAGCTGGATAGCTTTGCCGGCTCGCTGGGCTCGGCGAAGAGTTACATTCTCGAAGTAACCGGCGGAACGGATTCGGTTGGTTCAGCGCAATACAACTACGACCTTAGCCAGCGCCGCGCGGACGCGGTGGTGCAGTATTTGGCGGCGAAATATGGCGTCGCGCCGCACCGCTTCTATCTGATCGGCATCGGCAAGGACCAGTATGTTGCGTCGAACAACACAGCCGACGGGCGCAAGCAGAATCGGCGCGTGCAGGTGCAGTTGCTCTCGAACATGAGTAGCGAAGCACAGAGCCAGGCTCCGACGTCGACCGGGCAGTCCAGCGCTCCGGCCGGTCAGGCTTCTTCCTCGCCGGTTCCCGAATAACGATTCAACGCGGTTTCCCCTGATCTGTTGATTGCCAAAGGGCAGGCCCATCCGGGTTTGCCCTTTGTGTTTTCAGGGGATTGAACTAGGAGCTGGTTACAGAAAGTTGTTTCACGTGCTCCGCGCGGACTTCGTTGGCCGTGAACAAGCGGAGGAACGGAACGTGCTTCTGGGCCTGCCAAAAGGAAGCGTCACTCATGGGGCGGGCGTTTGCGGCGGCCTCAACGGCTGGACGTCCGGCAGCCTCTTCGCGCTCGACAATACAAACAACTCCCACGACGATCATGCCGGCTTCCTGCGCCGCCTCAATGGCGGCGATGGTGGAAGCGCCAGTCGTGCAAACATCGTCGACAATCACCACACGCGCGCCTTTGCGAAAGAACCCTTCGATACGGCGGCCTGTGCCGTGAGTTTTTTCGGCTTTGCGGACGAGGAAACCATGGAGCAGCGGCTGGCGGGGGTTTGATTGAGGGTGCGACAGAGCGCGCCAGGCGCTGGCTGTTGCGACGTTCGAGACGATGGGGTCAGCGCCCATGGTCAGCCCGCCGACAGCTTCGGCCTCGATCTTGTTGGCCTCTAGCAGTTCGAGAATGGCGTGGCCGGTGAGCCTGCCGCCTTCGGCGTGCAGGGTGGTGGTTCGGCAGTCAATGTAATAGTCGCTGGTGCCGCCAGAGGAAAGCTTGAACTGGCCGAGTTTGAAGCTCGTGCGGGCGAGGAGCGAGAGAAGCTGTTGGGCGTGGGTGGGTGTGGGCATCATTGAGATTGTAAAAGAAGCGAACGAGTGAAGAGAGTGAAAGAGTGAACGCGTGGAAAAGCGAATGAGTGAAGAGGCCGGCCGTTTCACTTGTTTACTTCTGAATTCTCTCGCTTTTCGGGTCACATCTTATTGGGGTGGCGGCCGCTCGAGCAGAAATGCCCACTGTCATCCAGCCGATGCAGGCGCCAAGAAATGCTCCAGCTATAACGTCTGAGACCCAATGGCCATCGGTGACCGTGACCGCGATACACGTGAGACAGGCCAGAATGGAGACAGCCAGACGCCAGCGCGGAAGTCGGAGCCAGGTAATTGTAACGATGGTCAGTGCGACGGTTGCAGTTCCAGAAGGGAAGGAACTCCAACCCTCGCCGCCTTTGAGAAACCTGAACCCGTAAAAGTGGTTGGCGAGATAGGTTGGGTCGGGCGATCCACGACCGAACAATCGTTTAAAGACAAACTCCGCGGCTATTGCCCAGATGATCCCCGAGGAATAGAGCAACGGTGTCAGAGTCCAGTTGGCTAGCCGACGCCCGAAGATCAACCAAAAGCCCGCTCCGAACTGGAAGAGGAGCGCAAGCGCGGGAATCACCACCAGGGGCGCGAGCAGATGGTTCAACCAGATCCATAGGACAAATGGCCGCACATGTGAGTTGAAGTATTATGCCGCCGGGCGGTCGAGGTAGCAGATGCATACCGGGACGGAAATGGCGCAAAGCGCGAGCGCCAGCAGAAACCGGCGATATGGAGGGGCAGGCATTCGGAGACAGATCAAACCGAAAGTGCAGATGCGGGCCGAGTGGTTGAGGCACAAGCCGTGTTTCGGCCAATGGACTCGTTTTGATATTACATCTTGTCGAAGTGGCGGAAGCCGCCGGTGCCGATCAGCGCGAGGGAAAAGATGATGAAGTTGTAGCAGGCGTGGACCAGCGTGCTGGCGGCGAGCGATCTGGTTTTAAGACGAACGGTGCAGAGAACGAGGCTGACGACAATGAGCAGGAGGAACGGCCCCAACGCATGGCCCTGCTGATCGACGTGAAGCAGAGCGAAAGGCAGGCTGGTGAGGACAGAGGCGACCGCCATCGCTGGAAGCGACCATTGGGGGTGGCCGTTGGCGTCGAGCGGAGGAGCGGATCTGTGTGTGAGCTTCTGAGTTGACCAATCCCAGGCCGTGCACAGCGCGGGCAAAAGAAAGCCGCGGAAGAACATCTCCTCAAAGAAGGGCGCGAGGGTGGTGCCGAAGGCGAACATCAGCCATGCGGCTCCAGGCGCGCTAAACAATTTGTCGATGGGAGCGTTGGAGGGGCCGGGCATAAGGATCCCGTCGAGCGCAGCCAGCCCGGCGCAACCAAGCGCCGTCGCGGCCAGTGGCCAAAACCTCCTCAGGGCCACGGAGCCGCGCCACTGCAATCCCTTGAAGAATCTCTCGTGCCAGAAAAATGGAAAGACGAGCAAACTAAGCCCAAAAGTGATGAGGTAGAGAATGGCCTCGCTGCCAAGCATCAGCGGGACATTTGTCGCCGCTGCGTGGGCCAGCGCGCTCGCCCCAATATGCAGGAAGTACGAGGCGAGAGCAAACACTGCGCCGGTACAAATGAAGCTGACTCCAAGCAGGAGCGCCAGCAGGCCGAGGTGGCCAAAGTGCGGGATGCGCGCGTGCGGGCGGACCACCGGTTGCGCAAAGGATTGGAAGAGCTGCGGCAGTTCGGCGATGGGTGGCGTCTCCGGCTCCGCATAGGACACGAAAAGCGGATCGGGCGCGGCGGGAGCCGGCTCATCGCTTGCGACCTCATCAGGCGTAAACTCGGCTGGCTGCTCGTAACCGCTCGGCTCATGGGCGATGGGTTGCGCTTGCGGCAATTCACGGTTCGCGTCGTCTGCCGGCCCCGCCGAGGGTTCGTTCGATTCATCTTCAGGGAGATTGATCATTGGCCTGCCGGCCTTTTCTCGCGGGGAGCCTTACGGACTGAACGTTTTTGCTGCGTTCGTTTGCCGTTTTTTCCTGGTTCTGGTTGACCATCTTTGTTGGTCGGCCCCGATGTGACGGAGCTGACGTCATCACCGGTCGCATCGGAAGCCGGGAGGAGTTCATCTTCCGGCTCAGCAGGCGCGAGGCGGCCGTTTGACAATTTGTAATATCGCTTGAGGAATTGGCCGGTGTAGGAGCCCGGCGTGGCGGCAATCTTCGCGGGGCGGCCTTCGCCAACAATGCGACCACCGTCTTCGCCACCCTCCGGTCCGAGATCGATGACCCAGTCGGCGTTGCGGATCACGTCGAGGTTGTGCTCGATAATGATGACGGAGTTGCCAAGATCGACGAGGCGATGCAAGACCTCAAGGAGCTTGCGCACATCGTCGAAGTGCAGGCCGGTGGTGGGCTCGTCAAGCAGGTAGAGGGTCTTGCCGGTTTGGCGCTTGGAGAGCTCGCGAGCCAGTTTCATTCGCTGCGCCTCGCCGCCTGAAAGTGTGGTTGCGCTTTGGCCCAGGTGCACGTAGCCGAGGCCCACGTCGACCAGCGTTTGCAGCTTCTGGCGCACTTGAGGCACATCAGCCAGCAAAGGCAGTGCGTCTTCAATGGTGAGGTCGAGTACGTCGGCAATGGAGTGGCCGTGGAATTTCACCGCCAGCGTCTCCTGGTTGTAGCGGCGGCCATTGCAGACTTCGCATTGCACGTAGACGTCGGGCATGAAGTTCATCTCGATGCGTCGCTGGCCATCGCCCTGGCAGGCCTCGCAGCGGCCGCCGGGCACGTTGAAGCTGAAGCGGCCGGGCTTGTATCCGCGCTCGCGCGCCTCGGGCAGCATGGCAAACAGATCGCGGATGGGCGAGAAGACCTGTGTGTAGGTTGCCGGGTTGGAGCGCGGCGTGCGGCCGATGGGCGACTGGTCGATGCGAATGACTTTGTCAATCTGCTCGACGCCTGTGAGTTCGTCATGCGCGCCGGGTTCTTCGCGAGATCCATAGATGGATTTGGCGAGGGAGCGGTAGAGGATGTCATTGACCAGCGTGCTTTTGCCGCTGCCGCTCACGCCGGTGACAACGGTCATGAGGCCGAGCGGGATACGGAGATTCAGGTCGTGCAGGTTGTGCTCGCGCGCACCAGTGATGGAGAGCCACTTATTAGTGAGGGGCCGAGGCTTGGCGCGCTGCAGCATCGTTTCAGCGCCGCTCAAGTAGCGGCCTGTGAGCGACGCGGTCGAGGCCATGATCTGCTCCGGCGTGCCTTCGGCGACGATGTTGCCTCCCAATCGCCCTGCGCCGGGTCCAAGGTCAAGGACAAAATCGGCGTGGCGGATGGTCTCTTCGTCGTGCTCGACGACAAGAACCGTGTTGCCGAGGTCGCGAAGTTTTTCGAGAGCCTCAATGAGGCGATTGTTGTCGCGCTGATGCAGGCCGATGGAGGGCTCGTCAAGGACATAGAGAACGCCGCGCAGGCGCGATCCGATCTGCGTAGCGAGGCGGATGCGCTGCCCCTCGCCGCCGGAGAGTGTCGCGGCGCTTCGGTTGAGAGAAAGATAGTTGAGGCCGACGGCACAGAGGAACTCGAGGCGCTCTGCAATTTCGCGGCGGATGCGCTCGGCGACCAGGGCCTCGCGCTCAGTGAATTTGAGATTGATGGCCGCCGAAAGCGCGCGGTTGAGCGGCAGGGCAGTGAAGTCGGCGATGGAGAGGCCGCCGATCTTGACGGCGAGTGACTCGGGACGCAGGCGCTTGCCGCGACACACGGGGCATGGGGCGGCCGACATGAAGTTCATCATGTACTCGCGATAGCTGTCGCTGCGCGCTTCTTCAGCGTTATCGCGCAGGTACGCAAGGATGCCGTGGAAGCCCGTGCGGGGCGCTTCTCCCTTCGGCGGCCCGTAGACAAGGATGTGCTGCTGTTTCGGCGGCAGGTCCTCGAAGGGCGTTTTCAGGTCGATCTTGTAGCGGTCGGCGGCGAGTTGGATGAGCTTGATCAAGTACTGAGACGAGGAGCCGGGACCAAGGCCGCCATCGAGTAGGGGCTTGGACCAGTCGGTGATGACCTTGGCGGGATCGAAGTCGTAAAGCGAGCCGAGACCATGGCAGTTGGGGCAGGCTCCAAAAGTGGAGTTGAAGGAAAAGCTGCGCGGCTCGAGTTTGGGCACGTCAAGGCCACAGTCCGGGCAGGCCATGGAGGAGGAAAACAACTGCTCATTGCCGGCGTTGAAGCCGACCAGGACGAGTCCGTTGGCGAGTTGGAGCGCCTTGGCGACAGCCTGCTCGAGACGCTTTTCGACGGAGGGCTTCGCGGGGCCGGTTGCGGATTTTGCTTCATTGCCTCCCACCCTCGTCGACGATGAAGCCGTCGACGAGGATGGGGCAACGTCGGGCTTAAGGAGAACGCGGTCAACGATGGCTTCGACGGTGTGGTTCTTGCGTTTGTCCAGGGCGGGAGGCTCGGAAAGGTCGGTAACCTCGCCATCAATGCGCGCGCGAAATCCTTGCTGATCAAGCTGATCCAGCAAATCCTTAAACTCACCCTTTCGGCCTCGCACAATAGGCGCCATGACCGTGGCGCGCTCGCCGCGGCCGAGATCAAGGATGCGCTGAACGATTTGATCGGCGGTCTGGCGGGCGATCGGCCGGCCGCAATTGGGGCAGTGGGGCGTGCCAACCGAGGCGTAGAGAAGGCGGAGATAGTCGTAGATTTCCGTGATGGTCCCGACCGTCGACCGGGGGCTGCGGCTGGTGGTCTTCTGCTCGATGGAGATGGCCGGGCTGAGGCCCTCGATTGAATCCACATCGGGGCGCTCGATCTGGTCAAGAAACTGGCGCGCGTAGGCCGAGAGCGTTTCGACATACCGGCGCTGGCCCTCAGCGTAGATGGTGTCAAAGGCCAACGAGCTTTTGCCCGAGCCCGAGAGACCGGTGACTACCGTGAGGGAGTTGCGGGGAATCCGCACATTGATGTCGCGCAGATTATGCTGGCGCGCCCCCCGCACCGAAATGTGAGTGATAGGCATGGATGGGTTCTTCAAAGACGGCGGGTACTTTGGTGTTTCGTTCGGTGCCGGCGCTCAACTGAAAACAAAGCTCTAGAGGTATTCTATTTGCCAACAGAAACGAGGGTCAACGCAGCCCAAATTCTGCGACAATCGCAAAGATACTGGCGTGGCTGAAGGGTTGGCTTCCTGAGTCGCGCGCCATGCGTATCCGCATGGCGATTGCAAAATTCCCCATGAGCGGCCCGAGGCGATTTGAATGGCGGACTTGTTGAATCTGGCGATGTTGATTTCGGCGACCCTCGGTGCGATGGCCTTTGGCATCCTTTCTGCCTATGCGGTGTTGCGGATGGTCTTTGCGTTGATGCGCCCGCGGAAGGCGCGGGCACAGGTGAAGGCGCAGACCGAAGCCGCGCGCATTTCCTGAGGACCAGTTTTCAGCGATCAGTTCTCAACCTCCAGCAATTCCTCGAGGGCCAAATGCGCCGTGGCGTGTTCGGCATCAATTCTGTGGGTTCTGCTGACCGTTTTGCGTCTGTTGCTGGCGTTGCCGCTCTTGAATCTCCTGCATGATCTGTTGCGGAGTGCGCATGGGAACCGGAGGCGCGGTGCCGTTTTGAACGGGCTGCGGCGGCTCCTGCTCGGGTTGCGGCTCCTGGGGCGATTGGTCTGCGTCGTTATCGTCGTTGTTCATGGACGGCGGATTGTTCGCCGCGGTGTTTTTCACGGCGCTCCCAGACCGGCCGGTCAACACAATCCGGCGCGGCGTTCCTTCGCCGCGGTCGCCGATCATCAAGACGTCGTATCCGGAGCCGTCTAGAAGCTGTGAAATCACATCGCGTGCGGGCCCCGGGCCATAGGTGCCGAAGATGCGTTGATCGGCTTCCATGCCTTCAACCTTGGTGCCGGTTTCAATGGAAACCTCCTTAAGGATTTGCGCCAGGCTTGAATTGGAGGCGACAACGAGCAGTCCACGACTATCAAAGACGACGGATGCGGCGCCGGGCAGGTCGTTGGCGGGCCAATTCGGGGGCGGAGGCACGACCGGAGCGGGCAGCGGAGCCGGCTGAGGCGCTGGGGTTGCCACCACAGGTTTCTTGCGCGAATGAACATGTTTGTGCGCGGCCGCGGCGCTGGGCGCGGGAGTCGGATTGGCTTGAGCCGAAGTTGTCTGAGCTGAAGCCGTTTGAGGATCAAAGAGCGCGCCTGAGGCCGGAATCGAGAGGGCCCAGACTGCCGGCAGGGCCAGGGCCAGTCTGCACGACGCAAAAACCAATCGGCAGAACGAGGAGCCACGGCGACAGGATTCCGGTTGCGGCAACGGCTGTGAACGCATCGGAATCGCCTCCCCGGAGTCTATTCAAGAGCATCTGGCAGCCGGTCGGTTGCTTGATTGGCTGAGGCGCTCGACTGCTGCTCTACTGTACTAGACTAGCAGTGGCCGTTGGACGCTCGAAAGAGCCAAGGAATCGTTGAGCGGAGAGGAAGTTGGTGGGAATGCGCATTCGATTATTTCTCTTGGGTTCAGCCATCGTGCTGGCGCCAATAGCAAGCTGGGCGACGAGTTGCACCGCGCAGGCTGAGTTGGGCTCGCTCGACCGCGATGCGCTGTCCGCGGCCTCAAGCCGGGTGGCGGCGTCGGTCCTGGCGCAGGATTTCAACGCGCTGCAAGCAAATCTGCTGCCGCAGGAGGCCTCGGAGTGGGACGGCATTCGCGCCACGGTAGAACAGGCCGCGCCACTGGTCAAAGGTGGAAATTTTCAGCTGCGGGATGTGTATCTTTTAGACGCCTCTGACCAGACCGCGACGCAGGATACGCAGTTTTTCTGCTCAAACGCCACCGGATCGCTGACCGTGACCATCAATATGACGGCGCTGCCGCCGGGGCGATACGCGGTGGTCCTGGCAGATGCGGCGGGGACGCCGCTTGCAGGGCAGATGGGGCTGGTTCTGGCGTGGGATGGCGCCGCGACGCAGTGGAAGCTTGCCGGCCTTACCGTGCGGCCGGGAGTCTTCGACGGGCATGATGGGGTGTGGTACTGGCAGCGCGCGCGAGCGCTGGCCAAGACGGATCCGTGGAGCGCATGGTTCAGCTACGACGCGGCACACTACCTGCTGCTGCCCGTGGACTTTCTCTCTTCGCCAAATCTGCAGAAGCTGCGCCAGGAACAGTCGCTGATTTCGCCGTCGCCCGAGAGCCAGGTTCCATTGTCGATTCCCGATGGCGACCGCACATGGAAGATTGATGATGTTGGACTCGACGCATCATTGCACGAGCCCGATCTTGGCGTGGCGTACGATTCGACGGGTGTGACCGATGCGGCGGCGATGCGCACAGAGGCAACGGCGGTGATGAGCGCGTTTTTGAAAGCGCATCCCGATATTCGCGGGAATTTTCATGGCTTGTGGGCGTATTCGGAAAAAGATGGGAAGCGCACGCCGGTGATGGAACTGCCGATGAAGCAGATTCCGTAGGGGCAGGGAACAGGGAACTAGGGAACAAGAAGGGCACGAAATCTTGGCAGGCATCATTGATCTACGTTCGGATACTGTAACCAAGCCGACGCTGGAGATGCGTGCGGCGATGGCGGCGGCAGAAGTTGGCGACGACGTTTACGGTGAGGACCCAACAGTCAATTTGCTGGAGCGGCGCGCGGCGGAGACGTTTGGCCGCGAGGCGGCGCTGTTTGTGCCTACGGGCACCATGGGCAATCAGATTGCGATTCGTACGTTGACGCAGCCCGGCCAGGAGGTGATTGCCGAATCGCGCGCGCACATTCTCGATTACGAGATGGCGACAACGGCCGTTTTTTCCGGCTGCCTGATTCGCGCAGTGCCGGCCGAGGGCGGCATTCTGACCTGGAAACACATCGAGCCTGTCATTCAGCCGTATGGAGGGTTCCGCGCGGCGACGGGACTGATCGAAATTGAGAACACAGCGAACCTCGCGGGGGGAGTCTGCACGCCTGTGGAAGTTTTGAAGGAGATCTGGGCCGGGGCGAGAGATCGCAAGCTCCCGCTGCACCTCGACGGCGCGCGGATCTTCAACGCGGCGGCTGCGCTGGGCGTGGATGTGAAGGCGCTGACGCGCGGATTCGACACGGTGATGTTTTGCTTGTCGAAGGGATTGGGCGCGCCGGTGGGATCGATGCTGGTTGCGTCGGCAGAGTTGATCGCGCGCGCGCGAGTCTTCCGAAAGGCGCTGGGCGGTGGCATGAGGCAGGCGGGTGTGCTGGCTGCGGCGGGACTCATCGCGCTTGAAGAAGGGCCGAAGCGGCTCAGCGAAGATCACGCCAACGCGCGCCTGCTTGCCGAAGCGCTGGCGCACACAGAAGGCGTGACGATTGATTTGGCCTCGGTGGAGACGAACATCGTGATCTTCCGCCTGACGGCAGGGAAGGGCGCGGGGGAGTTAGCGGCGCGGCTCAAGGCACGCGGCGTTCTGGTGGGCGCATTCGGTCCTGGAGCGGTCCGCGTGGTGACGCACCGCGATGTGACCCGCAAAGACTGCATCGACGCAGCCGAAGCGCTGACTGAAGAAATTGAGGCAGGGATCGAAACGACCAGCTTACCCTGAATCGTCCGCGCGTTCTTGCTATCCCAGGCCCTAAAAGCGGAACCTGGGGCACCCGGCACCACCCGTTTCCTATTTCTTCGTGCAGCTCAAAATTCTCTCGACGTACACGGTAACCCGGGGAGGTTGGTGGGCTGCATCTTTGATCGGCTTGTCGTTCTTATGAAACCAATTTACCCATCTTCGTCGCCCGCGAACGGTACCTTCCACCTGAACCAGAAAATCTGCCGCGGCGCCATTGCGATTGTAGTCTGAAATAATCTTCTGCCAGCATGTGTCGTTTTTGGGCCCCCTAAATACAAGCATGCTATCGGGGCATGAATCGCTACCCAATACGCCACCCTCCAGGCCTAAACTCATTTCCGCGGATGTCTGGATCCTTGCGCCCACTAGGTAATCTTGATTTGTGGCCAGAGAACAGAAGTCGACTACAAGTGGCGCGACAACGGCCGGTTGCCCGCTTTCCACTGAATACATGCCTATCGCCATTCCAACTGCGAGGGCCAAAAATACAGCAGCCAGCCACATAAAACTCTTCACTCGGATATCATGCTCCCATCCTCATTAATGGGGCAACCACTAACGCCGGCGTCTATTGAGGTCGAGCTGCAAACTCGCCAGAAAACAGTTTGCCCCAGCTCTCGAAATCGAAAACTGGGGCACCTGGCAACGCGGCGTCTGGGGACTCCTCACGGATTCTAGAACAAATTCCAAAGAGACTGGTTGTAGACCGCGTGGTGGAACTGCACCTCGGAAGATTTGACGATGGTGCCCAGCTCGCGTGGAGAGCGGTTGGCGGCAGCCTCCTTCAGATCGGCGTAGCGGCCCTGCACGTCGGATCCGAGCACCTCGGCAATCCACTTCGATGATTTGAAGTCCTTGATGGCCTGCTGAATGTTGTCGGGCAGGTAGCGGCCACCGCCGCGCAGGTCCTTGGTCTTCGCAATCTGGCCGTCAAGGCCGGTCTTGAAGATCCCGTAGAGCGAGAGGTAGGGATTTGCGTCGGGCGCCACTGCGCGGACCTCCGTTCGCATGGAACGATGGTTGCCGATGGGCACGCGGACCATTGCGCCGCGATCCACCGCCGACGCCCGAATCTGGTTTGGCGCTTCAAAGTGCGGATCGAGACGCCGGTACGCATTCACGCTTGAGTTGAAGACCAGGCAAAGATCCAGCGCATGGGTCAGGATGCGATCCAGGAACTCCCAGCCGAATTTCGAGAGCTGCTCTTCGCCCTTTTCGTCCCAGAAAAGGTTCGTCTTGCCCTTGGATACAGAGACGTTGGTATGCATGCCGCTGCCGTTCACGCCCACGATCGGCTTGGGAAGGAAGCAAGCCGTGAACCCCATATTGTTGGCGATCTGACGGCAGAGTAGCTTGTAAAGCTGGATCTGGTCAGCGGCGGCCACCACTTCGGCATAGCTGAAGTTAATTTCGAACTGACTGGGCGCCACCTCGGGGTGGTCCTTTTCGTTCTGGAAGCCCATTGCGCGCTGCACTTCAGCCGCGGTGTCAATAAACTGGCGCAAGGGATCGAGCGGCATTACGTGGTAGTAGCCGCCGGTGTTGATGAACTCGAATTTGCCCGTCTCAATGTATTTCTGCTCCGCATCTTTACCCGCGAACAGGAAGCCTTCGATCTCGGCGGAAGCATTCAGGGTGTAACTCTTATCCTTGAACAGCTTGTCGGAGTAGTTCTTGAGCACGCCGCGCAGGTCGCCCGAATAAGGCGTGCCGTCTTTATCGATGACGTTGCCGAAGACAAGCACTTTTCCATTGCCGAAGACATCGGCAGGCACCCAGTAGAAAGCGCTCCAGTCAATTCCCAAACGAAGATCGCTCTCCTTTTGCGCCGTGAATCCGCGAATCGAGGAGCCGTCAAAGGTCAGGTTCTCGTAGGAGCCGAGGAGGAATTTCTTGTCGTAGTCGAGCAGGTGCAGACGCCCCTCGAGATCGGAAAACAGCACGGTGACAGCCTTGATGCGTTTCTCGTCGGTGAGGTATTTCAAGCGTTTTTCGCGTATATCGCCGGCAGGCACCCGCTTGGTGCGGTCGCTCTTGGCTTGCAGGTTCAGTGTCTCTAACTCCTCATAGGGTAGGGCAAGAAAATTCCGATACTCCTGAGACATGTATCTCCTTTCGTACGCGCAGGATCAACCTGGATCGATGAAAATCCTGGCGCCAACAGCATAATGAGTCCATGTGGAATCGCGGATTTCAGGATGTGGAAAACGCGCTCAGCGGAAGCGCGAGATGAGGACCATGATGAGAAGAATCACCACTGGAATGAGCGCCAGGCCTGAGTAATAGAGGATTTTGCGGGAAAGCTGGGATTTGCGTTTTTGCCAGTGCAGAAGTTCAGGTCGCTCCTCGATCCCGACCTGCTCGGGGTGCTCGAGGTCGTGGATGAACTCCTGGGCGGTCGCGTACCGATTCTTGGGATCGCGCTCCAGAGCGCGGTAAAGGATCTCCTGCAACTGGGGCGAAACCGCGGGATCGGCGACGCGCGGAGGAAGAGGGTGATTCAGCAGCCGGTCGTTCATCGCGGCCATGGGCGTGGGACCCGTGAACGGCAGCTTGCCCGTGAGCATCTCGTAGAGGATGACACCCATTGAGTAGATGTCGGTGCGGCCGTCGCCACGCTTGCCCTTCACCTGCTCCGGCGCAATGTAATTGGGAGTGCCCAGCATGGATGTGAAGTTCGCATAGGTCAGCCGTCGCGAAGCCGAATCGCCGGCGATTCCAAAGTCGATCAGCTTGATATGGTCGTTGTCGTCGACCATGATGTTCTCTGGCTTGAGGTCGCGATGGACGACGCCATTGGCGTGGATGTATTCGAGGGCTTTCAGGACTTCGATGGCAATGCGGATGGCGCGGTCCTGAGGAATGCGCCCCTCGTCGAGAATCTCGCGCAGCAGCCGGCCCGGGCACCACTCCATCACCATGTAAACGCGTGAACGGTGATCGTCAGTGAAGACGCGCATGACGTTCGGATGGTTCAGCCGCTCGCCAATCGCCGCCTCGCGCTTAAAGCGGTCGGAGAGGATGGGATCGGCTTCCATATCGGGGTGGGGAATCTTCAAGGCTACGGTGCGGCCATCGCGCGTATCCGTAGCGCGAAAGATTGTGGCCATGCCGCTTTTGGCAATGGGCGCGTCGATGCGGTAGGAATCCAGTTGCGTTCCCGCTTCGGGCACATCGAAGTAACTCATCGCGAACTACGCCCCCATCGTGCTTTCTCTACTTTATCGGCTGAATGGCCCGACGGAATAAGGAATCTGTAAGGCAGGGAACAAAGAGGCAAACAATGGTTTGCATTTCGACGGGTTCCTACCCAACAAAACGGCTCATATGGGGAGCCTGTAGGGGCGGCCGCGGTACATCCCGACCTGTTCGACCGAGCGCACGCGGATCACCTGCGCGGTGGTGTTGTCGCCGCCATCGATTTCAACTGCGCGGGCGACGAGCTCGCGTGCGATTTGAGAGGCATCCTTCTTTTGCGAAACAATGGACGCGATCTCGGCCTCTCCCATCTCGTCGTGCAGTCCATCGGTCGACAAAACCAGCACGTCACCCGGCTGCAGGCTGAGAGCGGTGGTGTCAGGAGAGACAAACATCTCCGGCCCGATCGATCGAATGAGAACGTGGCGGGAATCGGAGGAGGGAATTTCGCCGGCGGAGATCAAGCCCATCTTGCGCTGCTCGTTCACCCAGGTGTGGTCCTGTGTGACTTGGCGGGCCTGGCCGTTGCGAACGAGGTAGCAACGCGAATCGCCCACATGCGACACCACGGCCTGGTCGTAGCGCAGCGCGCAGGCCACGAGCGTGGTGGCCATGTTCTTGCCGCGGTACTCGGGCTGGAGCCGGCGATCGTGCACGGCAGAGTTGGCACTCTGAACGAGCCGAGGCAGCAGGCTGATTAGCATGGATCCCGATTGCGACTTGCCAAACTGCTCGGTCATCACTGAGATGGCCGTCGCCGAGGCCACCTCGCCCAAATCCATGCCGCCGACTCCATCCGCGACCACAAAAAGAAAACCGTGGGAACGCCCTTGTTGGCGCGAGGACGGAATAAAGGACCCCATGGCGTCTTCATTGTTGGTGCGGACTTTGCCGAAGTCGCTTGCCTGGCCGAACTGTACGTCCAACATATGCGCCGCCGCGTAAAGCATCCCGCGCAGTTAAAAAGTGGAGATGCCGTTCATTAATAGCTAACAGGTAACAGGGCTGAAAAACAATGACGGGTGGTTCCCTCTCCCCAGCCTCATCGATCGAGGCCGGGGAGAGAATCCACCCATATTTTCTGGCTCGGTTAAATAGTTTTTAGAGAGCTTCCTTTGAGGTTAATAGGACCGACTTACCCTTGGACTTTGAAGATCGCAGGAAGTAGATCGCTCCGTAGATGCCCCATAGACCCGAGATGCCGAGCGCTGTAAGAGGTTCCATTTTTGTACCGAGGTTGAAGAAAGGACCGGCCACGTAGAACGCCATGCAGGTCAGGTTGGCGAGCAACCCGAATCCGGGAATGAGCGTGTGCTTCAGGAAACTGTGATCGGGACGGTTGTGATACGCCACCATGCACAGGAAGCAACTCAGCGCGTACAGAATGAACGTGCCGAAGTTGGAGGTGAGCGTAATGGCGAGCAGCGAGTTAGGTAGCGCGGCCATCTTGTCATGGCCGATATAGCCGAAGCTGGAGAAGATGCCATGAGGCAAAGCGGCGATCGTCGCGTCAGACGGAGCGCCGGCATCCCCGAAGGCCAGTGATACGGCGATCACACCGATGACTGCGGAGATCCAGGCCAGCGTCCAGATCGCTTTACGCGGTGAGAGGGACTCGGCGTGCAGCATACCGAAATGCTCGGGAGCCTCGTCGTCTTTGCCCATGGCATAGGTGACGCGTGCGCCGGTGTTCATGCAGCTTAGCGTGGTGCCGATGAGCGCAAGGAAAACGGTGAAGGCTTCAGCGAGCATGAAGTACCTGCCATGGCCCTGGCCGAGCAGTTGATCGCCGACAATGATCATCATGTCGCCGATGGGCGCGGCCGAGCTGGCTGCGTTTGCCATGGAATAGCCGGAGTTGAGGAAGTAGTTGGCACAGAAATACTCAAACAGGTAACAGAACAATCCCTGGATCAAGAGCGATGCGATGACGGCAATCGGTATGTGCTTGGTTGGATTCTTGGCCTCGCCTCCCATCGAGGTGACCGATTCGAAACCGACCAGGATGAGAATGGCAACCGTTGCTTGAATGAACATGTAGCTGAGTTTGTGGACGCCAATTACGGAAGCGGCATTGGGATGGGTGAGGAAGTTGCCACTCGAATCGGTCGTGGGATAGGTGATGACAAATGGAACCGGCTTGCCGGCCGAGTCCAACTGCGGCAGAGGCGTGCCGCTGGAATCACGCATGGTCGAGCCATCCTTGGCCGTCGCGAATTGGTATGTGTAAGTGGCGAGCGTTTGCGAGTCGTACTGGAAGCCGGTTGCGCCGTCGGGATGATTGGCGCGATAGCCGAGAGCCAAAACGCTGAAGACCACCAGAGCGGATATCTGAATAATGTTAATGGCGATGTTGACAGCCGTGGAGGCGCCGGCGCCCTTTGCGGCGATCCAGGCCACAAAGAATGAGAAGACGACTGCGACGAGTGCCATGAAAACCGGGCCAGGGTTCGAGCCGCTCATGACATTCGGATAGAGAAAGCCCACAACATAGCCGACGAAGATGCCCGTAACGGCGACCATCACACCGGGATAGACCCAGTAGTAAAGGTGCGAGCCCCAGCCGACGATAAACTTGGCAACGCGCGCGTATTTAAAAGCCGCGTCCTTGGAAAGCATCGCCTGTTCGGCGTAGTAGTAGCTGGAACCGGTTCCTGGATAGAGCTTGGAAATCTCGGCATAAGCCACGGCGGTTGCCAGGCACAGGAGCAACGCGGCGAAGATGCCGATCCACATTGCCGGAGCGGTAGATGGCTGGCCGGCGACACCCGTGGTTGCCTGGATGAAGAAGGTGAGCCAGAGGAAGGCGCCGGGGGCGATGAGCGCCATTGCGTTGCTGGTCAGCCCGGTTAGGCCCAGGGTGGCCTGCATCTGAGGTGCTTTCTGATCTGCCATGAGCATTCTCCTGAGATTAGAAGTTCGTTTCGCGGCTCCCGGCGGATGACCCCCGGGAATCTCTCATTGCCATTGGGGCGGCGTGCTCGTTTGTGGCGGGAAACAAATCGGGCAGCGGCGCTTCTTGCTGTGGGACCTGCCGGTGAGCCTGGTTAGGCTTCGGCCGGCCCCGGTTTCGTTTGCGGTGATCCGAGTCTATTCGTCGCCCCATCAGGACGGAATAAAGTCCTATCAGGACGAAATGAAGAAACGGAGCATTTCTAGCGATGTGGCCCGAAGAAGGCGATGAAGGCCACGGTTACAGTCTGCTGCTGGTCGGTAGACTGGCTGGCCAGTTTGTTGAAGTATTGCAAGTTGGATTTGTCGATGCGATATTCAACGCGCATGAGCGCGCCTTCCACCCACTTGTACTCATAGGTGAAGGTGCCTTCGAAGAGGGTGTTCCCCGTGGGAGCGGTGCCGGTTTGGGCGCCGTTTGCATCATCGAACCAGCCAAACCGGCCGGAGATGGCATTCTTTGCGGACGCCTGCTCGTGGAATGCGCCCTCTACGCCGTACCATTTGTTCAGCTTGTTGTCGCCGCATGTGACGATCGGGGCCGTCCCGCACCTGTACGTGGCGTCTTGATTCTGCCCGTAATCGAAGTTGATGTATGCGTTGAACTTTCCTGGCGGCGTGAGCAGCAGCGTGGTGTCGATCAGGTTGCGCAGGCCGCTGGCCGTGTTGGCATTTTCAGGACCGACCAGATAGTTCAGATACCAACTGGCCTTGGTCTTCACCAGAGCGCTGGTAAACGCTCCAGAGACGGCGCCATTGGATTTCGAAACGTTATTCCATCCGTTGTACAACTGGAAGCCGACGGTTTCGGTCTTCGAAAGGGGCATCGAAGCTCGGGCGCCGAAGTGCCAGTAGGGAATTGCGTTCACGAACAGCAGGGAGCGCGAGTAGTTCCAGTTGTCCTTAGACTCAATGACCTCTGCGCCGGCGGAAGTAACCCATTTGCCGAAGTCCAGTTCAAAGCCCTTGGCCTTGGGTGGCGCGATGCTCAGAAATGCCTGTTCAAGGTATGGGAGCTGCGAGGCGACAAAAGTTGTCGTAGTCGTATTGGCCGTGGAATTATTGATCAGGTCGTTGGTGCGGCCATAAATAAAATCAACGCGAGCGCCAACCGGGTCGGGAGTATGGTTTAACGTCAGTTTGGCAGCACTCAACTCGAACTGATCCGTCTTGTCGTTGAAGTTGTAGAGCTGGTTGAGCTGATCGAAGTTTCCCTCGGAAGTATTCGGGCGGTTGAAGTTGAAGCTGTAGTAGCCGTCAACGAATCCGCTCAGATCCATTGGGCCCACGCTCCAAGTGGGCGCGGCTGCGGGAGCTGCCGGCGCGGCGGCCGGTGCCTGTGCAGGTGCAGGTGCTGCGGCGGGAGCCGGGTCAGGCGCTGGGGCTTGCGCGCCAGCGGTGAGGGCGATCGCCATTGCGGCTCCGGCGATTGATCGAAGGACTACAGTTGTATTCGAATGCATCGACACTATACCTCCAAGAAAGGATTTGTGCATGATGGGAGATGATGTGTGGGACACTCACGGCGCGCTTCGACACAACCGCTCAAGCGCCGGAAGCCGGCGTCAAAATTAGGCGATGCGACGCGCACAGAAGAGGTTTGGATTGCCAGCGCTAACGGCCGGTAACCGCGTTGTGGTGAAAGGCGCCCTGAATTGACAAAAACGAGCTATCACCAGTAACGCAAACGAAGCATAAAGAAGCTATGAAGATGAGAAAAAGATTCTTTATGCCGCGCTTTGTGGCGCGAAGTCATTGACACAACGGCAAAAACTCGACTTCGCTCCTGCATCGCAGCGTCAGCTCAATGAGGAAATTCGGACAATAACCTGGCAGGCGGCATGGTGCCGCGTCACTGCCTGGTGAAGAGCAAGCGAAGGACCTGATAAAATTTTACTTCCCCTGTTAGAGACTGAGCTAAGCACTGCGGCGGCCAGGCAGTGGCTTCTGATCGATCTTGGAACGATATGACAGCGGGTGCTGGCGGCGCTACTC
>Ga0265325_10000855_pt1 | contig 21943 bp, 18 predicted proteins | sample 41420metaG_FD_202090 | JGI IMG/M metagenome (GOLD analysis project Ga0265325, IMG submission 202090) | Rhizosphere microbial communities from Carex aquatilis grown in University of Washington, Seatle, WA, United States - 4-14-20 metaG | ecosystem: Host-associated > Plants > Roots > Rhizosphere... | reverse complement strand
GGGTCTCACCTTTGCCGGGCGAAATCTACGCGCCCCATTTCGCGATCCAGGCCGGCAATACGCAAGGCGAATTAATGAAATGCGATCCGAAATCGGGCACGACGACTTACCTGGAGCAATGAGCTTTTCGCACTGCGGCTTAAGCGCCTATGGACAGTCGCGTAAGGTTACCGATGCCCACGTGTTGTTACCCCTCAGTCGTGCAAGCGACTCCTTTACCGATGCACATTGATCGGATTGCAGAGTACGAAGGACCGGGTTTCCCCCAGCCTCGATGTCAGAGGAATTTGCGCGGAGATTGATTTCGATTTTAGCTTTGATTACTGCGCCGACTGGAATTTTGCCGGTCAATGTGGTGCCTTCCAAGCCAGATAATACACCGAAGTTAGAAAAATCTATCACTCGTCTCGTAATGCAGGCAGGGCAGGAGTATTTCGGTGTGCCAACTACGACGTACCCGTCCGTTGCGTTGCTAATGACCGGCGGCATTGAAGCGATGCAATTTGGCCTTTTCCGCATGACGTCCAAAAACATTTCGCGCGGCGCCGGTGTTTCAGCGGTCTTGTTATAGAGCTCAGCCAAGAAATCTACGACCATGTACTGATCTTCAGTCAGGCACGGTTGGTCTCTCGAAAAAATGACCTTGAGAATTTCTCCACCTATCAAATAGCTATCTGAACTCTTCATGGCCTTTACGGCGGCTTGTAACGTCTCACTTTCGGTCTTTTTCAGCTCCGCCTCTGACATACGAAGCTCAACGTCTTTTTCTTGAAGCCGCGCGTTGATTTTCTTTTCTTCCCAGCCGTACCAAAGAAACACAACGATCGCGATCAAAAGCTGCGTGATGTTCAGAAAGCTTAAAATTCCCATGCTGACGGCACGCCAAGTCATTTCGCCCTCCCCCAGCCGATCCGCATTCTACAACCTAGAATTGCGCCAAGCCACAAGGACCGGGAGATAAGTTTCTCAAAGGCGCAGGGCGCTTCACAAAATGCGCCGCGGAAGCCGCTAGTTAACGTTGTGAGTAAGTCCGTAGCTGCCGGGCCGGGACATTCAGAATGCAAAGGGCCAACTTGGTGTGTGCTATGCGGACGCGCCCCACTTCGCCGTCCAGGCCGGCAGCACGGCGGGGTTGACCACATAGCGCGGCGGCTTGCCGGCCAGCACGCGGTCGAGATTGTCGCGCGTCGCGACCTCAAGCGAATGATGGGCCTCGACGGTGTGGCCGATCATGTGCGGGGTCAGGATCAGATTGGGCAGGCCGCGCAGCGGGCTTGCCGCCGGCAGCGGCTCGACCGCGAAACAATCGAGCGCTGCGCCTGCGATGGTCTTGTTCCTCAGTGCATCGGCGAGCGCCGTCTCGTCGACGATGGCGCCGCGCGCGGTGTTGAGCAGGATCGCGGTCTTCTTCATCAGGCCGAGCTGCGCTGCACCGATCATGCCGCGGGTCTCGGCGTTGAGGCTTGCCAGCACCACGACGAGGTCGCTGGTGCGCAAGAGCGTGTCGAGATCGACCCGCTGCATCGGCGGCAATCCGGCCAGGTCGGCATCGCGGCGGGCGCTGTACTGCAGGTTTGCGCCGAACGGCGCCAGAAGGCGCGCGGTCTCGCGGCCGATCTTGCCGAGTCCGATCAGGCCGACGGTCTTGCCGCGCAACTGGGCGGCCTTGAGCTGCGGCGGACGCCAGAGGTTCTGGCGGATGCGGTCCTGCGCGCCTTCGAGATCGTAGAGCGCGGCGAGCATCAGCAGCAGCGTCGCCTCGGCCATGCCGGTGATGTTCTCGTCGGTCTGCGCATTGCCGACCACCACCGCGGACTCGGTCGCCGCCGCCATGTCGATGCCTTCGACGCCGGTCACCGCCGAGACGATGGCGCGCAACCGCTGCGCGCTGGCGAGCATCGGCCGCGTGATCGGGAACACCGCGACGCACAGCAGGATGTCGATGGCTGAGAGCGGATCGGGCGTGGCGGCGAACGCCTCGCGGTGGGCATAGCGCGTGATGCGATGGCCGGCGCGGCTCAGATCGGCGCCGATCTGATCGAACATCTCGTTGTGCGAATGCCAGCCGACGACGGCGATGTCCATCGCGAGGCCCTATTTGCCCTGGCGCATGATCTGATCCGAAAACCGGTGCCCACTTTTCGGGATCATGCGCCATTTGCTCCGGCGCATGATCTGATCCGAAAACCGGTGCCCACTTTTCGGGATCATGCGCTACCCGGCCGCCCGGATCAGCTTCTCGGCGGCGGCGCGGGCCTCTTCGGTGATCTCGGCACCGGCCAGCATCCGCGCGATCTCCTCGCGGCGGCGCGCGGCGGCCAACTCGGTGACGCGGGTGGCGACCCGCTTGCCCTTCTCGAGCGCGTCCTTGGTGATGAGGTAGTGCCGCTCGGCGCGGGCCGCGACCTGCGGCGCGTGGGTGACGGTGACCACCTGCACGCCGCCAGCGAGCCGCGCCAGCCGCACGCCGATCGCATCGGCGACCGCGCCGCCCACGCCGGTGTCGATCTCGTCGAACACCAGCGTCGGCGCCGAGCCGCGGTCGGCCAGCACGACCTTGAGTGCCAGCAGGAAGCGCGCGAGTTCGCCGCCGGAGGCGACCTTCATCAGCGGGCCCGGCCGCGTGCCGGGGTTGGTCTGCACCCAGAACTCGACGCGGTCGATGCCGCTTGGACCTGCCGCCGCGGCGTCGCTCTCGATCTGCGTGGAGAATTTCGCGCGGTCGAGCTTGAGCGGCTTCAATTCGGCGTTGACCGCCTTGTCGAGCTTCTCGGCGGCCTTGTTGCGCGCGACCGAAAGCTTCGCCGCATCGGCCGAATATTTCGCAGAGGCCTCCTTGGCGGATTTCTCCAGCGCAGCGAGACGCTCCGCGCCGGCATCGATCAGCGCCAGATCGGCGGCGAATTTCTCGGCGAGCGCATTGAGCGCGTCAACCGGCGAATTGTACTTGCGGCCGGCGGCGCGCAGCGCGAACAGCCGCTCCTCGATGCGCTCCAGCTCCTGCGGATCGTCGTCGGCCACGCGCAAGGCGTGTTCGAGATGCCCCCTCGCCTCATCGAGCGCGCCGAGCGCGGCGTCGATCGCCTTCACCGCAGGCTCGACCAGACCGGGCGCCTGGGCGCCACGGCGCTCCAGACGGCGCACGGCCGCCGACAACCCCGGCACCGGCGACGCTGCCCCCGCGACCGCATCGTGCGCGTCGCGGAGATCGCCGGCGATCTTCTCCGATTGCATCATCGTGGTTCGGCGTTCCGCGAGCGATGTTTCCTCGCCGGGCTTGGGCTTGAGCTTGCCGAGTTCTTCCACGGCGTGGCGCAGCCAGTCGGCCTCGCGCGCGGCGCGCTCGACATCGGCGCGGTGCTGCGCGACGGCGTCCTCGGCCTCGCGACGGGCGGTCCAGAGTTTCTCGATGGCGGCCGCGTCGTCATCGAGCCGGCCATAGGCATCGAGCAGGCGGCGATGGGTGGCGGCGTCGACCAGGGCGCGGGCGTCGTGCTGGCCGTGGATCTCGACCAGCGCGGCGCCGAGCGCCTGAAGTGCCTGCACGCCGACCGGCTGGTCGTTGATGAAGGCGCGGGTGCGGCCGTCGGCGAATTGCACGCGGCGCAGGATCAGCGGCTCGTCAGGTGCGACATCGCTCAGGCCCGAGCGGGCCGGATGCTTCGGCGGCAGCTCGAACATCGCGGTGACCTGGCCCTGCTCGGCGCCCTGGCGCACCAGCGTGGCGTCGCCGCGCGCGCCCAGCGCCAGCGCGAACGCATCGAGCAGGATCGACTTGCCGGCGCCGGTCTCGCCGGTCAGCACGGAAAGCCCCGCGGCAAAATCGATGTCGAGCCGATCGATCAGAACGATGTCGCGGATCGAAAGCCGGGCAAGCATGAGCGAACCTTTACGGCGACGAATCCAACCCCGGCGCGCACCATAGCCGATGGCCCGCCGGCGCGGGACCGCGCGGTCGGACGTTGTGGATGAAGGCTAAAGCGGAATAACTTTTCTTCGAATCGTCATCGCGCTTTAGCTTCTTGTTTGAGCATGATCTTTTCCGAAAACCGGTTCCCACTTTTCGGGATCATGCTCTAGCTCTTCTTGTCGCGGATGCCGAGGAACGGCACCGGAATATCGGCGAAGGCGCGGCTGATCCAGGAGCCCTTGTTCTCGGCGGGGTCGAGGCCGTTCGATTTCACCAGCCGGTAGGCGTCGGCATACCAGCGGCTGTCCGGGAAATTATGCCCGAGCACGGCGGCGGCGGTCTGCGCTTCGCCGGTGACGCCGAGCGCCAGATAGCACTCGGCGAGGCGCTCCAGCGCCTCCTCGACGTGGCGGGTGGTCTGGTACTGGGTGACGACGATCTTGAAACGGTTGATCGCGCCGGCGAAGTCCTTCTTGTTCATGTAGTAGCGCCCGACCTGCATCTCCTTGCCGGCGAGCTGGTCGCGCGCGACTTCGATCTTCTTCTTGGCGTTCTGGGCGTATTCGGAATCGGGATACTTGCGCGACACCTCCTCGAGGGCGGCGATCGCCTTTTCGGTGCGGCCCTGATCGCGCGTGGTGTCGGGAATCTGATCGAAATACGCCGAGCCGATGATGAACTGCGCATAGGCGGCGTCGGCGCTGCCGGGGTGCAGCGTCACGTAGCGGCGCGCCGCGGAGATCGCCTCGTCATATTCGCGCGCCTCGTAGCGCGAATAGGCCGTCATGATGAGCGCCTTCCGCGCCCAGTCCGAATACGGATGCTGGCGCTCGACCTCCTCGAACTTCTTGGCCGCTTCCTTGAAGTCCTTGCGGCGGTCGAGCATGAACACGCCCTCGTTGTAGAGCTTGTCCGCCGGCTCGTCGGCGGCAACGGCGTCGTCCTTGGTGAACCAGCTGTTGAAGGTGCTACAGCCGCCAACCGGCAGCGCCGTCGCGGCGAGAAGCAGAAGCTGGGCCAGCAGCGGGCCTCGGGCGGAACGGCGACGCGACCACATGCGAATGAGCAGGCCCCCTGCGCTCCCCGGCGCACGCCTATCTATTTGAAAAACAATGGTTGACCAAGCGTTTATGCAGACAATCGGCCGGGAATATGGCGGCCGCGGCAGGCCTCAGGACACGTCCGGGCCGTAGGCCGGCGCAAACAGGCCGGTGGCGAGGTCGGCATGGCCGCGAACCACGCGGCGCGGCGCTTCCTTGCTCTCCGGGCGGATTTCCGGCCGGATTTCAGGACCGTCGACCAGAACCCAGGCCGAAGGATCGGCCATCAGCGCCGACAGCACCGCATGATTGAGCTTGTGACCGCCGCGCACCGAGCGGTAGGCGCCGAGCATCGGCGCACCGGCGAGCGCGAGATCGCCGATCGCGTCGAGCGCCTTGTGGCGGGCGAATTCGTCGGCGAAGCGCAGGCCGTCCGGATTGAGCAGCCGCGTCTCGTTGAACACCAGTGTGTTCTCGAACGAGGCGCCGAGCGCGTAGCCGGCGCTCCAGAGCTTGGCGACATCGCGCATGAAGCCGAAGGTGCGGGCCCGCGACAGCTCACGGCGGAAGCTTTCCGGCTCGACATCGACGGCGATGCCCTGGCGGCCGATCAGCGGATGATCGAACTCGATATCGAGCTCGACGCGGAAGCCTTGCGGATGCGGACGAAGCTCGCCGTAGCAGTCGCCCTTGGCGACGCGGACCGGCTTCAGAATGCGGATGTAACGGCGCGGAACCGGCAGCGTCACCAGGCCGACGCGATCGATCGCTTCAACGAAGGGCGCGGCGCTGCCATCCATAATCGGCACTTCCGGCCCATCAATTTCGATGACGGCGTTGTCGACGCCGAGACCGGACAGCGCCGCGAGCACATGCTCCGCGGTCGAACACAGCGGGCCGGCGGCGTCGCCGAGAACGGTGGCGAATTCGGTGGCGGTAACAGCGCGGAAGTTGGCGCGGATTTCGCGATCAGGGTGACCGTCGGCGCCGCAACGCACGAAAACAATGCCCGTGTCGGCTTCCGCCGGCATCATGGTCAAGGTGGCGGGCGCGCCAGAATGCACCCCAATTCCGCTAACGGCGGTTTGTTGGATCAGCGTGGTCTGCCGGCCGGCTTTCATGCCAATTTCGTACGCTCGTCAGATCCTGTGCACGCGAGGCGTGCAGCCCCAAAAAGACCTAGCGGTCCGCATTTCTGCCAAATAAGTCAGAGGATAATCGGGCAAACGAATCGCCCATCCCCCCACCATGTTCGGCACAAATCCCCTTTGCCGATAAAGACTTTAGCCCCCGGGTGATTCGCCGCCAACTCACGCTTTCTTACGGACTGTTACCGCTAAAACGCCGCAAAGGCGCCTGATTCATCTCCCGCCGGATAGCCCCCAACACCCCGGCACTCGATTGCACCTTGCCGTGCGACCTTACGCTGAAACCGAGGCGATCTCGCTCCGGCCACGGCGGCCGGGGCGTAACACCTTGGCCTACATGACAAATATCCACGCCCGTTGACTTGGAAGAGTGCAGCGGCGGGGTTCGGACGGTCCCGGTTTCGGCAACCGGGACCGCGGAGCTGCGCCGCCGGCCATATTCAGTTCGCCTGGCGGCGCAGGAATGCCGGGATTTCGAGCTGGTCGTCATCCACAGGCTTTTGCACAGGAAGCGTCTGGCGGCCGTGGATATCCAGGCCCTGCGGCGCCGAAACCGGCGGCCGCTTGGCGTATTCCGACACCGGCTGCATCGACCGCGGCTGCTGAATAGGCGGCAACTGCGGGCGTGCCGGGGCTGGCGCCTGCGCTTCGGCCGGGGCTTCGTCGCGGCGGCCAAGCCCGACCTGGGCCAGCCGCTGCAACAGCGACATGCGCTGCTTCTCGGCTCCCGTATCGGTGGTTTCGCCCCGGCTGGCGCGGATTTCGTTCTGCGCCGGCAGCGGCAGCTCTTCCATCCGCGGCATGCGCGGGGCGCGTGCGACGCGCTCGGGCTCTGGCGGGATGAAGGCCTGGGGCATGTCGTCGGTCGACGGCTCCGTCATCACCGGCTCGACGAACAGCGACGGCTTGGGCGTGAGCGGGCGGACGGTGACGTCCTCCTGCGCGGCAGGAGCCGGAGGCGCGGCGAGTGCCGCCGCAACCGCGGCGTGGAGCGACTCCTGCACCGACGGACGCGGCGCGGGAGCCGGCTGCTGAGCCGGGACCGGCTGCTGCGCGTAGACCGGCGCGGGCGCCGGCGCAGGCTGGTACTGGTGAGCCTGGATGCGCGGCTCGATGCGCTCGGGCGCGATCCGCTGCGTCTCGACGCGCACCTTGCCGACGACCGGCTCGGCGGCACGGGTCTCAGCCGGGCGCGCCGCGGTGGCGACATGGTCGATGCCGGTCGCCACCACCGAAACGCGGATGATGCCTTCCAGGCCTTCGTCGAAGGTCGCGCCGACGATGATGTTGGCCTCCTGGTCGACCTCCTCGCGGATGCGGGTGGCGGCCTCGTCGACCTCATACAAGGTCAGGTCCTTGCCGCCGGTGATGGAGATCAGGAGGCCGCGGGCGCCCTTCATCGACACGTCGTCGATCAGCGGGTTGGCGATCGCGGCTTCGGCCGAGCGCAGCGCGCGCTTTTCGCCGGACGCTTCGCCGGTGCCCATCATTGCCTTGCCCATCTCGCGCATGATGGCGCGGACGTCGGCGAAATCGAGATTGATCAGGCCTTCCTTGACCATCAGGTCGGTGATGCAGGCGACGCCCGAGTACAGCACCTGGTCAGCCATGGCGAAGGCGTCGGCAAAGGTGGTCTTCTCGTTGGCGACCCGGAACAGGTTCTGGTTCGGGATGATGATCTGGGTATCGACCGCGTTCTGCAATTCGGCGATGCCCTGCTCGGCATAGCGCATGCGGCGCATGCCTTCGAAATGGAACGGCTTGGTGACGACGCCGACCGTGAGAATGCCCATCTCCTTGGCGACGCGGGCGATCACGGGAGCGGCGCCGGTGCCGGTGCCGCCGCCCATGCCGGCGGTGACGAACACCATATGCGAGCCGGACAGGTGATCGCGGATCTCGTCGATCACCTCCTCGGCGGCGGCGCGGCCGACGTCGGGCTGCGAGCCCGCGCCAAGCCCCTCGGTGGCCTGCACGCCCATCTGGATGACGCGCTCGGCCTTCGATGAGGTCAGCGCCTGGGCATCGGTGTTGGCGACCACGAAGTCGACCCCCTGCAGCCCGGCGGTGATCATGTTGTTGACGGCGTTGCCGCCAGCGCCACCGACACCGAACACGGTCAACCGCGGTTTCAGTTCGCGGATATCGGGGATCTTCAGATTGATGCTCATGGTTGCCTCTTGCTTGGGCGAGCGTCCGTGGACGCCGCCAGGTCGGACCGAACTGCCATCGGCCGATGGGTGAAACTGGAGTCGAATCTTGGGTGGAATGCCGGTTGGGTCATCAGAAGCTCTCCCGCAGCCATCGTCCGACCCGAGCGATGTAGCCCGTACCTGTCATCAAGTGCCGCGTAGGCCGCGGTTCGAAATGTTCGAGGTGCGCCACTTGCGGATAGACCAGGAGACCGGTGGCGACGGCGAACGCCGGTCCCTTGGCGGATTCCGGCAGCCCGGCAATGCCGAGCGGACGGCCAATGCGGACCGGGCGATTCAGGATGCGCGCGGCAAGCTCCGTCATGCCGGTGAGCTGGCTCAAGCCCCCGGTCAGAACAGCACGCGCGCCCGGCTCAGCCGCGAACGGCGAGGTGGCAAGACGGTCACGGACCATTTCGAGAATCTCCTCGACTCTCGGTTTGATGATGCGCACCAAACTCGCGCGTGACACGAACTGTGGGGGCTCGCGGTCGTCTTCGGTGACCGCTGGCACCGTTATCATGTCGCGCTCGTCCGAACCTCCCGCGAGCACGCTGCCATGGAACGTTTTGATTCGTTCGGCATCAGAGATACGAGTGTTCAGGCCGCGTGCCAAGTCCATCGTGACGTGATTGCCGCCGAGGACGAAACTGTCGGCATGGGCGAACCGGCCGCCCGAGAACACCGACAAGGTGGTGGTGCCGGCCCCAAACTCGATCACGGCGGCACCCAGGTCAGCCTCGTCGTCGGCCACCGAGGACAGGCCGGCGGCATAGGACGCCGCCACCATGGTCTCGACTTCGAGGTGGCAACGCTCGACCAGCAGCATCAGATTGCGGGTGGCGGCGGCATCGACCGTGACCACGTGCATGTCGACGCCGAATTCGCGGGCCAGCATGCCGCGCGGCTCGCCGACGCCGCGGACGCCATCGAGGTTGTAGCCGATCGGCAGCGAATGCAGCACGATCCGCCCGTCGCGCACCGAATGATGGCAGCCGGCAGCCAACGCCCGGGCGATGTCGCTGTCGGTCACGGTCGAGCCCGCGACATTGACGTTGACGGCGTAGAACTCGCTGCCCAGGCGGCCGGAGGAGATCGACATCACCACGGACTGGAGCTGCACCGAGGCGGCGCGCTCGGCGAGATCGACGGCGTTGCGCACTGCGTATTCGGCTTCGCCCAGGTTGACCACCGCGCCGGCCTTCATGCCGCGCGCTTCGGTGTGACCGATGCCGAGGATTTCGATGCCGTGGCTGCGCCGCCGCAACACGTCCTGCGGACCCTGCGGCGTCAGCCGGGCGATCATGCAGACCACCTTGCTGGTGCCGATATCGAGGACCGCGACGATCGCCGAGCGGCGCGGCGACACCGGCCTCATCTTCGGCGTCAGGCCATTGTGCAGGCTCATGCCGAGCCGCCCTTCTTCTTGGCCTTCAGGTCCTTTTGCGCCGCAGCACGGGCCGAGATGGCTTCATCCGAGAGCCGCACGGTGACGCGATCCGCCAGGCGCAGATCGATCGCGGTGATGTCGCGGCTCAAAAGCTTGTCGTCGCGGTCGAGCTTCACCAAAAGCTTCAGCGCCTGTTCGGGATCGGCCTCCGGAAGCTGCACCTCGATCGCGTTGCGCAGCACGACGTTCCATCGCCGCTCGGCGACCAGGACCGCCGCCCGCAAGCCGTCGCGGACCAGCGGATAGCCGGTCAGCAGAGCCAGGAATTCCCTGGCCCGCAACTGCGCGCCGACGCCGACGACCAGCGGCAGACCGGCGAAATCCGCTCGATAGGGTTCGAGCTCGGTGCCGTCGGCGGAGATCACGGTGACCGCGCCGCTCTTCTGCCAAAGCGCGAATGCCTCGCGCTCGGTCACCGCGATGTGCAGCCGGCCGGGATAAAGCTTGAGGACGGTCGCTTCGGCGATCCACGGGTTCGCCTTGAGGCGGCTGCGAACGTCGGAGGCATCGAGGAACAACAGCGACGTGCGCTCGGTGATGCCGGCGATGCCGAGGATGTCCTCGCGCGTCAGGCGATGCGCGCCGCTCAGCGCAACGGAGGTGATGCGGAAGCCCAGCGAATTGGCGACGCCGTCGCGCATGTCGCGGGCTTGCGCCGCGATCTCCGGCAGGTGGCCGCCGCGCACCGCGCCGAATGCGATGGCGGCCAAGACGAACGCCACGGCGGTGACGATGCCGGCGCCAGACGGGATGTGATAGCGGTCCGGCCCGGTCAGCCGCGCCCGCATCGCCCGCACCAATCGGGTGCGGCCGATCACAGACAGCACGCGCCCGCTCGCCGACAGGACGCCGGCGATCGAACGCGCGAACACGGTGTCGGTCACCGGTTCAGCGAGGCGTCTTCGACCATCCATCGCACCAGCTCATCGAACGTCATGCCCGCATAGGCAGCGAGCTCGGGCACGAGCGAGGTTTCGGTCATGCCGGGTTGGGTGTTGACCTCGAGACAGACCAGGCCCTCCGTCCCCGCAGCCTGGTCGTCGTAGCGAAAGTCAGCGCGGGTCACGCCTCGACAGCCGAGGGCGTGATGCGCCTTGAGCGCTAGTCTTCGGGCCTGTTGGTAAACAAAAGGTAAAATCGGCGCCGGTAAGAGGTGTTTTGATCCGCCCGGCGCGTATTTCGCCTCGTAGTCGTAAAACCGCGTGGCGGCGACGATTTCGATCACATCCAGGGCCCGGTCGCCGAGCACCGCGCAGGTCAGCTCCTTGCCCGGGATATAGCGCTCGACCAGAAGCTGCTCGCCAAAGGACCAGTCGTCCCGGTTGAGTTCCTGGGGCGGATGCTCGTGCTGCTCGGTGACGATGAAAACGCCGACGCTGGAGCCCTCGGCGATCGGCTTGATGACATAGGGGCGCGGCAGCGGATGGCCGGAGGCCGCCTCGCGGCGCGACACCACCTTGCCTTCGGGCACTGGGACGCCTGCGGCGTTCATCACGACCTTGGCCATGTCCTTCTGCATCGCCAGCGCCGAGGCCAGCACGCCGGAGTGGCTGTACGGAACGCCCAGAATTTCGAGTACGCCCTGCAGCATGCCGTCCTCGCCGGGCCGTCCATGCAGCAGGTTGAGGGCGGCATCGGGCTTGAGCGCGGCGAGGACCGAGGCGATGTCGCGGTCGACATCGACGCGGCTAACTCGATAGCCGGCGCGCTCGGCGGCGTCGGCGCAGGCCTTGCCCGAGCGCAGGCTGATCTCGCGCTCCGCCGACCAGCCGCCCATCAGCACCGCAACATGCTTGCTCATGCGGCGGACCTGTGCGGCTCGGGGAGCGGGAAGCCGTCGTAGAGCCAGGCCACGCAGTCGTACATCTCGTCCGCGGTCTTGCCCGACCAGATGGCGCGCGCGACTTCACGCTCGATGCCGCCGACGTGATAGAAATTGTCCCAGTGGTAGCGGGACTCGAACTGCACCCGCGCCGTGCGCAGATACCGTGCGCGCTCGTATTGCCGGAATGCGCCGGCGATCTCGCCGGCCGAGGTGCCTTCGATCAGCCCGGCGAGGCAGACCGCGTCCTCGATCGCCATGCAGGCGCCCTGCGCCAGGGTCTGCAACGTCGGATGCGCGGCGTCGCCCAGCAGCGTGACACGCTCCTGGCTCCAATGCCGGATCGGATCGCGGTCGGAGCTGACCCAGCCGCGGCGCGACAGGTCCATCATCGCCCACAGCGCCTTCATGGTCGGGTGCGAGTCCCGGTAGACGTGGGCGAGGTCGGGATGCGGGCTTTCGGTGTCGGTCGGTTGCGCGTTCAAGGTCTTGAATACGGTGACGACGTTGAACAGCGTGTGGTTACGCAACGGGTAGTGCACGATGTGGAAGCCATTCCCCGACCACAGCACGACATCGTCGCGATCGACGTCGAACGTCACATCGGCCATCGGCACGATGGTGCGATGCGCGACATAGCCGATGGTGCGGGGCTCGCCTTCGTCGAGCATCTGCTGGCGGATGGTGGAGCGAAGGCCATCGGCCCCGATCAGCGCCGAGCCTTCAAACGTGCGGCCGTCCTTGGTGCTGATGCGGACGCCGGACCCGAGATTTTCGAACGATTGCGCGCCGGTGTGCGGGACAAGCTCGACATTCGGCAGCGCGCGGCAGGCATCGAGCAGCGCGGTATGCAGATCGACGCGATGGATGACGACATAAGGCCGTTTGAAGCGTTTGACGAATGCATCTCCGGTCGGGATGCGGGCGATGACGCCGCCGTCGATGGAATCCACCATCAGGATCGCTTTTGGCCGCAACGCCGCGGCGAGCACGGCGTCGGTGATGCCCAGCCGATCGAACATCGGAAAGACATTCGGCCCAAGCTGGATGCCGTAGCCGATGACGCCGAACTCGGGCGCCTCCTCCAAAAGACGCACGGCGAAGCCCTTGCGTCCGAGCGCCAGCGCGACAGCCGCGCCGCCGAGCCCCCCGCCGACGACCAGAATCGGATCGTTGTTGCGCGTCACTGCCGCTCCGCGAATCGATTCTGCAAGCTAGCCCGCTGGCGGCGCGCCGTGAATCCCGCGCGGCGCATGCAGCGCGGCAAAGCTTTTCAAGCGTGGCAAAAAAGACTCAGGGGCGTGCAATTATGGCGCGGCAGCGACGCCGATGCGCTTGATCTCCCATTCGAGATCGACGCCGGAACTCTCCTTGACGCGCGTTCGCACCGTTTCGCCCAGCGTCTCGATGTCGGCGGCGGTGGCGTTGCCCAGGTTGATCAGGAAATTGCAGTGCAGTTCCGAGACTTGCGCGCCGCCGATGGTCAGTCCGCGGCAGCCGGCTTTGTCGATCAATTGCCAGGCCTTGCCGCCTGCCGGATTCTTGAATGTGGAGCCGCAGGTCTTGTTCGGTGGCTGGCTTGCTTTGCGCTTTCTCGCAATGTCCTCCATCAGCGCCGCAATCGCCGCGGGCTCGCCGGGCCGGCCCTGGAACAAGGCTTCGGTGAAGATCACGTCCTCCGGCGCTTTGGAGTGGCGGTAGGTGTAGCCCATCTCGGCGTTGGCGAGGGTGCGGACGCGGCCCTGCCGGTCGACGCCGCGCGCCTCGACCAGGATATCCTTGGTCTCGCCGCCGTAGGCACCGGCGTTCATGCGCAGCGCCCCGCCGATGCCGCCCGGGATACCGCTGAGGAACTCGAGGCCCGCGACGCCTTGGTCGCGCGCCGCGCGCGCCACCCGCACGTCGAGGAGGCCGGTGCCGGCGCGGACGCGCTGGCCGTCCTCGAACGTGACGGCGCTGAAGCGGCCGCCGAGCCGCACCACCACGCCCGGAATGCCGCCATCGCGGATGATGACGTTCGACGCCGCACCGAGCACCATCACGGGAATTTCGGCCGGCAGGTGCCAGAGGACATAGGCAAGGTCCTGCTCATCGTCCGGCATGAACACGGCCTGCGCCGGCCCGCCGACGCGGAACCACGCCGTCTCGGCCAACGGCTGGTTGGCGATGAGCCGCCCGCGCAGCTCGGGCATCTTAGATTTCAGCTCGGGGACGATGTCGGGGAAGGTCATCGCAGCCGATCGCGCCAAATCTTCGGATTCCGCGACGTGTGGAAACATGACACGACGATGATTTGTTCGTCCGTCACTCTGTAGAACAGCGCGTAGGGAAACCCATCCACAGGCGCCATTCGAAGCTTGCGGTAAACGACCTGATATTGCTCCGGATGGTCTTGTATCAGGCGCAGCACGCGATTGATCGCATCAAGAAATGCGGATCGTGCTTCAGGATTATGCTGCTCGTACCAATCTGCTGAACTGAAAACCTCGTCTTCGGCCTCAGGTTCTATAACGAACAATCGGCTCATTTATCAAAGCGGGCACGTAGCCGCGCCATCACCTCCGGCCACGGACGAGCCCGTTCGGGATTCCGTTCATGCGCTGCGAGGCGACGATCAATTTCAACTTTCTGCTCGTCGGTGAGACCACTTTCTTCGCCAGGCAAGGCTGATCCCGGCGGGTGCACGCTGTCCCAGAGCTTCACTGCGATATCGAGTCGCTCGCCCGCGTCGAGTTGCATCAGTTCATCGAGGAGGAGCATCTTGTTCATCGGAGAGGCCTCTATGTCCGATCGAAGATAAGCGCAAGGCCGTCTAGCCGCAACAGAGCGCCGCCCTCACCCCAGCGCCTTCAACTCGCCTTCGAGCGAGTAGGCCCATTGCGTGATGTTGCCGGCGCCGAGGCAGACGACGTAGTCGCCCGGCTTGGCGATGCCTTTGACGATGCCGGCGAGATCGGGCTGTGCCGGCAACGGAGTCACCTGGCGATGGCCGCGGGCGCGGATCGCGGCGACGAGATGGTCTCGGTCGACGCCGTCGATCGGCGCTTCGCCGGCGGCATAGACTTCGGCGACGATCACCGCATCGGCATCGTTGAAGCAGGTCGAGAATGGCTCGAACAGCGATTGCAGACGGGTGTAGCGGTGCGGCTGCACCACCGCGATGACCTGGCCCTTGGTCGATTCGCGCGCGGCCTTCAGCACCGCCGCGATCTCGACCGGATGATGGCCGTAATCGTCGATGATGGCGACGCCGTTCCAGCTGCCGGCGCGGGTGAAGCGGCGCTTGACGCCGCCGAAGCCGGCGAGCGCCTTGCGGATCGCATCGTCGGAAATCTTCAGCTCGTGGGCCACCGCCACCGCCGAGGTCGCGTTCAGCGCGTTGTGGCGGCCCGGCATCGGCAGCGACAGGTCCTTGATGGTGTGCACGGTCTCGCCGCTCCGATCGCGGAACTGCACGGTGAAGCGGGAGCGGCCATCGACGTGATCGAGATCGACCAACCGGACGTCGGCCTGCGGATTTTCGCCGTAGGTGATGATGCGGCGATCCTCGATGCGTCCGACCAGCCGCTGCACGATCGGATGATCGGTGCACATCACCGCGAAGCCGTAGAACGGCACGTTGGAAATGAAGTCGGCGAAGGCATCCTGCACATTCACGAACGTCTTGAAGTGGTCGAGATGCTCGGCGTCGACATTGGTGACGATGGCGATGTCGGCGGGAAGCTTCAGGAACGTGCCGTCGGATTCGTCGGCCTCGACCACCATCCAGTCGCCGAGGCCAACGCGCGCGTTGGTGCCGTAGGCGTTGATGATGCCGCCGTTGATCACGGTGGGATCGAAGTTGCCGGCATCGAGCAGGGCCGCGACCAGGGAGGTGGTGGTGGTCTTGCCGTGGGTTCCGGCGACGGCGACGCAGCTTTTCAGCCGCATCAGCTCGGCCAGCATCTCAGCGCGGCGCACCACCGGCAGCCGCTTCTCGCGCGCGGCGACCAGCTCCGGGTTGTCGCGCTTGATCGCCGACGACATCACCAGCACCTCGGCGCCGTCGAGATTTTCCGCCTTGTGGCCGATGGCGATTTTGGCGCCCTTGTCGCGCAGCCGCTTGACGTTGGCGTTGTCACTCGCGTCGGACCCCTGCACCGTGTAGCCGAGATTGATCAGCACCTCGGCAATGCCGCTCATGCCGATGCCGCCGATGCCGATGAAGTGGATCGGTCCGATTTCGCGCGGCAGTTTCATTGCAATGGGCCCCGAATGCTGGCGTGGCGACTAGCGCGAAGGCGGTACCACACCGGCGACCCGCAGCACCAGTTCGGCGAGACGGTCGGCGGCATCGGTGGCACCGATAGATTTGGCGGCGGCGGCCATGGCGGACAGGCGCGCCGGTTCGGCGGCGAGCGCGGCAATCTCGACGGCGAGCCGGTCCGGCGTGAACTCGGACTGGTCGAGGCGGAGCGCACCACCGGCATTCATCAGGACGTCGGCGTTGGCGCGCTGATCCTGATCGAGCGCATGCGGCAACGGAACCAGGATGCCGGGCCGGCCCATCGCAGCAAGTTCCGCGACGGTCGAGGCGCCCGAGCGTGACACGATCAAATGGCTCGCCGCCATCCGCGCCGGCAGGTCGGTGAAGAACGGCGCCACCTCGGCCGCGACGCCGAGCCTGGAGTAGGCGTCGCGAACGCGCGGCAGGTCCTCGCCGCGGGCCTGCTGCGTGATCCTCAGCCGCATCTGCAGCCGCGGCTCCAGCCGCTCGACCGCGGGCGGCACGATGTCAGCCATGACACGGGCGCCCTGGCTGCCGCCGAACACCAGAAGATTGAGCGGGGCGCCGCCATCGAGCGGCGGATACGGCGTCGACGACACGGCGATCACCGCGGGCCGCACCGGATTGCCGGTGTGCGTGGCCTTGGCGTCGAGCCGGGCGTCGCCCTTGAGCACGCCGTCAAAGCCGAGCGCAATGGCGCTGACTCTCGGTGCGAGGAAACGGTTGGCGCGGCCCATCACCGCGTTCTGCTCGTGGATCAGGGTCGGGATGCCGCGCAAGGTCGCGGCATAGAGCGGCGGCACCGTCGGATAGCCGCCGAAGCCGACCACCACGGACGGGCGCAAGCGCGGCAGCATCAGCCAGGCCTTCAGCATGCCGTAGCCCAGGAGCGAGCCGGTCCTGGCGAGCGACAGCGGATCGCGTCCGCGTATGGTGGCGCTCGGGATGACGTGAACCGCGGACGGGGGGAATGCACCGGCATGCTGCGCGGCGCGCGCGTCGGTCAGGAGCTCGACGGCGACGCCGCGTTTGACGAGCGCGGCAGCAAGCGATTCGGCGGGGAACAGATGGCCGCCCGTGCCGCCGGCGGCGACAAGGACGCGGCCGGCGTTCATCAGGCTGGCGCTCCGGCAAGACTCACGTCGTGCGCCGCAAAGGTTCCGACGCGCGGGCGCTCCCGCGTGACCGCCAGCAGCAGACCCATGCCATACGCAAGCGAGATCATCGAGGAGCCGCCATAGGAGACGAACGGCAGGGTCATGCCCTTGGCCGGCATCAGGTGCAGGTTGACCGCCATGTTGATGGCGGATTGCAGGCCGAACAGGATGGTGAGGCCGGCGGCAGAGAAGCGGATGAACGGATCGTCGTTGTGCACGGCGCGGCGCAGCGAGCGGATCACGATGAAAGCGAACAGCCCGAGCAGCATGAGGCACAGCACGATGCCGAACTCCTCGGCGCCCACCGCGAACACGAAGTCGGTGTGGCTTTCCGGCAGGATGCGCTTGATGGTGCCCTCGCCCGGGCCGCGGCCGAACCAGCCGCCGCGCGCGAACGATTCCAGCGCGAGGTCGACGTTGAAGGTGTCGCCGGCACCGTGATCCATAAAGCGCTGGATGCGCTGCGCGACGTGCGGCACGGTGAAATAGGCGCCGGTCAGCCCGACCGCGGCCAGGCCAGCCAACCCGCCGACCCAGACCAGCCGCATCCCGGCCATGAAGAACAGCGCCCCCCAAACCAGCGCGATCAGCATGGTCTGGCCGAAGTCCGGCTGTATCACCAAGAGCGTCACCACCATCAGCAGCAGCACCAGGGCCATGGTGTTGGCCGGCATCTCCGGACGCTTGGTCGATTCCGCAAACAGCCACGCGATCAGGATCACGAACGCGGGCTTGAGAAATTCCGAGGGCTGCACGTTGACGCCGAGGATCACCAGCCAGCGCCGCGCACCCTTGATCTCGGCGCCGAAGTACGGTGTCACGGCGACCAGCACGAGGCTGACGGCGAACACCACCAGCGCCGTTCGCCGCACCTGCCGCGGCGAAAGGAACGAGGTCACCAGCAGCACGATCACGGTCGGCACCAGGAACAGGATGTGCCGGTTGACGAAATGGAACGGATCGAGATTGAGCCTTGCCGCGACCGGCGGACTTGCCGCGAGCGACAGGATGATGCCGCCGAGCATCAGGCCGAACAGCGCCGCCAGCACCGGCCGGTCCACGGTCCACCACCAATGACCGAAAGGCGTGCGTACCGTGCGCGAAACCATGGCTGATCCTCGTCCGGCACTAGTCCTGACGCGCCATGGTTGCCAAGATGTTAACGGGTGGAAATTTCCGCGCTATTTCATCGGCACGACGCCGGGCAGCTTCAGCACCAGCTCGCGGAAATGATCGCCGCGAATCTCGAAGTTCCGGTACTGGTCGAACGAGGCGCAGGCCGGCGACAGCAGCACCACCGGCTCCTTCAGGTTTGATCGCTCGGCGTCGCGCGCGGAAGCCTCGACGGCGCGGTCGAGCGTGCCGACCGTTTCGTAAGCGACCTTGCCGTCGAGCGTCCGGGCGAATTCTTCGGCGGCCTCGCCGACCAGATAGGCCTTGCGGATACGCGGGAAGAATTCTTCCAGCGAAGTGATGCCGCCGGCCTTCGGCTTGCCGCCGGCGATCCAGAACATGTCGGTGAACGACGCCAAAGCCTGGGCCGAGGAATCGGCGTTGGTGGCCTTCGAGTCATTGACGAACAGCACCGGCCCCTTGCGACCGACCTGCTCCATGCGATGGGCGAGACCGGGAAACGTCTTCAACCCGTTGGCGATTTCAGCCGGCCGCAAGCCGGAATGCTGCGCCGCGCCGCTGGCGAAGGCAGCGTTCTGGGCGTTGTGACGGCCGCGCAGCGAGCCGATGCCGGCCAAATCGCCGAGCAATTCATCGTTGCCGCTGTTCCTCGCCACGATCTGCGTGCCGCGGACGAAATATCCGCGCGGCAGTTCACGCCGCACCGACACCGGGATCACCACATTTCCCCGGACGCCGGCGAGGCGGCGGCCGATGGCGTCGGTGAGATCGTCGTCGGCGCCGACCAACGCAACATCGGACTTCGCCACCAGCCTCTCCTTCACCGCGGCATAGTTCTCCATGGTGCCGTGGCGGTCGAGGTGGTCCGGCGACAGGTTGATGAGGATGCCGACCGTCGGATCGATCGAAGGCGCGAGATCGATCTGATAGGACGAGCATTCGATGACATAGACGCGATCCGGCGCCAGCGGGGCGAGCGACAGGATCGCGGTGCCGATGTTGCCGCCGACCTGCACGTCCTTGCCGGCTTCGCGAAGGATGTGCGCCGTCAGCGCGGTGGTGGTGGACTTGCCGTTGGTGCCGGTGATGGCGACGAACGCGCAGCGCGGCGCGATCTTGCGGCGCTCGCGGCAGAACAATTCGACGTCGCCGATCACCTCGGCGCCGGCGTTGTTCGCCACCACCGACCAGTGCGGCGAAGGATGCGTGAGCGGCACGCCCGGTGCGAGCAGCAGCGCCGCGATCCTCGACCAGTCGATCTTGCGCAGATCCTCGGTGGCGATGCCGGCTTCCTTGGCCTTGGCAAGACTCGCCGGGCTGTCGTCCCAGGCGACGACCTTGGCGCCGCCAGCGACGAGCGCCTGAGCGCTGACCAGCCCGGAGCCGCCAAGCCCGAACACCGCGACCGTCTTGCCAGCAAAGCTGGTGACCGGGATCATCGCAGCTTGAGTGTGGCCAGCCCTGCGAGCGCCAGCACGATCGATATGATCCAGAACCGGATCACGATCTGCGACTCGGTCCAGCCGAGCTGCTCGAAGTGGTGATGGATCGGTGCCATCCGGAACACGCGCTTGCCCGTCAGCTTGAACGACACCACCTGCACAATCACCGAAACCGCTTCCAGGACAAACAGCCCGCCGATGATCGCCAGCGCGATCTCGTGCTTGGTGGCGACCGCGACCGAGCCGATCAGGCCGCCGAGCGCCAGCGAGCCAGTGTCGCCCATGAAGATCGAGGCCGGCGGCGCGTTGAACCAGAGGAAGCCCAGGCCCGCGCCGATCACCGCCCCGCACAACACGGCAAGCTCGCCCGAACCGGCGACGTAATGGATTTGCAGATAATCGGCGAACACCGCGTTGCCGGCGAGATAGGCGATGCCGACGAAGCTCGCCGACGCGATCATCACCGGGCCGATGGCGAGGCCGTCGAGCCCGTCGGTAAGATTCACGGCGTTGCCGGCGCCGACGATGATGAAGGCGGCGAACACCGGGAAGAACCAGCCGAGGTTGATGACCAGGTCCTTGAACACCGGGAAGGTCAGCGAGGTGGCGAAGGCCGGCCGGCCAAGGCTCGACACCGCGATGCAGGCGGCGAGCGCGATCGCCGCCTCGATGGCGAGCCGCAGCGTGCCGGCAAAGCCCGAGTGGGTCTGCCGCGTCACCTTCAGATAGTCGTCGTAGAAACCGACCAAGCCGAAGCCGAGCGTCACGGCGAGGACGATCCAGACATAGGGGTTGCGTGGATTGGCCCAGAGCAAGGTCGAGACGACGATGCCGAGCAGGATCATCAGCCCGCCCATGGTCGGCGTGCCGGTCTTGGTCAGGATGTGCGATTTCGGCCCGTCGGCGCGGATCGGCTGTCCTTTGCCCTGACGAAGCCGCAAATGATCGATGATCCAGGGGCCGAACATGAAGACGAACACCAGCGCGGTGATCATCGAGCCCGCGGTCCGCACCGTCAGATAGCGGAACACGTTGAAGATCGACAGCGTGCTGGACAGATCGGCCAACCAGTAAAACATCGAAATCAACCCTGAGCGGACACCGCTGCGCGGGCGCCTTGCGACAAGAACTGGCGGGTCAGCGCCTTGACGATGGGACCCATCTTCGAGCCGAGCGAGCCCTTGACCATCACCGCGTCGCCCGCGCGCAACGCGCCGAGCACGTCGGATTCGAGCGCCGCGGCTGTCACGGCATAGCCGCCCCGGCGCGCCGAGGGAAGAGCCTCCCAGAACTCCTGGTAGAGCGGGCCTGCGCAGAACACCAGATCGACCGAATTTTCCACGACCGATTCGGCGAGGCCGCGATGCAGCGCCGCGCCCTGGGCCCCGAGCTCCAGCATCTCGCCCAGCACGGCGATGCGGCGGCCCTGCGGTCCGACCGGCGCCTGGCCGAGCAGCGCCAGCGCCGCGCGCATCGAGGCCGGGTTGGCGTTGTAGCTTTCGTCGATCAGCAAAGCCCGGCCGCCGGGCAGATCGAGGGTGAGTCGCGCGCCGCGGCCGCTCGGCGGGCTGAGATTCGCCAGCGCCAGGGCTGCGAGCGCGAGATCGGCGCCGGCGAGCGACGCCGCCGCCAGCACGGCCAGCGAATTCCACACCACATGGCGGCCGGGCGAACCGAGCTTGTAGGTGACGTCGGCGCCGAGGATGCGCGCCTGCACGGTCGAAGAATCCGTTTGCAGCGCGAACTTGAGCAGCCGCGCATCGGCCTTGGCGTTCTCGCCGAACGAGACGATGCGGCCGACGCCGTCGGCCGTGGCCTGCTTCTGCAAGCGGGCGAAATGCGGATTGTCGCGGTTGATGACCGCGGCGCCGCCCGGCTCGATGCCCTGGAAAATTTCCGCCTTGGCGTCGGCGATGGCTTCGACCGAGGGGAAGAATTCGAGGTGCACCGGCTCGACCGTGGTGATGATCGCAATGTGCGGCCGCACCAGTTTCGTCAACGGCGCGATCTCGCCGGCATGGTTCATGCCCATTTCGAGCACGGCGTAGCGCGCGCTTGCGGGGCAGCGCGCGAGCGACAGCGGCACGCCCCAATGATTGTTATAGGAGGCGGTGGAGGCATGGGTCGCGCCGTCCGACGACAGCGCGAGTCTCAGCGCTTCCTTGGTGCCGGTCTTGCCGACCGAGCCGGTGACGCCGATGAACTTCGCCTGGCTGCGGGCGCGCGCCGCGCGGGCGAGCGCGGTCAGTCCTTCGAGCACGTCGGGCACCACGAGCAGCGGCGCATCCTTCGGGAACGCGCCGCGCCTGTCGGCGGCAACCACGGCAAGACCGGCGCCGGCTTTGAGCGCGGCTTCGACGAACTCATGGCCGTCGCGGGCA